>Ga0315281_10014206_pt1 | contig 10745 bp, 15 predicted proteins | sample YL17G07_0_MG_FD_204540 | JGI IMG/M metagenome (GOLD analysis project Ga0315281, IMG submission 204540) | Sediment microbial communities from Yellowstone Lake, YNP, Wyoming, USA - YL17G07_0 | ecosystem: Environmental > Aquatic > Freshwater > Lake > Sediment | place: USA: Wyoming | collected... | reverse complement strand
GGCCGGGGAAGAGCCGCGACAGGACCCCGCCCAAAATTGGCCTGACACCGGAAAAAGAAATGCTTACATGGAGCAGGGAAGGGGCTCAGAGGCACGCCGATTTTTCCGGATTGTTAAAGAAACGCTTTCTTAGGCGAGCTTGTACCCTTTTTTGTCGAAGAGTTCTCTGCAGGCATCAACGACCTGCGGATCATAGAGGACGCTGCTCTGATTCGAAATTTCCTCGAGGGCTTTCTCGACGCCGAGAGCCGGACGATAAGGCCGGTGCGAGGCCATCGCTTCGACGACATCCGCGACGGCCATGATTTTTGCCTCCAGGATAATCTTCCCATCCGAAAGGCCTTGGGGATATCCCGTACCGTTCAGCCGTTCATGGTGTTGGTGCACGATTTGAGCGACCGGCCAGGGAAAATCGATGGATTCCAAGATCTCTTTTCCGACCTGGGCATGCGTCTTAATAATACTGAACTCGGCTTCGCTCAACCTTCCCGTTTTGCTCAGAATCTCCGCGGGCACATTTATTTTGCCGATATCGTGAAGTACTCCGGCGACGTGGATTCCTTCGATCTGGACCTCCGGCAGGTTCAATTCTCCGGCAATGGCACAGGCGAGCTCAGCCACCCGGCGCTGATGACCGGCCGTGTAAGGGTCTCGTTTTTCGACGATCGAGGATAAAGCCCCGACGATTTCCTCCAAGACTTTCTTTGTCTGCTGAAGGCTTTTTTGAAGCGTCTCCTCCGCCTGTTTGTGTCCAGTGACATCCTCCACGACTCCCTCATAGTGCGTTATGCGCCCCTCGTTATCCCTAATGGCCAGGGCACTCTCACGCACCCAGATAATCGTGCCGTCGAGCCGCCGCCATTGTGTTTCAACACCGTGCACGACCCCTTCGCGTTCCATCAAAGTCTGCCACCGCTTGCGCTCCTTTTCGTCCCCATATCCATCAGCAACATGGATAGTCATCATGGCCTCCCGGCTCGGGTAGCCCAGCATACGGACGAGGGCCGGGTTGACATCTAGGACTTGTCCCTCCGATGTAGTTCGGTAGAGCCCCACGGGCACGCGTTCGAACAAGCTCCGGTAGCGCTCTTCGCTTTCCGTCAGGTCTTTTTCCGCTTTTTCTTTCCCCCCCGCCACTCGCATCTTCTCGAAAGCGGCTTTGATCGCCGGGACAATACGGATAATATGGTCCTTGATGATATAGTCCGCTGCGCCGGCTTTCATGCATTCGACGGCCGTCTTTTCGTTCATCGAGCCGGTGACAAGGATAAAGGGAATCGTCGGAGCGAGTTCTTGTGTCAAGCGAAGCGCGGTCATGCCGTCAAAATGGGGAAGGGAATAGTCGGATAGAACAAGATCCGGCTTAAATTCCCGCAACATTTTCAGGAAGGCTTCCTTCGTCTCGACGCGCTCAGAAACGAATTCCATCCCCCCTTTGCGCAGTTGAAATTCCAAAAGTTCCGCATCTGAAGGAACATCTTCGACAGTCAGGATGCGAAGTTTCTTTTTTTTCATTTTATTTTTATCTTTAGATTCACAATTTTCTCGGCGGGGGTTCGTTCAGGATCATCCAGTACAACCCGAGTTGCCGGGCGGCTTCCGTGAATTGGGCAAAGTCGATGGGTTTACGAACATAGCTGTTCGCGCCAAACTTGTAGCCGTTGATGAGGTCTTGCTCTTCCTTGGATGAGGTCAGGATGACCACGGGAAGAAATTTTGTCCGCTCGTCGGCTCGTATCCGGCGTAAGACTTCCAGGCCGCCGATTTTGGGCAGTTTCAGGTCCAAGAGAATGACGGTGGGCATGTTGCTCAGGTCTCTGCCAGCATAAGCCCCCTCCGCAAAAAGGTAGTCCAGTGCTTCGGCTCCATTCTGGATCACGACCAAATCATTTTTTATGTTGTATTTCTTGAAGGCGAGAAGCGTCAACTCGACATCGTCAGGATTATCTTCCACGAGAAGAATATATTTCTGTTCCATAGTGTTCCTCCTGCCGCGATTATGCCCGGCTAAATCGTAAAATAAAACGTCGCGCCCTCATTCGGCTTCCCTTTCGCCCACGCCCGTCCGCCATGGCGGTGGACTATCCGCCGCACCGAGGCCAGACCGATCCCCGTGCCCGGAAAGTCGGCCAAAGAATGCAATCGCTGGAATGGTTTAAACAGCTTGTCGGCATAGGTCATATCGAACCCGGCCCCGTTGTCCTGTGTGAAAAACACAGGCTTGTCATCATGATAAGTCATTCCAAACTCTATTCTCGCTTGCGGCTTTTTGCTCGTAAACTTCCAGGCATTACTGAGGAGATTCTCCAGAAGAGTCCGCATCAAGTTGGGATCTCCGGAGGCGGCCAGTCCAGGCGCAAGGACGAATTCCACCTGCCGCTCAGGCTGGGTCTTCTGAAGCTCCTGCATGATGGAGCGGGCAAGGGCCGTGAGATCGACCTTCGATTTCTTTAATTCTACGCGGGCCACATGGGACAGAAGCAATAAATCATCGATGAGCTCTGCCATTCGCTCTGAGGCCGCGCTTAAGCGTTCGAGGTAATGCTGGCCCTGCTCATCCAAGCGATCTTTATAATTTTCCAATAGCGCCTGGCTGAAGCCGCTGATGCTGCGCAGGGGCGCTCGGAGGTCATGCGAGACGGAATGGCTGAAAGCCTCCAGCTCTTCGTTCAGAGTTTCAAGCTGTGCCGTGCGTTCCTTCACCCGTCGCTCGAGTTCTTCATTGAGCCTGAGTATTTCTCCTTCAACTCGCTTGCGCTCCGTGATGTCTCTAGCGATTCCTAAAACCACGGTTCTGTTTCCGAATTTTACGGGATGCGTGCTGATTTCGACGGGGATTTTGTCGCCGGATTTTCTCCTCAAAATAAATTCATCGGGACCGGTCGGTCTCCCCATGGCGTTATTAGCTAAAAGTTTTACGGCTTTCGGAAGTTGATTCAAGGGAAGCAGGTTGAGTTTTAGGAAGCTCCCCCCGATGAGTTCCTCCCTTTTATAGCCCGTCGTTTTCTCCGCTGCCTTATTGCCGTCGATAAAATTTCCTTTCAGATCGTTCAGATAATAAGCATCGGGCGCATATTCGAATATGAGTTCGAATCGCTCTTCCGACTTCCTCAGCTCTTCCTCCGTCCGCTTGCGCTCAATGATCTCGCCAACCAGCCGGGCCGAAGCCTGCAACCGGCGTTTAGCCAGCTCGATGATGAAAGGCGGGCGCGACTCGTAAGCTTCGGCGTGTTGGCGCAGATCCTCCAAGCGGACGCCATATTTGGCGGCCAGTTCTTTGAGCTTGGCGGGATCGCGCGGCGGGTCGCCGTAGCCGAAATTGATGGAGCCGACAATCTCGCCGCCGGCGCGGACGGGCACAGCGTAGAGGCGAATGCCGCCGTTGCACTCGATGTCCGCCGGCTGGCCGGTTTCAATGGCCACCTTCGAGGCGTTGGTCCAGCAGGACTCGTGGCAGTGCCACCGGCCGCAGGCCAGGGCCTCGCGGTTATCGTCGCTACCGCAGACGGCGCGGGAGGCCGCGTCCATGAACCGGCACCAGCCGGAGGAGAAAATCCCCAGCGCGTAATCGCCGTTCTTCTCATAGACAGCCGCGGAGGTGTCGAGCAAGTCGAGGTAGTCGCCGATAATGTCGGTCAGCACCTGCTTGCCCACCGAGTCGAGGATGAGCCGGCAGGTGTTGAGCGAAACTAGATCACCGTAAGGCGGCACGTAGGCTTGTTCCCGCGCCTCGGCCGGCTGCCGTTTGCGGGTCAGCAGCCATTCGATGCGCTTCAACTCCTGCTCTTTCTGTTTGCGCTCGGTGATGTCCTGCATCGCGCCGATGCCGACGATGGGGAATTGGCCGCCCACGCTACACGAGTCGTCCGCTTGCCGGGACAGCGTTCCTTCTGGTACAGCATTGGCCGTTTCTTGCTGCCGGCGTGCGGGTTTCGTTTGCTTATTCATGGTTCAATCTTCAGTCGGATAAATAATCCTTCTAGTTAGAAATCTCTTGTTTTTATTTCTCATTTTTTATGCTTATGGGCCTTGTTTTCATTCTTTAAAGCCGCACGGATGGCCGGCATGAGGTCCTTGACTAGGTTCGATTTCACAACATAGCCGTCGCTCCCACTTTTTTTGACTGAGTCCTGGTATTCCAGGTCGTCAAAAATCGTCAGGATTATGATTCTCACTTGGGGATATTTCCGTTTGAGCATATCAAGGGCTGTAAAACCGTCAATCCTCGGCATACGAATATCCAGAAGGACCAGATCCGGCTTGATCTTTTTGACTTTCTCTAAAGCTTGTTTTCCATCGGCTGCCTCCCCGACAATCTCTAGACCCGGTTGATCAGATAGGAATTCCCTGAGGAACCGACGAAATTCCGGGTCATCATCGACAATTAATGTCTTTATTATCTTCATTTCCGGAAGCTTTAAGGCAAATGATTCCCTTGAAATAAGCGAATCTGATTAGGTCGGTTGACTAATTCCTCCGTCAATTGTACTTGAATCCTTTCTCTGTAATGACTTTAACACAAAAATCTACGACTCTAGGGTCATAAAGGACATCTCTATTCTGGGAGATTTCCTCTAATGTCACATCTATGTCCAGAGCTGGTCGATAGGTTCGGTGAGAAGACATCGCCTCAATAACATCAGCTACAGCAAGAATTCTGGCCTCAACGATAACGTCTTCACCCGAAAGACCCCGAGGATATCCAGAACCGTTCATCCTTTCGTGATGTTGATGCACCATTTCGGCAATCGGCCAGGGAAATTCTATCCCCTCCAATATGTCATAAGCGGCCTTGGAGTGATTTTTTACTATGCTAAATTCGCTGTCAGTCAATCTGCCGGGTTTACTGAGGATATCTGCGGGCACGCTTATCATGCCGATATCATGGATAATCGCACCCATGCGGATTCCCTTGATTTGGTCCTCCGAAAGGTCCATCTCTTTGGTGATCGCACACGCAAGCTCAGCAACTCTCTGCTGATGAACAGCTGTGTAGGGATTTCTCTTTTCCGCAGCCACTGCCAGGACATGGATCGTTCCTTCTAAGGCTTTTTGTAGTCTCTTGAAACTCTGAATAAGATTTGCCTCTGCCTGCTTGCTTTCCGTAATATCGATAAGGGCTCCTCTCAAGCCGATCGGGTTCCCTTGATAAATGATTGGGGAGGAAAAGATAAGGACTGGAAATGTGCTGCCGTCTTTCCTCACCGCAGTATATTCACTAGAATCACTCTTCTTTTCCCCATTCAACACCCTCTGAATATTTTTTCTGGCCTTATCCCAATCCTCGGGCATGAGAATCTGCCTGGCATTTAAACCCCTGTTAATGTCCTCTTGAGTATACCCAAATTTTTCAAATGCGGACTGGTTGGCGGATGTCATATTAGCTTCTTTATCAAATTCAAAGACTGTTATTGGCAGGAAGTCAATCATCTCCCTGTATTTCCTTTCGCTCTCATTGATTGCTGTTTGGGCCTGCTTCCGTTCCCGCCGTTCGGCCGCTCCCTTCAGTTCCCGGTCAATGGTGGGGATGAGACGGCACAGGTTGCCCTTCATGACATAATCCTGGGCGCCCGCTTTCATGGCCTCCACTGCCGTCTCCTCACCTATCTTTCCCGAGACAATGATGAAGGGGATGTCATGTCCTGTTTCCAGCAATAATTGGAGTGCGGCCGTACCGCTGAAGTGAGGCAGGGAATAATCCGAGAGGATGATATCCCATGTCTCACGATGAAGCGCGGCTTGCATGGCCTCCGGGGTCTCAACCCGCTCATACACCAGATCATTGCCCCGCTGCCTGAGGGCACGGACCACCAGCAGGGCATCGTCCTCTGAATCCTCTACAATTAAAACACGAAGAAGTTTATTCCCCATCTCATCTCTCCTTATTTCAGCGGAGGAGGTTCAAGCTGTGCCGTGCGTTCCTTCACCCGTCGCTCGAGGGTTTCATTGATCCTGAGTATTTCTGCTTCTGCTTTCTTGCGCGCCGTGATATCAGTGATAAATGAATAGTAAAATGTCATTTTCTTCTCAGTGTCAGTTATCATATGCTTCAATACTATTATTGGAACACGTGAGCCATCCTTTTGGTGGGCAACTTTTTTGACTTACCGTCATCGACAATGAACGTCTTTTTTATTTTCATGTCCAGGACTTCTGGGGGTGAGTTCAACCCTCTGATTAATAATATAAGGTGCTACGGGTGTTTTGAAAATAGTGAAAACTTCTGATTTACTTCAGAAAAGTTTATGATTTTTTAAAAAATTTCCATGGATCGCCTGGAAATATTATTCCGGGCCCGTGATTCCCTTGCGATAGGCGTATTTGATTAAGTCGGCGGTTTTGTGAAGTCCCAGTTTTTCCTTTAGATGGGCTTTATGTGTTTCTACAGTGGCTGTACTGATGAATAGAAGGTTGGATATTTCCTTGCTGGACTTGCCTTCAGCTATCAATTGGAGAACCTCTCGTTCCCTCTGCGTGAGCTTATCCAAGACACTCGGTTCTGGGATTATGCCCTTATTAAATTGACTGTAGGCTTCAACAACCTTTTTGGAAACCGACGGGCTGAGAAAGACGTCATTTCTATAAACAGCCCTGATGGCCGTAAATAACTCCTCGTGGGCGGCTTGTTTCAGGATATACCCTGAAGCTCCGGCGCGGAGAGCCTCTAAAACGTACTCTTCGTCGGGATGCATGCTCAAGATGAGGACCTTAACATCAGGAAAATGTTTTTTAATCTGCCGGGTCGCCTCAATGCCGTTCAGCCCCGGCATACGGATGTCCATCAGAACAATATCCAGTTCGATCTCTTCAACTTTTTTGAGAGCCTCTCTCCCATCCCCGACCTCTCCGACCACCTCAAAATCAACCGATTCATCCAGGAGTGAGTGAAGGCCCTCCCGGACTATGGTTTGATCTTCGGCTAAAAGTAATTTAATTTTTTTCATTTGATGTGCGCTCTAATCTCTTCAGGATTGTATTGAAGTGAAATCGGTTATTTCTGAAACAAGGTATCTCCCCAATTCCTCAATAGGAATATAAATTAATGTTTTCATCTGGATTCTCTTTGAATATCACCCCGTTTGCGCGTCGTTTTCCTTTCATAACTGAGTAAATTTCCATTAATATCGAGTCGGACTTCATAAATACCAAGCACCTCTAGATTACTTGCTGGTGAAGGTTTCTCGGTTATTTCAACTTCAATCCGCCATGTTTCTCCTTCTCTATTAGCTCCTACAGCAGAAGGAGAAGCAAATCCCGTAAGTTCTGCCAATTTTTGCTTAGCATTTTCCACAATATCTTTGAGGTTCATTTTTTCCTCTATCAATTTTATGTAATCTTTGCCTCTAGGCGTTCTAATCTTTCCTTTATTGCCCTATTCTCGTTATCTATCTCCACTTCTTTTGCTTTTGAAGAAACAAAGGAATCCTGCTGCCACCAATTTATTCCCATCTCTATCGCCTTATCTACAGAAGCAACCAAGAGCCTTATTTTGATAGTGAGAAGGTCAATATCAGCAATTTGAATCTTAATATCGCCAGCAATTACAATCCCTTTATCCAAAACCCTCTCTAAGATATCAGCAAGATTCGTAGCTTCCGTGGCATGTATCATTTTTTGTGTAACCATTTTTCTATCCCCTTTTTTATTATGATAATTTTTTGGCTTTGATGATTAAATTTGCCGTTTTCTTCCGCAGGTTTGCGATAAAATGGCAATTCTTGCAATCTAAACTCTTACTATCATAATCCGGGCAAGAAAGAAGAACCTCTACTTCCTTTTGTAATTCCTCAGCAAATCTCGCTTTCTCCAGCACTCCTTTTGCCTGATTAATTTTATTCGTGATATCCTTTATTAAAGAATCTAGTTTTTGAAATGCTAAACAATTTATCCTTTCTTTATTTTCTTTCATTACACCAAATTCCCTAATGGACCCAAATCTAAATTTAACTCTTCGTCATCGATATCAAAGATCGCCTGAATCTCTTTTATCTTTTTCTTTACTGCCTTAAGACTCAATCCTAATTTTTGAATTTCTACTGGGGAAAGCATGCCTCTCTTTAGCCTTCTGAAGGCTTCCTTCTCCATAAGTCTTCTTATTAATTCAACCAAGGTTAAAACCAACTTAGCTAAACCTTGCTCTGTTTCCTTTGGGCTATTAGCATTGATGAGTTTAGGGATATTTTCTTCCGCCTTTTTTATCTCTCTTTGCAATCTTTTTATGTACTCTATATCTTCGGGAGTAAATTCTTTGTCAGGATTACTAAAACTCTTACCGGATACCTCCTCTGCCTTGGAAATTGATGTAAGGATAAGCCTTAGACCTAAAAAAATAAGGTCCACATCCGCTACCCTTATTACGATATCGCCATTGACAACTGCTCCCTTTTCCAAAACCTTATCCAGGGCATCTACCAATGTCACGTTATCGTTGTTTTCAATCATACTCTTTCTGTTTAATAGCAAGTGAAATTAAAAGCAGGCCAGGGCCCACTATACTCAAGGCAAAATCCTTTTGCCTGTATTTCATGATTTAAGCCCTCAGCCTCTTCTTTAAAATTCTCAATATTCTCCTCGGGGACTAAATATGACGAATTTAAAACCATAGGCTCGCGTCTACCCGTCAACTCCTTTTCCAAAACCTTATTTTTGATCGAAGCCACAGCTTGCATTGCTAGCCTTTCAAATAAACCCTCTAAAATATCGTTTAATTCTTTATCTGCTTCTTTTGAAATAACCTCTTTTAGTTCTTCTTCCATAAAAAAGGCCATACCCTCGGGTAAAGAACCTATTTCCTTCTCCTTTTCTTTAATTATTTCATTGTTCTCTTTTATGGCCTGCTCAAATGTCTTCTTATCCTTTAGATAGATCTTTACGCTCCACTCCTGTTTATCTCGAATTCTGTCCAAAACTTCTTTGATCTTGGAATAGTCTTTATTTAAGGTCTCTCCTAAACTGGCTTTTTCTTTAAAAATAGCACCAAACCTCATCGGTATCACGCTTAAAATTTTATCATTCTTCCCCATTGCTTCTTCTATGACACTTTCATGAATAAGGGCTTTTTCTTTTATCCAGTTTAAGTCTTCTTGGGCCTTTTTTTGAATCTCTTCAGAATCGAATTCTTCTAAGGAGACCTTGCTTACAACCGCCTCTACTTTGCGGAAAACGAGATTAAAAACCTCTCCCTTTCCATCTATACCTCTTGTAGAAATCGCTGGAGCACCTTCGGTTCTCTCTCTTATACAATAAAGATATAATCCCTTCACTTTTATTTCTCCTATGACTCTTTTTGGCTTTTGCGCTCATAGGATTGAATCCCTAAACTATCATCCAATTTAACCGCATAAATATTCCTATCCTGAATCCTTGTTGGAAGACCAAGGGATTTTATAAATGAACTCTCTTCGTAAACCTCTGCTTCGATCTCCCAGCCTTCGCTGACCTTCGCTGCCTTAATGATCTTGACGACTTTCACGTTCAGGGTCTTCTTTAAAAATTCGGTGACGGCTTCTCTCGCTTTTTCTATGTTGACCATCTTCAAACCTCCTCTTTTGCTTTTCGGATAGCGTCCAATCGCTCTAATAGTTCCGTTTCTTTTGTTCGATAATCTTCCTCGCTCATGGGCTCCAATTCGTATTCACGTTTAAACTGTAATTCCATAAGCTTCTCTTTGATAAGCTCCTCGTCGAAGAGCTCCTTGTCGACGATCTCATGGATCTTTCTTCCGATCCAAATCAAGCCGTTTAACGGCGCCAGCAATATGTCATCCAGGAGAAACATCTTTAGTAATTTCCCGTTTCAATCACCAAATTTACAAAATTGAATGGCGGCAGGGTCCCTACAAACTTAAATCGAATTTTCCCGGCATATTTATCGGCAAGTTCGTTGACCGTTCGGTCAAATTCCTCTTCTCGGCGTCTTTCCACCAGAAAGGCGGCCTTGATGATCATCAGCTCCCCGTAGTTGTCCATGACCTTCACATCGCAGGACAGGGCTGTTAACGTATTGAGTATTTCCTCCTTATAAATCTCCCTCTCTTGATGCAAAGCCGCTTCCACCCTCCGGCCGATTTCCATAAGCGGACCGCGGGTCTTCTCGGGGGGGAGACCGGCAATTCTTTCTTTGAACGTCCTGATATCTTGATATTTCTCGGTAATGTCTTTATAGATGACGTCCTCTTTAAATATCGCGATGACGCTCAGTTCCGTTTTTCCGGCCATCGTCTTCAATAATTCCGCAATTCGGTCGTGTTCTTTCTCCAGGATCTTGGCTATTTTTTCTTCATCCTCAGCAATCGTACCAAACCTCACTGGTAAAACTGTATGTTCTTTCATTACTCTTTCAATTGCCTTTTCATGAGCGAGCATGTTTTCTCTAGATACTGAATATTTTATTATCGGAGAATTGCTGACTACAGCCGCTATGCCGTTAAAGCAAATCATATACAATTCATCTCCTCGGCCGCCAATTCCCAACGGGCCAAAAGACCGCGGCCGGTCGGACTCGATAATGCAATAGATGTATTTTCCTGTTTTTCCGGCGGCATCCGTCATTTCTGATCCTCTCCTCCCTCAAATACTTACCTGCGGGACTTATCGGCACCGGCGGCCACCAGGGCTCCTTTGGCTACGGCAACGCAATTCACAATCTCCGCTTCCGTCCCGGACAACGTCATATTACTTCTCCCACTCCTCCGGATATATCGCTACGTTGACGAAATTAAAGACCGGCAAAGGTCCGGCGTATAA
>Ga0315281_10014205_pt1 | contig 10746 bp, 13 predicted proteins | sample YL17G07_0_MG_FD_204540 | JGI IMG/M metagenome (GOLD analysis project Ga0315281, IMG submission 204540) | Sediment microbial communities from Yellowstone Lake, YNP, Wyoming, USA - YL17G07_0 | ecosystem: Environmental > Aquatic > Freshwater > Lake > Sediment | place: USA: Wyoming | collected... | reverse complement strand
GCCTACGGCCAGCGCGAGGTGCTCAAGGGCATCGACCTCATCGTCCCGCGCGGCAAGGTGGTGGCCATCATGGGCGGCAGCGGCTGCGGCAAGACCACGCTGCTGCGGCTGATCGGCGGGCAGATCAAGTCCACCAGGGGCGAAGTGCGCGTGGACGGGCAGGCCATGAGCGAGCTGGACCAGGAGGGTCTGTACCGCATGCGCCGCCGCATGGGCATGCTGTTCCAGTTCGGCGCCCTGTTCACCGACATGTCGGTGTTCGACAACGTGGCGTTCCAGATGCGCGAGCACACCGATCTGCCCGAGCCGCTCATCCGCGATCTGGTGTTGATGAAACTCGACGCCGTCGGCCTGCGCGGGGCGCACGACCTCATGCCTTCGGAACTGTCCGGCGGCATGGCGCGGCGCGTGGCGCTGGCGCGTGCGGTGGCGCTGGACCCCATGCTGATTCTGTACGACGAGCCGTTCGCCGGCCTCGATCCGATTTCGCTCGGGGTGATCGGCAACCTGATCCGGCGCCTCACCGATGCGCTGGGCCTCACCTCCGTCGTGGTCACCCACGACGTGCACGAGTCGCTCAAAATGGTGGATTACGTGTATTTCGTGTCGGAAGGCGTGATCGTGGCCCACGGCACGCCCGACGAGATGCGCGAATCGGACAAGCCATTCGTGCACCAGTTCGTCTATGGTGAAATGGACGGGCCGGTGCCATTCCATTATCCGGCGCCGCCTTATGGCGCCGATCTGCGCCTGGAAGCGGGCCATGCTTAAGCGAACTGCGGCAGTACTGGGCGGCGTTGGACGCCGCGTTGTCAATGCGGTGTGGCGCCTGGGATATGCCAGCCGCTTTTTTGCCATGACGCTGCTCAGTTCGGGCACGAGCTTTCGCCGCTTCGGGCTGATCATCAAGGAAATCTATTCTACCGGCGTCCTTTCGCTCATCATCATCCTGGTTTCCGGACTGTTCGTCGGCATGGTGCTGGGCTTGCAGGGCTACGAGACGCTGCAGACCTATGGTTCGGAGTCGGCGCTGGGCGTGCTGGTGGCGCTGTCGCTGGTGCGCGAACTGGGGCCGGTGGTGGCGGCGCTGCTGTTCGCCAGCCGCGCCGGGTCCGCCATCACCGCAGAGATCGGCCTGATGAAGGCGACCGAGCAGCTGAGCGCGATGGAGATGATGGCGATAGACCCCATCGCCCGCGTCGTGGCGCCGCGCTTCTGGGCCGGGGTGATTTCCATGCCGCTGCTGGCCGCCATGTTCAGCGCGATGGGCGTGTTCGGCGGCTATCTGGTGGGCGTGGTGCTGATCGGCGTGGACGAGGGTTCGTTCTGGTCGCAGATGCAGTCGGCGGTGGACGTCAAGGAGGATGTGCTGAACGGCGTCATCAAGAGCTTCGTGTTCGGCATAGCCTGCACCTGGATCGCGCTATTGGAGGGGTATGATGCGCCTCCCACCGCGGAGGGAGTCTCGGGCGCCACCACGCGCACTGTGGTGACTTCTTCCCTGGCGGTGCTGGCGCTGGATTTCGTATTGACCGCGTTGATGTTTCGGGGAGCATAGAACAATGGAGAGAACCACGCTCGATCTGTGGGTGGGCATATTCGTCGCGGCGGGCCTGGGGGCGCTGCTGGTGCTCGCGTTCAAGGTCGGCAACATGAGCACGTTCAACATGAGCGACAGCTACACGGTGCGCGGCGATTTCGACAACATCGGCGGCCTCAAGGTGCGCGCGCCGGTGAAAAGTTCGGGTGTGGTGGTCGGCCGCGTCACCGACATCAGCTTCGACGACAAGCTCTATCAGGCGACGGTGACCATGAGCGTCGACAAGCGCTACCAGTTTACCGCCGACGCCTCCGCCGCCGTGCTGACTTCCGGGCTGCTGGGCGAGCAGTATATCGGGCTGGAGGCCGGCGCCGACAGCGCCCGGCTCAAGAACGGCGACAAGATCAAGCTGACCCAGTCGGCTGTCGTGCTGGAATCGCTGATCGGGCAGTTCCTTTTCAACAAGGCCGCGGAAGGGGAAAAGAAATGACCGCGGCGCGGCGTGCAGGCCGCTTGCTGTGCGCCGCGGGGTTGGCGCTGTCCGCTGCTGCCGTGCATGCGCAGACCGTCACCCTGCAGCAGGCGGTGGAGATGAGCCTTTCCGCGGACCCGCGCATCAGGGAGCGCGAACAGGTGGTCGAACATGCACGCGCCGTGCTGGAGGAGGCGCAAGGCTACAACGGGCTGCGCGTCAACATGAACGCGTTCATCGGGTTGGCGCCGGCGGTGGAAGGCGGCTTCTATGAAAACGGCGCGCGCTCGGGTACCACGCCGCGTACCGACGGCGGCGGCCTGCACGGCCTGTCCGACTGGACCATGCTGCAGTTCGCCGTGGTCAAGCCGCTGTACACCTTCGGCAAAGTCGAGCGCTACAGCGAGGCGGCGCAGGGCAACATCGACGTCAAGCGCGGCGACGTGCGCCTGGCGCGGGCGGAAACCATCCTGGCGGTCAACCGCGCTTATTACGCCTATCTCGCCGCGCGCGATACGCGGCTGCTGCTGGAGGATGTGCAGGGCAAGCTGGCAGATGCCATCAAGCTGGTGGAGAAATGGCTGGACGACGAGAGCGGCGAAGCCAAACAATCCGACCTGTACGCGATGCAGGCAGGGCGCGGTCTGCTCGGCAAGTATCTGGGACAGGCACGGGCGGTAGAGAAAATCAGCCTGGACACCCTGAAGGCGCTGACCGGGACAGGCACCGAAGCGATTCTGGAAGTCGCGGACAACAGCATAGCACCGGTGCCGCTGCCGGAAACTGCGCTCAAGGACTATCAGGCGCAAGCCGTTGGCGGCCGCCCGGAAATGGCCCAGCTGGAAGCCGGTTTTCGTGCCAGGCGCGCGCTGGTGGAGGCGAAGCAGGCAGAACTGTACCCCGATATCTATGCCGGGGTGGTGGGCACGGTTGCCTATGCCTCGCGCCGCGACCAGATGGAAAACCCCTATATCTACGATCCGTTCAACACGGCAGGCGTGACCCCCGTGCTGGGGATGCGCTGGGATGTCAGGCTGGACGTGGTTCCGGCGCAGGTCGCGCAGGCCCAGGCGGAGCTTGAGGCGTTGAATTTCAAACACAAGTCCGCCATGATCGGCATCCCGCTCGAGGTGTCCGAAGCCTACACGCAGATGCAAGCGCTCCACCGCGGTCAGCAGGAGCTGGAGGCGGGGGCCGCGGCGGCGCGGCGCTGGATGGTGGCTTCCTACGCAGACTTCAGCGCCGGACTGGAAAAGGCCGACAAGGTGGCAGAGGCGCTGAAGACCTATGCCTTGACTCAGGCGGAGTATCTGCGCACGGTTTACGACTATAACGTCGCGGTGGCACAGATGGTGCGGGTAACAGGAGGCTACAAGTAATGAATAAAATCGCAGCGGGTGTCGCGGCCGTTTTTTTTACCCTGTTTGCGGCCACTGCGGCTGCGGCGGATATTGCGCCGGACGTGCTGGCCAAAAACACCACCGAGGAAGTCCTGGCGATCATCAAGGCGGACAAGGACATCCAGGCGGGCAGCCAGAAAAAGATACACGATCTGGTCGATGCCAGGGTGCTGCCGCATTTCGACTTCGCGCGCATGACCATGCTCGCTGTCGGCAAGAACTGGAACCGCGCCACGCCGGCGCAGCAGCAGTCCCTGGCGCGCGAGTTCCGCACGCTGCTGGTGCGCACCTACTCGGCCTCGCTCACCGCGTACAAAAATCAGGTCATCGAGTTCAAGCCCCTGAACATGCAGCCGGGCGACACCGACGTGAAGGTCAGGACCGAGGTTAAACAGTCGGGTGCCAAGCCGGTCCCCATCGACTACAGCATGGAGAAAAAGCCGGATGGCTGGAAAGTCTACGACGTGGTCGTGGATGGGGTGAGCCTCGTCACCAACTACCGCAATTCATTCGCGAACGAGATCCGCCAGTCCGGCGTCGATGGACTGATCAAGACCCTGGCCGACAAGAATCAGCGGGCTGCGGACGGCAGCGCTGCGCCGGCAAACAAATGATCGCAGGCGAGAACGGCCGCTATCAACTTCAGGGCCCGATCACCATGGCCAATGCCAGGGCGTTGCTGGAGCAGGGCGCCAGCCTGTTGCGCGACCAGGATGCGCTGTTCGACTTCGGGCAGGTCGAGGAGGTCGATTCGGCGGCAGTCAGCCTGATGCTGGCATGGCTGCGCGAGGCTGCACGGCAGCAGCGGCAGCTGCGCTTCGCCCGCCTGCCGGAAAATCTGAAAACGCTGGCCGCCCTCTACGGCGTACTCGATCTCATTCCCCAGCAAGCTTCCTGAGTTTCACCGTGTCCGCCATCCATATCCAGCAGGTGCACAAGCATTTCGGGCAGGTGCATGCCCTGTGCGGCGTCGATCTCGACATCGCGCAGGGCGAGTTTTTTGCGCTGCTCGGGCCCAATGGCGCCGGGAAGACCACGCTGATTTCCGCCCTGGCGGGACTCACCCGCGCCGACAGCGGGCGCCTCGAAGTGATGGGTTTCGACGTGGTCGAGCAATACCGCGAAGCGCGCCGCGCCATCGGCGTGGTGCCGCAGGAACTGGTGTTCGACCCGTTCTTCACGGTGCGCGAGACCTTGCGCAACCAGTCCGGCTATTTCGGCATGCACCGCAACGACGACTGGATCGACGAAATCATGCACAACCTCGATCTCGTGGCCAAGGCGGACACCAACATGCGCGCGCTTTCCGGCGGCATGAAGCGGCGCGTGCTGGTGGCGCAGGCGCTGGTGCACAAGCCGCCGGTGATCGTGCTCGACGAGCCCACCGCCGGGGTTGATGTGGAACTGCGCCAGACGCTGTGGGCGTTCATCCAGAAGTTCAACCGCGACGGCCACACCGTCGTGCTCACCACGCATTACCTGGAAGAGGCGGAGCAGCTCTGCAGCCGCGTCGCCATGCTCAAGCAGGGCCGCATCGTCGCACTCGACAGCACGCAAAATCTGCTCGCCAGCGTATCCGGCGCGCACGTGCGCCTGCGTCTGCAACCGGACGCCTTGCCGGCCGCGCTTCTGCCCCTCTGCAGCGCACGGGAGAAGGGTACGCACACACTGGCCCTGCGCGACTACGCGGAACTCGAAGGGGTGCTGGCGCAACTGCGCGAGGCGGGCGCCACGGTGCTGGAGATGGAATTGCTGAAGCCGGACCTCGAAGAAGTGTTCGTGCAGATCATGGGTAGGCACTGATATGACGGGCTTTTACACGCTGTTCCGCAAGGAAGTGCTGCGCTTCTGGAAGGTCGTGTTCCAGACCGTGCTGGCGCCGGTGCTCACTGCGTTGCTCTATCTGCTGATCTTTTCCCACGTGCTGGCGGAGCATGTGCAGGTCTACCCCGGCGTGTCCTACACGGCGTTCCTGGTGCCCGGCCTGGTGATGATGTCGGTGCTGCAAAACGCCTTCGCCAACAGTTCCTCCAGCCTGATCCAATCCAAGATCACCGGCAACCTCGTGTTCGTGCTGCTGGCCCCTCTGTCCTACCTGGAATTTTTCCTCGCCTATCTGCTCGCCGCCATGGTGCGGGGCCTGGTGGTGGGTGCTGGGGTGTGGCTGGTGACGCTGTGGTTCGTCGGCCTGTCGGTCACGCACGCGCTGTGGCTGGTGCTGTTTGCGCTGCTGGGCAGCGGCATACTCGGCGCGCTCGGCATCATCGCCGGCATCTGGGCGGAAAAATTCGACCAGCTCGCCGGCTTCCAGAACTTCATCATCATGCCGCTCACCTTTCTCTCCGGTGTGTTCTACTCCATCCACTCCCTGCCCGCGTTCTGGCAGGGGCTGTCGCGCTTCAACCCGGTCTTTTACATGATAGACGGCTTCCGCTACGGGTTTTTCGGCACCTCGGACGTATCGCCGCTGTTCAGCCTGTCGATCGTCGGGGCATGCTTTTTGGCCTTGTCATGGGCGACGCTGCTGTTGCTGAAGAGCGGCTACAAGTTGCGGCACTAGCGACAGGATTGCCGCCAATGCAAAAGATGGTTATAATTTGCGTTATAACTCTCCTGCGAGGTGTTTCATGAGCAAAGCAACCAGGGAATATGCGCTGCACGGCAACGTAGCTGCGGAGCAGAGCGGGGTGTCCGAGAATGTCGCGCCGCCGCAGGACTACGCGCCGGACAAGCCGGCAAGGCCCAGGAGCGGTGGGGTCGTCAAAGCCAGGATCACGCAGATTGGCAACTCGCTCGGGCTCATCCTCAACCGCGAGACGACCAGCCGCCTCAACCTCGCAAAGGGCGACACCGTGGCCATCACCGAAACCACGGAGGGATTTTCCGTATCCGTTTACGATCCGGAATTCGACCGGCAAATGGGCGTAGCCAAGGATGTCATGGCGCGCTATCGGAACGCCCTGAAAGAACTGGCGAAGTGAGCCGTGTGTGGATCGGCGAGGAGCTTGCTCTGGCGATCCACGAACTGCAACTCGTGGAGCATGGGGGCATCGCCGGCATCCGTGACCTGGGTTTGTTGCAGTCCGAGCTGGCGCGGCCGCGGAACCGGGCGGCCTACAGGGATGTGCCCACCGTTTTCGAACTGGCTGCGGCCTACGGCTACGGGATAGTCGGAAACCACCCTTTCAACGACGGCAACAAGCGCACCGGCTTCGTCGTCTGCGCGGTTTTCGTCGAACTGAACGGGTGGAGGCTGGAAGCCGCGGAAGCGGATGCCGCGGTCACTTTCATGGCACTGGCGGCGGGCTCGCTGAATGAGGCGGAACTGGCGGTGTGGCTGGAAAAAAACTGTAGGGAGTCTCCGTAAATTCAAGGCCCTGGTTCTGGCTTGTTTATAGAGGTGCCCCGTATATTGAATGCTTAGTGAGGTAGCCATGGTCAGTCCCGACAACATCAAGAGTTATATCGAAGGCGGCCTGCCTTGCGATTTCGTGCAAGTGGAAGGCGACGGCCATCATTTCGAGGCCGTCATCGTGAGCCCGGAGTTTCGCGGAAAAAACATGGTGCAGCAGCATCAACTGGTCTACCGCGCGCTCGGCGACCGCATGCGCGAAGAGATCCACGCGCTGTCGATGAAGACGCTTACGCCCGAGCAATGGAAGGAAGCCGGCCATGGATAAGCTGGTCATTCAGGGCGGCGGGCCCATTTCCGGCGAGGTGCGTATTTCCGGCGCCAAAAACGCGGCTCTGCCCATCCTCTGCGCCAGCCTGCTTTCGGCCGAGCCGCTGGTGGTCGGCAACGTGCCGCACCTGCGCGACATCACCACCATGATAGGGCTGCTCGCGCAGATGGGCGTGAGCGTTTCGGTGGACGAAAAACTCGGCGTGGCGCTGGATGCCGCCAACGTCGACAACCCCGTAGCGCCTTACGAGCTGGTGAAGACCATGCGCGCCTCCATCCTGGTGCTGGGGCCCCTGCTGGCGCGCTTCGGACAGGCGCGCGTGTCCCTGCCCGGCGGCTGCGCCATCGGCTCGCGCCCGGTGGATCTGCACATCAAGGGCCTGCAGGCCATGGGCGCGGAAATCGACATCGAGCATGGCTACCTCGTGGCTCGTGCCGGGCGGCTCAAGGGCGCGCGCATTTTCATGGATACGGTCACCGTCACCGGCACGGAAAACCTCATGATGGCGGCAGCGCTCGCCGACGGCACCACGTTTCTCGAAAACGCCGCACGCGAGCCGGAAGTGGTCGATCTGGCCCTTTGCCTCAACGCCATGGGCGCCCGCATCGAGGGCGCCGGCAGCGACATCATCACCGTTCATGGCGTCGAGCGCCTGCATGGTGCCAGCTACCGCGTGATGCCGGACCGCATCGAAACCGGCACCTATCTGGTGGCTGCCGCGGCGAGCGGCGGCAGCATACGCGTCAAGGACACCCGCCCCGACATCCTCGATGCGGTGCTGGAAAAACTGCGCGAGGCGGGTGCCGTCATCGAATGCGGCGCCGACTGGATCAGCCTGCACATGCCCGGCCCGATCCGCGCTGTCAACGTGCGCACCGCGCCCTACCCGGCCTTCCCCACCGACATGCAGGCGCAGTTCATGGTGCTCAACTGCGTGGCGCAGGGCAGCGCCATGGTCACCGAGACCATTTTCGAAAACCGCTTCATGCACGTGCAGGAATTGCGCCGCCTCGGCGCCAACATCGAGGTGGAGGGCAACACTGCCCTGGTGCGCGGTGTCGACCGTCTCGACGGCGCCACGGTGATGGCGACCGACCTGCGCGCCTCGGCCAGCCTGGTGATAGCGGGCCTGATCGCGCAGGGGGAAACCACCGTGGAACGCATTTACCACCTCGACCGCGGCTACGAATGCATAGAAGAAAAGCTGTCCCAACTCGGCGCGCGCATCGGGCGCGCACACTGAATTTCCACATGCGAGCCAGCGTTTTTTCTTTGCGCCCCGCGCGCACTTTGCGGTTAAATAGCAATTTTTTGCAGAGAAACCACTCTTGAACGGCATCACCATCGCCCTTTCCAAGGGCCGCATTTTCGAAGAAACCACGCCGCTCCTGAAGGCGGCGGGGATCGTGCCGCTCGACGACCCGGCGTCCTCGCGCAAGTTGATCCTCGCGACCAACCGCGCCGACGTGCGCCTCATCATCGTGCGCGCCACCGACGTGCCGACCTATGTCCAATACGGCGCGGCGGACATGGGCATCGCCGGCCTCGACGTGCTGCTCGAACACGGCGGCGCCGGGCTGTACCAGCCGCAGGACCTGAACATCGCGCGCTGCCGCATGATGGTGGCGGTGCGGACGGGCTTCGACTACCCGCAAGCGGTGCGCCAGGGCGCGCGGCTCAGGGTCGCAACCAAATACGTGGAAACCGCGCGCCGGCATTTTGCCGCCAAAGGCGTGCACGTCGACCTCATCAAGCTGTACGGTTCCATGGAGTTGGCGCCACTTGTCGGGCTGGCGGACGCCATCGTCGACCTGGTGAGCAGCGGCAACACCCTCAAGGCCAACAACCTGGTGGCGGTTGAGGAGATCATGCAGATCAGCTCGCGCCTGGTCGTCAACCAGGCGGCGCTCAAACTCAAGCGTGGGGTCATCCAGCCGGTGCTGGAGGCTTTTGCGCAGGCTGTGGGGAAAGGGCACTAGACAGGATTTTTCAGGATTTACAGGATGTTCGCACCTGGGGATTTTCTCCTGTCATTCCTGTAAAATCCTGTCAATCCTGTCCAATTCGCTTTTTAGGCCATGCTGACCATCAAACGCGTCACCACCACCCAGGCTGATTTCCAAGCCGCGCTCGACCACCTGCTTGCTTTCGAAGGCGCGCAGGACGCCGCCATCGAGAATACGGTTGCGGACATTCTGGCTGCGGTGAAAACCCGCGGCGACGCGGCTGTGCTGGAATACACCAAACGCTTCGACCGCCTCGACGCCGCATCCGTCAGCGCGCTGGAACTGCCGCAGCAAAAGCTGCGGCAGGCGCTTGACCATCTGCCGGCGGCGCAGCGCGCAGCACTCGAAGCCGCCGCCGCGCGCGTGCGCAGCTACCATGAGCGTCAGGTGATGCAGTCCTGGACCTATACCGAACCCGATGGCACGGTGCTGGGCCAGCAGGTGACCGCGCTCGACCGCGTCGGCTTGTACGTGCCCGGCGGCAAGGCGGCCTACCCCTCGTCGGTGCTGATGAATGCGATTCCGGCCAGGGTCGCCGGCGTCGCCGAACTGATCATGGTGGTGCCGACGCCGGGCGGCGAGCAGAACAAACTGGTGCTGGCGGCGGCCGCGGTGTGCGGCGTCGACCGCGTATTCACCATCGGCGGCGCGCAGGCGGTGGCCGCGCTGGCCTACGGCACGCAGACCATACCCCAGGTGGACAAGGTGGTCGGCCCCGGCAACGCCTACGTGGCTGCGGCCAAGCGCCGCGTGTTCGGCACCGTCGGTATCGACATGGTGGCCGGGCCTTCGGAAATCCTGGTGATCTGCGACGGCAGGACCAATCCCGACTGGATCGCCATGGATCTTTTCTCCCAGGCCGAACACGACGAACTCGCGCAGTCCATCCTGCTCTCGCCCGATGCGGCTTTTCTCGATGCCGTCGCTGCCAGCATGGAGCGCCTGCTTCCGGACATGCCGCGCCATGAAGTCATACGCGCATCGCTGGAAGGGCGCGCGGCATTGATCCAGGTGCGCGACCTCGAAGAGGCAGTGGACATCGCCAACCACATCGCACCGGAGCATCTGGAACTCTCCGTCGCAGACCCCGAGCCTTGGGCGAAGAAGATCAGGCACGCCGGCGCCATTTTTCTCGGCCGCATGACTTGCGAAGCGCTGGGCGACTACTGCGCCGGCCCCAACCACGTGCTGCCGACCTCGCGCACTGCGCGTTTTTCCTCGCCGCTCGGGGTGTACGATTTTCAGAAGCGCACGAGCCTGATTCACGTCTCCGCCGCGGGTGCTGCGCATCTGGGCAGGATCGCCGCGACGCTGGCCTACGGCGAAGGCCTGCAGGCGCATGCGAGGTCGGCGGAGTACAGGATTCAAGGCGAAGAAAATTAGACAGGATTTACAGGATTTCTCAGGATTAACAGGATTTCTTGAGACTCGATAGCTGCCCACAATGACCGGTTTTATCCTGTAAATCCTGAGAAATCCTGAGAAATCCTGAGAAATCCTGTTAATCCTGTCCATTCGCCTCCCAACCCATGCCCCAACCGCAAAACACAATCCGCGACGAAATCCGCGCCCTTGCCGCCTATCACGTGCCCGACAGCCAAGGCATGGTGAAGCTCGACGCGATGGAGAATCCCTACGGCCTGCC
>Ga0315281_10014204_pt1 | contig 10746 bp, 7 predicted proteins | sample YL17G07_0_MG_FD_204540 | JGI IMG/M metagenome (GOLD analysis project Ga0315281, IMG submission 204540) | Sediment microbial communities from Yellowstone Lake, YNP, Wyoming, USA - YL17G07_0 | ecosystem: Environmental > Aquatic > Freshwater > Lake > Sediment | place: USA: Wyoming | collected... | reverse complement strand
AGCGTGGGCATGGCCGCCCACGACCTCACGACCTTCATGAGCACGAGCCAGATCGTCACCTACGCGGTGGTGAACTCCATCTACGTACCATGTGTGGCGACCATCGCCGTGATGGGCCGCGAGCTCGGCTGGCGGCGGACGGCCGCGATATCGGCGGGCACGGTGGTGCTCGCGGTGCTCGTCGGAGGCATCATCGCGCGTCTCGCGCCGCTGCTCGGGGCCTGAGTGCCCCGCTGGGTCAGCTGTTCGCCAGGACCCAGTCGATCGTCGCCGCCGCGACCTCGGGCGAGCGCGCCGGCGCCCGGTGGCCGCCCGACTCCAAGGCGATGAATCGGGTCGGCGGCGCCAGCACGGCGGCGAGGCGCTCGCTGTGGGCGAAGGGGACCGCCGCGTCGTCGCGGGCGTGCGCGAGCAGCACCCGCGGGAGGCCGTGAGCCGCGGCGACGGGATCGACCGTCTCGAGGAACCGACGCAGCGAGGCGGAGTCGAAGCGCCCTTCGGAGGGGGCGTCCGACGAGCTGGGCTCGAGCCCCTGGTCGAGGCGGTCGAGGCCGTCGAGGAGAGACCGTGGGTCGGCGGGGCAGAGCAGGACCAGCGAGCTATACAGCGCCGGCCGGGCGCGGGCCGCGAGCAGCAGCAGCAGAGCGCCCATGCTCGAGCCCGGGCCCGCGAGCCACGGCGCCCCGGACTCGCGGCGCAGCGTCTCGCCGGCGGCGACGACGTCGTGCCAGCCTCCCGCGTCCATGTCCCCATCGCTCGCGCCGTGGCCGCGGAAGTCGAAGAGCAGGGCGGCGAGGCCGCGCTCTGCCGCCTGTTCGCCCATCAAGGCGTGGTTCTCCTTGCGGCTGCCCGCGCCGTGGCAGACGAGCAGCGCCCCGCGCGGCGTCTCCGCAGGCAGGAACAGCAGCGCCGCGAGCCGCAGCCCGTCGCTCGCGACGGTGAGGCGACGCGGTGGAGTCCCGCCGGACCCCGGCGTCGCGTCCGGCTCTCGGGGGCGCTTGGTCACGGCGCGTGCGTCGGACGCGAGCCCTACAGCTCGAGACCCGTCTCTTGTCCGGGGGCCAAGACGGCCGTGCGGCCTCGCAGGCTGACGGTCACGGGCGCGTCGCTCGCTGCCTCGTTGCCCACGATGAGCCGGCCGCCGGAGACCGCGATCTCGACCCACTGCCCCCTGAACAGCAGGGCGTAGCGCAGCTCCTTGAGCTGCGACGGGAGACACGGGTCGAACTCGAGCACGCCGCCGCGGACCACCAGGCCCAGGTGGGCGCGCCTGAGGAGGTCGACGGTGCCGGCCATCACCCCGACGTGCACGCCCTCGCGCGTCGTACCTCCCTGGATGTCGTGCACATCGCTCTGGAGTGCGGCGATGAAGAGGGCCCACGCGGCCTCCGGGTCGCGCCGGGCCAGCAGCCACGTGTGCGCGACGAGGCTCAAGGTCGACCCGTGCGAGGTACGGAAGGCGTAGTAGTCGATCGTGCGCGCGACGGCCGCGTCGCTCAGTTCGTAGCCCAGGCCGGCGAGGATCGCCCGCACTTCGTCTGCCGGGAGCAGGTAGAAGAGCATGAGCAGATCAGCCTGTTTGGCGACCCGGTAGCGATTGGGCGTGTCGCCCTCCGCCTCGAGGATGCGGTCGAGGCGAGCGATGTCGCCGTGCTGCGCGCGATAGCCCTCCCAGTCGAACTCCGCGAGCTCGCCGTAGCCCTCGAACTGGCTCATGACGCCGTCGCCGTGGAAGGGCACGTACATCCTTCGGGTGATGTCCTCCCAGAGGCTCAGCTCGTCGTCGCCGAGAGCCAACTCGGCGACGAGCTCGTCGCGGCGCAGTGCAGGCAACGAGTCCAGCACCTCCAGCCCCCGCTGCAGCGCCCACACCGTCATCACGTTCGTGTAGGCGTTGTCGTCGATGCCCGGCTTCTCCGACCCGGGGTAGCCGTCGTGGTACTCGTCTGGTCCCATCACCCCGCGGATCCGGTACCGACCGAGGTTCTCGTCGAGATCGGCGAGGCTGGCGAGGAAGCGGGCGACGTCGAGCAGCATCTCGGCGCCGCAGGCGGACAGGAAGTGCGTATCGAGCGTGTGCGTGAAGTAGAGCCAGATGTTGTAGATGATGGCGATGTTCACGTGACGCTGGATGCGGCTGTTGTCGGGCAGCCAGCGTCCCGACTTCGGGTTGAGATGGACGATCTGCGTCTCCTCGCGCCCGTCGCTTCCGCTCTGCCAGGGGAACATGGCCCCGCGGAAGCCCGCCTCGCGCGCCAGGCGGCGAGCGGCGGGCAGACGGCGGTAGCGGTACAGCAGCAGCGCGCGGGTGACGTCGGGCAGGGTCGAGGTCAAGAACGGGACGATGTAGAGCTCGTCCCAGAAGATGTGGCCGCGGTACGCCTCGCCGTGCAGACCACGAGCGGGCACCCCGGCGTCGAGGTCGATGCTGTGCGGCGAGACGGTCTGCAACACGTGGAAGGTGTGCAGGTTGACCAGCCGCTGCACATCCTCGGCGTCGCCCAGCTTTGTCGCGCACCGCCGCCACAGGCGGTCCCACGCCGCGACGTGGCCGGCGAGGACCTCGTCGAAGTCGCCGGCGTCGTCGAGGCGCGAGCGCGCCGCGCAGGCCGGTTCGGAGATGGCGCGCTCGCGGGACGTGGCGAGCGTCACCATCTTCTCGATGACAAGCGGCTCGCCGCGACGAAGAGCGACCGGAAGGCGGAGACCGACGTAGCCGGGGCGCTCGACGAGCTCGGCATCGGGCCGTTCGAGCGCCTTGCCACCGCGCCGAAGCCGGGTGCGCGAGGCTTCCGCCACCCGGATGCGCGACTGCCTGGTCTCCACCACGAGCCCGACCGAGGCCACGTCGCTCCGCCAGGTGGCGACCGGCTCCAGATGGTCGCCGGCGAGGTCGCGGTAGCGCGGCACTCCGGCGTTCACGACGGTGCCGTCGAGCGCGGACAGGAACGTGACCGGACCAGACCAGTCCTTCGCCACCAGGGAGGTCTCGAGACCGGCGAGGTTCTTGTCGGCCATGTCGACGAAGCGGCGCTCCCTCAGTTCGCTCTCGCGCCCGGCCGGGTCGCGAAAGACGACGCTGCGCGTGAGGACCCCGCGTCGCAGGTCGAGCTCCTGGCGGTAGGCGATGATCTCGACGGCGGCGAGGTCGAACCACGGTCCGTCGCCCACGCGGAACGTGAGCGGCAGCCAGTTGGGCAGGTTGACGAGGTCCTCGTTCTCGATGTCGCGGCCGGCGACCGGGCTGACCAGGCGGTCGTAGCCTCCGGCGACGTAGGTGCCCGGGTAGTGGACGGCGTCGGCGGCCGACTCGGCCGCCGCGCCACGGGTGACGAAGTACCCGTTCCCGAGAGCGCAGAGGGTCTCGCGCAGCCCCTCGTCGGCCGGGTCGTAGCTGTCGTAGACGAGCGACCAGGCGGGTGTCACCCTGCGTCCCCCTCGAGCGTGGCCAGGTCCCGCAAGAAGGCGAGTACCTCGTCGACGTCGCGCAGGCTGTAGGCGGCGGCGCTCTTCTCGTGAGCGTCGCCGACCTTGACTCCAACGCCGCGCTCGGCGACTGCCCTGAAGGCGTCTTCATCAGTGTCGTCGTCACCGAGATAGGCCGGGACCAGTGGCCCCTCGAGCGCCTCGAGGCGCTCGAGCAGCCACAGCAGCGCCCGGCCCTTGTCCCAATCGATCGCCGGCCGCAACTCGAGGACCATCTTGCCGGTGGTGACCCGCAGCTGCGGGAAGCGTGACGCCACCTCCCGTACGACGGTCTCGACTCGCGGCACCTCCTGCGGCGGCGTCTGGCGGAAGTGGACGGTGACGGCGAACGCTTTGTCCTCGACCCAGGCGCCTTCGATCGCCGCGATCTCCGCCTTCAGAGCGGCGCGAGCCTCGGCCAGATGTCCGGCGAACTCACCGCCCTGGCGCACGGGCCCGCCCAGACAGTCTGGAGCATCGACGTCGAAGCCGTGTGAACCGGAGTAGACGACGCCGTCGATGGTGACCATCTTCTTGAGGTCGGCGAGGTCGCGTCCGCTGATGATCGCGACGGGGAAGCGTGCGGCGAGCGCTTCGAGGGCGGCGCGCATGTCGGCGCCCAGCACCGCGAGGTCGGGGTGAGCCACGATCGGCGTCAAGGTGCCGTCGTAGTCGAGGAAGAGCGCCGGCTTCGGGTCGTGCAGGCGGCGCTCGATGTCGCCGGCGCAGACGATGGCGGAGGGCAGGAACGGGGGTTCCAGCTCGACCTCGCCCAGGTCCGGCACCACGACGTCGGCGCCCGCTCGCAGCAGGCCTTCGGCGTCGCCGGTGCGGTCCACGCCGATCACCAGCCCGAACGCGCCGCGGCGGCCGGCCTCGACGCCGGAGAGAGCGTCCTCGACCACGACGGTCCTGGCCGGCGAGGCGTCGAGACGGCGCGCCGCCTCGAGGAAGACGGCCGGGTCCGGCTTGCCGGCCAACCCGATCTCGGCGGCGAGGATGCCGTCGACCTTGACGGGGAAGAGGCGACTGAGCCCCGCGGCTCCGAGCACCGTGTCGAGGTTCTTGCTGGCCGAGATGATGGCCGTGCCGATCCCCAGTCCCTGCAGGGCGCGGACGAGGCGGACGGTCGTCTCGTAGGCCTGGACGCCGTGCCGGTCCAGCTCCTCCAGGAAGTAGCCGTTCTTGCGGTTGCCCAGACCGCAGACGGTCGCCCGGTCGGGCGGGTCGTCGGGGGAGCCGTGCGGAAGGACGATGCCGCGCGACTCCAGGAAGCTGCTGACGCCGTCGTAACGCGGCTTGCCGTCGACGTAGACGCGGTAGTCGGACTCCACGTCGAACGGCCGCCACTCGTCCCCGGTCTCACGCGCGCGCTCAGCCATGAAATCGTCGAAGAGACGCCGCCAGGCGGCCGCGTGCACGACGGCCGTCCTGGTCACGACGCCGTCCATGTCGAACACGACGGCGTCGTAGGCCGAGCGGTCGATGACGGCGCGGCGGGTGTCGGTCATGGGTCGCCCCCTCAGTCGGTCAGGCCTTGGTCAGGTCGGCGTACAGCCTCTCGTAGTCGCCCACCATTTGCCCGACGCTGAATCGGTCGGCAACGCTCGCCCGGCAGGCGGCGGGGTCGATCTCGTGCAGACGGCCCACCGCCGCGACCATCGCGTCGACGTCGTCGCAGACAAAGCCGCCCACGCCGGCCTGCACGACTTCGGGGACCGAGCCGTCGCGCAGCGCAATCACCGGCGTGCCGGCCGCCATCGCCTCGATCATCACGATCCCGAACGGCTCCGGCCAAAGGATCGGGAAGAGGAAGGCGCGCGCGCCGGCGAACAGGTCGCGCTTCTCCGCGTCGCTCACCTCGCCGAGGTACACGATCTGCTGGTCGTCGATCTCGGGGGCGACGCGCTGCTCGAAGTAGGTGCGGTTCCACTCCTGGACCACGCCCGCCATGAGCAGCCTGCTGCCGGTGCGCCGCGCCACCTCGACGGCGAGGTGGAACCCCTTGTCCTCGCAGACGCGGCCGAAGGCCAGGAGGTAGTCGTCCTTGCGGTCGCGGTAGGGCCAGCCGTCGACCGGAAGCGCGTTGTAGACCGTCGCCGCCCAACGCATGCCGGACGGTCCGAGAGTGCGCTGGAAGTCGCTGATGCTCACGTAGGCGACGGCGTCGCGGAACTGGTCGTAGAAGCCGAAGGCGGCGGCGTCGAAGGCGCAATGAACGGTGTGCGCCATGCGCGCCCGCAGCGCGCCGCCGAAGGCGACGCCGAGGAACCCCGAGTGGTCGTGGACGACGTCGAAGCCGCCGTCACGCGCGATCTCGTCCATGGCCCAGGCGACGTGCCGGGCGTCGTAGGGCGTGCGCCCTATCTCGGTCGGCATCTGCGTGGGGAAGAGACTGTGGAGCTGGGCCGCGGTGCGTGAGTCGCCGGTGGCGTAGAGGTGCACGTCGTGCCCGCCCGCGACGAGACCGTCGCAGAGGTACTTGACCACCCACTCGGTGCCGCCGTAGCCCTCCGGCGGCACGGCGATCCAGGGCGGCGCGATCTGGGCGATCCTCATGGGACGATTCTACGTCATGGAGGCTGAGTCACGGCCTCCCGTATCGCGGTAGTCGCGCCGGCGCCGCCAAGGGCTGTTCGCGGACGTGGTCCTGCCGATAGAGTGACTGCGATGATCCTCTACCTCGACTGCGCGAACGGGATCAGCGGCGACATGCTGGTCGCCGCTCTGCTCGACCTGGCCGGCGCCAGGCCCGGGAGGAAGGGGCCGCTCGAGCGGGTCGTGCGGCCCGCCCTCAAGACGGCCGGCATCGACCCGCGCCTCGTCGTGATCGAAAAAGGGGAGAGCGGCGGCGTCGAGGCGCTCTCCTTCAGGGTCGCCGACGCACCGGGCTTCGCCACCTTCGACGAGCTCATCCTGGCGATGTACGCATCCAGGGTCGATCAAACGGTGGCCGACGACGTCGCCGCCGTCGCGCAGCGCATGGCGGCGGCGGAGCGCGAGGTCCACGGCGAGGGCGAGGATCACCTGCACGAACTCAGCGGCGTCGACACGGCGGCCGACCTCATCAGCGCCGCCGCCCTCGTGCACCACCTCGCGCCCGAGCGGATCGTGGCCTCGCCGCCGGCTCTGGGCGACGGCGTCGTGCACACTGCCCACGGAGAGCTCGCCGTGCCGGCGCCGGCGGTCACGGTCCTGCTGCGCGGACTGCCGACCGCTGCGGCCGAAGAGGAGGGGCCGCCGGTCGGCGAGCTGACGACACCGACGGGCGCGGCGCTTCTCGCCCACTTCGTGGACGAGTTCGGCGCCCCACCGGCGGGCGAGGTCACGGCCGGCGGCTGCGGTGCGGGCAGTCGCGTCCTTTTGCAGCGGCCCAACGTCCTGCGGGCCACGCTCATCGACCCGGCCGCGGAGCCGGAAAGGGAGACGGAGATGGTGGAAGACCAGCTGGAGGAGGGCTCCGGAGGGCACGGCCCGGATGAAGATGTGATGCTCGAGACCAACATCGACGACATGAGTCCCGAGCTCCTCGCTCACGCCGCCGACACCCTGCGCGAGGCGGGGGCCGTCGACGTGTGGATGACGCCGGCGCTGATGAAGAAGGGCCGGCCGGGCGTGGTGCTGCACGTCCTGGCGACGCTCGCCGACCGCGACCGGCTCGCCGGCGTCATCTTCGCCGAGACGTCGACCTTCGGGCTGCGCGTGCTCCCGGTCGGGCGCCTCTTCGCGGACGAGCGCCAAGAGGCGGTCACCATCGCGGGCAGGCAGATCCGCGTGCGTCTGGCCTTGGTCGACGGCCGCCTGGTGACGGTCTCGCCGGAGTTCGACGACGTGCGCGAGGTGGCGGCCGCCGTAGGCCGTCCCGTCAAAGTGGTGTACGAGGCGGCCCAGGCGGCCGCCCGCAACCGCTTCAGTACCGCCTGACGCCGCCGTCACCCCGCGATTCATCCATCCGGATAGAAGAAAAACCCTGCTTCAGCAGGGGGTTCACGTTCGTCGCCGCTTCGGGCGGATTGACCACCCACGCGAGGCGTCGGTAGAATCCCGTCACCTGAGCGCGTGCGAAGTGGACCGAAGGAGGACGCGTTGACCCCGAGCGGCAAGATCGACCGCAGATCCCCAGTCCCGTCGGACATCGAGATCGCCCAGGCTGCGACCATGCAGCCGATCCAGGCGATCGCCGAGAAGGCCGGTATCCTCGACGACGAGCTCGAGCTCTACGGCAGGTACAAGGGCAAGATCGACTACATGGCCGTGCTCGCGCGGCTCAAGGACGAGCCCGACGGCAAGATCATCAACGTGACGGCGATCACGCCGACCCCGCTCGGCGAGGGCAAGACCGTCACCTCCATCGGTCTCGCCGAGTCGATGAACGCGCTCGGCATGGACACCATGCTGGCGCTGCGCGAACCGTCGCTCGGCCCGGTCTTCGGCATCAAGGGCGGTGCGGCCGGCGGCGGCTACTCCCAGCTCATCCCCATGGAGGACCTCAACCTCCATTTCACGGGCGACATCCACGCCGTCGGCGTGGCCAACAACCTCCTGGCCGCCATGGTCGACACCCATCTCATGCACGGCAACGAGCTGGCGATCGATCCACTGACCATCTCGTGGCGCCGTGTGGTCGACCTCAACGACCGCGCCATGCGTGAGATCGTCAACGGTCTCGGCGGCAAGCTGAACGGCATCCCGCGACAGACGGGCTACGACATCACCGTGGCCAGCGAGGTCATGGCGATCCTCGGACTGGCGACCGACCTGGCCGATCTGCGTCGCCGTCTCGGCCGCATCACCTTCGGCTACAGCACCTCGGGCAAGCCGCTCACGGCCGAGGACATCCACGCCGCCGGTGCCATGACCGTGTTGCTCAAGGACGCGCTCAAGCCCAACCTCATGCAGACCCTCGAGGGCAATCCGGCGCTGGTCCACGCCGGCCCGTTCGCCAACATCGCCCAGGGCAACAACTCGATCATCGCCGACAAGGTCGCGATGAAACTGGCCGACTATCTCATCACGGAGAGCGGCTTCGCCGCCGACCTGGGCTCCGAGAAGTTCATGGACATCATCTGCCGCTACGGCGGCTTCGCCCCCAGCGCGGTGGTCATCACCTGCACGATGCGCGCCCTGAAGATGCACGGGGGCCTGCCCGTCGATCCCGAGCTGCTCAAGGCGGAGAACGACGCCGCGCTCGAGAAGGGCTGCGAGAACCTGGTCAAGCAGGTCGAGAACATGAAGCTCTTCGGCATCCCCGTCGTGGTGACCATCAACCGCTTCGCCTTCGACCGCGACACCGAGGTCGAGATCGTGCGCAAGGCGGCCGTGGCCGCCGGCGCCGAGGACGCCGTGCCGATCAACGTCCACGCGCTGGGCGGCGACGGCGGCCGGGAGGCCGCCGAGGTCGTCAAGGCCGCCGCCGACCGCGGCGGCGACTTCAGGTACCTCTACGAGCTCGACGCCTCCATCAAGGAGAAGATCGAGACCATCGCCACGAAGGTCTACGGCGCCGACGGGGTCGACTACCTGCCCGAGGCCGAGGCCAAGATCGAGCTGTTCACGAAGCAGGGTCTCGACAAGCTGCCGCTGTGCATGGCCAAGACGCACCTGTCGCTTAGCCACGACCCGGCGCTCAAGGGCCGGCCGCGCGGTTTCCGCGTGCCGATCCGCGACATCCGGCCGGCTACGGGAGCGGGATACCTCTACCCCCTGCTCGGCGAGATGCGGACCATGCCCGGCCTGCCCAAGCGGCCGGCGGCCGTCGACGTCGACGTCGACGTCGAGACCGGCCGCGTCATCGGCCTGTTCTGACGAGCTGAGGGGAGACACCGCGGCGGCCGCCTGACGGCGCCGGTCCCGGTCGTCCCCCGTCGCGCGGCGCTCGCGCGTCGTGCTGGAGGTGCGTGGTGAGCGAGCAAGGTCCCATCGTGTACGCGCGCGAAGCGCTGCCCGTCTATCTCGACGACGCCGCGTCCGGCAAGCCGGCGCCCGGCGGCGGCAGCGTGTCGGCGTGCGTGGGCGCGCTGGGCGCGGCGCTGACCTCGATGGTCTGCAACCTGACCATCGGCAAGGAGCAGTTCGCCGGCGTCGAGGCGCGGATGAAGGGGGTGCTCGCCGCCTCCGAGACGGCGCGCGCCCGCCTGCAGCAGCTGCTGCAGGACGACACGACCGCGTACAGCGGCGTCCTCGTCGCTTACCGCTTGCCCAAGGAGACGCCGGCGCAGCGGACGGCGCGACACACGGCCGTCCAGGACGGCCTTGTCGTCGCCGCCGACGTGCCGCTCGAGATCTGTCGCGTGGCACTCGACGTGTGCCGGCTGGCCAAGGTCGCGGCCGAGCTGGGCAACGCCAACGCCGTGACCGACGCAGGGATCGGCGCTTTGCTCGGCGAGGCGGCCGCCGTCGGCGCCGCCCTGAACGTGCGCATCAACCTGGGTTCGATCGAGGACGAGACCTACGTCCGCGAGACGGCCGCTGAGCTGGACGCGATCCTCGCCGAGACCGGCGCCCTGCGCGCCGAAGTGCTCGCGGCCACGCTCGCCAAGATCTGACCCGCGCTCGCCGGAGGCGAGACCGGGCGGGCCGTGGCCGGCCCGCCATCGCGAAGGAAGGGACGTCATGGCTGCACAGATCATCGACGGCAAGGCCATCGCCGAGACCATCCGCGCTGAGATCCGCGCCGCGGTGGAGGAGCTGGCCGCGAGGGGTGTGACCCCCGGCGTGGCCACGATCCTCGCGGGCGACGACGGCGGGGCGCAGTTCTACCGCGGCCAGATCGAGAAGAACACCGGCACCGTCGGCTTCGCCTACGCCAGTCACGTCCTGCCCGCGAACGCCCCGGAGGCCGACGTGGTCGACCTCATCGGCACGCTGAACGCGGACCCTGCCGTGCACGGGATCCTCGCTCTCATGCCGATGCCGGGGCACATCGACCAGGCGAAGGTGTTCAACGCGATCGCGCCGCTGAAGGACCTCGACTGCGTGAACCCGGCGAACATCGGGCACGTGCTGCTCGGCGACCAGCTCTTCGCGCCGGCGACGCCGTCGGCGTGCATCGAGATCCTCGACCGCGAGGGCGTCGCCCTGCAGGGCCTCGACGTCACCGTCGTCAACCACTCGAACATCGTCGGCAAGCCCGTGGCGCTGCTGTGCCTCAACCGCAACGCCTCGGTCCACGTCGTGCACGTGTTCAGCAAGGACGTGCCCGCCGCCTGCCGCGAGGCCGACGTGCTGATCTCGGCGGCGCCGGTGAAGGGCCTCATCAAGCCCGACATGGTGAAGCCGGGC
>Ga0315281_10014203_pt1 | contig 10747 bp, 10 predicted proteins | sample YL17G07_0_MG_FD_204540 | JGI IMG/M metagenome (GOLD analysis project Ga0315281, IMG submission 204540) | Sediment microbial communities from Yellowstone Lake, YNP, Wyoming, USA - YL17G07_0 | ecosystem: Environmental > Aquatic > Freshwater > Lake > Sediment | place: USA: Wyoming | collected... | reverse complement strand
CCGAACACAGCAACGACGCCGGCCGCTGGCTCCTGAATCAATGCCAACCGGATCTACGATGTGACATCGTCGCCTATTCCGGAGAGTTCGCGGGGCGGTTCTTTGGCCGGTACGGGAGTGACCTGAAGGTCCAAGAACTGGAAGAGGCGTCCTGCCAGACGCGCTGTCAGGGCCTCTTTCACGAGGCTCAGGAGGTGTTCTTGCTCGCCTGCAACACTCTGGCGACGAAGGACCGAGACAATCGGACGCCGCAAGAGTATCTGCAGGTGCTGCTCGATCACGGGTTCGATCATCCTGCGGCGGAGCGTGTCGTGGAATTGCGCTACGGACCGTTGGGTCCGAGCTTCAGGGAATCGTTCCGACGGATCTTCATGGGAGTGCCGCGCATCTACGGTTTCTCGTCGGTCGCGCCGAACGCCGAAGTCACCGCGTCTCGCCTCCAGAAGTACTTCCACTCGATGGGAGATTACCGGCGATATCTCAAAAAAGCGTCGGGAGACACCGGGCCGAACCGCAAACTTCTGACAGCCTTCCGCTGGACCAGCCTCGTGCAGACCTCAGGGATGACGGCGGTCGACCCGCGGGCAGCCGAGCGCGACCTGATCTGCGGGATGTACGATGACACCCGAACTGTGGTGCAACGCCTGCGCATCGTTGAGAAACTGCTTGACCGTGACGATTTCCTTTCCTTCCTGCCAAGCATCCAGCTGTTCTTCAAGCGGCACCCTCCGCAGCAGTTCGAGGACGAAGCGCGGCAAGTATTCATAGAGATTCAGCGGAATCATGTGGCGCAAGAACAGGTTGTCAGACTGGTGCGCGATTTGGACGTGTCGGTCTTGAAAATGGAACTGGCGCACTTCGAGCGTGACCTGGAGTGGATCACCAGCGATGAGTTTCGGCGTCTTGCGGTGGATGGCGCCAGGCAATTGCTCGCTAAGCCGTTGACGTCCGACGTCGTGGACGTCATCTGTGACATCACCAGACGGCAACCGATCGGTGACGCGTTCTGGTCGGAAGATGTGCCCGAGGTGATGTTTCACGATGCTCAAGGGCTCCGATTTGTGGCTTGCTTGTCACCGGCCGACGCACGCGTCAGCCCACGTCTGTTAGCCGGACTGCAAAGCGAGGACCCGTGGGCACGCCGCTGGGCCGCGTATGCGCTGTCCCAAAGACTCCCGTTGGATGACGCCGTGTTGGAGGTGTTGGCGACCCACCTGGATGATACTTGCCTCGATGTGCGAGAGCGGTTGCGGTGGATCTTCAAAGCCCAGCGGCCGCTTTCCGATGGCGTGCGACAAGCGGTCAGAGCGAACGATCTGCACCTCGCAAGCGAATTGCAGCCGTGAACATTAAGACATGCTGCAACAGAGTCCCTGCGGGCGACGGATGGATGCCCAAAAATGCAGAGGCCTTCCGGATCCGGAAGGCCTCGTGCCTTGAGCCCGAAGGCTCCTGTCTAAGGGGAAAAGGGGGAAAATTCTGGCCTAGTGAATGGCCTCAGAAGCAAGTTGCGTACTTACTTTTTCTTCTTGCCGCCCGCTTTCTTCTTCGCAGGGGCTTTCTTCTTGCTCTTCCCAGCTTTTGTTACCATACGACCTCCTTCTATCTCGTTGGAAGCTTTCAACTACCCGTGCTCCCTCTTCCCCTCAGACAACCTCCACCTCCAGCCACCCACCACCAGTTTCACGGACCAATTATGAAATGAAGGTAGGCTTCTGTCAAGAGACGAATGGCATTTTGGAAAAATTTTTTTAAATCGGTTTACTCCCCAAGTTCCGGGCGAAATCGGTTATCTAAAATGCCGTTGGAGACTAGCTCGCATCCGGCCTAGCAGAACGTTCTAGAAACGTATCCACAAGAGACTCAGGACGTTGTCCACAGCACGAGGTTTGCACCGTGCGGCAGGCGGTACGGCCGCGGTTGGTCGGTATGGCAGCCGCCTGCGATCTGCTGTTCTCCGGCCGCCTAGCCAGCGCCGAGGAAGCGCTGCAGATGGGGCTGGTCAACCGCGTCGTCCCCCACGATGCGCTGATGCCGACGGTGCGCGAAATTGCCACCGAAATGGCGACGCTGTGCTCGCCGCGCGCGCTGCGCATCATGAAACAACAACTCTACGCGGCGCTCTTCACCGGTCTGTCCGCCGCCATCGACGCGGCCGACACCGAAATGGTCAGCAGCTTTGGGACCGATGATTTCCGTGAGGGCGTGGCCTCGTTCATCGAACGGCGCCCGCCGCGCTTCACGGGCGGTGAGGCCCTCCCACGCTATGAGGGCGGCGTTTCAGCCCCGGCCAGCTTGGTCACCACCTCGTAGTACATTTGCAGCACGTTGCGGAACCGATCCAAGCGCAGGCGCTCGTCGATGCCGTGAATGGACCGAAACTCGGCGTCCGTTAGCACCACTGGGTTGAAGCCATAAGCGGCAACGCCGCGGCGCCGAAACGGTGCCGAGTCCGTGACTCCGCTGCTCATCACCGGCGCGACCAGGCTGCCAGGCAGGTGCCGGCCGGCCGCGGCGCGCACTGCCGCCATCAGCTCCTCGTTGATGGGCGATTCATTCGGCGTAGTGTTCTGGACGAGGTCTATACTCACCCTCTGATCATCAATCACGCGCTCCAACTCACGCTTCACCGCTTCGCCGCTGTCGCCGACGTTCACGCGACAGTCCAGTGTCGCCTCCACTTCGGCGGGGATCACATTGGTTTTGTAGCCTCCGTGTACGCCGGTCAGCGAGATGGTGGTGCGCAAGAGCGCGTTGACCGGAGGCCGTTCAGTCAGCTGGCGCCGAAACACGTGCTGCACCAGTGGGTTGTCCACGTGGCGCATGACCCAGGAGGTTGGAAACCGTTCGTGGTCGGCGAGTTCGGCGAAGAGTCGGAGGGTAGGCGGTGCGGGGTGGAGGGGCGTCTCGTACGCCGCGATTCGTTGCAGGGCCTGAGACATGGTCGCCACCGCGTTGTTCGGCAGCGGCACCGAGCCGTGCCCGGAGTCGCCGCGTGCCGTCAGCTTCATCCACGCCACCCCCTTCTCGGATGTTTGGACGAAGAACGCCACTTGGTCAGGCTTGAACAGACCGATTATGCCGAAGCCACCTTCGTTCAACACCATGGTGACGTTCCCAAACAGTTCGGGATAACGTTCGAGCATGCCGTTGACGCCGCCCCCGCCATTCTCCTCGTCCGGCTCGACCAAGAGGAGCAGTTGCGTCTGCGGCGTGATGCCCTGGCGGTGCAGCAGCAGCATGGTGATGATCTGGAAGATGCCGAGCTCTTTCGTGTCCAAGGCGCCGCGCCCGTACAACGTGCCGTCGGCGATCTCTGCCGCGAACGGCGGATGGCTCCATTCCTGCGCCATCGTGGGAACGACGTCCGAGTGGCTCATGAGCAAGATGGTCTCGTTGCTGCGCCCGGGGAGGCGCGCCACCAGCGCCTGCCGCGCCGGATCATTCATCGCGTCATACAGCCGCGCCTCGATGCCCTCTGCAACCAGCCAGCTGCGCAGCAGCTCCGCCGCGGAGGTTTCATTGCCGGGCGGGTTGCTGGTGTCGACGCGGATGTACGTCTGCAGTTTAGCGATCGCCTCGTCTGCCGCCTGATCCCAATTGATCGCGGCGGGAACCGCTAGGACCGGTCGTACCCACAGCGCCGCTGCGAACGCCACCACCATTGCCGCAATCTGTCGCCGCATCGCTTGCTCCTATCTCCGGCCGATCCTATCGCTGAAAGCGCGAGAATCTGCAAAAGTGGGCGGTGAATCCGTTCTGCAAGTGAGGGAGGTTCGTATGTCGAGTGAGCCGGGCGTTTTCGAAGTCATGCACCAGCTGCGCGCCATGCGCCGCTTGAAACCGGACCCCGTGCCGGACGAATTGATCTGGAAAATCCTCGAAGCCGGTACCAAGGCGCCGAGCGGCAGCAACAGCCAGGTGTGGCGCTTCGTCGTCGTGCGCGACCCCGACGGCAAGCGCTTCGTTCAGGAGCGCTACAAGCGGGCGTGGGACCTGTACGCCCAGGCCAACATCGAGGCCGCGGCCAAATCGCCGCCTCCACCTGAGGAGTTGCCGGCGCGCCTGCGGATGGCCCGCGCCGCCATGCAGATGGCGGAGCACCTGCACGAGGCACCGGTGCTGCTGCTGGTGTGCATGAAGCCGCGCTTGGATCTGCCGGCGGTGCGTGGTCGTCGCAGCCCAGCCGCCCTCTACGCCTCGATCTTCCCCGCGGTGCAGAACATCCTGCTGGCGGCGCGGGCTCTGGGCTTGGGATCGGTCCTAACCACGCTGCACCTGGTGTACGAAGACGAGATCAAGCAGCGCTTCGGTATCCCTGAAGAAGTGGAAACGGTGGCGCTGCTGCCGATTGGTTATCCGAAAGGGAAGTTCGGGCCGACGACGCGGCGGCCGGTCGAGGAAGTTACATACTGGGAGAGGTGGGGCGAGCGCCGTTCGCGCTAGGGCCTGCGGCCGGCGTCACTTCTATGGCCCGCTCCCCGTTGGGTCGCTGCGGATTTCAGAGTCCGACAAGCTGTTAGAAGCGCTGCACCTGGGACAGAGCGCGATCACCTCGTGGTCGTTGATGATGAGCGGCACGGGTGTGAGGAACTTCCCGAGCGGTGGGCCGCCGATGCATTCGCCCGTCTCCGGAAGATAACATGCTCCGTGCGTGGCGCACTGGATGTACCGCTTGTCTTCAGTGAGGAACTGGTTGTCGATCCAGTCCAGCGTCATCGGCACGTGGCAGCAACGGTTTACGTACGCGCAGAGGCGACCGCGGCGATTGACGACGAAGCACTCCTCCTCGCCCTCGTGACACCGTAGTACGAACTTCTTCGTCTGCCCCGGGGCCAATTCTCCGACCCGGGCGACGACGGGCCCGGTCCCATACTCTGCCATTGCCAACTTATTATTATAGCGACAGCGCGGTTGAACGAAACTCGTTTGCTAGCCATTGCTAGCGGTGCGCCGAGGAATCTTCCGGCGCTCACGCGACCAGAAGAAGATTCCGCGCTTCGCGGAGTTTCATGCTGAGCGTGTCGAAGGACGGACTTAGCAGAGGATGACGGATTGGAGCGCGGCGGCGCTCAGAACGAGAGCAGATCGGTGCCAGAGTCACGATTCCTCCGGCGCGCCCCTTCTGCTAGCGTTTACGCGCCATGCAGCGCGACATCCAGTTGGATTCCTTCGAGGCGCGGCTGTTCGGGGTACTGATCGAGAAGGCGCTGACGACCCCGGAGCAGTATCCGCTGACCGTCAACGCCGCATTGAACGGCGCCAATCAGAAGAGCAATCGCGATCCGGTCTTGTCGCTCGAGGAAGATCAGGTGGCCATGGCGCTGGAGCGCTTGGTGCAAAAATACCTGGCGCGCAAGGTCTTCCCGGGGAACAGCCGGGTGGAGAAGTACTGCCACAACGGCAAGGATGGGCTCGGCCTGGACACTCGGGACCTGGCGATCATGGCCGAGCTGCTGATGCGCGGCCCGCAGACCGCGGGTGAGCTGCGCGCGCGTGCAAGTCGCATGCAGCCGATCGAATCCCTGGATCAGCTCACGGGTATCCTCGATCCGCTGATCGAGCGCGGCCTTGTGCAACGCGTGGCGCCGGTGCCGGGGTCACGAGCTGAACGCTACGCGCAGCTGCTGAGCCCCGGCCTGCATCCGCTCGATGCCCCGCAACCGGCATACGCCAGCGCCAGCCCCGACTCCCCTGGCCCCACAACGCCGGTGGCGAATCTCGCCGCCCGCGTCGAAGCGCTGGAAGCCGAGGTCGAGCGCTTGCGCCAGCAATGCCGGGCGCTGGCCGCCAAGCTGGGGCAGACGTTCGACGCGTAGCGCCGGTGGCCGCGCCTTACTGAACCTGCGCGCAGTTGCCCTGCGATCCCTCGACTGCTGCTTCGAGCGTCATGATGCCGATGGGTGGAAAGCCCATCACCCGGATGTTGCCGTTCTTGGCGCGGGTCGCTGCCGGAAGCGCCTAGAACTGCGGGTCGCGAACATGAATCAAAAATACGCGCATGGAGATCACCGCGCTCTGGATGCCGGTTTCTTGCGGGCCACCTTGGCACGCGGTTTCCGCACGCACTGGCAGCGCCCGCATGCGCACATCGGAGCGTGGCAGTGCGGACAGGTGGAGAGCTCCGGCGTGAGCGGGGCGCCGCACCCCGGCGCCAGGCATCGGCTCCAGTGCTTGCCGAGGTGCACCTCCGGGTGCACGCAGATCTCCTCGAGCTCAGCTTGGCTGGCAAACTGCAGACCGTGCTTCAGGGAGTGCACGCGATACGCGACGGCGATGGCCGACCACGACTCAACCTTGACGTGCTCGCCGGTGTCGCGCATCGTCACCCAGTGTTCCGGACCGAACCGAGGGGCCTCGGCTTCCTTAGGCATGCGGAACCTCCTTCATCAGCGGCGCTCCGTCAGCGGCACCGAGTGCAGCTCACTTCCGTTATCCGCAGCCGGATGCGCCTCGCGCCGGCGGCACAGGTAGACTGCAGCGATCCACCACTCGCTACCGTCGCCCAGCCTACGGACCTGATACGCCAGCCCTTCACGTGCACGCGGGCGCCACGGCAGGATCTCAACTTCCTGGCCGTCGGCGAGATCGTTGGCCAGCGGCTTGCCCGCGGCATCGGTCATCGGCACCGGACGAGGCAGCTGACACGCCGGCTGCGGCCAGTTGACGTACGCGTGCCAGCCCACGCCAAAGATGGGTCCTTTCTTGGAACGCCGGGCGGCTGGCTTTGACGTGGGCAGGTTGTCGAACAACATCTGGACTCTCTCGATCCCCGTTGCTGAGATGATCAACGGCGGTTCCAGCCGCCACCGCCGCGGCTGCTGTTGCGGTCCCGCGCTTCGTTGACCTTCAGCGCGCGCCCTTTGAACTCTTGCCCATCGAACTGTTGGATCGCCTTTTGCGCATCCGCGTTTGAGCTCATTTCGACGAAGCCAAAGCCTCGGGACTGGCCGGTAGCGCGATCGGCGATGACCGCAGCAGACTCACAGACGCCGGCCTGCGCGAACAGTTCCTCCAGGTCTTTGTCACCGACGCCGAACGCCAGATTGCCGATATAGAGTTTCTTGCCCATTGCACGCACTCCCTCTTGGTTGGGTCGCCGCTACGACCATAGTTGAAATTGGTCCAGCATCCGGACTCCGGCGCAGCCCAGTCGCGCTGCGCCCTCACGGCCAACAGCACCACCTGTCGCTGCCGTGTTCTGCCTGAATGTGGCGTGCGGGAGGCTCTCGGAGGCCTAAAGACGAGAAGGATTCTCGCGCGGGACAGTCAGTCTAACTACCGACAAAATAGCAGTTGGCATACTGAAGTGCAACAAATTGAAACCGACACAAATCAAGACCGGCGGTGGTGGGGCGGACTGAATCTTGCCGCATCGAGCGTCACGGAAAGGGTAAGGCCTGGAACCGGGCTCACTTGAACCTGCAGTCCTCTACGCGATGGGCTGAGGCCGCGATCCCCATGGACTTGACTCTTGAACAACAAGTTCCGAACATCCAACGTCGCTAGTGGGAGAACCGTATGCTGAACGATGCTGAAGCGCGAGAGCAGATCATCCAGATCACCAACGAGTTGTTTTCCATGGGGCTGCTCACGGCCACCGGCGGGAACGTCAGTGCGCTGACCAGCGACGGTGAGACGCTGTGGATTACGCCGAGCCAGATGTACAAGGGTGGGTTGACCGAGGCCGACCTGGTGCACATCCAGCCCGATGGCACCGTCATCCAGGGGACGCGCCAGCCCTCGGTGGAATTCCAGATGCACGCGGCGGCGTACCGAGTGCGTCCCGGCACTACCGGCGCCGTGCACACGCATGCGCCGGTCGCCACAGCGTTCGGTATCTGCAGTCAGACCTTTCCGCCCATCAACACCGATGCCGTGTTTCTGCGCGACACTGTGACCGTGCCCTGGTACATGCCCGGTTCGAAAGAGCTGGCGGACGCCGTCGCCGAGGCTCTCGTGAAAAGTCGTGGCGCGATACTCCAAAACCATGGCTTGATGACGGTGGGCGAGAATCTACGCAAGGCCGTCACCCGCGCCATGATGCTCGAAGAGACCGCCAAGATCCTCATGTACTGCAAGCAGTTCGGCGGCACCATCAGCCTGCTGCCCGACGAGTGGGTCGAGCGCCTAGCGCCGTTGGCCGACTTCATCTGACGAAGAAAAGGGTTCAAGGATTCGAGGGTTCTTCCTGTCCTGGAGCCCTTTCCTTCTGTCCCTCGAACCCTGAAACCCTTGACCCCTCGAACCCTTTCTTTCTGGCTTGAACCCTGGAACCCTCGTACCCTCGAACCCTATAATCCATGTGATGCGTGGCTTCATTTTGACGCCGACTTATCGGCTCGCGAGCGGCGTTCCGGAGGTGCATCTCTACGGCGTGCTCGAATCGGGTGAGCCGTGCTTGCTGATCGATGATCGTACGCGGCCGCACTTCTTCGTCCGCGAGCGCGCTCTGGCGCAGCTCAAGGCAGTCGCCGCCAGCCTGCGAGTCGAGAGCGGCACCGGGCTGCGTGCCTTGAACGGCGAGCCGGTGGCCACGGTGCGTGTCGCGGTCCCGGGCGATGTGCCGCCGCTGCGCCGCAAGCTGGAAGACCTCGGCATCGAGTGCCTCGAAGCTGACGTCCGCTTTGCCTATCGTTACTTGATCGACCGCGGCATCCGCGGCGCGTTCGAGGTGGAAGGCGAGTACGAGGTGCGCCCGCGGCTTGGCCGCGTGTACCGCCACCCCGAAGTGCGCCCAGCACGCTGGGCTCCACCCCTGAAGATCTTGTCGGTCGACATCGAGACCAGCCTCAAGGGTGAGCAGCTGTATTCGATCGCCCTGCACATGCACGATTTCGACCGTGTGATCATCGTGCACGACGGCGCCGTTGCCGGCGCCGAACCGGTCCCTTCGGAGAAGGCCGCCATCCGCCGCTTCCTCGAGTGTCTCGATGCCCTCGACCCCGACGTAATCACCGGTTGGAATGTGGTGGATTTCGATCTCGCCTTCCTGGCGCGAGTGGCGCGGCGGCACGGGTTGCGCTTTCGGATCGGCCGCAGCGATGACGACTTCGACCTACGCAAAGAGGCCTCATTCACCCGCGAGTCGCGTGCCGTCGTCTTCGGCCGCCAGGTCCTCGACGGCCTCTCGCTGATGCGCGGCGCCTTCATTCGCCTCGACGATTACAAACTCGAGACGGCGGCACAGGCCTTCCTCGGCAAGGGCAAGCTGATCGCCGGCGACCGGCGCCACGCCGAAATCGAAGCCTTGTATCGCAACGACCCGCAAGGGCTGGTCCAATACAATCTTCACGACGCGCGGCTGGTGCTCGAGCTCTTGGACCGAACAGGCTTGGTGGAGCTGGCCGTCGAGCGCAGCTTGCTGACGGGCATGCAGCTCGACCGCGTCAGCGCGGCAATCGCATCGGTCGACTCGCTCTACCTCAACGCCCTGCGCCGCCGCGGCGTCGTGGCGCCGTCGGTCGGCGCCAGCCAACAGGCAGCCGAGATCACCGGCGGTTACGTCATGGAGTCGAAGCCCGGACTGTATCACAACGTGTTGGTCTTCGACTTCAAGAGCCTGTACCCGAGCATCATCCGCACCTTCAACATCGATCCGCTCACGTACGTCGCACATCAGGTTCCCCTCCTTACCAAGGAGGGGCCAGGGGAGGGCAAGAAGGCGTCAGTGGAGGCCACCCTGCCGGTAGTGCGCGCGCCCAACGGCGCCTGCTTCCGCCGCGACATCGCCGGCATCATCCCTGAGCTGCTCACCAGCCTGGCGACCGAGCGTGAGCAGGCCAAGCGCGCCGGTGATGCGGTAAAGGCGAACGCGATCAAGATCCTGATGAACTCCTTCTACGGCGTGCTCGGCGCCGGCGCCTCGCGCCTGTTTTCTCCTGCGGTCGCCAACGCCGTTACCCATTTCGGCCAGTACCTCATCCGGCGCGCCGCCGCATGCGCCGCGAGCAAGGGGTACGAGGTGCTGTACGGGGACACCGACTCGTTGTTCGTGGATCCGCACGAAGCCGACGCCGATCGCGCTTTCACCATCGGTGAGCGCTTGCGTGTCGAGATCGGTGCCGCGGTGGCCGAGACCGTGCGCACCGAGTTCGGCTGCGAGAGCTTCCTCGAGCTGGAGTTCGAGAAGCTCTATCGGCGTTTTTTCTTACCCGAGATCCGTGGCGGCAAAGTGGGCAGCAAGAAGCGCTACGCCGGTTCATTGATCGAGGACGCGAGCGAGCAGATCGAGTTCGTTGGGCTGGAGTCGGTGCGGCGGGACTGGAGCGAAGTCAGCAAGCGCTTTCAGCGCGAGCTGTTGCAGCGTGTCTTCCATGATCAGCCGGTGCAGGAGTTCATCCGCGACTTCATCGCCGATCTGCGGGCCGGGCGGTTCGACGACCAGCTGACGTACAAGAAGGCAATCCGCAAGGAGCTGACCGCCTACACCAAGACGACGCCGCCGCACGTGAAGGCCGCGCGCAAACAGCGCGGCGCCACCGGCCGCATCATCGCCTACGTCATGACCTTGCAAGGTCCCGAGCCCCTGGGAGAGCTGACCGCGCCGCCCGATTACGCCCACTACATCGAGCACCAGATCGCCCCGATTGCCGATGCCGTCCTGCGCTTCCTCGGCACCGATTTCGAATCCATCGTGCAGACGCGGAAACAGCTGGCGCTTTTCTAACTAAGAGGCTGGGGCTCACTCCGCCTGGATCGGTTGCACGACTTCGCCGTCCCGTGCAGATTGGCCGACGTTGATCGC
>Ga0315281_10014201_pt1 | contig 10748 bp, 9 predicted proteins | sample YL17G07_0_MG_FD_204540 | JGI IMG/M metagenome (GOLD analysis project Ga0315281, IMG submission 204540) | Sediment microbial communities from Yellowstone Lake, YNP, Wyoming, USA - YL17G07_0 | ecosystem: Environmental > Aquatic > Freshwater > Lake > Sediment | place: USA: Wyoming | collected... | reverse complement strand
CCCTCCAATTATTCGATAGGCAAGCTGTACTCGATATCGTTTTACAAGCTGCTGCATGAAATAATGGAGCCTCACAGCATCGTTGTCGTGCAAAGCACCTCACCGCTTGTTGCGCGCAAGTCATTCTGGTGCGTGAACAATACCCTTGAAGCATCAGGCTTCCACACCACACCCTACCATGCCTATGTGCCATCATTTGGCGAATGGGGCTATGTTATCGCCTCGGAGCAGAGCTACTCTCCACCCAAAAGTTATCCAGCTGATTTGAAATATGTGAGCTACGAAACCGCCAGAGAAATGTTCCATTTCCCAGCAGACATGGCGAAAGTGGCTACCAAAATTCAGCGTCTGGATGATCAGGCACTGGTCAGGTATTTTGACAAGGAGTGGTCGGAGTATCTGGTGTATTAATATTTATCGGATTAATTTCCAATACAACGTAGTTTGCTGCGTGTGTTTTAGTCACTTGTGTTTCTGAGCAAGATAATTGGTAGCAACAGCCTCATACAGTTTTTGCGTGCCGACTTCATCCAGCCCAAGCAACACATATAACCTTCCATTCGGGGCGTAAACGCTCTTTATTATTTTTGTTCTTTCCAACGTTTCATTGGTTAATTTAGTGATCAAAGCGTTATCTGACTTGGATATGTTTTTGTTGCCCGATGTTTCGCTTTCTACGATTTTTTTCTGCACGGAGCCGTTCAATTTGTCGGCGAGCTGTGCGCGTGCATCGGCGGCAGCCATTTGTTCCATGAACTCATGACCGGCTTTTGATTTTGCAAATGATCCCAGCGCGGTTATTGACAGGCTTTCTTCTTGAGGATTGCAAATCCACGCGGGAGCGCGCTTTCTGGAATTTGGAAACAGGCATTTTTTTGCTTTTGCCGGTTTAACATTTTTGGCTGGTTGGGTTGGGGTATCGGCCCAGGTATAGCTATTCGGAATCAGTGCTGCAACTATCAATAGTAGAATGAGTTTACGCATATATTTTGAAATCCAGCTTGTTTAAAGGGGGGCATCTTTGTATTGCAGCATAGTATAGCTTGCGCAAGTTTAACATGCAGTCATTTGAATATTTTCGGATTTATTCCCCGCTGCTTACGGCGTAGCGTTGTTTGTAGGTCGGGTTTTAACCCGACGTTTTGCTCTGTTTCGTCGAACTCGTCGGGTTGAAACCCGACCTACGAAAAGCTATCTACCCAATACCACGTAGCTTGCTGCTGTGTGCTTTACTCACTATGCCGCTGTGTATAGAAAATGAAAAAAGCCGGTGCAAGCCGGCTTTTCAAAAAACAGTCAAAATTATTGTCTGAGCTTAATGTGCTAAAACCCACGATACCAATGTTTTCATGTCATCTGGTTTTACTGCTGCATTGGGTGGCATTGGTATTTTGCCCCATACACCTGTGCCGCCTTTGGTGACCTTGGCAATCAGCATCGCTTCAGCTTTATTATTGCCCTTATATTTAGCTGCAACCTCCTTGAATCCGGGGCCAACCAGCTTGCCGTCGACTTTATGGCAACCCATGCAACCGCTCTTTTGGGCGAGTGCCTGACTTGCAGCCATATCGACCGCTGCAAAGGTTAGATTTGTAAACATAAGTGCAACGGCAGCGATAATACCCATCAAATACTTCATGTGTTTCTCCTTAAGTGCGTTAAAAAGCTTTTTTTATGCTTGAATTTTATCAATTAAGTTTGTGCTACTGTTTTTAGAGATTCTTGTTTGTTTGAATGGCTGTTTTGTTTAATGGCGGTTTCATCTTTCAGAGGGCGACATTGGATTAACGCCGGTGCAAGATTTTTAAAGTAATTGTGCTCGCCGATCATTTTCAGGATTCCTGTTTTATCTAGTCTTGACCTGACATGTTCATTTGCTTCGCACAGCATAATTCTGACGCCTCGTTTAGTCATATGTTCAATAGCTTCTTCAAGAGATTGCAGGCCGGTAATATCCATGAAGGGGACGCGGCGCAGTCGGATCAGGAGTGTGTGCGGGTCTGTGTGCGTCTGGGCCAGAGCACGTTCAAAATTTTCTACAGCGCCGAAGAAAAATGGACCCTCAATCGAGTAGACCATGACGCCATCCGGCAGTTTACCGAGTCCGTGATGAATCAATTCTGATTCAAGGTCCTTCTCTGTAAGATGTTGCATTTCAACTGAAGAAGCCATGCGTCGCATAAACTGCAGGATTGCCAGTATTACGCCTATATTGACCGCAACAACCAGATCAGCAAATACAGTGAGTGAAAAGGTGATGAGCAGGATGGCCACATCGGCACGGGGTGCACGTTTAACCATGCGTGAGAAATGCTTCAGTTCGCTCATGTTGTAAGCAACGACAAACAGAATTGCTGCCAGCACGGCCAGCGGAATATTGGCAGCTAGTGGCGCGAGGAAAAACAGAACAAGTACCAGTGTGACGACATGAACAATACCAGATAGCGGACTGTTGCCACCATTGCGTATATTGGTTGCGGTACGGGCGATCGCGCCAGTTGCTGCAAAGCCGCCAAAAAACGGCGCTGCGATGTTGGCAATGCCCTGTCCGATCAACTCTTGATTTGAATTGTGCTTCGTTCCGGCCATACCATCAGCAACTACGGCTGAAAGTAATGACTCGATGGTGCCCAATACCGCAATAGTAAAGGCGGGGCCGATGAGCTCGATAATACGCGGTAAGGTAATTGCTGGCAGGCCGATATGCGGCAAACCCTGCGGTATGCCACCGAAGGTACTGCCGATGGTGGCGACGCCTTCAAGATGAAATGTTGATTGTATCAGCGTGACGATGACCATCGCGACGAGTGGGCCGGGTACGCGGCGCAAACCCGGCAAGCGCGGTGCAAACAAAATCAGCGCGAGGCTCAATATAGCGAGCGCGCTGGTATTGAATTGCATATGCGGCAGAGCCTGTAACATATGCCATAGTTTTTCGTGAAAGTGTTCACCTGACACTTTGGCAAAACCAAAAAAATCAGGCCATTGACCTACCCATATAATGACGCCGATACCGGCAGTAAAGCCAACAATTACAGGGTCAGGGATGAATTTAATGATGCTGCCAAAACGTGCCATGCCCATCAGCAGGAGTATAAAACCGGCCATGATGGTGGCGATTTGCAAGCCATCCACACCATACTTTGCGGTGATCGCTGCAAGGATGACAATAAAAGCACCGGTTGGTCCGGCAATTTGCAGCCGACTGCCACCAAACAGGGATACCGCCAAACCTGCAATGATCGCGGTATATAGACCTTGCTCCGGTTTGACGCCGGAGGCGATAGCGAAAGCCATAGAAAGTGGCAGGGCAACGACGCCTACAATGACTCCCGATACGATATTGGGTAGCCAGTTTTCGTGCCGGAACAGACCGGCTTTCCATGCTTCTTTAACAATGATCATAATGAAGAACTGAAGTTTTTGAAAATTAGGTATCTGCGCTAATGAGTATTTTCAGACTGGAAACCATGATGTCTTCAGCCTGAAAAACGTGGAAGTAAAAGGTAGGTATCGTTACTTAGTTAACGGAACTATAGACGATGTCGGTACGGCGATTTTCAGACCAGCAGGATTCCTCGTGACATTCTGCTTTTGGTTTTTCTTTACCAAAACTGACGACGTCTATATTTTTACCGGGCACGCCCAATACGCTTAATACTTTTTTGGTACTTTCTGCGCGGCGGTTGCCGAGTGCCAGGTTGTATTCGCTGCTGCCACGTTCGTCGGTATTGCCTTGAAGTACTATTTTCGTATTGGCGTGTTCCTTCAGATATTTTGCATTCGCTTCGAGTACGGGTTTATAGGTGCTCTTTACATCATATTGGTCAAAACTGAAATAGACACTGTGATCTGCCGGTGCAGAATTTTCAGTGGTGGCCTGCTGGTTGGTGCCGGTTGAGCTGCTTCCCTGGGCCTGTTGTGGCTCAGCTGCTTTTGGGGTTATATCTGCTTGAGGTTTGGCGCCAGTACTGGCGCATCCCGCCAAAACCATTAAACCAAAAATACAAACTGTAATACTTTTCATGAATCGCTCCTGAGTAAATTAAATAATTAGATAAGTGCTAGAGTGCTTGTGTTTTGCGAGATATCAGTATTGATCTTTGTGTCGATCACGCCTTGTTCATACAGTTTGTCAAAAGCTTCCTGATCCGTCGCAAATATATTGTCCAGGCCGATAGCACCAGACAAATTCGTGTTATCCATCACTTCATGGACTTGTTTTTTTATACTGCTGAAACCCAATGTAATGCCGTTGCTTTTGAAACGGCTGACCAAACTGAGAAGCATTTCTACCCCGGAGGCATCGAGATAGTTGATGCCATCACACTTCACCAAAATGTAAGTGACTGTTGGATTATTTCTTTCGAGTTTCAATAACGCATCCTCGAAGTACGAAACATTCATGAATCTGAGCGCTCCATCGAAACGAATTGCTCCCAGCTTTGCATGTAAAGGGGGCAGGTTGTGGCGTTGTGCATCGCGCAGTGTGCCGTCACTGTGCAATCCCAAGCCTGCAACACGCGGCTGCATCATGCGGTAGAGCAGTAATACCAATGACAGAATAATACCGGTGATGATGCCATTCTGAATATTGGGAGCAAAGGTCAATGTGGTAACAAAAGTGATTATGGCAGAGATACCATCATCCCGGCTTGCCTTCCACGCATTGATGATCGCCTTGAAGTTAATCAGGCCGATAACCGCCATGATAATCACCGCTGCCAGTACTGGTTTGGGAAGATGGAAAAGTAGCGTGGTGAAATACAGCAGAGTAAGCAACACAAAAATGGCTGAGACTACAGATGAAAGTGCGGTTTGAGCATTGGTAGACAGGTTTAATGCTGAGCGCGAGAATGAGCCACTCACAGGCATGGAGTGGCAGAGGGCCGCAGCAATTTTTGCCAGGCCCTGACCAATGAGTTCCTTGTTCTCATCCCATGGCTGACGTGTTTTGAGCGCTATCACCTTGGCGCTGGACATGGCTTCCATAAAACTGATCAGGGCAATAATGAAGGCGGCAGGAATCAGCATTGTTGTGGCATGCCAATCGAGTAGCGGCAAACCTATAGTCGGCAATCCGCTGGGTACCAGCCCGACCACTTTTCCTCCCATATCCGCATAGCCGATCAAGTAACTGATAATGGTGAGTGTCACTACAGTCACCAGTACGCCGGGAATTTTTGGCGTGAATTTTTTGAATAGCAGCAGCATGGCAATTGCCGCCACGCCAAATGCGACCGAGGCTTCATGCATGGTGTCGATGTGTTGAAATACCTGCCAAATATCAATGAGGAAATGCTCTGATTGTGTAGTTGAAATGCCTAACAGTGTTGGTATCTGTGATAAGCCGATAATAATTGCGGCGGCATTAATGAAGCCCATCAGTACCGGATTGGAAAGAAAGTTGAGCAGGACACCCATGCGCAAAGCGCCGAACAGCACCTGAAACAGGCCGGACAATAATGCAAGCAAGATAACGTAAGAGAAGAACATCTCGCTGCCTGCTGCAGCAAATGGTGCAACGCTCGCGGCAGTGAGCAAGGATGTCATTGCAACCGGGCCGGTCGAGAGTTGTCTAGAAGAGCCGAATAGCGCGCCGACGATGGTTGGGATTAAAGCGGCATACAGACCGTAATAGGCTGGAACTCCGGCTAGTTGTGCATAAGCCAGCGATTGCGGAATGGCAACCAGCGACACGGTTACACCTGCAAGCAAGTCCTGTTTGAATGTCCCCTGTGCAAATGAAAATATTTTTGTATATTCAGCAAGCAGCCTGGTGAGGGGTAATTGTCTGACCCAAGTGTTCATTTAATTACTTTTTCCCGAGAGTCTGTTTGCGAAATTCATGTGCCGCATCCAGATCACCTTTTTCACCCAGTGCGATGGACGTGCCGATTTGATTGGCTATTTTCACTATTGATGTGGCCAAATTTTGCGTGACATCGAGTAGTGAATTATCATGGGCGGGCGCAATATAGCCAACTTCTATTGAGTTGCCGGTAATGGAGGATACCTTCATTTTTTCTCTCCTTCTGATGCACGTGTATACATTGCGCATATATTACGATTTGCATCGTTATGCACATGTAAACGGATCGTGAAGGGAGTGTAAAAGCGAGCAGCCGGATTTAGCCTGGGTTGCTGTCAGAAGCTTGAGGGAAGATTTTACAAGAAACGCTACGTTTGAAGCGCGTAGTTAAAATTCGTTAGTTATTTTAGGTGTCTTATTAATTATAGCTGTCGAGAAGCTGGTTATAGGCTTCGCAATTGCCCTTCGTCTGTTGAATTTTTCTCAGATTAGAAACAAAAGAGTCATCCGCAACTTTGCTCGGGTCAGTCGGATTGGATAATGATTTGTGATCATCAATAGATTTTTCGACACTCTTTCTGCATTGTTCCTCTGTTGGTGGGGCAGGCGGCGATTTGTCGGCATATGCCGAAGAGCATGCGACAAAAAAAACAAAAGCAACCATGATGTTGAATCTCATTTCGCTTCCTTGGCTTTTTTAGAGAAGTGAGAATTATATCGTTTCAAGTTCTGACTATTGTGACAAATTTGAAACAATCAGAGAAATTGTAATATTGCGACATGAATATCAATACTCATTACATATTTTTAGACTTGATAAATATTAGTTGAGCAGAAGTACCGACCCCCTCCGTACTTTCAATAATGGTTTCCCATCCATACTTATCACAGATGCGCTTGACCAATGACAAGCCTATGCCGGAACCGGTACTGCCCGATCCCTTGAAGTGACGCTGGAATACTTTACCGATTTCTTCGCTATGGATGCCCGTGCCCGTATCGGTAACCGTCAGGGAGCTATCCGTTACTGTGATCGTAACTGAACCGGATGGCGTATAGGTAAATGCATTGCGTACAAGGTTGGCCACAACGATGCCGAACAACGTGCGCTCGGCTTCAATATAAGGGTGGCTCTGGCACACTATATTGACGGTAGTTAGCGCTCTGAGCAGATGGCGATGCATCTCGATACTGTGGCTGACAATATCGCAGACATCGCATCTTTGTATTACGGGTTCATCTGTGCTTGCTTCACGTCCCATCAGCAGCAGGGCGGAGGTCATATCAATCATTCCATGCGTGGCGCGGGCTATTCGGGCGATACGTTCTTGCTGCTTGTCGTGCAGTTGTTTATCCTCTTCCATCAACTCCACTACGCCCAGCACAATAGCAAGCGGGGTTCTAAGTTCGTGGCTTACATCTGAAGTGAAAGCACGCTCCCTGTCGATAAATGCACGCATGCGTTTCAAGTAGCCTGCAAATACTTGTGCAAGCTTGCCGATTTCATCCGGTTCGAATCCCAGGGCTATATCGTGAAAGTTGTCTTCCGGCTTTACCTGGCTGACACGACGTCCCAGCTCGGCAATCGGTGCCACTACTCTTCCGGCGAGCCACCAACCTGTCCAGGCCGAAAGCAGGGTCATGATTAGCGCGCCACTCACCAAATAAGTTCGGAAGGTAGATTCCCTTTGGCGTTGCCGCATTTCGTTGAACATCATTACATAACGTGCTTCACCCTTGTCGGCTACTGCGATACGGTAGGTGATGTTATTTAATTTGAGTTGATACTTTCCCGGCGTCAGGTTATGCAATTCGGATGGTGTTTCTGTTTTGCTTTGGCCAGGCAGAAAAATGTATCCTTGAATGCTGACGGTTGCTGGTGGTAGTGAATTTGGATTACGTGCACGCCGTGAAATGTAGTCATCAATCTCCGCTCGCAGTGTTTCATCTATCAGATGCTCACCCAGATTATGCGCGGTAAATGAAAGTCCAAGAGACAGAAGCAGGCTGACCATCGCGCCAAACATGGCAAAGGTTAAGGCCAGGCGAAATCTGAAGCTATGGTGGATGCTAAACATTGCTGATCTGATAACCGATACCGCGCAAAGTCTTGATGAGTGGCTTGTCGAAATTTTTGTCCACCGCATTGCGCAAAATATACAGATGGGCGCGCAATGCATCGCTGTCGGGGGGAGAGTCTCCCCAAATTGCACGCTCAATTTCCTCACGCGGTATCACGCGGGGGGATTGACGCATCAGTAATTCAAGCAGCTTTAATGGTACTGGAGGCAATTCAATGCTGAAATCACCGCGCTTGACGGTATAGGTACCGGTATCAAAATATAGATCGCCCACCTGCAATTTTGAACCTGAATCTTTGATCTGCGAGCGTCTTACCAATGCATGCAACCTGGCATCAACCTCGCGCAGTGCAAACGGTTTAACCACATAGTCATCGGCCCCAGCCTCCAGCCCGGCAATTTTGTCGTCAAGCGAATCGCGTGCGGTAAGCATTAATATGGGGGTTTGTTTACCCGCTTCACGCAAACGTTTGCATAAGGTAAGCCCGTCCATACCGGGCAACATTACATCCAGGAGTAGCACGTCATACTGATTGGTCGCAGCGAAATGCAGGCCGGAAATGCCATCGGCAGCCAAATCAATAATGTGTCCCCTGGCTTCGAAATAGTCGAATAGATTCGTTGCAAGATCACGATTATCTTCTATCAGCAGAATATTCATTGCCTTGAGCTAAAAAAATTCCAGTAATTAGAGTTGGGTAAACAGGGGATAAGTTTACCACTTGGGACGTTGCCAAACAGGTTTCGATATATCCCTTCCATATACTTTTTCCGCTTATGTGGCACGATTGATCTGATTACGGTGAGTTCGGATTTAAACGCACCAGCATTTCAATGAGGTTTTTAAAACTTTACCATCGGGTTACAGGCGTGAGTTTAACTAAAGTTAAAAAGACTCACCCAGTTTTCGTATCGATTTCATCATCCAGTAGTCAGGCAGTAAACGCCATACCACCAATACGAACACAGCAACAACCAACCAGGGGCGTATGCCGGGAAATAAAACCGGCAACATAAATACGGCGAGGGCGATAAAGCTTGCTGTTGGCAGGCTCAGCAGGCCGGAGGTGATGGCGCGATGCTGGCTGAGTTTGTCCAGTGTATCCAGCATGATATTTGAGGTGGTTAGCGAGCGCTGCACCTGCTTTTTTAGCTCAAGCCACTCCTTGTCGCTGCGTCCCGCTGCGCGAAAGGTCGTGGCGAGCTGGTGATACTCATCCAGCGCATCGCGCAGTTCATCGCAGACCGAAGGTGTGGCCATGCCAGAGGTGGCGGTTGTGCGGATTCTGGTCAGCACGGAGCGTACTTCATCGCGCAATGCAAGCAATTCCCTGTTCGTGTCTTCGCGGTTGCGCTCGGCTTTTTTTAGCTGGTGGGCGACAGATTTTTTCGCTTCCGGCAACAGCGCTTCCACCACCAGCAAGGAGGCAGCATCCATTTTTTGCGGGTCACCCAGTTCATTGATCCATGAACTCTGCGCAGCCAGGTTGGTTAGTTCTGCGAGGACGCGTGTGCGCAGACGCTCAGCCCATGAGTTGTCGTATGACATGGCGAGCAGGCGCGCATGCATATTGACCAGGCCGGGTCGCAGCAAATCTTTTCTGCCGTACATCAGTTCATCAAAATCGGCGACTTCGTCGGGATCACGCGCTGCACTTTTATCAGCAATCAGCGCGAGCTTGGTTTTCCAGGCAATGTTGAATTGATCCAGCGCGCGATTCCATCTCTCCACCAGATCGGCAGCCTGACGGTTGCCTTTTTCAGCGTAGATTTCCAGTACCTGATTTTTGTACAGATTATCCAGCCAGTATGCGGCCTTGGTGTCACCCTTCAGCGCCTTGTTGGCATTGCTGAGGATGGTGGAAAGCTCGATGGTTTCGCCCTGCCATACCGGTGGAATGCCGGGGGCGAGTTGCAGGATGAGTCTGAGCAATTGCATATTGATGGACAGGCTGGACTGTCCGCGCATGTCGATCAGCAGTCGCACGATATTCTGGTCCTTCTGCACATCGCGGAACCAGGCCAGCAGTTGCCCGTTGGAAATGTCGGCCAGGCCTTCGTTCCAGTTACGTGCCAGTGCCACCGCAAGCTGTTCCGGCTTGTGGCATATTTCTGCAGCGAGATGGTAGGGCGCTTTAAAGTCACCGGCCATGGCATGCGCTGCGGGCTCGGCCAGACTGCTGTCATGATTAAGCCAGCGCTGAATTTCCCCCGCGCCCCAACGCAAGGCCGGGTCGCGTTGCAGCAGGCCGAGCAGCAGTTTGCGCAGATTGCGATCGCTCACAGCCGACAAGTCAATATTGCGGGTGGTGAGGTGGTGCATCACAACGGCCTCTGACAAGCCGGTAAAGGGGTGCTTTCCTAGCGTACCTTCCAGCACGATCATGCCCAGCGCCCAGTAATCGGACTTGAAATCGATTACGCCGGAAAGGCTTTCCGGTGCGGCATAAGGCAGTGTTCGCGCTACGCCGGTAAAACGCTGCGTGACATCGAGTATCGACGAAATACTGAAATCGGTAAGCACCAGATCCAGCGGCTGATGCGTGCGTATCAAAATATTTTCCGGCTTGAGGTCGCGGTGCACCAGGCCTACGTTATGCACTGCCTGCAGTGCGATGGCCAATTCGTGAACCACGCTATGCAAGACCTCAGGCTTGAGCGCGCCGGATGCCATCACTTCGCGCAACGAGCCATGCTCGCACAACTCCATCAACTCATAGGCATAGCCATCGGACACGCCTTCTTCCAGCACCTCGACACGATGCGCCAGCGGAATCTTGCTGATGCGTTCCTGCACTTCGCGCTTGGGCAAGATGCCGTGCCGGTATATCTTGGCCACATGTTCCGGCCCCCCC
>Ga0315281_10014200_pt1 | contig 10748 bp, 6 predicted proteins | sample YL17G07_0_MG_FD_204540 | JGI IMG/M metagenome (GOLD analysis project Ga0315281, IMG submission 204540) | Sediment microbial communities from Yellowstone Lake, YNP, Wyoming, USA - YL17G07_0 | ecosystem: Environmental > Aquatic > Freshwater > Lake > Sediment | place: USA: Wyoming | collected... | reverse complement strand
GCGGCGTCGATGTGGAAGATCAGGTGGCAATGGAAGAGCCAGTTCCCCGGCCGCGTGGGAACCCACTGCATCGCCATCGTGGTGCCGGCGGTCATGTACTCGGTGACCGCCTGCCGCCGCTGCCGCGCGGTGTACACCGTGTCGCGCACGGCGTTGCCGCGGCTCAGTACGGTGTAGTAGAAACCGTGGAGGTGCATCGGATGCGGCGCCACGCTCGCGTTGATCACGCGGAAGTGCACCGTGTCGCCGACGGTGTAGTGCAGGCGCTCCGTATGCGGCCACGAGAGGCCGTTGACGACGATCGTTTCCTTCTGCTCCACCTTGTAGCCCGGCGCCCGCATCGTGTCCTGCCAGAGCGACACCAGAAGCACGCGTTCATCGGCGGGCGGTGCCACGCCGGGTGCGTCGACGATGATGGCGCCCTGGAGCTGCGAATCGATCGTCGGAGAAAGGAGCCCCGGCGTCGCCGTCGTCCGTCCCACGTAGAAGAACGTCCCGGCCGCGTCGGCCCGGAAGCGAACTTCCCGCGTTGCGCCGGCTGCGACCTGGATGGTATCGAGCCCCGCGGCGCCGTGATCCTGCAGCCCGCGCAGCGTCAGCGCGCTCGGCAAACGATTCATGATCGTCGCGCGGATCTCGGTGCCCGCGCTCACTCGCACCATGGGACCAGGAACCTGCGGAGCCTTGCCCACTTCGGCGAAGGTGTAGACCTCGATTCCCGGGCCTGAGTCGCCTTCCGGATACCACATTCCGGAAACCGCCTCGAGGCGGAGCGTGAGCACGCCCTTGGAGAGCGTCCCTGCGGCCGTGCGGTTGTCATTGGGTATGACACGTGCTGCGGACGGGTGGTGCGGAACGCGCGCGAAGTGCAATACAAACAGTGTGAGCAGCGGCAGCACAGGTGCACCCACGGCTGGAGGGGAAGGTCTCGGCCGAATGCAGCCGGGAACATACGGGTACTTGGTGGTGAGGGATAGGGCATCGGGCGGATTCGATGCGTGGCGCATTGTGCCGATGTCGGATTCCGACACCACCTGCCGCATCTTCGCCTCTGACTCGCAGCGCTATTCACACGCGCGGCCCCGTTTCTTGTGTCAGCGCATGGCCCGGCCAGCGCGATCGAAAAGCGTTCGTCCGGAGGCGCCTGCGCAGTGCCGCGCCGGGGTCGAAGACCCCCGGCAGCGGCGTTCACGAGCACCAGCGCCGACGACGAGCGCTTTTCGGGAGCGCCGAGGCCAAAGCGCCGCGGTCAGGGCAAGCGCGCGTCACCCTTGCGCCGTGCCACATAGAGCGCATGCATCGGCCCCGCGGTGTCGTGCGCCCGCACACGAATCGACTCCACGGACAATCCCGACCGCTGCAGCGCACCCACGAAACTCCGGTCCTCGCCCACTGACCAGTACGCGATCAACCCGCCGGCGCGCACCGCGGCCATCGTAACCCCGATCCCGCCCGCCGAATAGAGCGACGCGTTCTCCGACATCAGCATTCCGTCGGGGCCGTTGTCGGTGTCGAGCATGATCGCGTTGAAGCCGCCGGGATTCTCGCGCAGCACGTTGAACACATCGTCATTGATGATCCGCACGCGCGCATCGCGCATGGCCTCGGCGGACAGGTTGTACGCGGGGTCGGCGTTCCACGCGATCACCTCGGCCATGAGCTCCGCCACCACGACCTCGGCGTCGTCGGCCAGCCGGCGGAGCGCGGCCCGGAGCGTGAAGCCGAGCCCGAGCCCGCCGATCAGCACACGCGCGTGCGGCGCGTCCCGGAGCGCGGCACAGGCGACCTCGGCCAGCCGATCCTCGGAAAGGTGACGGCGCGAGGACATGAGTTCGATGCCGTTCGCGCGGATGAGGTACGCGCCGTCGTGCCGGAAGAGCTCGAGAAGCGTGCCGTTCGGCGTGCGCGCCTCGCCGAGCTGCTCGAAGGGTTTCATCCCCCTACTTCTCTCCCGGCTTCAGCACCCGCACCGACTTCACATAGTCGCCAAGCTCGATCCGGTCCACGACGTCCATCCCCTTGGTGATTCGACCGAGCGCGGCGAAGTCGCCCTCGTTGTGCGGCTGCGGTGTCTGCGCGAAGACATACACGGCGGGCCCCGTGTCGTAGGCGGCGCCGGGGCCGCGCTGGCCGGGGAAGCGCGTGGCGTTCCCGATGTTCGATCCCCAACTCAGGTTGCCGCGCACCAATCGCCCACGACTGATTTCGTCGCGCTGCAGCGGTTCGTCGATCAGTACCTCGCGCTGCTGCGCCACGAAGTTCGGGATCACACGATCGAACCGGATGCGCTTCATTGCGCCTTTCGCCGTGAGCTGCAACAGGTAATCGGTGGCGAGTGGCGTGTCGAGCGGATTGAGTTCGGTGTCCACCGCCCCGCGCGTGGTCTCCCAGCGGAGGCGGGGCGGGGCGGCGCCGTTGTACGCCGGCACGATGAGCGTCTCGACGATGCGCTTGTAATCGGCGTCGGTGCGCGTCGTGCGCACCGGGCGTCCGCTGCCCCAGGCGGCGAGCGTCCTGGGCCCGAACGCACGGCCGACGAGGTTGTACACGATATCGCTCGGCGCCTTCGGATACCGCGCAAAGAACGCCGCCGCCGCGAGTGGCTTGTCGCCGCCGCGCGACTCGATCTCCGCCAGCGTCCCGATCGTGGCATCCTGTGCAATGACCGCGCTGTCCTTGAGCGCGACCGCGAAGGCGTCGAGCAGCGTCGGGATGTCGGACGCATCGGCCCATTCGGCCATCGACCGCGCCGCGCCGGCGCGCACCGCCACGTCGCGCGAGGCGAAGGCCGCCTTGCGTGCCGCGCGTCGCACGGCGGGATTCTCGATGGTGTCGGCCAATGCGAACCAGGCCGCATTCACCGACGCGCGGAGCGCGCGATCGGAATCGTTGCGGAGCAACGCGAGGCCTGCGCGCCCGCCGACCTTGAGTCGCGCGAGCACGGTGCCGGCCGCGATACGCACGGTGAGCGAGGTGTCGCTCGCCATCGCGGTGGCGGGCTTGAGCGCGGCCGAGAGCCAGACATCGGCCAACGCCGTCAACGCCGCGGCGCGAACCCACGCCGGATGGCCGGCCGTGGTGGTTTGGCTGAGTTGCGCGATCGCGGCACGGGCCTTGTCACCGCGGGAACCGATTCCCTCCGCGGCGAACGTGGCGATCCACGGATCTTCCGCGTCGAGCAGGAGGATCAACTGCACAAGCGACGCGCCGTCGGAGTGTGTGCCGAGCGCACGAACGGCTTCCGCCTGCACGCGGCGGTCGCCGCTGTCCAACGCTTCCATCAGCGCCTGCTGCGCGACGCCCGGGCCCACCGCGGAGGAATCCGTTCGCGGGCCGGTGAGTCCGCGGACCGCCCAGAAGCGCACGTCGGGAGATGGGTCCTTGCTGAGCTGGAGCAACGCGGGCACGGCGACCGGATCGCGCGGACGGAAGAGCGCCCATGCGGCACGCCATCGCAGTTCGACGTCGGGCGACGCTGCCCAGCGCACGATGGACCTGATGTCGCCGCGGTCGCGGTGTCGGCCGATGGAGAGCAGCGCCTCGGCAACCACCGGAGCCGTCTTCGGGCCCGGCGCGGCGTCGTTCAAATAGAGCGCGAGTCGCAGTCGCGTATCACTCGTGCGGATCTTGCCGAACGCCCCGGCCGCCTCGGTGGCGACCCCGACCGGCGTGTTCTCTTCCCGCAGCAGCGAGTCGAGCCACTCGACGGCGCTGGTATCGACGAGCTGGCCGGTGGCCCATACGACGGTGGCCAGCACGGCGGTATCGGGGTCCGTGCGCATCAGGCGAAGCAGGTCGCGTCCGCGCGGATCGTAGAGGCGTGCGATGGCGAGCGCGGCGCGGCGGCGGAGTTCGGGATGCTGCGACGCCGCGATTCGCTGAAGGGCCGTCGCGTCGAAGTCGCGCCGGTCCTCGATCTTCTCGAGGGTGACGATGTCGGCAATGTCGGTCGCCGAGAGCGGGAGGCGGTTCTGGGCAGTCGCACGCGACGGGGCGGCGAGGGCCAGGACGGTCGCAACGATGACCAGCGGATTTCGGGTCGGGAGACTCATGCGCTGAAGATATCTCGAATCTGGTCCCGGCATCGCCGGCTCTTCAGAAGTCCACTCGCGCCAGGCCGAGCCGCTCGAAGGGCTTCATCCAGCTAAAACTAGACGAGCACCAACTCCTGGTCGGTAGCCGTGCTGCCGTCAACGGGACACACCTTGAGGCGGAACACCGCGCGGTCGGGTGTGATGGTGATGCACAGGACGTTGGGGTCCTCGATCTCGGCCCACAGTTTGCGCACGAGCCCGAGTTTCGGAAGGTTCTCGATGGTCGCGAGCGCCATCACCTCGGACAGCACCGTCGGCATGTGCGACCGATTGGTGATCGCCGACGTCGTCACCTGGTAGATCGGGCGCGGGAATCCCGGCGGCGACATCTCGAACGCGTTCGACACGTGAATGTCGCCCGAGACATTCACGACGTGCAGCCCTGGGCGACGCCACATCAGGTCCTTCACGACGTCGAGCAGCTGCTGCAATGCCTCGAGGTTGCCCGGCGAGTGCCACGAATCGCGGAGGTCGTCGCGAATTCCCATGAGCGGGTCGGTCAGGAACTTCGGCGCGTTGGATCCCAGCGTCTCGAAGATGTCCTTGAGGTAGACGAAGGGCACCGTCGTGCCCAGGAGGAGCACGCGAATGGACGGATCGTTGGCGATGGCCTCGCAAAACGCCCGAAAGTCGGCCAGCTGCGCCGGCGAAACGATCTGCCCCCCCGGGTTGGAATAGCGTCGGCTCGTCCGCGCATCGAAAATGAACGCGGCCTGCGGGCCAACGACGTAGGCTTGGTGCGCATCGAGTCCGGCGGCTGTTCGGACGCGCGGCCCGGCGCCCAGCACGTACTCGGCCGCCACCGATTTCGCGATCTCGAACATCGCGACGTTTCCGTCGTCGAAGTCTTCCGCCTCGCTGCCCCAGCCGTCGCGGATCTCGTGATCGTCCCAGATCATGATGTGGGCGTATTTGCGCTGGGCATCGCGCATGCCGGCGAAGCTCCAGTGATAGCGGTACATCCGGCGGTACGCGTCGGTCAGCCAGGTGCGCGCGGACGCGTCCAGTTGCCAGCCGGGACGGCCGTACACCTGGTCGGCGAAATCCGTCGCGGTGGTTCCGTCGGAATAGGCATTGTCGCCTTCGCCCCACACCGTGTCGGGCTGAAAGTCATTGAGCACACCGGTATACCAGTCAAAGACGTCCTCGGTGTGTGGATCGACGACGGCAACGCCGTTCTCCGTGAGGAATGGTTGATGACAGCTCCACACGGTGGTGCGGACTTCTCCGCCCGCCAGTGGATCCGCGAACCGCAGCTCACCGCGCGCCGCGGCGAATCCACCGAATACCGCCTGTGCCTTGCTCAGACGGGCGTGACGGCCGGCCACGCGCGTGAGCGACCAGTCCCACTCGCGAACCGATTGGAGCTGCTGCCCCGGAGGTTCGAAGAGTTCGACTTGCGGCGGTCCCGCGGGCGTGTCGAACGTGACCGTCCGGGCCCAGGTCCAGTGTGACGTGGGGAGCGCGCGTGGCCAAACGGCCAGCACGTACGTCCCCACCTGGACTGGACGAATGGTGAACGAGCGGGCCGTGGCCGACCGATAGCCGACGACGACGATGTCGGCGAGGTCGAGCGGATACTCGATGTGCGCGAGTTCCGTCGTGAGCATCGGGCGTCAGGGTCCGTTGGCGAAGCCGGTCTCGCTGACCACGGCCTCGAGGTGATGACCGATGACGATCTCGGTCTTGAACTCGTCGAGCACCAGCTGCTTGGCGTCGGCGGCCGTCCACGCCGTGATCTGGTCGCGATACTCCTTGAGCTGGTCGCGGATGTCCCGGACGCTGTCCGCGAAATAGTCGTGGCCCGTCTTGCGGAGCGTCTCGAAGAAGAGCGCCTCCGCCCCCTTCTGGATGGGCAGGAAGAACCGTGTGCCGGGCGCATTCATGAAGTGATCGGGCGCGAGGTCGCGGAACGAGAGGTCGGCCATGTCCTCGGATTCGTTCGCCATCGTGGCGGCGTTCCAGTCGATGCAACGCGAGAGCACTTCCTCGAAGTACGAGTGCTGCGGCGGCGGGACATCGAGACAGATCCGGCGGATGAGCGCGCGAAACGCCTCGCGTCGCACGTCGATCGTGCTCGAGTACTGGTCCACCAGCTCATCCGCCTTCATCTTCGCATATTGCCGGGCCCGGGAGTACACGGCCTTGAGCTTCAGGTCCTTCTCCAGCTTGGCGGCCTCGAACTTCGCCAGCGCCGCCACGGTTGCGGCCGAGTACGACCTGAGCGGCATGCTGACGCACAGCCAGCTGATGTTGAGCATCTCGGGATCGTGGGTCTCGAGGACCCCGGTGCCGCTCACGGTCATTCCGTCCGCCGACAGGGACATGTTCTCGAGGTACGGCGTCGCGTTCTCGAGGTCGTCCCAGTTGTAGGGAATCGCGCCGACTCCCGGCAACTCCTCGGCGTCGTCCCATCCACCGTTCCGATGCGTGACCGTGATCGCACTGAGGTCGATGAACGCGCCGTCGTACAGCGTGACCGTGTGCGAGAAGGGAGTCTTGTTGACGTTCTTGTCGCCGTGAATCCAGAACTCGAACTTCTCGGTGGCGACGAGTTCGGTGATGATCGGCGGTTCCACCGGAAGCGGGACATAGTACTGCGTGATGTATTCTGCTTCCTGCTCCGCCTGGTGCGCCCGCACGTTTGCCCGAAGCGGCGCGAACGGGAGCGGCACGCGCGGACACCACGCGAGGCCGACGTCGCGCAGGCGCACGGTGGCCTGCGCCGGCACCACCACCTGGAACGCCAGTTCCGTGGTGGCGAGTGTCGGATCCTTTCCCTCGGTCCAGTATTCCAGCGACCGTCCGAGCGTGGTTTCGGTGATTGACGCGTGACCGCTTTCGGCGCCGGCGGAAATTTCGCGGGCAACGGTGTCCACGACGGCCCGGCGTTCCTCGTTGAGCGACGAGAGCAGCGTGCTTTCCTGTCCAAACGAAGCGGCATCGGCGATGCCGCTTTCGGTCAGGTTGTCGAGGGCCTGCGAAAAAGTGGACGCGCTGATGACCTGGTGGGTCTCGGCGGTGCGCGACCGGCGCGACGTTGACGACGTCGCCACCTCGCGCGAGATGCTGCTCTCGGTCTGGGTTTCCGTGTGGCGGCTGCGGGGCGACACCGGCGTCGCGCCGACCGGTCCGCGCAGGACCGGCGTGCCGAGGGCGAGCCGCAGCTCCTCGGAGCGCTGGAACGCCCACTCACGCTGCGTGTCGACGTCGCCGCCCGGGAAGATGAGTCCGCCCGGGGACGGCCAGTTGGGATCCGGGATGTCGATCCAGTTGGTCAGGCGCCCGATGAGATAGCGGCCAAGCGCCGTGCGGAACGGCGCAGACTCGTCGAAGGTGGCGAGGAGGTCTCCGCCGCGGAATCGCGCCACACGGCGCAGCGCCATGCGTGCGAGCGGCAGGACGGCGGTCGCCTCCTTGTCCGACGCGCCCTGGTCCGATTTCTTCCCGAGCGCCATCACGATGACGCTGTGCGCCTTGTCCGTGCTCTTGAGCAGCGCCTCGGCCGTGACCACGGGTCCAGCGGCTTGCAGCATGCCGGCCGTGAACATGTCGTTGAACACGAAATTGGGCACCGCGAACGCCCGCATCAACAACGCCGTGTCGAGCGACCTGGAGTCGGCAGCGCCGAGCTTCACGGGACTCCCTGCGAACCCGATGGGTTCGAACGACCGCGCCTTCTTCTTCGCGACCCGTCCGCCCTTGACCCCTACCGCGAATGCGGGCGACATCCCGGCAGCCTGGCGAAGCTCCCGGTTGATCTGCCCTGTAGCCTCCAGCAGCGAATGCTGCCGTGCGGTCGCGACGAAGCGCTCAACGTAGCCCGAGGGGTTGCGGATGCGCGGATCGAGCGCGACGGCCTGGGTCGGGAGCTTTGGGACTTCGCCGTACGCTTTGTGAAAATCGCGGACCCTGTTGATGACCGAGTCGGCGATGGCGAGATGCAGGATCACATCCGACATTCGCATCACGTACCCGGACGAGACACCTGGACCAACGGCGGGATAGAGGAGGTTGGTCTTGTAGAACGACCGGATGGCGTTGCCGGGATCGAGCGCCGAGGGGAACGCGGTCGCGGGAATCGTGGGGTGTCGCAGCATGTGGGTCTCTCGGGGAAGGATGCCAGCAGCAATGCTGCCACATCCTCGTACCGGCTGCAAGACACAATCCGGCCACCGCAATTGGTGGTCCCGACCCGATTCCGGCGATCCGCATCTACACCCATTCGCCGCGGCGTGGCCTGATTGTGTACACCACTCTTGCGGGCCAACTCAGGAGTACAGATGATTAGCCCTTCTCGAGTCCGGGCAACCCAATGTTTGGTTCCGCAATCCTCGATGTCGCCCTCGGCCTTGCCTTTGTCTACCTGCTGCTGAGCGTGCTCTGCTCGACGGTCCGCGAGGCCATCGAGGGAGTGCTCAACGCGCGCGGCGCCAAGCTCGAACGCGGCATTCGCGAACTGCTCGGCGGCGCGAAAGACGGCCAGGCGTTGGCGACGGCGCTGTATGACCACCCACTCGTGGCCGGACTCTACCGCGGCAACTACTCGGATGTGAAACGGAACAAGGCGGGAGATGCCAAGGCGGCGAGCAACCTGCCTTCGTACATCCCCGGCAAGAATGTCGCGCTCGCGCTGCTCGATCTCGCGGCGCGCGGGCCGGCAATCGATGGCGCAAGCGCGACCGGCTCCGAACAGGTGGTGCTGACACTCCAGAGCGCCCGCGATAACATCGGGAATATCGAGAACGCCTCGGTGCGCCGCGCGCTGCTCTGCGCGATCGACTCGGCGGATGACGACTTTCACAGGGCAGTAAAGAACGTCTCCGACTGGTACGACAGCGCCATGGAGCGCGTGTCGGGCTGGTACCGCCGCGAATCGCAGGCCATCCTCTTCGCGCTCGGCCTCATCGTGGCGATCGTGGCCAATGTCAACTCGGTGACGATCGCCTCGGCGCTCTACCACGATAAGCCACTTCGCGACGCGTTGGTGGCCGAGGCGGGACGCGTGGCCGCGGACCAGGGCGCCACGTCGATGACGCCGCGTCAGATCAACGAGGAACTGCACAAGACGGGCTTGCCGATCGGTGCCGCCAGTGGTCGTGAAAGTGCCCCGCCGAGCTCGCCGCCCGACTGGTGGCCGCGCGCGTTTGCTCCCATCTGGCCGTTGGTCGCCGGACTCTCGTGGCTGGTCGGCTATCTGGCGACCGCGGCGGCGGTCTCGTTCGGCGCACCATTCTGGTTCGACCTCCTGAATCGGTTCGTGGCCATGCGCGGGTCATCGAAGCCCGGTGCCAAGGCGAGTGAAACGGCGGCCGCTCCGGCCGACGGTGTTGCGCCAACGTCGCCAGCCCGAGTTGCGCCGGTCGGTACAGCCGGAGGCACAGCAGTCGGCACGGCCGGAGGAACTGCCAGCGCCGCGAGCGCGGCCGCTCGCTTCACGCCGCGTGCCTGGGCTTCAGGGAGCGCCGACGAGGGTCTGCTATGAGCGCCGGCGTCTCGGGACTCGCCGTCAATCGCGAGCTGGCGCGCCTCGCACCGAAGTTCCAGGCCGCCGTCGCCGCCGCGATCGCGGCATGCAACGCACGCGGCGTTGACGCCTACGTGTACGAAGCGTACCGATCCGAAGAGTTGCAGGCGGAGTACTACGCGCGCGGCCGCACGGAAATCCCGCCCACCCGTCCCGTGACGAACGCGTCGACCAACCTGTACAGCTGGCACGGGTATGGCCTGGCCGTCGACGTGATCTCGCGCAGCAAGTCGTGGGACCAGGGCGAGTCGTGGTTTGCCGATGTCGCGACCGAGTTCAAAAAGGTCGGTTGCAAGTGGGGAGGTGACTGGACGGTGAAGGACCTTCCGCATTTCCAATGGGGTGCCTGCAAGCCCAGCCCGTCCGACCGGGCCCGTGTGTTGATCCGCGAAGGCGGCGTTGCCGCGGTGTGGCTCGTCGTGGGGGCGGAGTGATGCAGGGCGCAACCTCTTTCCTCGAGGATCCATCCTGATGCCATGGCAACCTGTATCTCTCCAATGGCCGGGCGACCGCGCCGTGCTGCTCGTGCACGGAATCGGCAACACCGAGACCGGCGGCGGCGAAGCGATCGGGGCAGCCGTGCGCGCCGCGCTTGGCACCGACGCCGACGACATCGCCATCTATCAGTTCTACTACGACGGCATCAACGACTGGTTCATGGAAAAGACCCAGGCCGCCGCGATGGTGAATCCGCTGGTGCAGCTGTTCAAGCACGGGGGGAGCGGGGACGCGCTTTCGCAGACCATCGCCGACTACGCCGGCGACGTCCTCTGGCCGGTGCTCAGCGTTGCGGCGCGGTCGGCCGTGCGGCAGGCGTACATCCAGCAGCTCCTGCAAATGGTGCGTGACGGCGCGACGGCCGGGTTCACGGCGGACCAGCTCCGGATGACGATCATCACCCACTCGCTCGGCTGCTTCCATACGTACGAGACGCTGCACGAAATCTGCCGGAACCCGCTCTACACCCTCCAGCCGGCGACGCACCATGTGACGTTCGAGAACGTGATCGTGATGGCTTCGCCGGTGAAGCTCATCCGGACGGTGGCCGGCGAGATGGGCGGCGCGGTGCCGGACCCGGCTTCACTCGCCACGTTGCGCGGACCGGCCCTCTCGATTCCTTCGCAGCG
>Ga0315281_10014199_pt1 | contig 10748 bp, 9 predicted proteins | sample YL17G07_0_MG_FD_204540 | JGI IMG/M metagenome (GOLD analysis project Ga0315281, IMG submission 204540) | Sediment microbial communities from Yellowstone Lake, YNP, Wyoming, USA - YL17G07_0 | ecosystem: Environmental > Aquatic > Freshwater > Lake > Sediment | place: USA: Wyoming | collected... | reverse complement strand
TCAATGAATTGGTGAGCGTTCCTTCAGAGACACGGCAATCTTTGAATATCCTGTTTTTTGCATCTAACATCGCACAGTGGAAGACTTCCTTTTTCAGATTCTTAAAACGTCGGTTATAGTATAAATATACATCCTGGCCGGATGAAAAAACAGGACCTTTTTCATTAGGTTCTTCAAGCATCCTTTTCCCGAGTTCAAAGGCAGCCTTTAGTTGTGCAACTTTTGCATTCCCCATGCCCTTGAAAGACGTAAACTCCACGAGAGATGCATTTTCTATATTTTTCAGGTCTCCAAACGAATTCAAAATCTCTATCGCAAGGTCAATAGCACTCTTGCCTCCTCCTCCGGTACGAAGTATTATTGCAAGGAGTTGCGCCGCTGATAGATTATGGGCGCCGTGTTTTAACAGCCTTTCTCTTGGTCTTTCGCCTTCAGGCCATTTTTTGATACTTTGATATCCCATAAGATGAAGAGATTTTTGGTCCTTTCGTAAAAAAATTGAAAACGAAGTCAGAAAAAAAATATAAGGACACACCCCTCAATCCCCTCTTAATAGAGGGGAATCTCCCCCTTTGGTAAAGGGGGGTGAAGGGGGATTTTATGAATAATATTTCTTCCATAATGTTCCTTTTTTGGGTGAATGACATAATATGCTTTTTATAATAAAACTACTTTTCAACTGAAATACGAATAAATGAAGAGATTTTAGCATCTATAATAAGTATTGGTAAAGGGAATAATTGACGATGTCTTGTGGCTATGCTAAGATGCAAGATATAGGATACAAGATGCGAGTAGGTAATAAACTTGCAAACTATGTATATCAAGAATTATGTATCATATAGTTAAGATTAGGAGAAACGAGTGAAAAAATGAAAAATAAAGAAAAACAAAAACATTACGGGAATAGAGATGGATTTACACTTATTGAACTTATTGTTGTTATGGTTATTCTCGGACTCCTTGCTGCACTTGTAGGGCCAAAATTTTTCGGTAAGGTTGAAAAGGCTACTCAATCTGCTGCAAAAACAGAGGTAGAAATGCTTGGCCAGGCCCTTGATCTGTTCAAGCTTGATACAGGCAGATATCCAACTACAGCAGAAGGTTTGAATGCGCTTATGGCTAACCCCGGGATACCGAATTGGGACGGGCCTTATTTAAAGAAAGCATTGCCGATTGATCCATGGAAAAGACCATATAATTATCAATCGCCGGGAACTCACGGAGATTATGACCTTTCCTCATACGGGCCTGACGGCTCACCTGGAGGAGAGGGTGAAAACAAGGACATCAATAGCTGGGAATAAAGTGTTTATGCCTGAGATTTAACCTGACATTTTTTGTCAGTTAGATGCCTCTGTGAGACAGATAGTGAATGCCAGTAACTATCAAAAGATATAGGCTCATGAAAGCAGGATTTTCAAAAATATTGATTATCCTTTTATTTTTTATCTATTTTTTGTATATTACTTCATAATCTTAACCCTGTTTGGGGGCTGGCATAAAGCTTGCTTATTATTCTGGTATGAATGGTACTGAAGGAGGTGATGCTTAAAACCAGTAGGAGTGCTTAGTAGTTAGAAAGGGAAAGTGGTCATTGATACTGGCCACTAACTCAAAATGTAGCCGCAGGCTTCAGCCTGCGAAAGAAGGAAAAAGGAGGTAAAAATGTTTAAGATTATCCACAAGATGAAAGTGAGGGATGAAAGAGGCTTTACCCTCATTGAATTACTCATAGTCGTGGCAATCATCGGCATCCTCGCCGCAATTGCGATCCCCGGCTATATCGGCATGCAGGAGAGGTCGAGAAAAGGAGCTGTCATAAGGTCAGCCTCTGCAACAGAGCCGGAGCTTCAGGCATGGTTGAACTCTGCACTTAAAGGTTTAGGTACAGGAACACAAGCAGCGCTGATCGAGGTGGATTCCAATGGCGATGGTATCGTAGGGACTAATGCTGGTCAAGTTGATGTTAACAATTCACAGTTAGGTGCATGGTTGGGTGCGGTGGACGATCTGGGCAGTGCATATATCAGTGCAAAGGTAGCTTCCGGCCAAGAGAAGTCTCCGTGGTTTCCGTCAGTTAACCTTTATAGCAATGCTGGAGTTTCGGGTGTGGTTAATGTGAGAAACACAGCTGTCATTCCATTTTCGATGACTGTTACAGCCTTCGATAAAGATGGGAACATAATCCACACCAAGACACTCCATTCAGATTAGAAATATTTTCAGGGTTAGGGGGTTCCCCCTAACCCTGAAAATCTATCTTTATGACCTCTAAAAAAAATTACCTTATAGGCATTGCTTCTCTAATAATACTTTTTTTGTCAGTCTTTTATTCTTTTGCCTCTTTCAGTCTTTTTGACTCCGACTTCTGGTGGCATGTGTCTACAGGCAGATATATAGTGACTAACCGTTCTCTTCCGGATTCCGACCCTTTTTCTTTCACTTCAGCCCTTGACGAAAACAAGAACCTGCATCCGCAGAGGGAAAATTTTATATTAAAACAATACTGGCTGAGCCAGATCATCTTTTATCTCCTTTATAAAAATGCAGGAGCCGCGGGAATAATCCTTCTCAGGGCATTGTTGCTCACTGTCACCCTCATTTTTGTTTTGTGGAGGCTGAAGAGGTGGTCAGTCAGCCTTCCAATTTCTTTTATATTTACTTTCATTTTATTTACGATTATGATTCGCTCAATAGGTGAGCGGCCTGTTCTATTTACGATCCTTTTCACTGCAGTGACTTTTTTTATATTGGAAGACTTTAAGGAAAAGAAAGATAGAAGGATATTTTTACTTTCACCCTTAATGCTTCTCTGGTCAAACCTCCATGGGGGTTTTATACTGGGCGCGGTTGTCATAATGGTTTTTATGCTTGGAGAAGGAATCAAGATAATATTCAAAAAAACTGTATATACCAGGCATGAGATTATTCTGTTTTATACTGCCACAATCGCTGCGCTTGGTTTTTCCTTTCTTAACCCCACAGGATGGGATGCATTTATCATCTCTTTTTCATCAAAATATCAACCTTTTACGGAAGGCATACAGGAATATCAGTCACCAATTTTTTATTTTAGATATAAAGTTTATCCTTTACTTTATGGATATATGATCCTGGCCCTAATCTTTCCGCTGATATTGATATTGAGGAACAAAAGGGTTGATTTAACACATATCGTTCTCCTCTCCGGTTTATTATTTATGAGCTTATCTGCCTCAAGATTCATAATTTACTACTCAACGATCGCCGTAATGGTTTTGGGAAGAGAAGTTGATACCGTATTAAATGGATTATTAAGTGGTAGGATTTCGGAAAAAATCAATTCAAAACTTTCCTCAGCCCTTATTGTTGCATGTTTGGTTTCTTCCATTTTTTTTGCTGTTGGAATATTCAAGCTTGAATACTTCAGGTTCGGGATAGCTTCAGGCTATTCAGTGCCTGAAAAGGCTGCAGATTTCATGGCGAGCAATAGTCTGCAGGGGAATATTTTTAATGACTACGGTTATGGTGGATATATTACGTGGAGACTTTATCCGGAAAAGACATTTATTGACTCCCGTGCACTGAACCTTACAGTCATGGCGGAATATGGATGGATAATAAATGCTGTAAATTCAATTACAGGGAAGAAATTAGCTCCAGGCAGAATGCCTTTGTGGGAAAGGCTCTTGGAACACTATGACGTCAATCTAATTCTCTTAGGCCCATTTGACGTACAGGGCATAATACCAAGAATTATTTTTGAGTTGACTGAAAGCAATAAATGGGTACCTGTTTATTGCAACCCCATAAGTTTTATATTCATCAAAAACACTGAGCAGAACAGACGAATAATCTCAAGGGCAAAACTGTCGAAGGACATAGTTTATAATACGTTGATCTACGCTACCGTGCGGGGTGCAATGACGAATAAAGTCAATTATACTTATCTTGCATCTATTGGCCAGACGTTTTACAAGATGGGCAGGTTGAAAGATGCTCTTGTAGCCTATAAATATGCGATGAAGAGATTGCCGAGTCCTCAGATACTGAGTGAAATAGACAAGATAGAATCCGAGCTGAAGACAAAAGAAAAGGAGAAGATGTGATGGATAATAAAAATCTTCTGCCCATTGAAATTTACACCTGATGGATTAATTTCTATTTAAATTAATGAGCGGGAACCAGAAATTACACCTAAAATTGGTAGGCATCCTTTTGTTAATTTTTCTCGGTGTAATTCTTTATTCAAATGTTGTCAACTCTCCTTTTGTCTTTGATGACTACAAATCCATCATAGAAAATGAATTAATAAGGAGCGTTACTGAATCACTGAGAAATATCTCGAGTAATAGATATCTGCCTTTATTAAGCTTTGCGCTTAATTATGCTTTCAGTGGCTTAAAACCATTTGGCTATCATCTGGCAAATAATCTTATCCATATTGTTAATGCTCTTCTGATATATTATTTTGTTGTTCTTACCTTCAGGACGCCATTTTTTAGAAGCGGTAGGACAGACGACAGAAATCAAAATAAAGCTGCCCACATTTCATTATATTTCATAGCCTTTTCTTCGACCTTTGTTTTTATATCTCATCCGATTCAGACACAGGCCGTAAACTACGTGGTACAGAGGTCTACTTTAATGGCAACAATGTTTTATCTCTTGTCACTTGTAATGTATATAAAGGCAAGACTTGATTCAGAAAATCAGGAGACAGGAAGACTTGTCGGTTTCAAATCTCTGGTTTCCTATTCTATATCTATTATCTCAGCAATTCTTGCGATGAAGAGTAAAGAGATAGCCTTCACATTGCCTTTTATGGTTGTTCTTTATGAATTATGTTTTTTCGGTAAAAGCTTGGACTTGAAATCCCAAACCCCAAAGTGGAAAAGGTTTTTCTACCTTTTTCCTATAATTTTGACATTGCTTATAATACCCCTGAGTTTGCTGGATATTAAAGGGCCAGTAGAAACCATTGCACAGGATATAAACATTCGCTCAAGAGAGACGGTGGATATCAGCAGAGCAGATTATCTGGTAACTCAGTTCAGGGTCATAATGACATATCTGAGGCTGTTAATTTTTCCTGTAAATCAGAGCCTCGATTATGACTATCCTGTTTATCATTCTTTTCTTAACCCACAGGTATTTTTATCATTTTTGGTTCTTTTATCAATATTTAGTATTAGCGTCTATCTTTTTTATATCTCCAGGATTAAGAGTCCTGGTGAGCGACCCGTAACCCCTAAATTACGACTTATTGCCTTTGGAATTTTCTGGTTTTTTATAACGCTTTCGGTTGAGTCAAGCATTATCCCGATAAGGGATGTCATAGTTGAACATAGGCTATATCTTCCATCTATAGGTTTATTCATCGCCTGTGCATCATTAATAGAGTACCTTTTCCCTGTTACAAAGGTAAAGGCTGCTTTAGTGGTTATCATCGTAGTGTTGCTTTCTATAGGGACATATAACAGAAATGTAAAATGGAAAGACCCAGAAACACTGTGGATGGATGTGATAGCAAAAGCTCCTAATAATGCAAGGGCATATAATAATCTTGGCGTGGTTTTCAAGAAACAGGGTGAATTTGATAAGGCGATCGAGCAATTCGAGAAATCATTGAAGGCAAACCGTCATTATACTGCCGTTTATTTTAATCTGGGTGATGTTCAATATAGACTCGGGAATTATGAAAATGCCGTCGCTTATTTAAAAATAGCCCTGGCAGAGAAACCAGACCAGCTGTTGCATTTGGATATTCTGAACAAACTCGGAAGGACTTACAGCGCTATGGGGCAGACTAAGAAAGCCATAGGGACATTCGAGGAAGCTGTAAAATTATTTCCATCTTCAGCAGTCTTGTTAAATAATCTCGGTGTTCAATATATAAAAAATAATCAGATTGACTCTGCGATAGAAGTATTCGAAAAAGCGATAATGATAAGAGAAAAAGCTTATCTTTATAGTAATCTGGCATCAGCGTATGCAAAAAAAGGAGACGAAGAAAAGAGTAGATTATTATCCCAAAGGGCGTTAGAATTAGGGCACGATCACGATAATGAAGAGTAGTATTAATGAGCGATGATAGGTAAATGCAGGAGGTGGCTGAATAGAGGTGCCTGTTGATTTTTCTGTTGTAATTCCGGTGTTCAATGAAGAGGAGAATATCCCAGAGCTTTACAGGCGTCTTACTGCTCAGATGGAAAAGCTCGGCGCGTACGAGATTATTTTGGTTGATGACGGAAGTTCGGACGCGAGTTGGCAATTCATAAAGGGATTGCATGAGAGCGATTCGAGGGTTAAAGGACTTAGCTTTTCGAGGAATTTTGGCCACCACATAGCACTTTCGGCAGGGCTGGACTATGCAAAGGGCGATGTCATAATTCTTATGGATGCTGATATGCAAGACCCTCCCGAGGAGATCCCGCGCCTTATCGAAAAATTTCGAGAAGGCTATGATATTGTATACGGCATTAGAAAAACTCGGCATGACCCTCTATTAAAGAGGCTGACATCAGCCATCTTCTGGTTTATGATAAGGAGATTCTCTGGTGTCCCCATGCCGGCCGGCCAGACAATGCTCAGGGTCCTAAGCAGAAGAGTGGGTGATATGATGAAAGAGATGAGGGAATACGCAAGGTTTGTACATGGCATGATGGCATGGACAGGGTTCAGAGTGACGACCATGGAAGTCACCCATAGTCCGCGCATGAAAGGCAAAAGCAAATACAATATCCCGAAGCTCTTCAGATTAGCATTCAACGCAATTACTTCTTTTTCGACCGTGCCATTGAGACTTGCAGTTCATATAGGCATCATGAGCTCGTTTTTGAGCCTTATTGTAGGCATCTACTTTGTGTATCGGAAGATACTTTATGGAATACCTGTCCTCGGTTATGCCTCTATTATTGTATCTGTCTTTTTTGTTGGTGGTATACAGCTTCTGGTGCTCGGTATCTTCGGCGAATATTTGGGAAGGGTTTATCAAGAAGTCCAGAGAAGACCGCTTTATATTCTAAAAGAGGTGTTATGATCGAGGAACTTAGATGGGATACAGAGTTATTTGGAAGAAAGATCGGGACATTAAAAAGGTTACCTTCTTCTCCAAGAAGACTTGTACAGGCTATTGAGAATGCAAAAAAAAATGGGTTTCAGTACCTGTTTTGCAAGCTTAAATGTGAAGACTGGAAAGGTATTGAAATGTTAGAGGCAGTAGGTTTCTACCTTTCAGATATAGGTGTTATATGGGAGATAGATACACACAGGGATAGCATGATGTCTCCAAACATTCGTATTGCTACAGTAAAAGAGATAATTGCCCTGAAGAAGATGACTAAATGTCTTTTTAAATATAGCCGGTTCTATCATGATCCATTTTTTACAAAAGTAGAAGCAGATCGACTTTTTGCAGCATGGGTTGAGAACTCTGTAAAAAGTGAGGCGGCTGATATCGTTTTTTGGATAAAAAAGGTTGGCTTTGTAACTTGCAAAAAGATTACAGCTACAAAAGGCAAGATACCCCTGATAGGAGTTGTTGATACGATGAGGGGTAAAGGATTTGGTAAGACCCTTGTCTTAGCCGCTATTGAGTGGTTTAGAGCGGAAGGCATAAAAAGGGTGCAGACAAGGAGTCAGCTCACAAATATTCAAGCAATGGATTTCTATAGCAAAGTTGGTTTTCAGGTGATAATGGCTGACGTGGTAATGAGTAAGATTCTACTCTGAAATAAATTGGAGGGTGATGATGAGAACTATTCTTGTTACAGGCGGTGTAGGCTTTATAGGAAGCAATTTTGTGCGTTATACCTTCAATAATTTTGATGAGTATAAGATCATAGTTTTGGATGCCCTTACTTACGCAGCCAGTCTTGATAACATTCCCCCAGAGATAAGGGATTCGGAAAGATTCGAATTCTGGTATGGAGATGTGAATAACCTTGACCTTGTCAGTGATCTTGTCGGTAGATCTGACATCGTAGTTCACTTTGCGGCTGAGACACATGTTGCGAGGTCTTTGTATCAAAACAGAATATTTTTTGTCACGGATGTCCTTGGCACTCAGTCGGTAATGAATGCGGTATTTAAGCATTCTTCGAGGATTGAGAGATTCATACATATATCGACATCAGAGCTCTATGGTTCGGCTCTTTATGAGCCGATGGATGAGAACCATCCGTTAAACCCCCGCACTCCTTATGCTGCGGCAAAAGCCGGTGCAGACAGGCTGGTTTATTCCTACATACAGAGTTACAACCTTCCGGGCATAATCATCAGGCCCTTTAACAACTACGGACCATGTCAGCATCTTGAGAAGGTCATTCCGAGGTTTGTTACAAGCGCCATACTCGGGGAACCGTTGACAATTCATGGCGACGGCTCTGCCTCAAGGGACTGGGTATACGTTGAAGACGTTGCGAGAGCGATTACCCTTTTCGTTCATGCACCGATTGATAAGGTCAGAGGTGAGGTCTTCAATCTCGGTACAGGCAAAAGCATAAGTGTACTTGAGATAGGGGAAAAGGTCATTAATATATTCGGACTGGACGAAAAATATGTATCATTTATGGAGGATAGATTCGGGCAGGTAAACAAACACATATCATCGACAGATAAAGCCGAAAAGTCAGTTGGATTCAGAGCAGAAGTCTCCTTCGAGGAGGGCCTTGAGAGGACGGTGGAATGGTACAAACAGAACCGTCATAAATGGGAAAAGCAGCTTTCTATGAGAAAGGTGCCTGTGAAAAACAAGGACGGCGAGATAATCTGGTATTAGGCAAATGAAAGTAGAGTTTTTCAGGCATAGTATAAACAATCAGGATATAGGCAGAACATCGAAGGTTCTCAGGTCCATCTTCCTCACAACAGGGAAGACGGTGGCAGAATTTGAAAGAAGATTTGCGTTATATCTCAATGTAGAGGATGTAGTTGGGGTTACGAGCTGTACAGCGGCGCTTCATCTTAGTCTTCTTGCGCTTGGTATAAAACCCGGTGATGAGGTTATAACTACACCCATGAGTTTCTGTGCTACGGCTAATGCCGTATTGCACGCTGGCGGCATACCAGTATTTGTTGATGTTGAAGAAGAAACCGGCAATATTGATGCAAATCTAATCGAGGCTGCTATAACGAAGAAAACAAAGGCAATCCTGCCTGTACATCTTTATGGCCAGATGTGTGATATGGTCAAGATCAAGATAATTGCCGATAAATACAAATTGGCAATTATCGAAGATGCAGCACATGCGATAGAGGCCGAGAGGGAAGGTTTTAAGCCAGGAATGCTTTCAGATGCTGCATGTTTCAGTTTCTATGCAACAAAGAATATAACCTCGGGTGAAGGTGGAGCGATAGCTGCGGGTAGAGAGAGAGCAGAGATACTCAGGATGCTCAGACTTCATGGCATTGACAAATCTGCCATTGACAGATATACAGGCCGATACAAGCATTGGGATATGCCTCTGCTTGGGTGGAAATATAATATGGACAATATCCATGCAGCACTTCTTTTGGGACAGCTTAAAAGGATCGATAAGTTATGGAAACGAAGAGATGAGATATGGAGAACATACGAAGATGCCTTTACCGGGATAAAAGGTTTGAGACTTTTAAAAACAGTAGGACAATCAAGACACGCAAGGCATCTCTTCACCGTTCTAGTCAAACCTGAGAAAAGGGATTCTATATTGCATAAATTGCAGGAGAAGGGCATAGGCGTCGCTGTAAATTACAGACCTACCCATCTTCTCAAATACTACAGGGTGGTATTTAAGTACATGGAAGGCGACTTTCCCGTTGCCGAGGGTATAGGTAAAAGTACAATATCGCTTCCTCTTTATCCTGCCCTGAAAGACACCGCGATATCTTATGTAATAAAATCTTTAAAGTCACTTCTGAAACAGGTATGAACTTTGCTTAAAAATAATGTAGAAAGATGGCACGAAAGAAGTTGCCCTGTGTATGAATATGTGGCAAGTTCTTGAAGCTAAAATTTTGTAAGTATGAACACTTGTTATTTCAGATTTGGCTCAGATGAATGCGGTCATTTTTGAGCTAAGGGGAAGGAGTGAGAACGAAGCATAACTTGAGAGAGCGAGGTTTTACTCTGATTGAATTGCTCATTGTTGTCGCAATCATTGGCATCCTGGCTGCGATAGCAATCCCCGGCTATATTGGTATGCAGGAGAGGGCGAAAAAGGGAGCTGTCATAAGGTCAGCCTATGCATCGGAGGCAGAGCTTCAGACATGGCTCCACTCTGCAGTCATGGGATTAGGCACAGGGACACAGGCAGCGCTAATCGAGGTGGATTCCAATGGCGATGGTGTTGTAGGCACTAATGCGGGTGCTTTTGATGTTAACAATTTACAGTTAGGCACGTGGTTAACGACGGGGAATCTTGGAAGTGCATACGTCAGTTCAAAACAAGCTTCTGGCAAAGAGATGTCTCCGTGGTACATGAACAATAGTCTATGGTCAGCCGGTACAATCAAGGGAGGGATTGATGTTACAAACACAGCTGCAGTTCCATATTCGATGACTATCACCGCCTATGATAAGGATGGAGGTATAATTCATACTAAGATAATATATTCGGACTAATAAATTCGAGATATTTATGGGAATTTTTGCAGTTGGTGTTTTGTAAAAAGTGATATAACATATGAAAGGAGTAAGAAATGGATAAAAAGGGCGTCACACTTATCGAACTCATAATTGTGGTTGCAATCATCGGTATACTCGCGATGATTGCAGTCCCTGC
>Ga0315281_10014198_pt1 | contig 10748 bp, 10 predicted proteins | sample YL17G07_0_MG_FD_204540 | JGI IMG/M metagenome (GOLD analysis project Ga0315281, IMG submission 204540) | Sediment microbial communities from Yellowstone Lake, YNP, Wyoming, USA - YL17G07_0 | ecosystem: Environmental > Aquatic > Freshwater > Lake > Sediment | place: USA: Wyoming | collected... | reverse complement strand
CTTGGTCAGCGAAGCGGGCTCGAAGCGCTCGTCGGGCTTCTCCGCAGCGAGAATCTGGCCGCTTGAGACATCCGCGACCATCCAGGCGCGGCCCGTCACCTGCGGCGGCTGGGACGCTTGCGCCAAGACAATAGCTGGCAGAAAAAAAATCAGGAAAAGGAAAAAAAACGGCATCGGAGCTTCACTGCGGAAAAGGCCGCGGATTATAGCGGTTACCTTACGAGGAGCACTGGCCTCAGCATGATTTCAGCCTGAATTCGGTCCGCGATCACGCGCGCCTCGTCCGGCGAACGGTAGGGACCGAGGTGCAGGCGGAACACGGTGCCGCCGGCAACCACCTGGATCGCTTCCGATAGCCAGGCGAGCTCGCGGTAGACGCGAACGCGGAAATTCTCCGCCGCCTCGCGCGCGGAGAAGGCGCCGAGCTGCAGATAGACGCCTTTTGCTTCCGTCGCCGGCTCCTGCTTCTGCTCCCGCTCCTGCTTTGCGATCACGACGCCGAAAGGCGCACTATCGGGAATAATTCCCTCCACGTCCACACGCGCGCTGCCCGCCTCCGCGTAACCGAGCTTCCAGGCAGCGGTATAGGAAAGATCGATGATGCGGTCCGAGTGGAACGGCCCGCGATCGTTGACCCGCACCACGACGCTGCGGCCGTTAGCGAGATTGGTGACGCGCGCGTAGCTGGGAATCGGCAACGTCGGATGCGCCGCGGTCATGGCGTACATGTCGTAGGGCTCGCCGCTCGAGGTGGGCACGCCGTGGAAGCGCCGGCCATACCAACTCCCGATCCCGGTCTGCTTGAACGGCGTCGCACTCGCAACCGGCACGTAATCCCTGCCGAACACCTGGTAGGGGCGGTTGGCGAAACGGTGCAAGGGTTCCGGCCGCGGAACCGCGTCGAGAATCGCCGCCAGATTGGGTGGCGGATTGGCGCCTGGCCCGTCGTTTTTGTAGTAAGCGCCCTTCCCCGGCGTGGCGGGAGGTGCCGTCGCGGGTTTTTCCGGCAATGGACTTTCCATCGCAGGCGGCGCTTCGCGCGTCGACAACAGGCCGCAGCCCGCAAGCGCAATCAGGCAAACCAAACCGAAGCAGATCGAGCGCATTGCGTGCGAATTTACCTCAGCCCGGTGCGAGCCGCTAGAATTCGCGCCTTCCCCCGCCACGCATCCATGCCCGTTATCCTCGGTCTCGCTTCATCACACGACGCCTCTGCCTGCGTGTTCATCGACGGCGGGCTCGCCGCCGCGGTTTCCCAGGAGCGCTTGACCCGGCGCAAGAACGACGGCTGCGAGCTGCCGCTGGAGGCGATGGCGCATGCCCTGGACGTCGCCGGCGTCGGCCGCGCGGACGTCGACGGCGTTGCGCTGATGCACAGCTTCTTCCCAGAAAAGTATTTCCGCCGCGAGTCGCTGGCCAAGGAAGTAGAGGCGCGGCTGGTGCGCTTGCGCCGCCAGATGCAGGGTGTGGAGCGCCAGCTCAATGTAAACGACCTGCTCAAGCGCATCGCCAGCCGCGGCGGCGACATCACTCCCTGGTTCCGGCGCGACGAATTCGTGGCCGGCCTCGGATTGCGGCCCGATACCGGGGTGCGCTTCTACGACCACCATGCCACGCATGCCATGGCGGCGGCCTGGTACTCCGGCTTCGACGCATGCGCAGTGCTCACCATCGATGGCGTGGGCGAGCTCAATATCTTCCATACCGCGAGCACGTGGTCGGGTGGTCGGCTGGCGCGACTGGGCTACTCGGACAGCCTAGGCGCTTCACCCGGCGAGTACTACGAAGCCATTACCGCGGCAATGGGCTTTATCCCGCTACGTCACGAGGGCAAAGTGCTTGGCCTTGCCGCGCATGGCGACTCGCGCAAGTTCTACAAGGAATTCCGCCGCGCGCTGCGGGCGGCGCCACGCGGCGAGCACTTCGGCAACGGTTTTGAGTCCGATTTCGTCGGCCGCGAGGACGCCTACGCGGCGCGTGAAACCTATCTCGAGACGCTGGTGCGCGCCCATCCGCGGGAAGATGTCGCGGCGGCGGCGCAGGCGGTTTTCGAGGATGCGATCGAGGAGGTTGCGCGCGACCTGCTTGCGCGCACCGGCCAGCGCCGGCTCGCCGTCAACGGCGGGGTGTTCGCCAACGTGAAGCTCAACCAGCGCCTCGCGGCGCTGCCGGAGCTGGACCGCCTGTTCGTCTTCCCGGCCATGAGCGACACGGGAAATTCCGTCGGTGCTGCTTTGTTCCTGGTATTGGAAAGTAACAAGCAAGAAAAAGCGGCAACCCTTCGCTCTGTTTACTGGGGCAGCAGCTGGGACGAAAAGGCCTGTGCCAAAGCGCTGGTTGCGTCCGGTTTCGCGCTCGAGCCGCTCGACGAGGGCGCGCTGGTGACCCGCGCCGCGGAGGCGATCCACAAGGGCCGGGTGGTGGGCTGGTTCCAGGGGCGCATGGAATTCGGGCCGCGCGCACTCGGCAACCGCAGCATGCTCGCGCGACCGACCGACGCTGACATCAACAGGACACTGAATGCGCGCCTGGCGCGAACCGAATTCATGCCATTCGCGCCGAGCGTGCTGGAAGAGCATGCGGCGGAAATTTTCGACAACGTCGAGAAATCCTCGGACTGCCTGCCCTTCATGACCATCACCTGCAATGTGAAGCAGGCATGGCGGCCGCGCATCCCGGCCGTGGTACACGTGGACGGCACCGCGCGCCCGCAAACCGTGTCGCGCGCGACGAATCCCCTTTACTGGAAGCTGATCGAGGCCTATCGGCACCGCTCCGGCATTCCGCTGGTGCTCAATACCTCGTTCAACGTGCATGAGGAGCCGATCGTGTGTTTTCCGGAGAATGCGGTGCAGGCGCTGTCGGAAGACCGCATCGACTGCCTCGCGCTTGGGTCCTTCTGGGCCGAAAAAAGGAAAAGCTAGGCTTCGTACACCACGTTGCCGGCGACGATCGTCGTGCGCACTCGACCGGCAAGTTCATAGCCGAGGAAGGGCGTGTTCTTGCCCTGGCTGCGCAGCATTTCCGGGGCAACACGCCAGCTTTGCCCGGGATCAAACAGTGCGAGGTCCGCGGGCGCACCGGCCTCGATGCGGCCCGATTGCACGCCCAGAATGCGCGCCGCGCCGCTGGTGACGGGCGCCAGCGTCCTCGCCAAGGGCAGCTTCTTCTGCGCACCCCACTTGAGCACCAGCGGCAGCAGCAGCTCCAAGCCGGTGGCGCCGGGCTCGGCTTCCGCGAACGGCATCTGCTTCTGGTCGTCGTCCACCGGCGTATGGTCGGATACCGCGCAGTCGATGGTGCCGTCGGCAAGACCGGCGCCAAGCGCTTCGCGATCGCGCTGCGAGCGCAGCGGTGGTTCGAGCCGGCAGTGCGAATCGTAGTAACCGAGGTCCATTTCCGACAGGTGCACATGATGGATGCCGACGTCGCAGCTGACCGGCAGGCCTTCTTTCTTCGCGGCGCGGATCATCTCGACGGCGACTGCGGTGGACAGGCGGCAGACATGCAGGCGGCTGCCGGTGGCGCGCACCAGTTGCAGCAAGGTGCCCAGCGCGATGGTCTCGGCAAACGCCGGGATCCCGGGCAGTCCCAGCCGCGTCGCGACTTCGCCGTCGTGCGCGACGCCGCCCTTCGCAAGCCAACGGTCCTCGGCGCGCAACCACACCGGAAAACCAAAGGTGGCGGCGTACTGCATCGCGCGCCAGAGCACCTGTGTGTCGGCGAGCGGCGCGTTGGCCTGCGAGAAAGCGACGCAGCCCGCCTCGGCGAGCTCGGCCATCTCGGTAAGGCGCTCACCGGCCAACTTTACCGTAAGCGCACCGACCGGATACACGCGTGCCCGGGCAAGCACCTTGGCGCGCCGGCGCAGCATGTCCACCAGGCCCGGTTCGTCCAGCGGCGGGTCGGTATCAGGCGGACACGCGAGACTGGTGACACCGCCCGCGACCGCGGCATCCATTTCCGATTCGAGCGTCGCCTTGTATTCGTAGCCCGGCTCCCGCAGGCGCGCCGAAAGATCGATCAGGCCCGGCGCGACGACGAGGCCTTTTGCGTCGATTGTTTTTTCAGGTTTATCCCTGAAAGATTCAACCACGCGGCCATCAGAGATAAAAACATCCCCGACCTCGTCCCGTCCGCTGGCCGGGTCCACGACACGTCCACCCTTGATCAGCAGCCTCATCCGCCTCTTACCTAGTTCCCCGCCACGATGGACATGACCGCCATGCGCACCGCGATGCCGAACGTGACCTGCGGAAGAATCACCGAATGCGGGCCGTCGGCAACGGAGGAGTCGATCTCGACGCCGCGGTTCATCGGCCCCGGGTGCATCACGATTGCGTCGGGCTTCGCGAGCGCGAGCTTGCCCGCAGTCAGACCGTATTGCTTGAAGAATTCCTGCGCCGAAGGCAGCAGCGCACCGTTCATGCGTTCGTTCTGCAGCCGCAGCATCACCACCACATCGCAGCCCTTGAGTCCCGTGTGCATGTCGTGGAACACGCGCACGCCGAGAGATTCAACCCCCGCGGGCAGCAGCGTCTGCGGCCCGATGACGCGAACTTCCGGGACGCCGAGCGTGGTGAGACCGTGAATCAGGGACCGCGCGACGCGGGAATGCAGCACATCGCCGACGATTGCCACCGTAAGCCTGGTGAAGTCTTTCTTGTAATGGCGAATGGTGTACAGGTCGAGCAGGCCCTGGGTCGGATGCGCATGTCGGCCGTCGCCCGCGTTGATGACGTGCTCGTGCGGCTTGACGTGGCGCGCAATCAGGTAGGGCGCGCCCGAGGAGCCGTGGCGCACCACGAACACATCGGCCTGCATCGCCGACAGGTTGGCCACCGTGTCGAGCAGCGATTCGCCCTTCGACTGCGAACTCACCGCGACATTGAGGTTGATCACGTCGGCCGACAGCCGCTTGGCGGCAATCTCGAATGTGGTGCGCGTACGGGTCGAAGCCTCGAAAAACAGGTTAAATACGCTTTTGCCTCGCAACAGCGGCACCTTTTTCACTTCGCGCTCGGTGACACCCACGAAGGGCTCGGCAGTATCGAGGATCTGCGTGAGTATTTCTCGCGGCAGTCCCTCGATCGAGAGCAGGTGCTGCAGTTCGCCGTTGGCATTGAGTTGCGGATTAGCCGGCACGTTCCAGCTCCAGAGAAAGCTTGCCGTTCGCCGCACGCTTCAGGCGCAGCCGCATCCCCTCGGGCACGTCCACCTGCGCGCCGCAGTACTGCGCCGCGATCGGCAGCTGCCGTCCGCCGCGGTCGGCGAGCACCGCCAGCGCGATGCTCTTCGGGCGGCCGTAGTCGAACAGCTCGTTCATCGCAGCGCGCACCGTGCGCCCGGTGTAGAGCACGTCGTCCACCAGCAAGATTTCGCGGCCTTCGACCTCGAAGGGAATCCGGGTGCGCTTGGGGTCGTGCTTGAGGCCCTGCTTCGCGTAGTCGTCGCGGTAGAACGCGATGTCCATGAGTCCCAGGGGCTCCTTCAGCCCAAGTAGTGGATGCAGCCGCTCGGCGAGCCAGGCGCCGCCGGTATACAGGCCGATCATTGCCGTGACCGGCGTGATGCGGTCCTTCAACTCAGCCGCGAGCTTGGGCAGTAATGTTTCAGCGTCAGGAAGTTCGGTCACGCCTTCCTGTCGCCGAAGTATTGCTCGAGGATGATTTGCGCTGCATGTGAATCAAGGGTCTTGCCCCGCGCCAGGTCGGCCGCCTTGCGCTCGCCGTACACCGCCCGCATACGGCTTTCGACCTCCGCTGAGCTGTAACGCTCGTCTACCATCTCCACCGGCAACCGGAAGCGGCCGTACAGCTGGCGCGCGAAACGCTCGGCACGGCGCGTCATCTCGTGCGGCGCGCCGTCTTCGCCGAGCGGGCGCCCGACCACCAGCTGCGAAGGCTGCCACTCTTTCACCAGGCGTTCGATCGCAGTGAGGCGGCCGGGCTGGGTGCGCGCGGCGACCCGCGTCAGGGGGTGCGCGGTACCGAGTTCCGCTTCGCCCACCGCGACGCCAATACGTTGCAATCCGAAGTCGAACGCAAGGACGGTGCGCGCAGTTGTACGGCTGGCTTTGTCAGGCATGTCCCGCCTGGTCGGCGAGCCGCGCGTAGTCGATCCCGAGCAGCTGCATGGCTGCGGACAGGCGCTCATCGGCTGGAATGTCGAACAGGATGGCGTCCTTTGCCTCGACGGTGAGCCAAGCGTTTTGCTTCAGTTCGTGCTCGATCTGCCCGGCCGACCAGCCCGCATAGCCGAGCGAAACCAGCATCTTCGTCGGGCCCTCGCCGCGTCCGACCGCCTCGAGGATGTCCTTGGACGTGGTAAGGCCGATGGTATCGCGCACTCCGCTGCTTACTTTCAACGTCGACTGCCACTCTCCTGCCGGCAAGTGCAGCACGAAACCACGGTCGGTCTGCACCGGGCCGCCGAAATAGATCGGCGCATCGGCATAAGCGTGATCCTGGAGGCTGAGCGACAGACGCTCGAACAGGGCCTGCAGGGTCATGTCGATCGGGCGGTTGACAACGATGCCAAGCGCGCCCTGATCGTTGTGCTCGCAGACGTAAGTCAGTGTCTTCGCAAAGTACGGATCGGCCATGTTGGGCATGGCGATCAGGAAGTGATTCGTCAGATTGATCGAAGACACGCTTGACGTTATTTTACCGCATCGACCACTGTGCCGCCGGTATACTCGGACGCCCTCGGGGATCCCGAATCCACCTCCCGTGGAAGGCTCGGATATTCATGCGCATCATCCGCATCATCGGCTATGGCTTCATGGCGCTGATTCTGGCCGGGGGCTGGGCTTTTATCTACTGGCAGTCGGGCTCGGTGGACCTCGCCGCGGTGGATGGGGCGCGTACGGCACTCACCGAGCTGCGCGCAGCGGACGCCGGCTGGAACCAGCAATTGGTAAACGCGCGGCTATCTGCCCGCGGCGCGGAGCCGGCCATGTCCCCGCCTCTCGCCGCGCGTTCGCCACGCTACCGGCTCGCCTATGCGACGCTCGAAGTTCGGGCGCTGCGTCTGGGCGATCCTCTGGTCGGCCGCGAACTGGCGCAACTCAAGCGAGCATTCGAGGACAAGGCCGTCCTGCTTGCGCGCTTTGCCGAGGCCCAGGCAGCGCTCGCCGGGGCGCGGGGCTTCGAAACCGTGGAGGAGGCAAAAATCGCGGAACTCCGGTCAATCGCCGACGCGCTGTTCGAGCAGGCCTGGTTCGCTACGACCGGGCCGCGCCTCGACACTCTCGCACGCGCCATCGACCGGGTGTTCGACGAGGCGCTCACGCAAGCGGAGATCTACCGCGTCGGCCTGCTCTGCTATTCCGGCTTCCTGCTCGCGGTGCTCGCGTTTCTGGTCTGGAACCTAGACCAGCGCAGTCGCCAGCTGCGCGAGGCCAACGAGAGCCTCGAAGCGCGCGTGAAGGACCGCACACGCGATCTCTCCGGCGCGCTCGCCAAGCTCAAGGAATCCGAGGCAATGCTGATCCAGAGCGAGAAGATGTCCTCGCTGGGCCAGATGGTGGCCGGCATCGCGCACGAGGTGAACACGCCTCTCGCCTATGTAAAATCGAGCCTGGAGGCGGTGGGAAAGAGCGTCCCCGGGGTCGGGCGCCTTGCCGCCGCGGCCGATCGCCTGCTTACCCTGCTCTCCTCCGAGAGCGCCGATGAGGCCGCGCTCGCCGCCCAGTTCGCCCAGGTGCGCGCGCTGGTCGAGGGACTGAGGGGGAAAGCCGCAAGCGGCGATGCGCTCGAAGAACTCGAGCGACTGGTGAAGGACGGCCTGTTCGGCATCGGCCAGATTTCCGAGATCGTTACCAACCTGAAGAACTTCAGCCGCCTCGACCGCAGCATGGTTGGCGAATTCGACCTGCACGAGGGCATCGACAGCGCGATTCGCATCGGCCAGGCGCAACTGCAGAGCCGGATCGTGCGCAGGGAGTTCGGCGCGATACCGCGCATCACCTGTTCGCCATCGCAGATCAACCAGGTGATTCTAAACCTGCTCTCCAACGCCGCGCAGGCGACCCGGGACGGCGACGGCACGATCACCGTGCGCACCTCTTTGCGCGATGCCGCGCATGTCGCAGTTGAAGTGGCCGACAATGGCACCGGCATCCCGGCGGATGTGCTGCCGAAAATCTTCGATCCGTTTTTCACCACCAAAGCGGTCGGCAAGGGAACCGGGCTGGGGCTCTCGGTCAGCTACAAAATCATCGAGAACCACGGCGGCAAGCTCGAAGTCCAGTCCAAGCCCGGCGCGGGCACCTGCTTCATCCTGGTGTTGCCGATCAACCCGCCCGCGGCGCTTGCCGCCTAGCGTTCATGGCACCAGACCGGGTCGGCAGATTCGAGATCTCGGGCGAGCTGGGCCGCGGCGGGATGGCGGTCGTCTACCGCGGCATCGATCCGGTCATCCAGCGCGCCACCGCGCTCAAAGTCCTGCGCAAGACCGACCTCGATCCGGCCGAAGCGCCTTCCATCCTCGATCGCTTCAAGCGCGAAGCGCAAGCCGCCGGCAGCCTGCATCACCCCAACATCGTCGCGATCTACGAGTACGGCGAGGACGACGCCTACGTATGGATCGCGATGGAACTGGTCGAAGGGCGCTCGCTGCGCGAGCACCTGCTGGCAGGCTGGCGCCCCGACCTGTCCAGGCTGCCCGTGCTGCTGGACCAGCTGCTCGAGGCGCTGGACTATTCGCACGGCCGCGGCGTCGTGCATCGCGACGTAAAGCCGGGCAACGTCCTGGTGAGCGACACGGGCATGGCGAAGATGAGCGATTTCGGCATTGCGCGCATCGAGAGCTCGCACCTCACGCAGCAGGGCGAAGTACTCGGCACGCCCTTCTACATGGCACCGGAGCAGTACGAAGGGCACGAGATCGACGAGCGCACCGACGTCTATTCCGCCGGCGTGATCGCCTACGAGGTGCTGTGCGGGCGCCGGCCGTTCGACGGCCACGGCGGCAACCTGATGCGCCAGATCCTGCAGGACTCGCCGCCGCCCGCCTCCACCTACGAACCGCGCCTGCCGGTTACCATCGACATGGTCCTCGCGAAAGCGCTCGCCAAGAAGGCGGAGAACCGCTACCGCGGCGCGCGTGAATTTCTCGATGCACTGCGAAGCGCGTTTCCCGGCAGCACCCCGACCGTGGCCAACACCACGATGCTGCCGCCGCTTTCAGGCATCGCCGGCAACGTGGGCACCCTGCGCCGCGCCCTGGGTTCTTCTATTACTTCAGAATCCGAAAGAAAACCCGCGCCGGCGGCATTGACGCAAACCGCATCATTGGCTGCGCCTCTATCTGCACCCGCCAAGCCCGCGGTGCGCAAGCCAGGGGTGCTCTTCGTAGACGACGAAGAGCGCGTGCTGAACGCGCTGAGCTACCTTTTCCGCGATTCGTACGATCTCGAAGTGGCGAGCGGCGGCGCGCAAGCGCTCGAGCGGCTGCGGATACGGCGCTTCCACGTGCTGGTAAGCGACCAGCGCATGCCTGAGATGCCCGGCGTGGAACTGTTGCGCCAGGCGAAGGGCATCTCTCCCGGCACGGTGCGCCTGCTGCTCACTGGCTACTCGGACCTCGCGGCGATCGTCGGCTCGGTGAACGAGAGCGAGGTATTCCGCTTCGTCTCCAAGCCTTGGCAGGAGGAGGATCTGCGCGCGACTGTCGCCGAAGCGGTGGACGTGGCGATCGCGCTGGAAGCTGCGGCGGCAGGGCCCGCCCCCACGCTGCCGCCGAACGCAGCGGTGCTGGTGCTGGGCGAAGCGACGCTCGGGCGCGCGGTGCGCGAGCTGGCGAAGGACGCCTACAAGGTGTACGAGGCCGCCAATGTGGACATGGCGCTGGAAATTCTCGCCACGGAAGAAATCGCGGCCCTGGCGTGCGACCTGGACCTGCGCGCCAACGACCCGGCGGCGCTGCTGCGGATCCTGAAAAAGCAATCGCCGCAAACCCAGCTGATCACCGTATCGGCGACCTCGGACTCCGAGCTGATCATCAGCCTGATCAACGAGGCGCGAATTTACCGATTCCTGAAAAAACCGGTAAATTTCGCGCTCCTGCACGGCGCACTGCTGGCGGCACTCGGCCGTTACGCGCGGATGGTCAAGTCGCCAGCGCTGCTGCGCGCGGAATCGGCCAAGGCGGGCAAGCAGAGTGCCGCCGAACAATCCATCCTGGGACGCCTTAAGTCGCTCGGCGGGCGCTTCGCCGCGGCGTTCAAAAGCTAGCTCAGACCTCGATCATTTCGAAGTCGTCCTTGCGCGCGCCGCACTCGGGACAGGTCCAGTTCATCGGCACATCCTCCCAGCGCGTGCCCGCTGCGATGCCTTCACCGGGGATTCCTGCCGCTTCGTCGTAGACCCATCCGCAGATGAGGCACATCCATGTCTTGAATTGCACTTGCTGTTCGGTCATTGGCGGCAAGACAGTAAAATTGCACCGGATATTAACGCATGTCGTCTTCGCTCCCGATCGTCCTCGCTTTTGCCGCTTCCGATCCGACCGGCGGCGCGGGCCTGCAGGCGGACCTGCTGACAATCGCCAGCCTCGGCTGCCATCCACTCTCGGTGCTCACCGGCCTCACGGTGCAGGACACGAGGGGGGTCAGGAGCCTGCTCGCGATCGAGCCGGCGTGGGTCGCAGGCCAGGCGCGTTGCGTCCTCGAGGACATGCCGGTTGCGGCGTTCAAGCTCGGCGTATTCGGCTCGGCGCGCAATGCCGAAGTCGTCGCCGCGATC
>Ga0315281_10014197_pt1 | contig 10748 bp, 7 predicted proteins | sample YL17G07_0_MG_FD_204540 | JGI IMG/M metagenome (GOLD analysis project Ga0315281, IMG submission 204540) | Sediment microbial communities from Yellowstone Lake, YNP, Wyoming, USA - YL17G07_0 | ecosystem: Environmental > Aquatic > Freshwater > Lake > Sediment | place: USA: Wyoming | collected... | reverse complement strand
ACCAGACAGGTGAAATTTTGGTTTGGGTGCAAAGTAATGATTTCGAGCAAATTGTTTCCGACGAGGTGTTGGGTTTGGTTTGCGAAAACAATGCAGTGCCGAAGGCTGTGAATGTTGTTTTTCCGGATGTGCCGTTGAAAAGGGAGGTTACAAAGACCAGTGAAGAAGTATTTTGCCTTTTTATTTCAGACTTTCATTTTGAAAGCGAGGATTTTAACAAAAAATATTATGAAAATTTTTTGGAATGGCTGAAAAAATCTAATTATCCAAACCTATACGTGTTTGTTTTGGGCGGCATATCATCTAAAAAAGATGTTGTAAAGGAATTTTTTTCCCAACTGCCAAATTCGGTAAAAATATACATGATGGATGAGAATGATGCAGAATTTTCTACTGACTACACTATAAAAGGACCGTGTTTAGCAAGGCTTGATGACGTGGTTATCTTGTTATGTAGTGGTGATACGCTTGCATATTACATCAAGCTTTGGAGCAATCTAACTGTGGAAAAAGTTATGTTAAACCTACTTAAGAAAAGGCACCTAGATCCAGTATTCACTGCCAATAAAAAAATATTTGACAAGGACCTGTTCATAATGGAGACGCTGCCGGATATTTTTGTTTCACCTCATTTTCACCAGCCGGGCGAGTTGAACTACAAAGGCACTACAATACTTTCGTTGGGCAGCTTTACGCAGCAGCCAACATTTTGGCTGGTTAATTTGAAGACACGTGAAATTATTAAACTTGATTTCACATAATGATATGTGATATGGAGCTAGTTTTTCAAATTCTGGATTGTGATTACGTCCTCGTAGATGGCAAACCGGTAGTGAGGATTTTTGGCAAGACCAAGGAAGGGAAAACTGTTTGCGCCTTCTACAAAAATTTCCTGCCATATTTTTACGTTCGGCCTGAAGAAGGCGGTGTGAAAGATATAGTTGAATACATCAAAAAAAATTTTGTAAATAATGTTGTGAATATAGAAGAGGTTGAGAGGTATAATCCCATTGGCTACCAGAAGGATAAAATCAAGCTCCTAAAAGTAACCCTTAAAGACCCATCACAAACACCGATTATAAGGGATGCGCTGAAAACGGTGAAATATGTAAAAAGTATTTTCGAGGCAGACATCCTTTTCAAATATAGATTTATGGTGGATATGGGCATTGGTGGCATGAAATGGGTTAAGGCAGTTGGCGACCCGGCAAATACAACCACTGTAAAGACAAACAAGTGCATAAACGTAAAAAATCTGGAACCGATTGAGGATATTTCGAATGCCGATTTCAAGTACATGAGTGTTGACATAGAGATTGCTTCAAGTAAGGAAGGTATGCCGAATCCCAAAAAAGATGCAATATCAATGGTCAGCCTATCCTTTCATCCGGACTACAATGGTAAAAAAAGTATTGTCCTTGTTGCCAAGCATGTTAAAAAAACTGGCGACACGCTAACCTTTTCAAACGAAAAAGAAATGATGGAGAATTTTTTAAAGATAATCGATATGTTTGATCCGGATTTCATCCTTGGTTATAATGTGAATAATTTTGATGTGCCTTACATTGTTGAGAGGCTAAGGGAATGCAATCTGCCAAGGTATATGGGGAGATGTGGGCAGAAACCGATAATTTCTAAAAAACTTGGGATAAAATACAGAAATTATGTAGTAGGCCGCGTAATAGCGGACGTTTACGATTTGGTGAAAGAATCAGTGGGTAAAGGGCAACTGAAGCTGAAGAGATATGGTTTGGGCGATGTGTCAAGGGAACTCATAAATGAGGACAAGGTTGGCATATCGCACAGTGAGATAGTAAAATATTGGAATGGAAATGAAGAGCAAATACTGCACCTTGTAGAATATGCAAAAAAGGACGCTGAGCTGGCGCTCAAGCTGCTTTTACAGCAAAACATGCTTGACAAGTTTATCGAATTGTCCAAGGTTTCCGAACTACTACTTCAGGATGCGCTGGATGGTGGTGAGGCTGTGCGTGTGGAAAACCTGCTTTTGAAAAAATTCAACAAAGAGGGTTTTGTAATTCCGCTAAAACCTGATGACAAGGCAGTTTGGGACAGAACTGAAAAGAGGGAAGCGTTGGGGCTGAAAGGCGCGCTGGTGCTAGAGCCGGAGGTAGGTTTGCATTCAGGCTATGTGGTTTATTTGGATTTCAAATCCATGTACCCCTCAATATTTATTTCATACAACATCTGCCCGACAACCCTTATAACAGAAGAGATGCCAGGTGTTATAAAAACCCCTTATGGCACCATGTTCTGCCCCCCAAGCATTAGGCAGGGGACAATACCGAAAATAGTAAATTTTTTGATAAAAGAAAGGGATAGGGTTAGGAAGGATAGATCTAAAATAACAACGGAAGCAGAAAGGAGAAGCCTTGATGCAAAGCAGTATGCGCTGAAGATTATGACCAATGCTTTCTATGGCTATACTGGCTACACGAGGGCGAGGTTTTATGTCTTAGACATAGCTAATGCCATAACAAGCTGTGGCAGATATTTAATCCAGCATACGAAAGAGATAGTTGAACGGGATAAAGAACTGAAAGTGGTTTATGGTGATACGGATTCCATAATGGTAAAAACAAAGGCAAAGGATTTGGATGAGGCCTTGGCTATAGGCAAGGCGATAGAAAAAAACATAAACGAGGAATTGGCAGGCAAGGTGCAGATTAAGATAGAAAGCGTTTTCAAATCCCTTCTCATAATGAGCAAGAAAAGATATGCCGGCCTTGGTTGCGAAAAAGATGGCGGTGAGTGGAAAGAAAAGATGGTTATGAAGGGAATAGAGACTGTGAGAAGGGACTGGTGCGATTTGGTTTCAGAAACACTTTATCAAATTCTTGACATCCTTTTGAGGACGCAAAAACCCAAGGATGCGCTTACATATATACGCAAGGTGATTTCTGACTTGGAGAATAATCGTACACCTATAGACAAGCTGATTGTCACGAAAAGCATTTCAAAACCCATCAAAGAGTACAAAGGAATACAGCCGCACATTGAGGTTGTAAAAAAAATGAGGAAAAGAAGCCCCCTTGGTGCGCCAGGCGTTGGCGACAGGGTCGGATTTGTCATAACAAAAGGATTGCAGCTGATGTCTGACAGGGCAGAAGATCCTGAATATGTAAAGGCGCAAAACCTGAAAATAGATTCAAAATATTATATAGAAAACCAGATACTACCACCTCTAGAAAGGGTTTTCGAAGCCATGCACATAGATAAAACCGAGCTCTTGGGTGCGGGGAAACAGATGCTGCTTTTGGATGCTATAAGAAACGGCGTGAAGAAAAAAGACAGTGAAATAGTGCTCACTGCTATAGACGGGTTTGCTTGTACAAGTTGCGAGAAAACCTTCCCCAGGTCGCCGCTTATAGGAAAATGCACAAAATGCGGCGGGGAGCTGCAATTTTATTATCAAGATATGAAATCGAGGTTTTTCAAAATATGAGCATTATAGACAACCTCTTTGGCACATACGACATGTATCTGTTGAAATTTTTTAACCAGCCATTTTCAGTATCCCTCAACATTTTTTTCATAATTTTGATTTATTCAATATACCCCATTTTGATTTTGCTCGCATTTTTTTTCATGAGGACAAAACAGTTTGAAAAACTATCCCGTCTTTTTTTGGTGGTTGTTTTTGGGTACCTTTTTGTGCTGGGCATAAAATATTATGTTGACAGGCCAAGGCCGTATGAAAACCACCCGGAATTGGCAAAAATCTTTGAAAAGGTAGACCCATCCTTTCCCTCAGCCCATACATTTTTGTCGTTCCTAGTTTTATATTTTATACCAAAACAATTGCCGAAATGGACAAAATACACTTTCATCCTATACCTAACAGTTTTGATTCCAATAGGCGTTCTATACGCCGGCGTGCATTATCCATCCGATGTGCTTTTCGGGGCAATAATTGGGCTTTTATTCCCAAAAATTGTATCTGAAAATCTTGCCAAAAAGATCTTCAAGTTTTAGATACAACATTTTGAAGGTTAGAACGCATACTATCCGTCAGAATAGTTTTTAAGAATATAGCAGATATAACAACCATTCCAAAATTTTTCCAAGCCGTGAATAGCAAAACAAATGACACTACAAATATGCATAATCTGAGGATCATCTTCCCTCGCTTCTTCATTTTAAGATATGATTCTAAAAATCCAACAAAAATAACTGCAAAAAAACCAGTTATTGTTTCTACGTTGATGATCCAGCTATAACCCAATCTTTGCACGAGACTTATTATGCCAAAAATGAAAATTACTTCACAGATTGATAGCATTATGGAAAGCAGGCTATTCTTCCAACTTTTTCCTATTACCAATCCTGTAATTATGATTGATATCAAGAATGCACCTGCAGCCAGAGGCAAATAATTTTTCATTTCATGTTCAATGCTGCCAGCATATTTTTCGCTACCGACAAGTTTGAGTGCAGTAGGCAGGCTTCCCGATTGCAAAACAGTCTCAATTTTTACCTTTTCGGAATTGGCGTATTTAATATTTTTATCAAAGGTTATTATCGCTATGGTGTTTCTTACCTTGCCCGCACTTTCAAAAGATATCGGCAGCGGCATCATAGTATTGCCATCCAATGAATAATCAAGGCTGCCATCCAGTAGCACACTACTGCTAACAATTTTTGTGTTCATTCTTTTTGTCAAGTTTGCAAACCTGTTTGCCGCAGCATTCGAGACCATTACAGGTATATAGATTTCATACTGTTGCATATCGCTTTGGTACTTGATGTAGCTTGCCGTCTTGAATACGTTCAAAATATCTTCGTTGGAAAAAAACAACCCCTCCAGAGTAACGGAACTGTTGGTAAAGTTTGATACGTAAAACTTGATATCATCCAGCAAAAATTCCTCTCCAACAACTCTTTTTGAACCATCCACGCTTGCATAATTCGAGTATGAAACATAGTGTGTCTGATCCCCTATTACAAATTTTCCAGTACCGTTCTTCAACTGAATGTCTTGCGCTATCTTTGCTATAAATTCACCTTTGGCCGTAAGTGTTTCAAAATTTTCATCACTAATCCCCGAAATTTTCAAATAGGTCTTTTTATCTTCGCCATCAAACGTATAGGCTTTCACGCCCTCAATGCCCATTAACCCAATCCTTTTTTTTACTATGCCAGCAATTTCCTCCATGGCCGATTCGCTGTAGTTGATAGGTGCATACATGTTGGTTATTCCACCACCAATTTCCAAACCAAATTTCAAACCACCGCTCGACATGTCTTTAACATTCAGTCCAACATCCCCGTTTTCATCAGCACTGCATCCACCAGGTCCGTTGTTAACTATCATGGTTGCATAGGAATTTGCAGCAAGGTTCTTTACAATATTGTTGAAGTCAACGGTATTTTCCACATTTTTGTCATTGATTTGCGTTATGATGTCACCGGTTTTTATGCTGCCACATTCGCTATTTACTCCTACATCAACAACCTCCACGCCGATTTTTTTACTTAGGAAGGGCAGCACTGTAAGAACTATGGAAATAGCAACTATTGCAAGCAAAACCAACATTCTTACGTTTTTTATCATTTTATTCCTTCCTTTGTAATTATCATTTAATACTTTTATAATTCATAACATTTTTAAGCACATGTTTACCACTTTGTTAAGTGGCTTAGCCAAAAGGTGAAAAAAATGAAGGTCGTTGTAATAGGTGCGGGTTACGTGGGTCTTACGATAGCATGTTTCGCTGAATTTGGCCATAACATTACACTTGTGGGAAGGGATAAAAATAAAATCAGTATGATAAATGCCGGCAAGCCGCCCATATACGAACCTGGCTTGGGTGAAATACTTATGCGCGGTATCAAAGCCAAAAAAATAAAGGCGGTTGACGATTATGGCGCTATCAATAATAGCGACATAGTTTTCATATGCGTGGGCACACCTTCCAATGAGGACGGCTCAATAGACTTGTCGCAGATAAAGACTTGCTCGGCCCAAATAGCAGAGCAGCTGAAACATATGGAAAAATTCATAGTTGTTGTAGTAAAAAGTACCGTAGTGCCGCAAACTACAATAAACATTGTCAAGCCCATTCTGGAAAATGTATCTGGTAAGAAATGCGGTGCCGATTTCGGGCTTGCAATGAACCCTGAATTTTTGAAAGAGGGTGATGCGGTCGAAGATTTTATTCATCCGGATAAAATTGTGCTTGGCGTGACCGATGACAGGTCTTATGAAATACTAGAAAAACTTTACGACTGCTTGGATAAAAACATACCGAGAATAAAGACCGATGTGACTACGGCCGAGATGATAAAATATGCCCAAAATTCTGCTCTTGCCTCAAGGGTATCTTTTATAAACGAGATAGCCAACATATGTGAAAAGTTTTCTGTTGATGTGAAAACAGTGGCTTATGCCATAGGTTTGGACAACAGGATAGGCCCGAAATTTTTGAGAGCTGGCCCTGGCTTTGGAGGCAGCTGCTTTCCGAAAGACGTGAAGGCATTTCTTGCGGCTGCAAAAAATGCGGGTGAAGATCCCCTGATGCTTAAAGCAATTTTAAATGTAAACGCCAGCAGACCGTATAGAATGGTTGAAATGGCTGAAAAAGCCGTGGGCAATCTTGGGGGTAAAAATATTGCAGTACTGGGCCTTGCCTTCAAAAACAATACAGACGATATAAGGGAATCGCCTGCTATAACAGTGGTCAAAGAGCTATTGAAAAAAGGCGCAAATGTAAGGGTTTACGACCCGCAGGCCATGGATAATGCGAGGAAAGTTTTCGGTTCAACAATAACATATGAAAACAGTAAGGAGGAATGTGTTAAGGATGCTGACATTTGTATGATTCTAACGGAATGGGACGAGTTCAAAAGCCTTGACTTGTCATTGGTTAAATGCCCGATAATAGATGCAAGGCGAATGGTTGACCCCGAAGATGCAAAAAAGCATGGCATACCGTATATGGGCGTGGGTTGGAAAAATAATATAAGGTAAGACTATGTTTGAAGGTAAAGAAACAATCCTCTCTGATTTGAAACAATTTTCAAACAGTATTGCAGGAAAAACATTCCTGATTACAGGCGGATCCGGTTTTCTGGGCAGCTGGATTTGTGAAGCTTTGGTGCATATGAAGGCAAGGGTGATATGTGTGGATAATCTCAGCTCTGGACTCAAAAAAAATATAGAAAGATTGGTTGATGAAAAGAAAATTGTTTTTTTTGAGAGCGATGTTTCCGAATTTGACATGAAAGAACACATAGATTATATAATTCATATGGCGAGCATAGCGTCACCACCACTTTACCAAGCTCATCCCATAGAAACCTTGAATGCGAACACTTTCGGAACAAAAAAAATGTTGGAATTGGCCACAAAAAATAATGCTGCAATGCTTTACACCAGTACTAGCGAAGTTTACGGTGAAACAGATAAAATACCCACACCGGAAGGCTATTACGGCTATGTAAATTCATTTGGCCCCAGAGCGGTGTATGACGAAGGTAAAAGGGTGGCAGAGGCTTATTGCTATGCATATTGGAAAAAATTTGGTACCAAGGTGAGAATTGCAAGAATATTCAACACATACGGGCCCAAGCTGGATGTAAAACAGACTTCACAATATGGCCGTGTTGTGGTGAAATTCATAGAGCAGGCACTTGCCAATAAGCCATTAACTGTCTACGGCACAGGGAAACAGACAAGAAGCTTTTGTTACGTAACAGACACTGTTATAGGGTTGTTAAAGCTGCTTTTGATATCCGGCTTGGATGGGGAGGTTGTCAACATTGGTAATGATGATGAAATTTCCATTATTGAGCTTGCTAACAAAATAATAAAACTCACGAATTCAAAATCAAAAATAAAGTTTGAGGCTTTGCCCAAGGATGATCCCAAAAGGAGATGCCCAGATTTGAGCAAGGCAAAAAAACTTTTGCATTACGGGCCTAAAGTAAACCTTGAAGCTGGCTTGAAAAAAACAATAGAATGGTTTAGGCGGTGATAAAATGGGAGTGAGGGTGTCCATCATTGGTGCTGGTAGGGTTGGAAGCATGCTTGCATATCTGCTTGCCCCCCATAAAAAAATAGACGAGATTGTCCTTGTCGATAAAATACAGCCCAGGGTTGATGGGACAGTCCTTGAAGTATCGCATGCTTATCCAGAATATTCCTCAAAACTTAAGGCTGGGAATTACGAAGACGTGAAAGATTCGAAAGTGATAATAATAACGGCCGGCTTGCCAAGGGCACCAGGCACGGGAACTAGGATTGACCTTTTGGACGCCAACAAGAATATTTTGAAGGAGGTATTAGAATCCATAAAAGTTTCCAAAGATTCCGTTATTTTAATCCTAACAAACCCGGTAGAACCCCTTGTTTATTTTACATACAAACTTCTTGCAGACAAACTGAATAAAGAGCAGGTGATAGGGTTCAGCAACATTTTGGATTCGGCTAGGCTGAAGTTCATTTTGTCAAAGATTGCGAATGTTGACGCTAGCAAGGTTGAAAGCTTGGTTGTGGGCGAACATGGAGAAAATATGATATTGGCTTTCAGCAATTGTAAAATAAATGGCAAACCGCTTACGGGTCTGGATTTGGAATCCGTCAGTAAAGAATTAAAAAATTCAAGCAAAAAAATCATAGAATGCTTGGGTGGAACGCAATTTGGCCCGGCAAAACATACAGCAGATTTAGTCAATGCGATTTTAAATGACACAGGCGAGGTGTTCCCAGTTTCTTTTTACATAGAGAAAGACGATAATTATAATGTTTCAGATGTATGCTTAAGTTTACCAGCTGCCATAGGTTTCAACGGAATAAAATCTGTAAAAAAAATAAACCTGAGCAAAGATGAAAAAGACAGCCTTTTGAAACTGGTTGGTCAGCTTAAAAAAATACAAAAGAGCATGGGGGTTTGATATGAAAATCCTAATCACAGGCGGGGCGGGATTTATAGGAAGCCACACTGCAGACATGCTTATCAGCAAAGGCTTCAAGGTTAGGATTTTCGACAATCTGGAGCCGCAGGTCCATGGAGGCAAAAGGCCCGAATATGTCAATCCAAGCGCCGAGTTTATTCAAGGCGACATAAAGAATAAGGAAGAATGGAAGAAAATTTTAGGCGGTGTAGATGCTGTTATACACTTGGCAGGCATGGTCGGCATAGGCCAAAGCATGTACCAACCAGTTAGATATTTGAATGCAAACACTATCGGAACTGCAGTTATGTATGAAGCAATTTTGGAAAACCCTTCGCTGAAACAAAGCATAAAGAAAATCATTGTTGCTAGTTCGAAGAGCACATATGGTGAGGGTGCATACAAATGTAAAAAACATGGTGTTGTTTACCCACAACCAAGACCTGTTGCACAGTTGGAAAAGCACGATTGGGAGGTTCACTGCCCAGTATGTGGTGAATATGCAACACCTCTTGGAATTACAGAGGAAAAGCCTGTGCAAAACCTGTCAGTTTATGCCTTGTCGAAATACGACACGGAGAGGCTTGCAATAGATTTTGGCAATGCACTCGGCATAACATCTGTGGCATTCAGGTACTTCAACGTCTACGGCCCAAGGCAGAGTTTGAACAACCCATACACGGGCGTTGCCGCAATATTTTTAAGCAGGATTAAAAATAACAACCCGCCGATCATTTTTGAGGATGGCAAGCAGGCTAGGGATTTCATATTTGTGGAGGATATAGCAAGGGCAAACCTTTTGGCCTTGGAAAAGGCTGATAAAACAGATGTTTACAATGTTGGCACGGGTGTGCCGATAACCATAGCTGGTGTTGCAGACATACTTATCGAGCTACTTGGTTCAAAGGTCAAACCCGATATAACAGAAAAATTCAGGGCCGGTGATAACAGGCATGACTTTGCAGACATAACAAAGGTTTCCAAGGAGATGGGTTTCAGGCCGAAATGGAACTTGAAAAGTGGTTTTGAAGAACTTATAAAATGGTCTGAAACTCAAAAGGCAGTGGACAAGTTCGACCAGGCCGAGAAAGAAAGACTAAAATATTTCGGATAAACCTATGCTTCCAAAATCTTTTTATTAGATGCAATAATTGATAATAATGACAACAGTTTCGATAATCATACCAGCTAATAATGAAGAATCAAATATCAAAAAAACTATTGCTGAAGTTTCAAAACTATTCACTGAGGGGGGTTTGAGGGGTGAAATAATAGCTGTTGACGACAGGAGCACTGACAGCACTGGAAGAATCCTTGATATCATAGCAAAAAAAAATAAATTTTTAAAGGTTATACACAGAAAAGGCAGTGAAGGCGTGGAAATAGGTTATGCCATAAAGGACGGCATAAACAAAGCCAGCAAGGACGTCGTGGTTGTAATGATGGCAGACCTTTCGGACGAGCCGGATGATGTCGCCAAAATGCTTGAGAAGATTGATGAGGGGTATGATATTGTCTGCGGCTCCAGGTTTAGGGAAGGTTCCGAACTAATAGATTATCAACCAATAAAACTCATATCCAACAGGCTTTACAACAAAATTTTTTCCATTATTTTCGGTATAAATTCCAACGATTTTTCGAACGCATTCAAAGCCTACAGGAGGTCAATATTCAAAAAGATAGATCTGGAATCAAAGGGTTTCGAGTTTAACGCCGAGCTAGTCCTGAAAGCGCACTTTCTGGGTTACAAAATAGTTGATGTGCCGGTGAAATGGCATCAAAGAAAAGGCGGTAAATCAAAGATGGGTTCCTTTTCACTATCACTCAAATCC
>Ga0315281_10014195_pt1 | contig 10749 bp, 11 predicted proteins | sample YL17G07_0_MG_FD_204540 | JGI IMG/M metagenome (GOLD analysis project Ga0315281, IMG submission 204540) | Sediment microbial communities from Yellowstone Lake, YNP, Wyoming, USA - YL17G07_0 | ecosystem: Environmental > Aquatic > Freshwater > Lake > Sediment | place: USA: Wyoming | collected... | reverse complement strand
CATCCTCGGGGGAGGCGATCCTGCCCAGCGGTATCTGGCGCATCACGGCCGCGATCTGAGCTTCTGTCATGGCGGCGGTGATATCGGTCTTGATGAACCCTGGCGCGATCGCGTTGACCGTGATCCCACGCGAGGCGACCTCCCGCGCGACGGCCTTCGTAAAGCCGATGATGCCGGCCTTCGAAGCGGCGTAGTTTGCCTGCCCCGCGTTCCCCATCACGCCCACCACGCTGGTGATGTTGATGATCCGGCCGTTGCGTGCGCGGAGCATCGGGCGCATCGCGGCCCTGGTCACCAGGAAGGTGCCGCGGAGGTTCGTGTTCTGGACCGCGTCCCAATCGTCTTCGGACATGCGCATGAGCAGGCCATCGCGCGTGATACCGGCGTTGTTCACAAGGATGTCCAGCCCGCCGAAGCGGTCGACGGTGGTCTTCACCATCGCAGCGGCGGCCTCGGGGTCGGCCACGCTCCCGCCGACAGCGAACGCCTCACCGCCGGCGGCCGCTATTTCGGCAGCGACTTCTTCGGCGAGGGCGCCGTTCGTGTTGTAGTTCACGGCCACGCGGGCTCCCCGGCGGGCCAGTTCAAGGCAGATTGCGCGCCCGATACTGCGCGAGCCGCCCGTTACCAGCGCGGCCCTCCCGTCCAGTTCTCCCAATGGTGTTCCCCCGGGGCGTTTAGAGCTGCACGTGCACGGAACTCGCGTCGTTCACGTTGATGCAGTTCGCCTTGCGCAGCATGCGCTTAATGATGCCGGTGAGCACCCGGCCCGGCCCGAATTCGATGAAGGTTTCCACGCCCTGCGACCCGAGGTAGTCGACCGTTTTACTCCACTGCACGGGGCGAAACACCTGGTCCACGAGTTCGTGGCGGATGGCCGTATGGTCGCGAATGGGCACTGCCGTGCAGTTCGCGATAACCGCGATTTCCGGGTCCACGATGGGTGCGACGGCAAGCGGTTGGACCATCCCATCGCCGGCGGTCTTCATCAGGCTGCTATGGAAGGCGCCGCTCACGGAGAGGGGAATGACCTTCACGGCGCCGCGCGCCTTTGCGTAGTCCAACGCGCGGACCACGGCCTGGCGCCGCCCGCCGATCACGATCTGTCCGGGCGCGTTGACGATGCAGATCTCGGCGCCGGCTTCGCGGCAGACATCCTCGCAGTCGGTGACATCGAGCCCGAGCACGGCCGCCATGGTGCCGGGGTTCTTGTCGCCCGCCGCCTGCATTAGTTCGCCTCGCAGTTGGAGCAGCTTGACCGCCTCTTCGAACGGCATGGAACCGGCCGCCACCAGGGCGGAGTATTCGCCGAGAGAGTGCCCGGCAACGAAGGCGGGCTTTTCGGCCAGGTGCGGCGAGACCTCCAGCGCGACCTTCAGGAGCGCGAGGGTGGTTACCGCGATCGCGGGCTGGCTGTTGCGGGTCTGTTGGAGCTCATCTTCGGGGCCTTCGAAGCAGAGCGTGCTGAGCTTGAAACCGAGGATTTCATCGGCCCGATCGAACAACTCCCTGGCCGCCGGGAACTGGTCGTAGAGGTCTTTGCCCATGCCAACGGATTGGGCGCCCTGGCCGGGGAACACAAACGCGCGATCCCGGTGTTCGGGCTCGCGGAGGGCGATGAAGCGGGTCATCGCCTCGTGTGACGTCGCTAGCTGTCCAGTTCCGGCGCCGGCATCGCTACCGCTTCCCGGCCCCGGTAGGTCCCGCAGATCGGGCAGGCGTGGTGTGCCAGCCGCGGACTCTTGCAGCGTGGACAATCGACGATGTGGGGCAGCTTGATCGCGTCGTGACTGCGGCGCTTCCCCTGTCGTGAACTCGGATATTTCCGCTTTGGGAGCGGGGGCATGGCGGGACTCCTTTAACGCGTTAGCCATTCGTTCGCTTCAATGCCGCGAGTGCTTCCCAGCGGCTATCGACTGGCGTCCGATCACAGGCGCAGCGTCCTATGTTCAAGTCTTGTCCACACTCCGGGCATAGCCCGGGACAGTCCGGACGACAAAGCGGCTGCATCGCTGCAGCCACGTCGCTATATTGCCGCACTGCCTCCGTAATGTCGATTGTGTGGGACTCATCGATCAGGAACGCCTCGGGGTCTGCGTCGGCTTCGAGCTTCGCCCCGCTCACGGGATCGACCTGCTGCGCGAACACTTCTTCGAACGCGATCTTTTCCGGGTAGGTGAACGTTTTCAGGCAGCGGCTGCATTCGGCGGAGAGCAGCAAGGCTGCTTCGCAGCGGACGAGCACCCCGCCCGGCGTCCGAAGCAGCTCCACGGTGCCTGTTTGCACCGGCGGGTCCGCGTCCAGGGTGAAGTGGCGGGTAGATCCAACCGGCTCTCGCAACAGGACCGATACGTTGAATTGCATGGGAAACCTCGCCCCGGAGGTGTCCCGAGTATAGCAACTCCCCCGGTCTCGGCCTTCGCTCCGCCCCTCCGTGGCATAACGGCGCCCTCACCGTGACGATTTGGCCGGAGAGCAGCGAAACTGTTCTCGAAGCGTTGAATGCAGACTCCGGCGAACCTACACTTCGCGCTGAGGTTAGCCCTCTTGCCCAGCCACGTCCTTGAAATTGTCACACTCCAGGGCCTCGATGCCGAGGCCGCCATCCTCCGCGACACCCTTGTCGAAGTCGAACGCAAGCTTGCCGGCGATGAAGCGCTGGACCTTGCCCGTGCGGCTCTCGAAGAAGCGGAGAGCGCCGTTGCCGCGAGCCAACGCGACCAGCGGCGTCTCGATGGCGAAATCGCCGGGTACACGGCGAAGACCGAGCCCGAAGAGAAGCGGCTCTACGACGGGTCGGTGAAGAACCCGAAGGAGCTGGGCAACATCCAACGCGAGGTCGAGTCGCTGAAGGCGGCGCGGGGCAAGCTGGAAGACGAGTTGCTCGAACTCCTCGCGCGCCTCGAAACAGAGTCTGCATTACGCGCGACCCTGGCTGCTCAGCTGGCGGCGCAAGAAGCTCGCCGCGCCGCCGAGCTGGTCTCGCTCCAATCCGAGGCAACCCGGCTGGGCGGACTGATTGCCGCTGCCGAAGCGAAGAGCCAGGTGCAGCGGCTGAAGGTGCCGCCTGTTTCGGCCCGCCTGTACGACGAAGTCCGCCGGCGCAAGGGCGGCATGGCTATCGCGCGGATCACCGGAGGCACCTGCGGTGGCTGCCGCATTAGCCTGCCGGATCAGCTCCGCCGCCGGGCGCTCAACTCCGAGATCCCGGCGCAGTGCCCGAACTGCGACCGCATCCTCTACGTGGGGTAGGCGCGTGAAGGCCGTCGGCTACTTCGTTGAAGGGGCGCGGCGTGGGGGCGCGAAACGCCCCATCGGCGAACAGAACCGCGCCTTCCTCGATTTCTGCGGCCGCGAAGGGTACGAAGTCGCCGCTACCTTCCTCGATGTCGAGGGCCAGGAAGGTGAGGAGACCGGGTTCCGTCAGATGATCGGTTTCCTTCAGCGGGAGGGGCGCGGGTTCACCGTCGTCGTCGTCGATGGCCTCGGAACCCTGGGCCACGACCTTGGCCAGGCCGCGATGAAGCTCCTCACCATCGAAAACACGGGCGTGCAGGTGCTTTCGGCCCAGACCGGGCGGGAGGCTGCGAGGGAACTCGTCTCCACGTGGGCCGATAAGGGCGAAGGCACCCCCGTTTCGGAACGCGTGCGCACCGCTATGCGGCGCAAGGCGGTCCGCGGTGAAGTTCTTGGGCGGCCGCCATACGGCTACCGCGTGGGGCCGCGCCACCGTCTCGAACTCGTACCCGAAGAAGCGGTGGTGGTGCGCTACATCTTCCGCCTCTACCTGCAGGAGACGATGGGGATCCGCAAGATCGCGGGCCAGCTCAACGAAGAGAACATCCCCACCCGCCGCGGCGGCCGTTGGAGCATGGTCAGCATCCGCGACCTGCTACGTAATCGCTCCTACCTGGGCACGTACACGCGCTTCGGCGTGAAGGTGCCCGGGAGCCACCCCGCGCTCGTCTCAGCCGATGACTTCCGCCGCGTACAGGAGCGCCTGACCGCCCACCACGGGGCCACCCGGCAGCGGACGGTCACGCCGTATCTGCTCAGCGGCCTTGTCTACTGCTCCCGCTGCGGCAACCGGATGATCGGCGTGAGCCGTCACCAGAAATGGAAGACGCGCGCAGGGGAAGAGCGCACCGCGAGCTACCGCTACTACCAGTGCGAAAGCCGCACCAACCAGAGCGCCTGCGGATACAACACCCAGCGCACTCCCGAGTTGGAGGCGAAGGTGCGCGCCATGCTCCACGAAGACACCCCGGGTGTGAGCCGCCTTCGTCGCACCGGTAACGCCGATACCTACTTGATCGACATGATGGGCCAGGTAGAGAAGATCGAAACGCGGATGCGCCGCACGCGCCGCCAGGTGGAGGAACTCGTGGCCGATGCTGCCCACGGCCACATCACCATCGAGCGGATGAAATCCATCGGCGGCGAACATGCCCGCGAACAGCACGAGCTTGAGGGCGAACTTAGCGCTGCCCGTGCCCGCCTCGCCGCGCAGCAGAGCGAAGCCGAACGGCAGCGCCACCTTGCTGAGATGCGTGACCGCCTCGCCCGCGACTGGGATTCGCTCGAATTTGCAGCGTTACAGGCGTCCGTCCGCGAAGTCGTCGACCGCGTGGAAGTGGATGCGGAAGACTGCCGCGTGTTTCTTCGCCCATGAAGCTGGTGGTGTATGCCGATGGCGCAAGCCGCGGCAACCCCGGACCGGCGGCAATCGGCGCAACGGTGCAGGATGACTCGGGCCAAGAACTCGGCACGGTCAGCCAGGCTATTGGCGTCGGCACCAACAACCAGGCCGAATACCGTGCGGCCATCGAAGGCGTCCGGCTCGCTCGCAGGCTGGGCGCTACGGCCATCGACCTGCGGCTCGACAGCGAATTGGTCGTGCGCCAGTTGCTGGGCCGCTACCGCGTGAAGAATGCCGCTCTGCAGCCGCTGTTCGCGACCCTTGTACAGGAACTCGGCGAGGCAGGCCCGGTCACCATCGGACATGTGCCGCGTGAACGGAACCGCCGGGCCGATGCGCTCGCGAATGCGGCGCTCGACCAGCGACCGCCGCGCTAATCGTCCGGGTCTTCGTCGCTCTCGGCGCCGTGCACTTCGATCACCGCGGCGAGCGTTTGGCCGTTGCAGGTGAGGCGAAGAGCCCCCAGCCCGGGCTGAGTGGCGGGGTTGATACGCCAACTCCACGAAAGCCTGCCGTCGGCATCGGCGGTGTGGCTCCCCAGCCCCGCGGCAAAGCTCACACGCTGCGCGGGCGTGGTGTAGACCAGTTCGCAATCGGCGTGAGGCGCGGTCTGCGCGACCACGGTGGCGGTGTCTCCTGGATCAACGGGGCTCGTCATTGAAGTGATGGAAAGCGGCACTTGCTCCACTTCGGCGGGCGTTGCTGCCCCATCGCCCGGGCGGGCCGTTTCGTCGCCGGGTGCCGCATCGTCTCCAGGGGCACAGGCGCTCAGCGCGAACGCGGCCACGAAGACCGCCACGAGAGACCAGCGCACCGTCCATGTCTCGCGTTTCACATGCGCCACCTGAACCATCGTAGTCTCGCGCGTCAACCGTTGTGTTACCGATACGTCACGAAGGTGTAACAGCGGTCTCGGCCGACACACAGAGGCCCGGTTTTGGCTCGCTGCACATGACATGGCGCGCCTGCGCGAAAATGTGACGCACCCACGGAATGCGGGTTCCGCACCCGGCGAATGGGGCGATTGACGGCTCCCCCGTCGGGGGCGCCCGGTTTACGGTCGGACTGTGAGAAATCGTCTCCGCGGCCCGGGCGCGCTCTTCGCCGCGTGCGGTGTGGCGTTGCTTTCGTGGCTGAGCGTGGCCGCCGCCCCGGCAATGCCCGATACGCTCGTCATGGGTCACGTCCCGAAGGCCGCCGCGGGTCAGCGCGTCACGGTAACCGTAGGCGGCAGCGCTTGCGCCGCGCGATGGGGTGGCGCCACCGATGCCGCGGGAGGCTTCGGGCTGGTGCTCACGAATTGCGGGCCCGGTACGGCGACGCTGATGGTCGATGGTGTGGCGACGTCAGTCACGTTCACCTTGCACCCGGGCGTACCTGTCTACCTCCACCGGCTGGGATCGCCCACGCCGTCTCCAACCAAGGCTGTCCCGCGTGGGACCCCAGCAGTGTCGACGGCGCCAGCCACCCCGGCCTCCCCGACGGCAGTCCCTCACGCGGCTGGTACGCCGGCCCCGCCTACCGCGACGCCGGCCACAGGTAACACCACGGGGCCAACACCGGCGGCACCCGCCATCTCCGGCGCCAAGCCGCGTCCCTCCGCAGGGGGCCTCGCGGTGCCGGATACGCTCGTCATGGGCACCATAGCCGGCGCCCGAGCGGGGCAGGCGGTGACGGTCACCACTGGCGGCGCAGCTTGCGCGACGGTGGGCGGCGGCGTGGTGGCCGAGGCGATGGCCTTCGCGCTTGTGGTGGGCGACTGCGGGCCGGGAGCCGGGCGCCTGGCTCTGGATGGGCGTCCCATCGGCGAGGAATTTCCCCTGCAGCCCGGCAGTCTGGTCCGCGTTATTGTCCCGTAAATAGAAATAACGGCTTGACCTTATGTGCTTCATCGAATACATCAATGGATGAGGCGCTAAAACGGTTTAGCAATCTCGAAGGGACAGGTAACAAAAACATATGTGGGAAGCTGTACTCGTACTTGCCATAGGTGGCCTCGCCGTCTCGCGAATCGCCGATGTGGTGAACGAACTCCTGAGCTCGGTCGTACCCGAGAAGCTGGGGCCATCGAGCCTCTCGGGCGCTCGCGTCGTGCTCTGGATCGTGGCGGCGATCTTCGCCTACATCGCGGTTCAGAACGTTCACTACAACGCCCTGGCGTCGGTGGGTATCGGCAACGCCGACACCTCCAAGATCTGGAACATCCTGTTCATGATCACGGCAACCGACTTTGCCGACATGTTCTTCAAGCGGCGGCTGACGCGGGCCTAAGCCCCGCCCAACCTCCGGTCCACGCGCCTCGCAGACACGCCAAGACCCGCCATCGGCGGGTTTTGACGTGTGGCCGTTGGCCGTTGGCCGTTGGCGCGCCTCCTCATCCCTCGCACCTCATCCCTCATCCCTGAATCTGCTACGTTGGGAGTGGTCCAGCGGGCCGGGTGACCGCGGCGCTTGCGTCGAGGAAAGTCCGGACTCCATCGGGCAGGGTGCCGGGTAACGCCCGGGCGGCGTGAGCCGACGGCCAGTGCAACAGAAACATACCGCCCACTTCGGTGGGTAAGGGTGAAATGGTGCGGTAAGAGCGCACCGGCGTCCTGGTAACAGGGCGGCCGTGGAAACCCCACCCGGAGCAAGGCCAAATAGGGGAGAAGGGTGCCCGACCCGTTATCACTCCCGGGTTGGCCGCTAGAGCGGCGTGGTAACGCGCCGTCGAGATAGATGGTCACCGCCCCGGCAACGGGGCACAGAATCCGGCTTACAGGCCCGCTGGACCCACAACAACACAACACAGATTCGCGGCCCTCAGAGGCTTCGTCTCAATCGTGTCGCTTCCGCTTCGCTTCAATGGCATGAACGAAGTCTTGGCTCGCCGTCACTCGATAGCCTTTCGGGCGCCGCAACGTAGTGACATAAATGCCGTCGACCTTGGAAGCGCGGTTCAGGTCTAGGTGCTCGGCAAGATCATCCGAAGAAATCCGTGCGATGTGATACCCGCCGTGCGCCAATACTGGTGGTTCGTCTCTCGTCGATAAGACCGAGAACCGCTTGTCCTTCGCCGTTACTCCCATCATCGTGATCAAGTCGGGTGCTTGGCGCTCGTTGAAGGCGACGATCCAAACCTCCACCGCATCGAAGAACTTCAGTCCGGCTGTAAGAGGATCATGCAGGCGGTACGTGCCGATGACTGTGAGCTTCGGTCGCCCGCGCCTCCACGTGCTGACCCCTATCGCCAAGCCACCGGCGCCCAGGACGAGGCTGAGTAGAGCGATAGGCACCACGGACCAGCCCCGATGGATGGCATCTTGAAGGTGAAGCAACAGGACGGTCCTAGGTGCTAAGGCAAAAAGAGAAACGAGCATCTCGACATCTGACACGATAGCACATTCGTTCGGGTCGAACCGGGCGGCGGTTCCGTCTCCGCTTTGCTACGATCGATCCCCATACCTACCACGGAGCCCGCGATGCCCGCCGATTCGGCCGTCCTCGAAGTCACCGACGCTACCTTCGCTACCGCCGTCCTCGAAGCATCGAAAACCCGTCCCGTCGTCGTCGACTTCTGGGCGCCATGGTGCGGCCCTTGCCGCGTCCTTGGGCCGATTATCGAAAAAGTAGCCGCTGAGACCGATGGCGCGGTACTGCTGGTCAAGCTCAACACCGACGAAAACCCGCGGACGGCGACGCAGTACCGCATCCAGGGCATCCCCGCCGTCAAAGCCTTTGCCGATGGCAAACTCAAGTCCGAATTCACCGGCGCGATCCCCGAAGTCCAGGTGCGCGCCTTCTTCAAGAAGCTCCTGCCTTCCGAAGCTGAGATTGCCGCGGGTGAAGCCCAGCGCCTTGCCGCTAACGGTGATCACGCCGCAGCGGAACAGGCCTACCGTGATGTCCTTGCCAAGACGCCCGGCAACCCGGATGCCGTGGTGGGCCTCGCCGCCATCCTCATCGCCCGCGGTGAGAGCGACGATGCCGCGGCCCTCCTCGAACGTGCCCCTACCGACCGCCGGGCGAAGGTGCTCAAGCACCGCCTCTTCCTCGAAGGTTTCGCCGCCCGCCACGGCGCCGAAAACCTCGAAACCGACGCCGCCTCGAACCCCCGCGACCCACGCGCTCGCTACCGCTGGGGCGTCCTTCTGGCCGCGCGCGAGCAGTACGAACCCGCCCTCGACGAACTGATCGAATCCGTCCGCCTCGATCGCGCGATGGCCGATGGCGCCGCTCGTAAGGCCGTCCTCGCTGTCTTCGACATCCTCGGCCTCGATTCGCCTGTCACCCGCGAATATCAGCGGCGGCTCTCGTCGGTCCTGTTCTAGAACCGCGTTCGAGTCGTGACGCCGAGCTGGTTGGAGCGGTCCGCTCCCTGTCAGTCGCGGCTCGGTTCAGCGTTGCCCGCGGCCGGGCGCCGGTGGCTCCTCCAGTCGCCCCGGTGGGCGACGGCTACCGCGCTTCGCAGTTCCGACTGCGGTTTCGCCCTAACGCCCCATCCATAGCACAATGAATCCCCACATAACGGAGACCGATCGCCAATGATCATCCACATGGCCCAGGGGGCTACCGCCGAACAAACCGAACGCGTTGTCGAACGCATCCAGCGGGACTACGGCCTCCGCTGCGAAACCATCGTCAGCGATACGACCGTCATCGGCGTCAAAGGCATAGCCTCCGTTATCGATGAAGGGCGCGTCTCCGAGCTCCCCGGCGTCGAGCGCGTTATCCGCATCACGGAGAAGTACAAGGACGCCAGCCGCAGCTTCCAGCGCGAAGACACGGTCATCAGCGTCGCGGGCGTCCGCGTTGGCGGTGCCAATATGACCGTCTTCGGCGGCCCTTGCGCCATCGAGACAGAACAGCAGGCGCTCGACAGCGCCCGCATGGCCCGAGATGCCGGCGTCGACGTCCTCCGCGCCTTCGTCGATAAGTCCCGCACCAGCCCGTACGACTACCGTGGCCTTGAAATCGGCCGCGGCCTCGAAATCGCCGCTGCTATGAAGGCCGAAACCGGCCTGCCTACGGTCAGCGAGCTGATCGACCTCCGCCACCTCGATGCATTCCTCAAAGCCGGTATCGACGTGATCCAGGTCGGAGCCCGCAGCGCCCAGTACTCGCCGCTCCTCGAGGAACTCTCCCGGGTCGACGTGCCCATCGTCTTGAAGCACGGCTTCGGGAACGACTTGAACGAGTGGCTTTGTTCCGCCGCCTTCATCATGTCCGGCATCGACCGTGAAGGCCGATCGGTCGGCCACGGCAACCGCAACGTCATCCTCTGCTACCGCGGGATCAAGTCGTTCGAAAGCGAGACTCGCTTCGGCGCTGACATCGGCATGATCCCGCAGGTGCGTTCGAAGTCACACCTCCCGCTGATCGCGGACCCCAGCCACAGCGCGGGCGACCGCAAGCTGGTGGAACGCGTCGCCTATGGCTTCATAGCCGCGGGTGCGCAGGGATTCGAGTTCGACATTCATTCGAACCCGGCTGAAGCCCTCTGCGATGGCAAACAGGCCGTGGGGAAGGAGGCCGGCCGGATCGTCAGCAACGCCCGTGCTATCCACGCGATGCTCGCCGGCATCGGGATCGAGACGGGCACGTCGGTCGCCGTCGCAGCGAAGTGACGAGCAATGAGCAACCAGCAATGAGGTAGGCGCGGGTAGGGATTCTGCCTGTGGCCGCTGGATTGTCCCGGCGAGCGATCAAGGCGCCGGTCTACCAATCCGGGAACGCTGACCGCAGTGATTCGAAATGGGCGCTCCCTTGCGGTCGCGGCTCGGCGAAGGTATATCCAGTCGGCGCGGTGGCCGACGGCTACCGCGCTTCGCAGTAGCGCCAGACGCGATACGCTCCCCGAATCTCGCCCGGAGCATTTCCGTGATTAACCGTGACCGCCTCGTACGCACTTTCCTTGAACTCGTTGCCATCGACTCGCCTTCGGGCGACGAGGAGGCTATCGCGGCGGAACTGGTCATGCGGTTGGCCGCCCTTAGCCTGGACGCATCCCAAGATGCCCACGGCAACGTCCTCGCCCGCCGCGAAGGCGAAGGGGAGCCGCTCCTGCTCTC
>Ga0315281_10014194_pt1 | contig 10749 bp, 10 predicted proteins | sample YL17G07_0_MG_FD_204540 | JGI IMG/M metagenome (GOLD analysis project Ga0315281, IMG submission 204540) | Sediment microbial communities from Yellowstone Lake, YNP, Wyoming, USA - YL17G07_0 | ecosystem: Environmental > Aquatic > Freshwater > Lake > Sediment | place: USA: Wyoming | collected... | reverse complement strand
GCGTCTGCCCAAAGCAATTGTGCCTGCGGATGCTCCAACAACGACATCCCTGTCTGTTCGATGGTATCCATACCTAATCCATCGGCATTCCACGCTCGGCAACCGCAGAAAATCGGTTACAGTAGAACTAGGCACGGCTGAGTTTTTCGTAGTCGGCTCGGGGCGGCACATCGCGGCCTGTCATGTCGAGCGGAGCGAAGCGGAGTCGAGACCTCTGGCTACGAGTCTGCCGTAGCGCCCATTCGCGGCCAGATTTCTCCGCGCGGCCTTCGGCCTTGGTCGAAATGACAATAGAAGGCCCCGTATCTACGAAACTGTCAGAAGTAATCCATCTCAGAAGCTCGGCACGGGTATGTTCTCCAGGACGAGCCGCACCGGTTGCTCACGAAGCTGGGAGGCGAGCGTGTACCGGAAGGTCGCCGCCGTGCCGCATGCGCTGCAATCGCCGCTGCCGCTGGTGGTGCCGGTTACCTGGTTGTTCGATATGGTGTAGCTCCCCGACCCGTGGAAGGACCCGCCGCCCAGGTCATGAATGGACTGGCCCGCGGGGTTGAGCACCTCCATGTTCAGCACGACCGCCGGCGGAAGCACCTGATCGCGCCACAAGTGGACCGACCCGCCCTGCAAATAGTCGGCTTTGGTCGTGTCGTACTTCATCTTGATGCGATACTCGTACTTGGTCCCCTCGGCGAGGGCCTGCTCCACCAGGATTTTCATCCCGGGCGCCAGCTCCACCCATGTGTCGCGCGCCGCGAAGGGGATGTCAACCGTCTTGAATTCGCCGGCCACCAGGGCATACATGGACCATTCGACCCTGCTGAGCAGGGAAGGGTAACTGACATTGGGCTCCATGGGCAGGCTCACCGAGAAGTGGTGAAATTCGAGCGTGGACACCCATTCGCCACCTGTCCCGGTCGGCCGCATCACAGGACAAGGCTGCTGATACCAGCGTAATGACATATCGCCGGCCGGTGTGCTGGAAACCACGCGCCCATCCTGATCGAGGGCCAGCGCCGACCCGGTGATGGGGCACAGGCCGACCAGGCCGTTACTGTCGATCACCGTGATCCGGCCCGTAAGTGCCAGCGACCAGTCGGGGCCTGAGATCTCCCGACTGAACCCTTCGGCGGGGTTGTCGAGCCGGGACGTCATCGTCGCCGACACAGACATCCAGCTCGGCACGAGGTGTTGGGCCGCGTCCCACGTCTCGTTAGGGTCTCCCGGTGGCAGGGCAGGGGCGTTCGGGTCCCCAGTCCCTATAATCAGGATGTCGCCGTTGGAGAATTGTGCCGGTCGCTCGGCCGCCGCTACGCATGTGCAGGCCGCAACCACGATCAGCCCGGTAAGAATTCCACTCCGCATTGTCGTCCCTCCTAAAGAACGTATGGATGATGACAGGAAACCGGACCGCGTGACGTCCGTTGTCCGGGCCTTACTCAACAAGTTCTGCACCGGCACCGCGGCACGAGAGCAACGCTCATCCCCGCCTTCGTTCTGGGCCGCTTATCCTGATATCCATTGTAGCATGGCGAAGCACATTGGCAACCGAAATCGGCGAAAAATCCGCGTGTAAACGGGATAAGCACGGAACTGCCTTCCGGATTCCGCGCTTCGATACGAAACTGGTTATTGACTATCAGCATCAGTCTTGGGGCTTTCTGCCCGGGCCGGCTCCCATTGTAATACCGGATAATCATTCTCGGGTATGGCCCAGGTGGAGCCGAAGTCCCAGTTGGCCTGCTGGAAGATGTCTCCTTGCTGCATCTGCTGCGTGGTCAGCCCGGCGCCGTAGTCCCCCGGCCCCGAGCCGGTACCAACGTGCACATTGGAGAGTTCCACGTCCCAGAAGCAGCCGGTCACCAGAGGCGGCCAGCGGTCATCTGCTTTTCCGAAAAGCCCGCCCAAGGCCGCCGGTGTGTCGGCCGTTTTGGGCGCCATGGGAATCATCTCGCAAGCCGCGTAGCAATTCACGATGCGAACGTCGGAAGCGTTGCCGATGAGTCCGCCCGCGACGGAGCCCGCCACCGACCCGCGGGCATAGCAGTCCGCGACCAACTGGCCGTGAGGAGCAAAGAGGGCGGCATTGCCCGCCAAACCGCCCGCGGTCTGCTCGGCTGTCACATCGCAGTCCGCGGTCGAGCGGAGGATCGATGCGGCCATGGCCATATCGCCGACCAGACCGCCGACATAGTTGGTCCCCGCGACCGTGCCGGCGGCACGGCTATCCACGATTTGACCCTGGCGCAACTCACCGACGAGGCCGCCCACGGCGGAATCGCCGCGGATATCGCCACGGAGTTCGCAGCGGATCAGGGTTCCGCCGGGTCCGCCGCCAACCATGCCACCCACGTTTTTGGTGCCTGTGACCTGAACGTCCGCCCGGCAATCCATGAGGATCCCGTCCCAGTTCACCCCGACGATGCCGCCGGTTTCCTCGGCACCCGAAATCCGGCCGGTGACCGAGCAGCGGAGGATGAGACCCCGCTCGTTGAGTCCGGCCAGAGCACCACACGGTGACCCATTGATCCGAACATCCTGGAGGCGCAGGTCCCGAACCAGGCCCGACAACTTGCCGAATAATGCCGCGTCGTACCCATGCGGGCCGGAGATGTGCAGGTTCCGGATGGTATGCCCCCGCCCGTCCAGAACACCACGGAACGGGTCGCCCGAATGGCCGGAGACGCCCTCCGCTTCATCCCGGCAAATGGGAGCGTCGTCGAACACGCGGCCACCGGGCAGGTTGGGGTCCAGGTCAATATCGTTCATCAACACGAAATGCTTATCCAGCAGGTTGCGGTCTGAGCCGATGGCGAGCAGGTCCGCCGCCGTGGCAATCTGGTACGGATCGTTGGGCTCGCCGGTGCCGCCGGCAAAGCCGTACATGCGCGTGCCCCCGCCGCAACTCAGCATCAGAACAACGATTCCGACTCTTACCCAGGTACTTCTCCCATTCGCTGACATCGTGTTTCCCTCCAAATGTGCGTTCACACTATCTCATCGCATCGCTGTACTTACGCCCCTTATGCCTGAGCTCTCCGTGGCCGGCTCTGAACTCGTGAGCCCCACGCCACGTCCAAATTCTGTCCCGTCGAGCGGAGCCGGTTAGGGGCGCTCGACGCATCCGAAGAAGATAGAAATGTCCGGGTGGCAGCGGCAAGGCCGAAGGCTTTGCCGCTGGCGGATGGGCGAACCATCGGCAAGCTCGCGCTTGCCGCTGCCACCCAACTGTTGGTAGCACATTTTCCGAGCAGCGCTGTAGAGACGCAAAATCTTGCGTCTCCACCGGCCTCGAATAGGGCGCGTTGTCCGTTCCCGGCCGGATTTCTCCGCGCGGCCTTCGGCCTTGGTCGAAATGACAAGATCCTGCACCCACGAAATCCTCAGAACAGTCCGTATCAATTCGGAATCTGATCCGTGCGACCCTTAATCCAGGTAACCCATCAGGACGAGTTTGGCTTCCTGCTCGGGCGTGACGAGCGCGCGGAGCTGCTGCTGCGCTTCCTGCACTTCACGCCGCCGCTGCTCGCGGAGCTGGCGCAGGGCCTCGAGTCGCGCGCGGACCTGCGCGGGATCGGGGCTCTTCGTATCGAGCACATCGAGCAGTTGTTCGCACGCCTTCTCGTCCTCGGTCAGCCGGTTGGGGCTCTTGTCGAGGGAGGGCCGCCGCCATTGCCAGCCGAGGCTCACGTCGCCTACCTTTTTCTTCACGGGACCAGGAGGGCCTCCGAGGGAAAAGCCGTACCCGCTGCCACCACCGCTGGCTCCTCCGCCGGAAAATGACCCGCCTTGCATGCCCGGCGTACCGCCCGGGCCCCCCGTGCCGAACGACTGGCCGCCACCGCCTGCCATGCCTGACCCGCCGACCCCTCCGCTGATCGAATAGTGGCCGCCGCCGGTCCCACCGCCGAAGCTTCCCGGGCCGCCGCCCGTAGAGCCGGCCATTCCCGAGGTTCCGCCTCCGACGAAACCGCCACCACCCGCACCGCTGGAGCCTCCGGCACTGCCGCCCGCAGAGCCGCCAGTCCATACCCCTCCACTTCCGCCGGAACCGCCGCTCATGCCCCCGGAACCGCCGCCGCTCGCGCCGCCGAAACCGCCCGTACTGCCGGCGGTAAAGCCGCCGCCCGTCCCCGCGCCGCCGCTACCGCCGGAACTTTGACTGAAGCTGTTCGAGTAGGAGTCGTCGCCTCCGCCGAAGCCATAGACGGAGACGTTGATGCTCGGCGTGCCCCGGGACTGCCGGATCCTCTCCAGTTTCGGCTTGATCGCCTGCCACTGCTCGGCCGTGGCGCCCAAGGCTTCCTGCCAGGCTTCGTCGGAATACTCGTCCCGGATCTTATGTGCGGCCTCCTGGGCGACCCTCTGTTTCTCCTCGCTTTTGAGCCGCTGCTCTTCGGCATTGCGTTGGAACTCCTCCTGCCTTTGCTTGTCCTTCAGTCGCTGCTGCTCGACCCACCGTTGGAACTCGGCCTGGGACCGGGGCCCGCGCGCCTGCGCAAGAGCGCGGTCGGCCGGCATGGACAGCAGGACACACAAAACCGCGCTCAGCAATATCGCCTTCTTTCTCATGGCACGTTTCTCCTCTCAATAGGTGAACATCTTGACGCGCTGCTGGAACCGCTCAAAGCTCAGAGTGCCCTTGGCAAAAGCATCCACTTCGAATTTCTTCGCCTGAATGGTCAGGAACGTAGTGGGGGCCGGCGCGGCGCCGGTCCGCATGCGATCGACGCGGCCGGGGCTAAGGCCCGCACCTCGGGAGTAGGTGCGCGAGTCCGCATAGGAGCTTCCGCCGCCCGTGCCGAAGGAGCTGCCGCTGGTGCTGTAACTGCCGCCCTCGACCCATCCGCCGCCCATGGAGTAGGAGCCGCGACCGGCGGCCCGACCGGCTTCGGCGGGCTCCTGGCCCTGTCCGACGACAGTCAGGATGACCCACTCGTTCGGCTCGATGTTGCGGATATTGGCCGTGTGCTTGAGCGTTTTCAGCAGCTCATCCCGAAACTGCTCGAAGCTCATCCCTTGCGGGTCGCCTATCGCCCTGAGTCCGCCATATCTCGTCGGATTGGCTGGCGCGTAGAGCTTCTCTCGCGCCTTCTGCCAGACCGGATCGGCAGGCTCTTTCTGTCCTGGCTCGTTTTGATCCTTTGGTCCGGCGGCCGGAGAAAATGGAAAATCCACCCGCATCACGAAGATAGCGCCGTAGCCTTGGAGGTACAGGGCTTCCGTGCCGCGACCACCGCTGAAGAAATCGCCGTAATCCACCAACGTCCCCATGATCATCCGCGGCTCGCTCAGTTTCTCCTGCAGAATATTCAGCATCACGCGCATATCCTCGGCGGTCTGGGCGAATTGCTCCGATGCAACAGCGGTCGTGGGAATGACCAGAATCTCACCGCCGGAATCCGGAACGGCTACCCTCCTTATCGTGGCGATGAAGTTCTGGTCCCTTTTGTTTACAGTGACCATCGAGTAATCTGTGAAGGCCGGCTCAAAATTGTAGCCCTCTTTGCTGGGTGTCACTTTTCCGGACCACCCGTATTCCACGGTCACCGCATACCGACCTTCTTTGTCGGTGATGGGCTCACCGGGCAGCCCCAACAGGGTAACACCCGCCAGGCCGGTGGTGCCGGAGATGGTAGGTGTCCAGACCTGTCCGTAGATGTTGAATGTGCGGACATGTGGCGCGTAGTCGCCCTGCTCGACCCCCGAGACGGGCTTGTACGTTCTGCGATCTGGCGCAAAGCGATAGCCTTCCTTTGTCGGTGTCACGGCGCCGGACCAGCCATATTCCACCGTGACGCCGTAGTTGCCTGCGGCGTCCGTTACAGGATCCCCCGGCAGACCTTCCATCACGACATCTGGTATACCGACATTGCCGGAGATGGTGAAGGCCAGAACGCTGGCCGTGTAATCCTCGTTCGTGAGATCCTCCCGGACCGAGGTGTAATGCCTCGTGGGCGGGTCGAACGCGTAACCCGGCTTTGTCGGAGTGACCATGCCGGCAAAGCCCTGCTCCACGACGGCGCTGTAGACCCCGTTGTCGTCGCTCACAGGACTGCCCGGCAGGCCCCGGAGTGTCACCCCCGCCAGGCCGACACTCCCGGAGATCGTGCAGGTTTTCTTAAGGCTCTGGTCCGGAGCGCGGCTTTGGGCTCGTCCAATCTGCGCCAAGCCCGGGATCAATAAGCCGGCGAGGGTCAGGGTCATAATCATTCGTTCGATGCATCTCATGTTCTATCCTTTCACAGGCTGGTCGCATCTCAGCCAAACTCATATTCTGCCGCGCTCGGCCTGCACGGGACCGGCGTCAATTCTGCAACGTGGCGGGCGGCTCGTTGGCCCGGGCGGCCAGGGTCTGGAAGCCCATGCCGGTCCGCGTGGTAATCTGCTCCAGGGCTTTGGCGACCCGCTCGCGGTCGGTCCGCCGGCCCGCCTCGATGAGCTGAACGATCTCCGCGAAGCGCTCGTCCACCAGCTTCTCCGAGTTGGCCGCGAACTGGGCCGCCAGCACGCGCAGGTCCCGACGGACCTGCTCGACCACTTCGGCCCGCAGTTTCTCGTCGTTGGCGGACAGGCCCGCTTGCAGACGCTGATCCACTTCCGCGAGGATGCTCTCACGCACGACCGGCCGGAGCGAGGCGGCCACGGACGTCTCCAACTGGGCGCGGAGCTGTTCGACATCGACCGGGCGCGGGCTCGTCCATCGGCCGATGGCAACTCCGGCCCCGAGGATCAGGACCGCCGCGACGGCCGTTCGGATGTATCCGCCGATAAACGGAAATATCCGGTCCGTGCCTGCCTCGACAGGCGATACAGTCTCCAGAACCCCGATCACCTTGGCCTGGCGGGCCTCCATGTCGGCCCCCATCTCCTGGCCCAGACCTACGAGGGCTTCGCCTTGTGCCCGGAGGCTTTGGAGATATTGCCGGCAGTCGGCGCACCGGTCGAGGTGCTCCTGCACGGCTCTGGCCTCGTCGGCGTCCAACGCACCGAGCATAAGATCGATGATTTTGTCCTGCATATTCGGGCAAGGTCTGTTCATGGTGTCTCTCCTTGCATGGTCAGAATATCGTGCAACTCTTTGATCGCGGTTCGAAGCTTCAGATAGACGCCCGACGTCGATATGTCGAGCTTTTCGGCGACGGCCTTGACGTTCTGGCCGTCGAAGTAGTACAGCACCAGCGGCAGCCGCAGGTCCCACGGGAGCCGGGCCACCGCCTGTCGCAAATCCTCGTGGCTGGCTTCGGCCCGCGCGGGCTCCGGCGGTCCCCCGGTGCCCAGCGCCTTTTCGGTGCTCTTTCGCTGGCGGAGCAGATTGATGCTCAGATTCCGGGCGATGGCGACGACCCAGCCGCCGAACTGCGCGCCGTCCCGGAGTTGGCGGATGCGCTCGAAGCCCTTAATCATCGCATCCTGGGCGACGTCTTCGGCGTCGTGCACCTTGCCCAAGACGCCGAGGCAGACGAGGAAGACGTGGTTGTAGTGCCGCCGGACCAGCCCGGCATACGCCGTCCGGTCGCCCCGGCACGCCGCCCGCACCAAGTCTTGATCGCTGCGTTCGTCCAAGCAGAGCTCCATATTCGGATTCCGCAGTAGAGACACCCGCCGGACCCCCGGATTACACAAAAACCGCCCGCCCGCCGCAATTTTTCCGAGGCTCTCCGAAGAACTACCCTGAGCCCCCGGAGGCACCCGGGCCGGGCCATTCGGCCATCCACACGACCCTCATTCGCACAGCAGCAGCTCCGCGTCGCCTCAGTATTCCTCGACCGTCAGGCCGGGAATCTGCCGGAAGTGCCTGCGATTGCGCGTGATCAGGGCGTGGCCGTGGACCAGGGCCGTGGCGGCAATCAGCACGTCCATATCGCCGGCCGGTTGGCCGATTCGCTGCAGAAAGGCAGTGATCGAGCCGAAGACCCGTGCCGCGGCGTCGTTGAACTCCAGAATCTCGAATTCCTTCAACAAGGTGCGAAGGGCCGCCTCGTCTTCTTCGGGGCGCCGGGACTGCGCTACACCGACATAAAGCTCCGCCACACTAAAACGGGTGGTCGCCAGCCCTTGCCCCGCCCCGGCCAGTTCCTCAATCTTCTTGATCGCCTGTTCTCTTCGTGGCGACTTCCTGCCCACGAGGTCGATCAGGATGGTGGTATCGAGACACGCCATTACCGCCTCCTGCTGGACGCCCGGTGCCGTCTGCGGACGTGCGTTTCAATCGCGGCGGCGGCTTCGTCGCTGAGCGGGCGTTCGCCTATCTTCTTCACGAATCCCTCTACATCCAGCGGCTTTCTCACGACTCGCTTGATGACCTGACTGAACGACTCGGCCTCCTTCTGCACCCGTTTCAGCCGGTCGTAGGCTTCCACATCGATCGTGATCGTCTTGGTCGCCATGCTGCCATCCTTTCCATTATGCACATACATGCATGTACATGTATAGTACGACCTACCCGCGGCCCGGTCAAGGGGAATCCATGTCGTTCCCGGTGGGTCGCGGCGCTACGGTCGAAGCGAACTCAGTTTTTCCAGGCAAACGGTTTGCCGGTCAGGCGTTCGTAGGCCTCGATGTACTTGGCGCTGGTCTTCGCGACGATGTCGGGGGGCAGCTCGACGCCGGGGCCCGACTTGTTAAAGTGGATATCTTCGAGCCAGTTACGTACGAACTGCTTGTCGAAGCTCTCCTGGTCCCGGCCGGGCTCGTACCGGTCGGCGGGCCAGAAGCGCGAGGAGTCCGGCGTGAGGACCTCGTCGATGAGGATGATCTTGCCGTCCTTCGTGACACCCCATTCGAACTTCGTATCGGCCAGAATGAGCCCCCGGCTCTCCGCGTACCCGCCGGCCTTCTGGAAAATCTCGATGCTCTTATCGCGCACGTACGTGGCCCGCTCCTTGCCGACGATTTTCGCCGCTCCGTCGAAACTGATATTCTCATCGTGGGTGCCGCGTTCGGCCTTCGTCGCGGGCGTAAAGATGGGTTCCGGCAGCTTCGCACATTGCTTGAGGCCTTTGGGCAGCTTCACGCCGCAGACCGTGCCGCTCTGCTGGTATTCCTTCCAGCCCGAGCCCGCCAGGTAGCCGCGTACGACACACTCGATCGGCAGCACCTCGACCTTCCGGACCAGCATGCTGCGGCCCTTGAGCTGGCCGGCGTATTTGGCAAAGGCCTTCGGCAGATCGGCCACGTTATCGGAAAGGAAATGGTGCTCGACCACGCCGCTGAGAAACTCGAACCAGAACTTCGAGATCTGCGTCAGGACGATGCCCTTGTACGGGATGCCGTTGGCCATGACGACGTCGAACGCACTGATCCGGTCGGTGGCCACAATCAGCAGCTTGTCGCCGAGGTCGTAGATATCGCGGACCTTGCCCCGCACCGGCTCCTGGCCGGGAATCTTCGTCTGTAGAATGGTCTGCATGGCAGCTCCTTTCGATAGCCCATCGAGTAAGACCCGTATCCTAAGCCGGCGGCACCCACGCGTCAACCCAAACGCATCGCTCGCCCGCCAGCCGTCTGCAACGCGGCTTCCCCAGCCCCGGCCGGTCCGCCATAAATTGGCTTTGTTTCCGCCGCCGCCTCATCCGCATTGATTCTCCTAACCCCTTCACTGCCCGGAACTTGGCCTTGGTTGGCGTCCAGGGAAATTGGCTTTGTTTTGCACGATTGGTCCGCTGGTAGTGACGCCGTGAGGCGTTCCTTCGCCGCCGGCGCGTTCGTAGTGACGCCGTCAGGCGTTTGTGTCGCGGCCATCCTGGCCGCGCCTTCCGCGGGCTGGAAGCCCGCGACACGTGCTCCTGATGCCTTTGCGGGCACACTACCAGCCGGTTCCTGTGCCGGCCCGTCCAACTCGCGCAGGAGTTGGAGCCGCTGTAGCTCGGCCATGGTCTTGTATAAGCTGTGCTCGATCCGCCGTTCATACATGAGCAGCCGGTCGAGGACCCGGCTATTGGAGAAGTCCTTTATGACCGCCCGGCCGAGGTCCAGATCGTCCTCGCCTTCGGGATTGCCTTCCGGCCGACCCGCCCCTTTGGGCTCCAGCGACCGGACGAGCTTGGCCAAAGGACTGGACCTGTCCGCCAGCAGGGCATCAAAGACCTCATTCTGAGTGCGTTCCACCCGTTGGAGCCGCCAGGACAGGTTGACAACCCGTTCCGCCAACATAGCCTCCATCGGCCCAACGGCAGCCAGTTCCCCCAGCATCGCCTCGCGCTGCCGGTCAAACTCCGCCTGGTCCTCTCCCTTGATGACATCCAGCCGACCCGACAGGCCATGCTTGACGGCATTCTGTGTGACGGCTGCCTTCCCTTCGGCCGTGCGCGGCCCCGTGGACTTCCGGGCGTTCGAACGATTGGCAAGGACTTGCGCTTCAGTAGCCATGGTTGATTCCCTCCAAATTTACAGTTACTATCTACCATTTACGATTTATGGTTATGTTGCCTTATTACCATACCGAGCGCCCTATTTTCAGTCAAGCGAAAATTACGGGCATAGGGACACTTTTTATTGGCTACCAATAGCCGCAGATAAACCCTTGTCACGTATGGATTTACATGATTGTCGCGACAGCGGTAGGGTGGGCTATGCCCACCGTCTTCCTATACGAATAGCACGTCAAGCTACGTTCTGCCACAGACGGCACCGAGGACACAGAGCAAACGAAACCGCAGATGAACGCAGCTAAATGCTGTGACAAAACAGGTTTATGCTGGTTTCTCTGAAAAAGTGCTCGATAGCGTCTCATTCCTCTCGCTGCTTTTT
>Ga0315281_10014193_pt1 | contig 10750 bp, 13 predicted proteins | sample YL17G07_0_MG_FD_204540 | JGI IMG/M metagenome (GOLD analysis project Ga0315281, IMG submission 204540) | Sediment microbial communities from Yellowstone Lake, YNP, Wyoming, USA - YL17G07_0 | ecosystem: Environmental > Aquatic > Freshwater > Lake > Sediment | place: USA: Wyoming | collected... | reverse complement strand
GTGGTTGGCGGCGCAGACAAGATAACCGTGACGTTGTGGAATGGCGAGGTAGTCGAGGGAAAACTCGTAGGCTCATGCTCCGTTCACGACACTGCCGTGGTAAAGGTTGGGAAAGAAGGCTTACCTGCAGCAGAGCTAGGAGACTCAGACCAGCTACGCGTCGGTCAAAGAGTTTATGCCATCGGAAACCCGTTCGGCTTGGCAGGCGGACCCACAGTCACGTCTGGGGTTATAAGCGCTGTGAACAGGACAATCGAGGCGCAAAGAGGATTGTTGGAGAACTTGGTGCAGACGGACGCGTCCATAAACCCTGGCAACAGTGGCGGGCCGCTCGTGGATCTTGATGGGAAGGTTGTGGCCATAAACACGGCGATAATTCCGTTTGCTCAGGGCATAGGTTTTGCCATTCCGATCAATACGGCTAAGGCTTGCACTGGTGAGATGATTACTACTGGAGTTTCTGCGAGGCCTTGGCTTGGGATAATAGGCCTTAGCCTGACTGAAGAGATAGCGCGCTATTACAACCTTCCCGTTGACCGAGGCGTACTCGTCTCGAAAGTCGTAGGCGACAGCCCGGCGAATCGCTCTGGCATTGTGGCAGGCGACATAATTCTCAGGCTTGACAGCGCGCCGGTCTACCACATTGAGGACTTGCAGAGAGAAATTCACCTCAGAAAGATTGGCGACAGGGCAAGATTCGCCGTCTATCGTCGAGGGCGAGAGCAAACCTTCGAAGTAGCTTTGAGCAGAATGCCATAGATATTAACAAACCATAAATAACATCCTGGCAGCACAATTCACTTAAAGCGGAATGTGGGGGTGCGGTGAAGTGGCCTCGGAGCGGGAGATTGGTAGGAAACCTAACCTTTCAGTGCTGGCCCTAGTCTCCTTCGTAACCTCCTTCGTAATCGCTAGAACCTTCACAAGTCTGAGCCCGAGGACTGTCGTGGTCACTTACGGCATTCATATACATCATTTCTGGTATGGCCTGATCATGCTGGCCATTGGCGGTTGGCTGGGCATAAGCTACCATGACGAGCGAATAGATCGAATGGCTGCGGTTCTCTTTGGAGCAGGAGGCGGCATAATAGGAGATGAAGCTGGCCTTCTGCTTACCCTCGGAGACTATTGGACAGAACTAACCTACACAGTCATGATAACATTCCTTACAATTGTGTCCATCCTAACCCTGCTAATCAGATACCAGAAAACTATCCTTACTGAGCTCGGGCACTTTGCGAGGAGTAGCGCAAGCTTTTATTTCGGCGTTTTCGTTGCGGCTGTTTCGGTTGCTTTTATTATGGAGACTGATGACCCTACGGTTGTCACTGTTTCATTCGTGCTGACGGCAATGGGCCTCACGATTGCTGTGGCCTATTTCGTTCAGCGCATCAGAAGAAAGCAACAGCCAGAAACACTTAAAGACAGGCATCTAAGCGAAAACCTAAATAACGATCAGCCCTCTACGGTTCTTTCATGAAGTATTCGTTCAAGATCGGTTCGTTATGGGGAATCCCAATCGAGATTCACATAACTTTCGTGTTGCTTATGGTCTTGGAGTTTCTGCTTTCATTTCCAGAGCTGTACTTCTTTGCCTTTACTTTGTTGCTTTTTGTGTTTGTCGTCGTTCATGAACTATCACATTCGGTTGTCGCCCGGCATTATGGGATTAAGGTGCGTAAGATCGTGCTGTACCCGATTGGTGGGGTTTCGGAGATTGAGGAGATCCCTGAGAACCCAAGTGTCGAGTGGCGAATGGCTGTTGCGGGTCCTCTTGCAAGCTTCGCGATTGGCTTTGTTCTGTTCGGCCTAGGTCAGGTAGTGACGATAGAGGCCGCTCCCATTCCTGTAATCATCACTACTGGGAATTTCATTTTGAATCTGGCGCAGGTGAACATCCTGCTAGGCGCCTTCAACCTGATTCCTGCCTTTCCGATGGACGGGGGACGAGTTTTCAGGGCTCTTCTGGCTGAGCGGCTCAAGTTTTCAGATGCCACCAGGTATGCTGCTTTCATCGGCAAGCTGCTAGGCGTGTTCATGGCAGTCTTCGGCATTCTGTACGATTTCTGGCTAGTGATAATAGGAGTGTTCATCTACATTGGCGCAACTGAGGAGGCCGAGTCAACAATAGTCTCAACAACTCTGGCTCGAGTCAGAGTCAGGGATGTCATGTTACCGCAGGTGGCCATCGCTTCCCCGGAAACCACATTGGCGGACGCGTTGGAAACGATGTTCAAGGCGCGATCCCACGACGTCCTCGTTGAAAAGGACGGCATGCTGCAGGGGATCGTGACTTGGAGTGAGATAATGAAGGTCAGCCCGGAGCGGCGGACCTCAATGCAGGTGCAACAGCTGCCTGTCAAGCAGGTTTCAACGTTCTCGGACGGCTCGATACTGGAGGCTTACAAGACTATGACGCGCGAGAAGGTTGATGTTGTGCCTGTGGTGGAGCGGGAAGCTCCTACGAAAGTGGTGGGTGTGGTGACGAGCCAGAGCATTGCCTACGCCTACGAGAAAGCCAAGAGCCTCCGCTGAAAACGTTTAATACCCTTCCCTCTCGTAGTAGTCACGAGATGGACCATGGAAAGCGTGGCTGACGTAAACGTCGCCAATTGGGACCAGAAAGTTGCAAAATCCACGATTTTGACTGTTGTCTACTTCTGGCATGACCAGTGTCCATGGTGTTTTCGGTTTACGCCTATAATCAACGAGGTTTCTGATGAGTTCCGTGGCAGGGTGAAGTTCGTCAGGCTAAACATGCTTGCAGATCCAGCGAATCAGGAGATAGCCAGCAACTATGGCGTCATGAGCACGCCGACTTTGATGTTCTTCTGCAGTGGCAGGCCCACGGGGCAGACGGTGGGGATGATGTCTAAGGAGGATTTGGAGAGGGCCTTGAACGATATGCTTGGCAGATACCGGACGTGTCTCGTTCAGAGCACCCAACTCAGGCCATCCTACGTGGTGTAAGCCTTATCAGCAAAGGCCACTTCTACTTGCCCTGATTGGAGACTGTCCGCTTGAGCGAAAGCGTAGTCAAAGAGGTTTTGGCGAAGTATCGAGTCGTGGCCGTCGTAGGCTTGTCACGGGACCCAACGAAACCCAGCTACGAAGTGGCCCAATACCTTAAGGCGCACGGCTTCCGCATCGTTCCAATAAACCCTTCCGCAGGCGACGTGCTGGACGAAAAAGCCTACAAGAGCCTGCTAGACATGCCTGCCGATTTGCGGAAGACAATAGAAATCGTTGACATATTCAGACCTTCAGGCGATGCCCTGCCAATAGTTGAGCAGGCAATTCAGCTGAAGAAAGCGAATGGAAAGCCGAACGCTGTTTGGATGCAGCTCGGCATAGTCAACGAACAGGCTGCAGAAAAGGCCAGAAAGGCAGGTCTTGCAGTGGTTATGGATCGGTGTATGATGCGGGAGCACAAGCGCCTATTAAGCACTACCGCCTGATCAAGGGAGTTGCATAGAGAAAGGCTTCGGCGGTCTTGCTATGCGAAGCCGCCAACTATGAGCGAGGCCACAGCGGCAATAGCCACAATTACGACTGTTTCAAGCAGCGTTATCTTCCAATGCACCTTGGTTCTCTTTGAGCGGTAGCGAACGAGGAACACGCCGACGACCGTCGCGACTATGGCGAGGGACAGTATTGTGTCGAATGGTTTGGGCATGAGCAGATATGCTGCTATGGGTATAATGCCTGCGATGAAGGTAGTTGTGCCGCAGATAATTGCCGCGTGGACGTTGGCTCTGCTTATCTCCTTGTGCAGAACTGTAAACAGGTACTTGACCAGCCTTAGCGATTTGTCTCGTTCCACTTTGTCTGGTATGTCGCTGAGGCTGTAGTTCATCAGGTTTTGCAGTGTTATCATGTCTGCCAAGTCTTCGGTTATGCCCCCTAGCAGGAAACTTGAGAAGTTGGTTATAGCCACGGCGGCAAGCGACAGAAACGCTGCGAAGGCTGCTGATCTGAATGTGAGGCCTGCGATTGCGGCTGAGAGAACTACCACGAGGCCCGTTATCGAGCCATCTACTAGACCCGCAACTACCTCAAGGATCGGCTCCTTCTTCAATAGCAGGCTCTGCCAGTCTCTGCTCAATTTGGCACCCTGATCGGTCAGCTGAACCATGCTCTCGTGCGTCTGTATCAGACCCTCAGCCGTCATTTCTGTAATGGTCTTATTGAAGTCACTAACATCTACGCATACGTGGCCTGTGCACACTCTGTCGATGCGGCTCTTGAGCATTGACTCGTGCTGGGCATGTCCTTTGCTGAGATTCAAAAGCACGATGACCCTGATAATGTCGGGCAGTCCCTGTATCTCAAACGACAAACTGGTTTTTCACCGAATGTACACTTGAATAGTCAGGACTCGCGCTAATAGCCTTTATGCAGAAAGGCGATGGCGCATACAGGTGTCATCACTTGCCGAGCCTCACTATCCACTCAACCAGCTTCTCAAGCAGAGACCTTATCCTTTTCCGCGTTTTGTCATCGGTGACTCTGCCGTTTTCGTCTATCTTCTCGCTTGCCGAGGCCACGATCACCTCTGGCCTGTTAAGCGGATGCATGTTCAATGCCACAAGCGTTTGACGAAGATGATACTGTGCGCGTGCGCCCCCAAGCATGCCGTCCGAAGCGCTCATTAACGCAACTGGCTTGTTTTCGAACACGTTGTCATCATACGGCCTTGAAGCCCAATCAATCGCATTCTTCAAGACACCCGGAATCGAGTAGTTGTACTCAGGCGTCGCGATCAGCAATGCATCTGCCATATTGATTCTCTTTTTGAATTCCTTCACTCTTTCCGGCGGTGTTTCCTCCAAGTCTTGGTTGAAGGGCGGGATGTCTTTGAGGTCGAAGATCTCAAGCCTTGCACCTTCAGGCAGCAACTCCAAGGCCGCTCTCAGCAGTGCCTTGTTGTAGGAACCCTCTCGGAGGCTGCCTGCGAAACCAAAAATATTAACCTTCTTGCCCATGTGTGACGTATTCTTTTCCGGTGGTTTAAATCGGTTCCTGTTTGCCTCGCGCCAAGCCAAATGTGAAGGCTGAAGGGCAGAGCTCGTTCAAAACGCATACTTCGCATTTGGGTTTCTTCGCATCGCAGACGTACCTGCCTAGGAAGATTAGAAGATCAGTTATTCTTGCCCACGTGTCTTTGGGTACAACTTTCATCAGGTCCTGTTCGATCTTGTCAGGGTCTTCGTTTTCAGTGAGCCCGAGCCTTCTGGAGACACGGCGCACATGCGTGTCTACGGCGATTCCTTCAACCACGCCGTAGGCGTTCTGAAGCACGATGTTGGCGGTCTTGCGGGCTACGCCTGACAGTTCCAGCAGTTCCTCCATAGTTTTCGGCACTTGCGAGTGATATTTCTCGACTAGGAGCTTGCAGCATTGTTTGATGTTTTTGGCCTTATTGTGGTAGAAGCCTGTGGAGCGTATGTCCTGTTCGAGCTCCTTCAGGTCCGCGTCGGCGTAGTCTTTGGCGTTTCGGTATTTCTTGAACAGGGGCTTGGTGACGATGTTTACTCTTTCGTCAGTGCATTGAGCTGACAGTATGGTGGCTACTAGCAGTTCGAGAGGGTTGGAGTAGTTCAGGGCGATTTTTGCGTCTGGAAATTGCTTTTCGAGAAGTGTGATTATCTTCTGCATTTTGGCCTTGGCGCCTGCAGTTGCCTCGGAAGGCTTCTGAGTTTTCTTAGGCACCATGTTTTTCTCTAAGTCGTTTTTCGCCTAAAAGGTTTGCAGAAAGCTTTTACCCTTCACATCGTGAAGTAGGGTTTGAGGTGATGCTGTTGGAGGCTAAGCTTCTGGTTGATGGTGAAGAGATTGACTTGAACGAGTTTGTGACGAGGATTTTGAGCGGCACCGTGGCTGGGGCTGTGACTTCGCTGCGCGGGGTAAAGAAGGACTGGAAGACTATCGAAGTCAAAGTGACAAGATAGGCCAACGCTAGCCGCTGGCGTAAGTACCCAACGTTATTTCGGCAAACATTTCGCGTTTGGCCTTGCATATGGGGCATATGTAGGGCGGATCTTCGCGGAAAACCACGTAGCCGCATTGCTTGCAGTACCATAACTTCTTCTTGACCTGCGAGGGCCCCCGCTGGATGGCTACGGCTGTTTCTGACGGCTTCTCAGATACTAATGCCTGTGCGGTTTTGCTGTAGGCTCTCTCCTGTTTTTCCTTTGGCCTGCGTTCAGGTATGGGTTGCAACGGCGTCTTGCCCTCTATCACGTCTTTTCTGATGTAGAGTGCGCAGTAGCAGGTTCCGTATTCGGCGACGTCTGGGTCGCGGTAGTCGCATGGGCAGATTATGTCTCGGTCTAGTTCGAGTTTGCCTGTGGCCACTCGGCAGGGGCAGGCTGGGTAGCCGTAGCGTTCCTCGTTCTTCTTCAAGCCCTCCAGCAAATCGTTCAGAAAGCCGGCGTCAGGGTTCAGAAAGTAGCCATAAGTTTTGGCGTCGCTTTCTGCCCTCTGCCTGACCTTATCCAGCGTGATCAAATCTCCAAAGCCTCTTTGATCAAGTCCTTGCGAAAACCAGTTATCACGGTCTTGCCGTCAACAATGACTGTCGGAAAGCTGGGAGACGCGCCTCTTTTCTCGATGTCTTTTCTAATCTTCTCATGATCCTCATCATTTGCCAAGTCAACATCCACGTACTCGAACTCGATGTCGTTGTCTTTGAAGAACTGCTTTGTCATTTTGCACCATGCGCAGGTGCTGAGCACATATATGAGGACTCTATGTTTCTTGTTTTTACCTGCAACTTTGACTATGTCCATTCTTTCACGAACCAGTTCTTAACTCACGTTTCTTTGAGGCGTGATATAACAGTTTAGTCTTCCCGATATCGCAAATTCCCTTTCCACGGAACTAGCCAGCGCGGGCAACAGAGGATCATGGTCCCTTCTGAGCTTCATTCATCTTCTCAAATGGGAAGTGCATTATTCAGAGAAGATTATACTAGATTCAGACATCTATAGAATTATGTTATGGCTTGTAGGAGTCTAGTATACACTCTGTCGCGTGCGCTCATTTCCTTATTTCGAATAATTCAAACGCGGATTTACGCAACAAGCTTAGTGAGGCGTCTCTAGATTCATCCTCAGATGATATGTTTCTGATAGATTCCAACACGTCTTTCTTCAGTCTTAGTTTCAGTCTTTTTCCTTCTTTGATGAATACTGCGCAGATGTCTTTCCCTTTTCTGAGTTTTATGTTGCCTTTTCCCATCGTGCAGCTAGTCGTGAATTGAACTCCGTCAACGAAGCATGAGCTTGGAGGCGAGGGGTTGGCTATGACGGTGGCATTTGTTTTGAAACAGTCTTTTCCAAGCAGGGAATTGGCCAGCAGGCCGGCTTTTACACCCAGAACTAGAAAAGGACCCAGATGGCCATGAAACTCTGCGACCTGCTTGATCAATTCATCTGAAACTGGAATGTCTGTAGGTTCGGGCTTCATTTTCCTCCTCCTTATCTATTCAAGTTGCTCTTCAAATCCTCTTGTCTTATTTATGCCTTTTCGAAAGCATGTCAAATGAAGACGCTGATGGCGCGCACTTGCGCCAACGTTGGCTTCAGGCAATCAATATCAAGTGCTTCGAGAAAAGCAGCATGAAGCTAGCTCCTCTGTTCGAGGTAAGCGATTCTTGGATTTCATGTTTGGCGTTTGTTGAAGCTATGTGAGCCTTCCAAGAGAGCAATCGGTAGGCATTATTGAAAGAGGTTGTTCGGTAACAGTCTGGTCTTCTCTCCGTTAGGTTTCGCGGAGATTGTAGAAGGCTTTTTGGACGACTTCTGTCATGGCTGGGTGGATGTGCATTGTTCGTGCGATAGGCATGAACGTCTTGTCTTCGGTGTTCATGGCGTTGACGATTTCCTGAATCAGTATCGACGCCTGGGGGCCTATTATGTGGCCTCCGAGCAACCTGTACGTGTCGTGTTCCACGATGACTTTGACGAAGCCCGCTGGCTCGCCCATGGCGGCGCCCAGCGCGGTGTCCTTGTAGTGCGATATGCCTACGAGTATCTTTTTGCCTTGCTGTTTGGCTTCTGCCTCCTTCAGGCCTACGGAGGCGATTTGCGGGTGCGTGAACACGGCGTGCGGCGCGGCTGAATAATCCACCTTTGCCTTGTGGTCGTGGCTACTGTTGTGCCACGCGATCTCAGCCTCATAGTTCGCAACGTGCTTAAACATCTGCTTGCCTATGGCGTCACCCAACGCCCAGATGCTCTTCTTGCCTGTTTCCAGATACTCGTTGACCTTGATGTAACCTCGCTCGTCAAGCTCCACGCCTGTCTTCTCAGGCTTCAACAAATCAGAGTTAGGAACACGGCCCGCAGCCACCAGCAAAGCCTCAGCCGAAAACTCGCGCAACTGACTCGTCTCGCGGTTCTTGGCCGCGATGGTTTTGAGGCTGCCTTTCTCTCTTGCCTCGACTGCCTCGTGGTTCGTGAAAATCTCCATCCTCTTTGACATTTCCTGCTTGAGCAGTTCGGAGATTTCAGGCTCCTCCTCAGGCAGCAGCCTCGGGCCCCGCTGGAGGATGGTGACCTTGGTGCATATGCTTGAGAAGAAATGCCCGTACTCGGCTGCGATGTAGCCTCCGCCGATGATGAGCATGCTCTTGGGCTGCGTTTCCAGTTTGAGGACGGTGTCGCTTGTGAGGTAGCCTACGTCTCTGAGGCCTTTAACAGACGGCACGTCAGGCCTAGCGCCAGACACGATGAATATGCGTTCGCCACGTATGGTGCGATCGCCTACCTGCATCGTGTAGTCTGAGACGAACTCGCCGACTTCCTTGAACCAAGTTATGTTCGAGTCAGTCTCCACGGCGCTAGCCTGATGCGTACTGTCCTCAGAAACGAACTGCTGCATACGCTGCATGACCTTCTGAAAATCAACCGACGCGACGCTTACGTCCACGCCTATGCTCTTGGCCTCGTCGGCGATGGCCATCACGTCTGCGGGGTAGATCAACATCTTCGACGGGATACAGCCACGGTTCAGGCATGTGCCACCCATCGGGCCAGACTCAACCACCGCAGTCTTCAAGCCGCTGGCAGCCGCAACAGCCACAATGTTCATCCCCGAACCAGAACCAACCACGAGAACATCGAACCTATCCATAGCATCAACTCTGGTTGACTACTGGTAACTGAGGCAAGAACGCAAATAACCTTTTTCAAGGCTGGGCTAGGAGGCTTTGGCTTCGTCTTTTTCTTCTGCGTGTCTCATGTCTGTGAAGAGCCATGATAGGAGCAGTACTATGGTTCCTGTGGCGGCGCATGCCAAGAACAGGTTTGTGGTTCCGGTGTAGCCTACTATGGTGCCTGCGAGGATCATGCCGAACGGTGAGGCGGCGGAGGCGAATGACATGAGCACGGAGTTGACTCGGCCCTGCATCTCCGCAGGCACGACCACTTGGATTATGGTTCGCAACGTTATGTTGGCAGGCGCTATGGTCACGTCCAGTATGAACGCGCCTATGGCCATGAACCAGAATAGGCCCGTTGGCGTTACGGCGAGAAGCGCGTATCCGAGGTAGGCGATCGCAATGCAGGCCACGGTGGCAAGCATCTTCCTCTTGAACTCCTTGACCAGTATCATCAGTATGCCGCCGACGAACACTCCCGCCTGCGAGGCAGCCATCACCAACGCCAACTCGTTAACGCCGCCAAAATGATCAAACTTCACGAAGTAAGACAACAACGTAGAGATGGGCACGAACAGAAAATTCAGCAGGGTCGCCATAAAAATCAGCGGCACCAAACCGCGCTTGTGCCTAATGAAGTCTAGGCCTTCCACCAGATCCCTTCTGAAAGACGGCTTCTCGTGCATCTGTCTTACTGAAGGGATTTTGATCAGCAGCAAGGGCACGAGGGCCACGAGAAAGGTGGCGGGGTCAATCCACAGAGCCTGCTCAATCCTCATGAGAGCCAGCAAGACTGCCCCAACAATAGGCCCTGTCAAGTTCATCACGCCGGTGAGAAGGTAGTTCAAGCCGTTCATGCGGCTTAGCTTGTCACGCGGAACCATGATGGGCACGATGGCCTCGGCTGCAGGCACATGAAAGGCCTGACACACACTTCTCAGCGCAAGCATCACGAAAACGTGCCATATGGAAGCCGCGCCCAGCGAGAACAGCGCGATCAGCACCACCGTGGTCAGCGCCTGCAGAAAATCCACCACCGCAATCAACACCTTCCGGCTCAGCCGATCCACCAGCACACCAGCGAAAGGTGCCAACACGATCATAGGCGCAAACCCTGTCAGCATCGCACCCGACAAATACAACGCACTCCCCGTCTCCACCGTAATCCACCAGATGATCACAAACTGCACCACGGAAGAGCCCAGCATCGAAGCCTGTTGCCCGCCAAAGAAAGCCAGATAGCTCCTGAATGAGGACTTGTCAGCCTGCGGCTCCATGCGCAACCATCCTTCCCTTAGCGAAAACCACACTGCCTTTTATCGTTTCGCCACGGGCACAAAGCCAAAATCCAAGCTGCAAGCGGCCTCATTCTCATGGCTTATGCCCTGTACATCATACTATTCCACCTTCTCTGAGGAGCTACCCTACCTGTAGAAGACCTAGAAAAAGAGTCTCCGACTTCTGCCATAGACAACCTCAAACACGAAGGAGGCAAGGTTAAACCTACGCGAGGAAAAACGGAAGACTTCATGCTTGGAAAAAAGGAAAATGGAGGCTATTCTAGTATTTCTTCGAGTCGTTTGTTTA
>Ga0315281_10014192_pt1 | contig 10750 bp, 9 predicted proteins | sample YL17G07_0_MG_FD_204540 | JGI IMG/M metagenome (GOLD analysis project Ga0315281, IMG submission 204540) | Sediment microbial communities from Yellowstone Lake, YNP, Wyoming, USA - YL17G07_0 | ecosystem: Environmental > Aquatic > Freshwater > Lake > Sediment | place: USA: Wyoming | collected... | reverse complement strand
TGTATTCAGGTTTTTATTGCTTAAGAAAACTTAATTCAATTTTAATCCTTTTTTAATGTTTTCTTTATATAATTTATGCATTAAAAAACCAGTACACCAAACCTCCTTGTTTTTCCCCCATTTGATGTACTGGCGGGGATCAGTTATGGCCCTCCTCTAACTGATCCCTGATTTTTATTCAGAAACAATTGGAAAATAACTTAAAGGATTCAGCGGAACAGAGTCAAGGATTTTTTTAAATTTCTCTTGTCTAACTCTTCCTTCTTGAAGTCACCGGTTGACAGATTTTAGTTGAGATCCGGTGTCAAATTGAAAAGAGGAAAGAGAATAATTGAGAGAGGCAATTTATGAGCAGCAAAAAATGTTTGATGATCTTGATCATTGTGTTCGTAAGCTTTTTAATATCTACTTCGGTCGTCTTTGCCATAGGTGATGACAAGTATAGCCGCCCATCGCTTAAGGGTCTCAAGAAATTGTCTGTGGTTGTGCAAATTGAAAAACCGGTTTCTGAGGATTTTAAGAAAGTCGGCCTTACCAAAGACCGAATTCGAACTGGTGTAGAGCTGAAACTTCAGGAGGCAAAAATCGATGTTGTATACATAGAGGACCTGCCCTCGGATACTCCAATTCTCCACGTGGAGGTCGATGGTTCAAAAAAAAATGGTAAAACATTTTCATTTCTTATTGAAGTTGAATTATGGCAAAAGAGCTTTTTGAAGCGAGACCCTAAAGTGGAGGTGATTGGGGGAACCTGGTCCACAGGAGTTTTCGGTTCAGGATCAGCCTCAAATATAGCAAACGACATTATGGGATTGATTAATAGTATGATGGACACTTTTGTTAAAGCTTACTTATCAGTAAATTCTTAAAGAAAATCCCTTTGAGCGAGGATCATCCTTTTGATCGAAAAAAGAGCTTTATTGAGAAGTCCTTGTTTTTCTAATGTAAAGGACGATGCATGAAAGTTGATTCCAAGAAGCTTACATACATTTGCGGTTTCTTAGGCCCAGCTATTATGATACTTGGGTCGCTAATAACGGCTATCCTATACCACGGCAAGAAGGGTGGATCCTATTCCATCCTGAATCATTATATTTCCAAATTGGGCGAAGTCGGGGTTTCAAGATTAGCACCTGTTTTCAACTTTAGTTTGATTGTAGGCGGTCTTGTCCTAGTGATCTTTGTGATAGGATTGGGTTTATATGTCCACACTAAACTAGGCTACGTTGCCTCAGCATTTGGCATTTTTTCCTGTATTTCTTGTAGCTTGGTGGGGGTATTTCCTATGAATAACCTTTCCATTCATACCGCGGTGTCTTATTCATTCTTTTACAGCGGGTTAGTTGCGATCGCCTTGTTCAATCTTGTCATCATCTTTGACAAACAGAACAAGTTATCGAAATGGCTTCTAATCCCGGGGATCATCACAGTTGCTAGTTTTGCATCCTTTCTAATAATGCCTTATATAACCAGTTCGACCCATGTGCAAACTCTTAATCCACATCGATTTGCACGTCCTTATATTCGGCTAAAAACTATTCTGGAATGGTCCGTGTTTTTCACCGTAATCTCATGGTTTATCTTGATGTCCATCTATTTGATGATCAAGAGGTCGACCAAGGTTGCTAAAATAGCAGTGGTAGGGTCGTTTAAAGCTCGGAAATATGATTCTGAAACGATGGAGAAAATAGAGGGTTAAGGACGAGAGGACTGAGAGCCAAACCATCGAAAATCAATTACAGGATTGGAACTAAATATAAATAAAAAACGGGAGACCCCAATTGGATCCCCCCTTTGAATTTTTCATGGAGCCCACGGACGGATTTGAACCGCCAACCTGCTGATTACAAATCTAAATTTAAGGTGTTTCTTAACCCCTTGATATTTGGTCCGGTTTCCCCCTTTTTCTTTTTGCAGGAGGCCAAGAGCAGAAGGTGAAGGAATGAAAAGATTGATTTTTTTGCTCCCTATTGTCATCTCAATCTTCTGTTTGGTATCATCTTCACAAATCGCCCTACCACAAGAAAAGCCTCCAACTCGGGAAGTCTATTTCTCTCCAAAGGGGGAATGCACGGAGGCTGTCATCATAGAATTGGACAAGCCCAAGAACAAAATTATGAAAAAGTTTTTTCAAATGGTTTGGGTTTTTATCCCCCCATTTTTTCTGTAAGGAGGATGGCTTCAGCGATCTCTCTCATCGTCTTCCGACTGTCCATGCTCGCCTTTCGAATCCTTTTGAAAGCCTCTTCTTCACCCAATCCATGATGTTTCATCAAAGCCCCTTTCGCTCTTTCCACCAATTTTCGAGTCTCCAATTCCTCCTGGATCACTTTGGTCTTCACCATCAATTCGGTATTCTCAATACAGACGGCTGCCTGGTTGGCCACGGCGATGAGGACTGCTCTTTCTGTCTCATTAAATTCATGAGGATAGGAAGTATAGCAATTGATCACCCCGATCACTTTATCCTTCACAGTCAATGGGACACTGAGCATGGAGACCAGGTCCTCTTTTTTTGCCAATTCTTTCTCTTTATAGCGGGGTTCCTTCAAGACATCCAGAATGGCCAGCGGCTTGTTCTGCTGTGCCACATAACCCACGACACCCTCTCCTAATCTCAGAATCCGTTCTTTGAGGTATGCCTCACTCATGGTTTGGGTGGCTCTGATTTTGAGGACCTTCTCTTTCTCATCCAAGATCCAGAGCGAACAGATCTTCGAGTCCATCACATTGGCCGTCACCGTCACAATCAGCTTTAGGATATCGTCTAAATATTGGTCAGAGGAGATGGCCTGGCTGATTTCTGAGAGGGCTTGGATCTGTTTTTTGTAGGATGTCTTTTTATATAACAATAGGAAACACCTCTTTTCCTTTTTGTGAAGGTTCACCCCGTCGTTGAGAAAACGGTGATACCTGAGAACAGCAAATTAAAAGTGGCAAATACACATAATCGAAATATATTATTTAATTCAACTACGGGGTAAATTTACATAAAAGATCCAAGATTGTCAACAGAGGTGGTTTTTAAAGCAATTTTTCACAGAGTTGACCCGAAAGGAGGATTATGCTAAATCTGACAATATATTATTATTGTTAATTAAAGGGGGAAAGGTATGGCTAAATTAGGCAAGAAAGATGTCCTTCGCATGGCAAAGGAAAAGAAGGTGAAGTTCGTCCGGTTCTGGTTTACAGATATCCTCGGCTTCTTAAAGAGTTTTGCCATCACCATCCGTGAATTGGAAGGGGGCTTGGAGGATGGGATGGGTTTTGACGGCTCCTCCATCGCGGGCTTTGCACGAATCGATGAGAGTGACATGGTGGCCATGCCAGATCCTTCTACTTTTCGAATCCTTCCCTGGAAGGCGAACGACCAAGTCGTGGCCTTGATGTTCTGTGACATTTTAGAACCCAATGGCAGTCCTCATCAAGGAGACCCTCGGTGGGTATTGAAGAAGAACTTGGTGAGGGCTTCGAAGATGGGATATACCTTCAATGTGGGTCCCGAACTGGAATATTTTTATTTTCAGCGGTCCACAGGCAAGCCCGAAGCTCTTGATCAGGGAGGCTACTTCGATCTCACCCCTCTTGATGTGGCAAGCGACCTTCGAAAACAGACCGTGATGGCTTTAGAAGAGATGGGTGTTCTCGTTGAGTATAGCCACCATGAAGTGGCACCCAGCCAGCATGAAATTGATCTCAAATATAAAGATGCCTTGACCATGGCGGATAGTACTATGATCTATCGACTCGTTGTAAAAGAGGTGGCTTTGAAAAACAATGTTTATGCCAGCTTTATGCCCAAACCTATTTTCGGTGTGAATGGAAGCGGAATGCATACCCATCAGTCCCTTTTTAAAGGAAAGAAGAATTCCTTTTTCGATCCGAAGGACAAATACCATCTTTCCGATATTGCCAAAAAATATATCGCCGGACTCATGAGACATGCAAGAGAGATCACCTTGGTAACCAATCAATGGGTGAATTCTTATAAGAGACTGGTGCCAGGTTATGAAGCACCGGTTTATATTTCCTGGGCACAACGGAACCGATCAGACCTCATTCGAATCCCTGTCTATAAGCCCGGGAAGGAGTTGGCCACACGAGTGGAGTACCGATCTCCTGACCCCGCCTGCAATCCCTATTTCGCCTTTGCTGTGATGCTGGCAGCCGGATTGGAAGGGATTGAAAAGGGGTATCCCTTAAGAGATCCGGTAGAGCGAAACGTCTATGAGATGGGTGAAGAGGAGAGGAAGAGATATAAAATTGACTCTCTGCCAGAGGATCTCTACGAAGCTATTAAGATTACGGAGAAAAGCGAATTAGTGAGAAAGGCACTGGGAGATCATGTCTTCCAACAGTTCATCGAGAACAAGAAGATTGAGTGGGAGCGTTACCGGGCAAGGGTGACCGATTACGAGTTGGAGCAATACTTTTCAATCTTGTAATTCTCTTGGTAGCCGCAACCTTCAGGTTGCGATAATGAATGGTTTGCGTGTCAACGCTCCGGCATTTGCCGGAGCGACTACAGGTTGGGGGAAAAGGAGAGGAAGAAATGGATCCGATCAAACAGTGGTGGGTTGAAGAGAAGGCAAAGAAGGCTATTGAAAAACTGGTGGCTCATGATTTTAAAGCAATTTATGTGAAGACGAAAGAAGAAGTGGCTCAGGAAATTTGGAAACACATCACGCCAAAGCAGAGGGTAGGGGTAGGCGGATCCCTGACCATACGGGAGTTAGGGATTTTGGAAAAATTGGAAGCACAAGGTTATACTATTTATAATCATTGGAAGCCAGGGCTATCAAAAGAGAATGTCCTTGAGATAAGAAAGTCGCAAATGACCTCCGATCTCTTCCTGAGCAGCACCAATGCCATCACTCTGAATGGGGAACTGGTCAACATCGACGGGATCGGAAATCGTGTTAATTCCACCAATTTCGGCCCTGGGAAGGTCATCCTCGTTGCCGGGTATAATAAGATTGTTGAAGATGTTCAAGAGGGGATCAAAAGGATAAAGAATGTGACTGCCCCCCTAAATGCAAGGCGACTCAATATGGATGTCCCCTGCGCTAAGGTGGGGAAGTGCGTGGATTGCAATTCTCCCAACCGGATCTGCAGGGTGATCGTCATCCATGAACGAAAACCCTCCTTGACAGATATCCTCATCATTCTGGTCGGAGAAGAATTAGGATTCTGATCTATTGCGGATTTCGGATTTCGGATTTAATTCCGCAATCCGCATTCCGAAATCTAAAATTCTATAAGAGGGAGGGATTATGGGCAAAATCAGAAGGGCGATTGTCAGCGTTTCGGATAAGGCCGGGGTGGTTTCGTTTGCAAAGGGATTGGTACAAATGGGTGTTGAAATTCTCTCTACGGGAGGGACGGCGAAAACGTTGAGGGAACAGGGCGTCTCTGTGATCGATATCTCTGACTACACCGGATTTCCGGAGATGCTGGATGGACGGGTAAAGACCCTCCACCCAAAAGTCCATGGAGGACTTTTGGGTCAGCGATCCAAAAAAGAGCATGTGAAGAAGATGGCGGAACACGGAATCCTTCCCATCGATCTCGTGGCCGTCAACCTCTATCCCTTTGAAGCGACCGTGGCGAAGAAGGATTGTACCCTTGAAGAGGCGATTGAAAATATCGATATCGGTGGACCGACCATGCTCCGTTCATCGGCGAAGAACTACCCCGATGTGACCGTTGTGGTGGATCCCAGCGATTACGAACCGGTCCTCTCTGAATTAAAGGAGAAGGGAGAGGTTTCTTTAAAGACCAACTTCCGTTTAGCCAAGAAGGTCTTTCAGCACACGGCACGTTATGATGGTGCGATCTCAAACTACCTTGGCCAGATTGAGAAGGGGGAAAAGGTCTATGAATTTCCGGAGACCTTCACCTTTCAGGTGAAGAAAGCCCAGGAATTACGTTATGGAGAAAACCCTCACCAAAGGGCAGCCTTTTACCGGGAGTATTTGTTAACTGAGCCTTCTGTTTCGAATGCCGTTCAACTCCAGGGTAAAGAATTGTCATACAATAATATACTCGATATTGACTCCGCCTATGAGACAGTCAAGGAGTTTGAAGAGGCGGCTACGGTTATCATCAAACATAACAACCCCTGCGGTGTAGCCATCTCTCCTAAAAATTTAGCAGATGCTTACAGAAAAGCGAGGAATTGTGATCCGGTCTCTGCATTCGGTGGAGTGGTGGGCTTTAATCGGGTCGTGGATGAAGAGACGGCAAAGGAGATGGTTGAGATCTTCCTCGAAGTCATCATCGCTCCAGGTTTTGATCCTAAAGCATTGGAGATTCTCAAGACGAAAAAAGATCTTCGGATCCTCCAAACCCCGTCTCTTACCGGTTCTTATCCACAAATAGGATTCGATCTCAGAAAAGTGGTGGGCGGACTCCTGCTCCAGGATCGAGACCTCGGCAAGGTGCCGATGGATCAGTGGAAAGTGGTGAGCAAAAGGAAGCCGACCGAGGAAGAGAAAAGGGCCATGGCTTTTGGTTGGAAAGTTGCCAAGCACGTCAAATCGAATGCCATTGTTCTCGTCAGGGAGGATCGGACCATTGGAATCGGTGCTGGGCAGATGAGTCGAGTAGACTCAACCCGACTGGCAGTGATGAAGGCACAATCCCCGACAAAAGGAACGGTCCTGGCATCCGATGCGATGTTTCCATTCAGAGATGGAGTGGATACAGGAGCCGAATCTGGTGCGACGGCCATCATCCAACCCGGTGGCTCGATTCGAGACGACGAGGTGATCGCCGCCGCGGACGAATACAACATCGCCATGGTGTTTACAGGAATGAGGCACTTCCGACATTAAAAGAACGTGTCCGTGATCTGTGTTTCGTGTCCGTTTTTCTTTTCTGGACACAAAGGCTGGAGATGAGAGATGTAGGGCAGGGCTTTAGCCCTGCACAATTTGCAAGCCTAAAGGCTTGCCCTACATCTATTTTTGCGGACACGGAAAACGAGGGTATATTGTATGAAGGTTCTGGTAGTGGGTGGTGGGGGGAGAGAGCACGCCTTAGTTTGGAAGATTGCACAGAGCCCAAAGGTATCGAAGATCTATTGTGCTCCAGGAAATGCAGGAATTTCCGAACAAGCGACGATTGTCGCTATCAAGGCCAATGACTTGAATAGTCTCCTTGAGTTTGCCAAAAAAGAGAAGATTGATTTGACTGTCGTTGGGCCTGAGGATCCTTTGACTCAAGGTATTGTCGATCTCTTCGAATCAAAGGGCCTTCTCATTTTTGGGTCGAACAAGAAGGCCGCAGAGATCGAGGGAAGCAAAGCCTTTGCCAAGGAGATGATGAAGAAGTATCACATTCCGACAGCTTTTTACGAGATCTTTGATAACCGGAATGAAGCAGTGAAATATATCCGCAAGCAGGACGCTCCCATTGTGGTGAAGGCCGATGGCTTGGCAGCAGGCAAGGGAGTGATGGTCTGTAAAACCATAGAAGAGGCCATTCAATCTGTCGATAAGATCATGGTGGAGAAACTATTTGGGGAGGCAGGCAATCGAGTGGTCATTGAGGAATATCTTGTAGGAGAGGAAGCTTCTTACATCGCCTTCACCGATGGGAAAACAATCCTTCCCATGGCGTCCTCCCAGGATCATAAGCCCATCTTTGATGGAGATGAGGGTCCCAACACAGGTGGAATGGGAGCCTACTCACCCGCACCAGTCGTGACAGAAGAAGTCCATGAAAAGATCATTGAGAAGATTTTGAGACCGATCATCTATGGCATGGGAGAAGAAGGAAGACCCTATAAGGGGGTTCTCTATGCCGGTCTGATGATTCATCATGGTCATCCCAAGGCATTGGAATTCAATGCTCGATTCGGAGATCCGGAAACCCAGCCTGTTTTGATGCGGATGAAAGGAGATATCGTTCCCATTCTGGAAGCCTGCATGAAAGGGACTTTGTCCCAACACCATATTGAGTGGGACAACCGTGCCTCCGTGTGTGTGGTGATGGCTTCAAGGGGGTACCCCGGAGATTACGAGAAGGGGAAGGTCATCGCAGGGCTGAAGGAGGTCTCTCAAATGGAGGGTATCTTTGTCTTCCAAGCGGGAACAGCTCTTAAAGATGGACAGGTGATCACCAATGGGGGAAGGGTTTTAGGGGTGACCGGGCTGGGAGAAGATATTCAGAGAGCCATTGAGAGAACTTACCAGGCGGTTAAAAAGATCTCGTGGGATGGAGTTCACTATCGAACCGATATCGGCCAAAAGGCGCTGTGTTGGCTCTGAATAAACATGCAAAGAGCAGAGTGCATAGGGCATAGGGTATAGAATATGTAGCGTCGGCATTCATTGCCGACGGAAAATGGTTTTAAAAAACCGCCCTCAATAAATGAGGGCGCTACATCTACCAAGAAGGGGATTAAGTAAAGTGTATAAAATTGCAGTGATTCCTGGAGATGGGACCGGGCCTGAAGTAGTGGCTGAGGGATTGAAGGTTTTGAAAGCGGTCTCCGAAAAATTTAGGTTCAAATATGAACTTAAATATTACGGCCTGGGTGGGGAACGTTATTTGAAGACAAGAGAGACGTTGCCGGACTCTGTTCTGAATGAATTGAAACAGATGGACGCTATCTATCTGGGTGCGATCGGCCATCCGGATGTAAAGCCTGGAATTCTTGAGCAGGGGATTTTATTAAAGATTCGATTTCAACTCGACCAGTATATCAATTTGAGACCTGTCAAACTCTACCCCGGAGTGGAAACCCCTCTGAAAGACAAGGGTCCTGAGGATATTGACTTCATCGTTGTCAGGGAGAATTCAGAAGGGGCCTATACGGGAGTGGGAGGATTTCTCAAGAGGGGAACACCGGATGAAGTTGCCATTCAGGAAGCGGTCCATACCCGAAAGGGCGTGGAGCGTTGCATCCGTTTTGCCTTCGAATATTGTCGCAAAAGAAATCAGAAAAATAAGGTAACCCTCTGTGGAAAGACAAATGTTCTCACCTACGCCTTCGACCTCTGGGAAAGGACTTTTCGTGAAGTGGGAAAAGAGTTTGAAGGCATTGAGACGGATTATGCCCATGTGGATGCGATCTGTATGTGGATGGTAAAGAATCCTGAATGGTTCGATGTGATCGTCACCGACAATATGTTCGGCGATATCATCACTGACCTGGGGGCAATGATTCAGGGAGGACTGGGTATCGCTGCGGGAGGGAATATTAATCCCAAAGGCGTTTCGATGTTTGAGCCCATGGGTGGGAGTGCTCCTAAATATACGGGAATGGGAGTGGTGAGTCCGCTGGCAGCGATTTCTGCGTGCCAGATGATGCTGGAACATCTTGGAGAGGGAAAGGCTGCTCAAGGGATTGAAGAAGCCATCATGAAGGTAGTCAAGCAGGATGTGAAGAACCTGAGCGCCGGGAAAATGGGATATAGCACCTCTGAAGTTGGGGATCTGGTAGTTAAATATATTGAAGAGAAGAAATAGCAGATGGCGGATTGTTAATGGCTGGTTAGCATCGGCTATCAGCTATAGGCCATTGGCCATCAGCCACAGGAGGTTATCATGGAATGGGGAATGAAAAACCGTTTGGCACAGTTGATAAAATCGGATGGGCATTGTCTATTTTTACCCATCGATCATGGCTATTTTCAGGGGCCTACCCGGAAATTAGAGAAACCCGGAGAAACAATTCGTCCATTGCTTCGTTATTGTGACGCTCTGTTTGTAACCAGAGGAGTATTACGTGCGTCTATCGATCCTGAAAATACCAAGCCCATCATTCTTCGGGTCTCCGGTGGCACCAGCATGGTTGGAAAGGACCTCTCCGATGAGGGGATCACCACCTCGATGGAAGAGGCCATCCGTCTGAATGTGGCTGCGGTAGGTATCTCTATTTTTGTGGGAAGTGAGCATGAGCGTGAATCCTTATTGAACCTTTCAAAGCTTGTGGATGAAGGGGAAAAATATGGCATTCCTGTCATGGCCGTGACAGCAGTGGGGAAGGAGTTAGAAAAAAGAGATGCTCGCTACCTTGCCCTCAGTTCTCGAATCGCTGCGGAGTTGGGCGCACGGGTTGTCAAAACTTATTGGTGCGAAAACTTTGAAAAGGTGGTCAACGGTTGCCCTGTCCCGGTGGTGATGGCGGGCGGGCCTAAGGTCGATACGGAGTTAGAGGTCTTTGAGTTTGTTCATGACGGAATGCAAAAAGGTGCGATTGGAGTAAACCTGGGAAGAAACATCTGGCAGAATGACTTCCCTGTGCCCATGATCAAGGCCTTGCGGGCCCTTATTCATGAGAAAGCGTCTATCAAAGAGGCAAACGAAATTTTCGAACAGGAGAAAATCAAGAAATCAAAAGTTAGTTCGGAGTCATGAGTTCGGCGTTCGGAGTATTTAAAAATCTCCTAAGCACTCCCAAAATTACCAATAAAAAATTCCCTCTCCCCTGGCGGGAGAGGGTGAGGGGGCATCAGACGACATTCCCGTCAAGATAAATTATTTAGTGCGGTTTATATTCCTTCGGCAGGTTTTTGCTGAAGTGTATCCTCCCTACAGACCGCTAACGATTGGAGGATGACCAGACGAAGTTCTGGTCAATCCGATTGTCATATTATAGTCAATAAAGATGGGTTGTCAACGAATAGGGTAAATGGTGTCAAGTCTTGACGTGAGTGATTGAGAACAGTGGGTGGGTTATTTCCCATTCTTTTGGGAGGATAAGTATTTGATGATCGCTTTTTTGTATTTTTCAAAGTCA
>Ga0315281_10014191_pt1 | contig 10751 bp, 6 predicted proteins | sample YL17G07_0_MG_FD_204540 | JGI IMG/M metagenome (GOLD analysis project Ga0315281, IMG submission 204540) | Sediment microbial communities from Yellowstone Lake, YNP, Wyoming, USA - YL17G07_0 | ecosystem: Environmental > Aquatic > Freshwater > Lake > Sediment | place: USA: Wyoming | collected... | reverse complement strand
GTCCCGGTCGTCGCTTTTGATCCTGTTTGTCTCCCGCTGGATCTTCGCAACGGACGGGATGCGGTAGATTTGTGCCGCCAGGAATGGGCTGATATTCGGCAAGACCAGCACAAGGACAACCCACGCGAAAAGCGATTTTAGGACCGCCACATTCGACGTGTGCGAACGGGCAGAGAAAAAAAGCCCCAACGCATAGACATATGCAATGAGAAGGAGGATCGCAAAGATCCCATAATCCAGGCTCTGCAATTCGATTCCTGCGGCGACAGCGATGTAGAGAAGCCCGACGAGGAGGCCAAGCGTGAAAGGAACGATAAGAGTGATCACACCACCGATGAATTTCCCCACCACAACGGTGGTGCGCGGGAGAGAGCTCGAAAGCATCAGCTTGAGCAGGCCGTCCTCACGCTCGCCGGTGATCGCACTGTGAGCCAGCAAGACCGCCACCAGGCTCATGATGATCGAGACAATGGCCACAAAATCGAGTTTCGAAAGAAAAACCGGAACCGGGTTGTTGACGAAATTCTCTTGTGCGGCATCTCGGTCGGTCCCAACCACCAACGGCTGGTAGCGCGACGGCTCCCGGAACTGGCTGGACATCCATCCGATTCGATTGGAGTGACCATACTGATCGATGAACGCATCTTGCGTGTTCACACGGTTGTGATAGTCGGCCAATTCCTCCTGGTATTGCCCGGTCAGCACGACGATCGACGACACAATCAGCACGATCGCCACGACACAGAGACCGATGAATCGCATGTTCAGGAGATTGTCAAGCAGTTCTTTTCGTACCAACACCCAAAGCATGATTATTCTCCTCTACCCATTTTTATTTTCTGTGTGACTGCTATCGTGGATCATAGACGAGAAACCGAACGTAGGCTGCCGTGATGAAGAGTGCCGTGAAGAAAAGGATCACAGCCACATCGACATATCCTGTTTCACTGAAGACCTCACCCGGCAATGCGCGCGTATACCGGAACACATCGACGGGCCCTGGCTCCAATTGATTGATGCGATTGAAATTCCTCTCAACATACTGCGCGATGGCATCCTTTGCGCGAACCTCCTCATACAATCCTGTGTTTGCGATGTCGGTCAAAAGGAAATTCAACGCCCCGGACGGGGAGATGCGCACGAGTGATTTCGTCGTCCGTATCAGCGCGTTCATCTTTGGCCGGTACAATTCAACAAGCCTCGTCGTGGATTCCTTGAGCTGCTGGATCATCCATCGGCCTTCTCTACCCGCCGGTTTTTCCTTTTCACGCTGAATCCTGTTAAAGATGGCCTGAATGGTGCTCAGCCGTCCCTCCATCTCGACCCGATCACTTGTTGGCACCGGCGTGAGGCTCTTCGCCAAGACGGTGCCAAAGTTTGGAATGATGAACACAAACAGCAGCCAGATGAACAAGCTAGCCACCATCGACGTTGAACTCCGGTGAACGATCGATGAGACAAACATCCCGGCTCCCGTGAAGAGAAGAGTGTAGACAGAAGCAACCACCAGAATGATGAGGGTCTTCAACAAGAAGCTTCCTGTCACTGCGATGCTCGGCAAGAGGGAGATGGTGAGGAGAGCGAGCAAGAACAGAGCTGCAAACGGCACGAAGACCAGAATGAATCTCCCGCTGAGCTTTCCCAAGATGAGCGAGGGCCGTCGGATCCCATTCGAGAGCGTGAGCTTCAAGGTCCCTTGCTCCTTTTCGTGGGTAATGGCGTCAAAGGAAAACAGGACGGCAATGAGCGCGAGGACTACTTTGATGATGAACAACATATCGGGCACAGCGAAGAGCGCGAAGATGCGATTGACCGATTGCTGGTTCTGATGGATTGTCACCTCGTAGAGCCGAGTCAGGTTCGCCTCCAGACCCTTGGCGAAAATCGACATCGGCGTCGGCTCGATGATGATGTTCGGGCTGTTGGGCGCCGGGCGCAGGACTGCGCAGTTTTCCAACCGCAAGAGAAAATCACCGTATCCCACGATGACCGCCACTGCCATCAAGAGTGTGAGAAGGGCAGTCAGGATGAAGAATCGGTACGAGACGATGTTCTCGAGAATTTCCTTCTTTGCAATCGACCAGACCATTGTTGCTCCGTGAGGTTAGGTGTTAATTTCCAATTGCCAATTTCTGATTTCCGATTGGAAGTTGAAAATCGACAATATCCTCAGCTCACTTCCATGTACTTCAAATACAGCTTTTCCAAGTCTTCGTGGAGGAGTTCTTCTCTGGACCGTTCCATAATCAACACTCCTTCCTTCATGATGCCAACCTTATCCGCCACCTCCTTCGCTCGGAACACGTCGTGCGTCGACATCAGAATCGCCTTCCCCTCGTTTCTGAGTTTGAACAACAGCTCGATGAAGTCAGCTGCTGCCTTCGGATCGAGTCCTGCCGTCGGCTCATCGAGGAGGAGCGTCGGTGCTTGCTTCAAGATGGCGATCGCGATGCCAAGCTTCTGCCGCATCCCCTTCGAGAAGGTCTTCACCCGCTGCTCGAAGGCCCGTTCCGGCAGCCCCACCTGCCGCATGACCATATGGTAGTCCTCTTTCTTCAGGTCCTTTCTTCCCGCGAGCTTCGTGAAGAAGTCGAGGTTCTGGCTCGCCGTGAAGTTCCCATAGAGCATCACGTTTTCCGAGACATAGGCAGCGTACTTCTTTGCCTCGAGCGGCTCCTTCGTGCAATCGCGCCCGTTAATCGTGGCTGTTCCACTCGTCGGCTCGATAAAGTTGAAGAAGAGGTTGATCGTCGTCGTCTTCCCTGCACCGTTGGCACCCAGCAGGCAGTAAATCTGACTCGACTGGATATTGAGATTGAGATGATCGAGAGCGAGGAGATTGTCCTCATACCGCTTGGTGAGATCGATGGCTTGGATCATGGCGGGGATTACTCCTCAATGATTGCGGATTTTGAATTGTCAATTGCGAAGTCGTGCACGGAATCTTTGATTTTTCATTTTCCCTTTTGCATTGGTTCACCGCACATCATAGTTCAAGAACCGGACGTAGGCCACCGCAAACGGTGCGATCAGCCAAAATACGAGCGAGATCAGACTCCCCATGTTTCCTGCAAAGACTTCGGAGAGACTGGCTCGGCCCACGGAGAAGCTCGGCAAGGTCTTGATGTCGACGAATTCATTGATGGAAGAGGAGCTTGCGGTGCCCCCACCAGGGAAGATGATCGTCGTCTTACTGACATGGCTGTATAGCGCTGCGTCCAGCGTCTGTTGATGGACTTTGACCGCATCGAGATACTTCTGCTTGTCGATTTCGCCGGTCCCGCACACGTCGGTGAGGAAGCGCGTAAACGCGGCGCTAGGGGAGATGAGCGACAGGTTGCTCGCGATCGCTTGCTGGTCCTGCTTCTCTCTGCTGTGCGAGTCTTCGAGGTTCCGCAGTTGTTCCGCCTTTCTCTCACGATATTGCTGCTCCAGTTGCGTCTTGTAGGAATTCCATTCGTCTCGCTTTGCTGCGGGCTCCAGATTGTTGGACAGAGGATACCCCTTTCCGAAGATCGCCTCAAACTGCCTTCCGAGCAGCTTTCCTTTCTCTTCATCGAGCGCCTTGACAATGAAGAATTTCTGCATGGAAACCACGGTCTCCGTTCTGATCGGATAAGCGACGGAGGCAACCATGTCGCTCAGCTTCGGGACGACAAGCTGGAAGAAGATCCAGACGAGAAGGATTGCCACGAGCGCCGTGCGTGCGCGAGAGGAGCTGGTGGAGACTGTGAGTCCTAGCGTGAAGTACGCCAGAATGAAGAGGGACGCCGACACGAAGACAAGGATCACGCGTGCAATGATTCCGGAGTCGGAAAGGGGGAACGAGGTAACGCTCAGGAGAATGACCCCGAGCAAGAACGTGATGACAAACGGCATCCAGACCGACACGTAGCCGCCCAGGAGCTTCCCCATGAGCAAGCTGTTGCGGGGAACGCTGTTCGACAGGATTCCGCGCAGCGTCCCAAGTTCTTTCTCTCCTGCGATCAGGTCCGAGGCAAACAATAGGACAATCAGGCTGATGACCATCTGGACGATGAAGAGGAAATCGAACTGGCCGAAGATGGAAAGGACCGACTCATCCCCGACGGAGGTCTCACCCTCTTTGAATCCGTCTGCCTGGAAGTCGTAAAAGCGTGGGAGCGAACTCTCGAAGCCCGCGGCGAAGATGGAGAGAGGCGCAGGAGGACGAAAGCCTTTCAGGGGAATTGCCCCAAAGTGGATATCCGCCATCCTGGAGGAAGCGAGGGCATCGCCCGCCAGACGAATTTGCTCATTGTAATCGCTCACCCTTTTCGAATAGTCAAGATAGTGCACGTACAGTGACGAAACGATAAGGACCGCACAAATGAGGAGAAAGAGAGGAAATCGATAGCTCAGAATGTTCTCGAGAATCTCTTTCTTCATGATGGAGGAGAGCATGTCAGAAGCCTCCCGTTGGTATGATCGCTTGAGCGGTTTGGCACGCAGGTTACGGTAAACCGACGCCGGTGCGTACGGCTTGAATTCACTCTACTTCAACAATCTCTGTGCCGATGGCCTGAACGTCTGAAGCGGATATTCTTTGAAGGGTCCCTGAAGATCGGCGGGTAGGATCTTACACAACTGTGGGTAAGGAATTACACAGCAGAGGCGACCGTCATCCTTACTTGAGATTGACCCTCTGTGAGGTGACGGTCACCTACTCATTCCTCTCCTCTATCCCATACTGATGCATCTTGTTGAAGAGCGTTTTTCGGGAGATCTTCAATCGCTGCGCTGCTTCCGTTCGGTTCCAGCCAACTTGACGGAGGGTCTCAAGGATGACCTGGCGTTCAGCCTCTTGGCTCAAGGAGCGAACATAGCGTTCCAGCCCCTTCTTCTCGTCGTACCGAAGAATTCTGTCCGGCGTCTTCCCGGCGAGGAAATCGAAATCCTTCAGCTCCATCGAGACCCCGGTTGTATTCATCATCGCCCGCTGCACAGCATTCTCAAGCTCGCGGATATTCCCCTTCCACTCGTAGCTCTTGAGGAAATCAAGCACGTTAGGCGATACTCTCTCCACCCGCCTCCCGAACGTTTCTCGATGCTTTGCGAGGAAATGCCGGACGTACAGCGGGATGTCTTCTCCGTGCTCGCGGAGCGATGGCATACGAAGCTTTAAGACGTTAAGACGATAGTAAAGATCCTCTCGAAACTTTCCGTCTCGTACCTGCGCTTCCAGGTCTTTGTTCGTTGCTGCGATAACTCGCACATCGACCTTCACAGGAACGCTCCCCCCAACACGCGTAAACTCCTTCTCCTGAAGGACCCTCAAGAGTTTTGTCTGAGCCTCGAGTGGATGCTCTCCGATCTCATCCAGAAAAATGGAGCCTGAGTTCGCTTCCTCAAACCTCCCGATCCTCTGCTCCCTCGCGTCGGTGAAAGCCCCTCGCTCGTGCCCGAAGAACTCGCTTTCCAGCAGGCTCGAAGGAATGGCTGCACAGTCGACGATCACGAGCGGGTATCCTTTGCGCTTGCTCTCGTAATGAATCGCCCTCGCTGCCAGCTCCTTGCCTGTGCCGCTCTCACCTTCAATCAGCACGCTTGCATCGGTCTCCGCTGTCTTCCGAATTTGTCGCCGCACCTCCTGTAAGACCGGACTCTCACCGAGGATGTTCTCGATGCCCCATTTCCCCTGGACCTCTCTCTTGAGCCGATTCACTTGATCTGAAAGCTGGTACAGCTCGATTCCCCGCCGAACAAGAAGCAGCAACTGTTCGTTATCGTAGGGCTTCGTCAGGTAGTCATACGCCCCCTCTTTGATTGCCTGAACGGCCGTCGGAATACTCCCATGGGCGGTAAGGATGACGGACACAACTCCCGCCAATTGTTCTCTCATCCGCTTCATCGTCTCGATGCCATCCATTCGCGGCATCTGGAGATCGACGATTGCGAGATGCGGATTGAACGATCTGCATTTCTCAAGAGCCTCGAATCCGTCCGCAGCTGTCTCCACCTCGTACCCCTCATCCCTCAGCACGACGGCAAGGATCGTACGGATCTTCTCCTCATCGTCAACGACAAGAATCTTCCCTTTGTTCGCGGGCGCGTTCATCCCTGGGGGACCTTGTGGACTCTGCTTTGACGCGGGAGCCGCACGAGAACCGCGGTCCCTCCCTCCGTTCCTTCCGCTGGACTCTGGATTTGAATTTCACCTCCATGCTTGCTCACAATCCCATACGATATCGACAAGCCGAGGCCGGTTCCTGCCTCCTTTGTTGTGTAAAATGGGTCAAAGACTCTTGTCAGGTCCGCCTCAGGAATGCCGGGGCCAGTGTCACTGATCGCCACAGAGGCGTAATCGGACCCTTGGGAAAGACCCGTGTGCCCGACGCTGTCGCCGAGTTCAATGGTGATCCTTCCCCCGGCTGGGAGGGCTTCAACGCTGTTGAGAAGGATGTTCAGGAACACCTGCTTCAGCTGCGACGCGTCGCCTGGAATTGGCGGAACCGGCAGATGGAAGCGCTTCTGGACCTCAATGCCCTGTTCCCGCAGTTTGGGCTCAAGTAACAGGAGGGTTTGGTCCAGGACATCTCCAAGATCGACGGTACTGAAATGAAGCTCGGAGGACTTGCTGAACGAAAGAAGTCCTTTGATGATCTGGTCGATGCGATCCACTTCTTCAATGATTCCATCGACCAAGGGTCTCTTCTCACCGGGAAGGTCCTTCTGAAGGAACTGAATCGTGCTGCGGATCGAAGTGAGAGGATTTCGAATCTCGTGAGCGGCTCCCGCAGCAAGTTCACCGATCGTGGCAAGCCTGTCTGAGTGGAAGAGTTTTTTCAGCCGGTCTTCCTGGAACTGATAGATCAAGGCGTGCTCGATGGCGAGCGCGGTCTGGCTCGCCAGCATCGAGATGGTGCCGATTTCGGCCTGCGAGTATGCGGAGCCATCGAGCTTCTGCCCCAGGAACAACGCGCCCGTCAGGCGATTGACGATGATCAACGGAACGACCAGCCGGGTGAAGGTCTTGCTCAGGAGCTCCTGCTCCCGGTGAGAAAGAAACGGTAGAACCTCTGTCTGTTGCAGCACGTCGAGCGCACTTCGGTTCACCGTGAGCCATTTGATCAGGTTATCCGAGCGGGAGAAACTAAACTCTGCCAGCAGCTCAGGCTTGTTTCCCTTTGCCATCTTGCCGACATACCGGTCCGTGATGGGTTCGAACAGGGTAAGATACAGTGCGCTGGCACCCGACATCTCCGTCAGCTTGGCGGAGAAGTTCTCCAGGAGCTGGTCGAGGCCGACGATGAGGCTGAGGGAACGGAGAAACTCCTCAGGGCTGAAGGGTGGCTGCGGGCGCCCTTCGCGAGACAACCAATCCTTGATTCGTCGGTACGTGTGATCCATGCGGAGAAAATGCGGCGGTGATCTCAGGTTTGGATTGACGTGAAAGCAATCTAAGGGTTTTCCGTGCTATTCTCAACCTTTCCGCTCTGGACCCTTCGCACTCTCCGGAGAGGCTCCCTCGTTCCAGACGACCGCTGTGAGACGCACTATCAGCCGAGGGGGGCGCACCGACGTACAAAAAAAAGTCCGGTCGACGACCGGACTCAGTTCTCAAAAGGAGCTCTTGTCACTTCACCAGCACTTTTGCCTTCTGCTCTCCCAGGAATTCCTCGACGAGGCTGCGATCCTTGAGCGAGGTTGCAATGCGGCGGAGAGCTTCCTTGATGTCCGCGGCAGCAGAAACGTACGACAATCGGATGTATTCCTGATCCTCATCCTTCGTCCTCGTCCCGAAGCAATGCTGTCCCAGGACAGCGACGCCGGCTTTGTGCAACAGGAACTGCTGGAGCTGTTTGGAGTCCTTGAAACCGTGCTTCCGGCAAGCCGTGGTCACATTCGGATACACGTAGAACGCACCGGCCGGCTTCTTGCAGGAGAATCCATCGATCCGATTGAGCCCATCGACGATCAGATCGCGGTTCGCTCGGAAGTCTCGCACCATCTCGTCAACGGAATCTTGCGGACCGAGCAGAGCAGCCATACCGGCATACTGCGTGAAGGTTGCCGTGCAGGAAGCCGAATTGGTCATCAAGCGCGTCACCTGCGCAGCCAGATGTTTCGGCATGACGCCATAGCCCAGGCGCCAGCCGGTCATCGCGTACGTCTTCGAGTGACCGTCGAGAATGATCGTCCGCTCCTTCATTCCAGGGAACTGGACGATGCTCTCGGCTTTTCCTTCATAGACGATGCGTGTGTAGATTTCGTCCGAGAGCACCCAGAAGTCGTGCTTCAGTGCCAACTCCGCAATCTCGTGGAGGTCCTTCTTCGGTATGATTCCACCCGTCGGATTCTGAGGAGAGTTAACGATCACCATTTTCGTACGATCGGTGATCCTTGAGCGAAGCTCCTTGATATCGAAGCTGAAGCCCCTCTCTTCGCGAAGCCGAAGCGGCACCGCCTTCGCTCCAACGAAATTCGCCATCGACTCATAGATCGGGTATCCCGGCAGCGGGTAGATGACCTCATCTCCCTCTTCGACCGTCGCCAGGACGCTGAAGAAGATCACCGGTTTCCCTCCCGGCACAACGACGATCTCGTCGGGCTCAAACCGCAGCCCCCTCGTTCTCGAAACGTAGTCCGCTATGACGCGGCGAAAATCCGGAAGACCCGCCGACGGACCGTAATGGGTCTGGTTGTCATCTAACGCTCTCTTCCCCGCGTCTTTGATGAACTCGGCCGTATTGCACGCCGGCTCTCCGATGGAGAGTGCGATGATGCTCCGGCCTTTCGCCCTCAGTTCATTGATTTCCGCCAGGACGTCAAACGCCGTCTCGGTGCCTAGTCTTGACATTCGTTCTGCAAGTTTCATAAGTCACCTATCGAGAAACTGATGTTGGTTTCTAGGTTGAGTTCTGATGCTCTCTTAGTGAATCGCGACCGCTCGCTTTTTCAGCTCGAAGAGCTCGAAGGCCTTCCTCGCAATATGCTCGGCGCTGACCTCGAACTCCTTGATTAACTCCCACGGCGCCCCTGACTCGCCGAACCGGTCTTTGATGCCGATGGAGCCGGTAATGACGGGGAGCCGGTAAAGCTGCGGTGACTCGGTGATGATGCGGCAGACCCGATCTGCCAGTCCGCCGATCTGATGCTCCTCCGCCGTCACGACGATGCCCGTATCCTTCGCCGCGCTGATGATCGCCTTTGCGTCCAGCGGTTTGAGGGTGTGCATGTTGATTACGCGGGTTTCGATGTCGTACTCCTGCTTGAGGATGTATGCCGCGCGCATCGCCTCAGGGACCATCGGTCCGCAGGCGATGATCGAGAGCTCCTCCCCTTCCCCTTCAAACCGCGACGCCAGAACCGTCTCAAACGCATCGATGAATCGCGGCAGCACCTTCCGCAAGCGGATGACGTTCGCCTCACCAAACTTGAACGGGGTTTGTTCGGTTGTCACAATCGGCGTCGCCTCGCGCGCGAATCGAATGAATTTCGGACCTCGCAAGCCAAACAACAGATGTGCTGTGGCTTTGCGAGTCTCGACCACGTCGCATGGTACTGAGACGTTCATGTTCGGGAGCCCGCAGACCTGGAACAAATCCTCGAGAGCCTGGTGCGTTGCGCCGTCCGGCCCGACGGAAACCCCGCCGTGAGCTCCAGCGATCAACACATTGAGGTCCCCGTAGCATACGGTCGTCCGGATCTGATCTAAACATCGGCTCGGCGCGAAGGTTCCATAGGTGCCGAGGACAGGGATTTTCCCCTCCCGGGCGAGCCCGGCAGCGACGCAGACCGCGCTCTGCTCGGCAATGCCAACGCTGACCCATCGTGGCTTCCGGTCCGGGTGGCCGTCATAGAATTCGCTAATGGTGATCGAACCAGAGATGTCCAGACCGAGACACACCACGCGCTCGTCGCCGCCAAGCTCTTTCAGCGCAGCCCCGAATCCCTTCCTGGTCGGCTGCATTTCGACACGCATCAGCTCGTCGGTGTTCCACCAGTAGTCACGGCCAAACCGCGGCATCTTGTTGTTGAGCTCGACATCCATGTGTTTCTGATAGGCCGTTGCGGTGTTGAGCATTTGATCAACCGGAAGCTTGTCCGCGAGGCCGAGCTGCGTCAGTCCCTTTCGCATCTCCTCGACGCTGGGAGTTTTGCCATGCCACCCTACAACGTTTTCCATAAAGTCCACGCCCTTGCCCTTCACCGTCTCCGCGATGATGACCACCGGCTTCCCCTTCATCTTCTTCGCTTGATCGAACGCCTGAACGATCTCGTCCATCCTATGTCCGTTGATGTGGATGACGTCCCAGCCGAAGCTCCGGTACTTCTCGTCGAGCGGGTCGATATTCATCACATCCTTCACCCATCCGTCGATTTGAAGGCGGTTCTTGTCGATGATGCTGACGAGATTGTCAAGCTTGTAGTGGCCTGCCTCCATCACCGCTTCCCATATTTGACCTTCCTGCTGCTCGCCGTCGCCGTTGATGCAGTAGACGCGAGACTCCGACTTGTTGAGTCGGAGCCCTATCGCCATACCCACGGCAATGCTCAATCCTTGCCCGAGCGAGCCTGTGGAGACCTCGACTCCCGGGAGCTTGAGCCAGTGGGGATGACCCTGATACGGGCTCCCGAGCTTCCTCAACTTCACCACGTCCTTCACGTCGTAGAATCCCGCCATCCCCAGACCCAGGTAGAGACTCGGCGCTTTGTGGCCGGCCGACCAGACAATTCGGTCCCGGTCCTTCCACTGAGGATCCGACGGATCGAGCCGGGCGACGTGCACA
>Ga0315281_10014190_pt1 | contig 10753 bp, 10 predicted proteins | sample YL17G07_0_MG_FD_204540 | JGI IMG/M metagenome (GOLD analysis project Ga0315281, IMG submission 204540) | Sediment microbial communities from Yellowstone Lake, YNP, Wyoming, USA - YL17G07_0 | ecosystem: Environmental > Aquatic > Freshwater > Lake > Sediment | place: USA: Wyoming | collected... | reverse complement strand
GCTGGTCGAAGAAGGCCGAGAACCACCTCGCCCTGCTGCAGCTGGCCTGCGGCCTGATCGCCTTCAAGAAGGCGCACGCCGCACGCCTCGCGGCGGCCCTACAGGGATAGGTCCTTAGCGAGCACCGGCTCCAGCGCCTGCGCTGCCCCGACTGCGGCCGCACCACGCGGGCAGAGCTGCCGCCCGAGGTCCCGGCCGGCGCCTTCGGCCCGCGCCTGCAGGCGGCGGTCGCCACCCTCGCGGTTAGGAACCGCGTCTCGCACCGTGACGCGGTCGAGTTCGTCGGTGAACTCTTCGGAGCGCGCATCTCCGCGGGCTCTGTCGAGGCGATCCTGCAGCGCGCCGGGCAAGCGCTGGCCGTCCCCTACGACGGTCTGCTCGGGCACGTCCGCGCCGCCCCGGCGCTCAACATCGACGAGAGCGGCTGGCGCCTACGCGGCGGCAAGCGCACGCTCTGGGGGGCGCTCACCTGCCGCGCGGCGGTCTTCCGCCCCGCCGAGGGTCGCCACCGCCGCGAGGCTGAAGGCGCTGCTCGGCGAGGAGTTCGCCGGCGTCGCCTGCTCGGACCGCTGGTGGGCCTTTCGACTACCTCGATGCGGAACGGCGGCAGTTCTGCTCTCGCGCACCTGGCGCGTGACTTCACCGCCCACAGCGAGGGCCTCGGCGCCCAGAAGCAGTTCGGCGCGGCCGGCCTTGAGATCGCCGCAAGCCTGTTCGCCGCTTGGGGAGAGTTCCGACGAGACGCTGACCGTGCCCGCCTTGCCGAGCGCATCGGCCCGCTCCAGGAGGAGCTCCGGGCACTGCTCGAGGAGGCGGCGCGCAAGAGCGCCCGCCACCGCCGCCACCGCACCTTCGCCAAGAACCTGCTCAAGCGCTGGCCGGCGCTCTGGAGCTTCGCCGGCGTGCCCGGCGTCGCGCCCACCAACAACCACGCCGAGCGCGGCCTGCGCGGCGCCGTCATCTATCGCAAGCTCTCCTTGGGCAGCCAATCCGAGCACGGCGAGCGCACCATCGAACGACTTCTCTCCGCCTCGGTCACCTGCCGCCTGCAGCGCCGCTCCCTCTTTGCCTACCTCAGCGACGTGCTCGCCGCCAAGATCCGCGGCGACCCCATCCCGCTGCTCACCTGAGCACGGCGACGGGGGAACTGAACGCTTACGTCTCGCCGACGCACGGCCGACGCATCGTGCGCCCCTTTGGTTCGGTCGTCACACCCTTGGATGCCCTCGCCCAGCGGCATCTCGAAGGCATTCCGCTGCAGGCAAGGCGCGATCTGAGCACGAAGGCGAATCAAGAGGGGCCAGTCGACGCTGCCCGCCCACGAACGGCGCACGGGAGCGCCCGGGAAGCAGGCTCGGCGCCACCTCGGGGCGCACCGACCTCAGTCTGGTGGAGGCTGGCCTGGCGAACTCTGCCTGCCTCGGGCCCGGTACGGCGCCAGGTCGGCACCAGCGCGGCGCAGTGCCCGGGCTCCATATTTGGCCCGCACGCGATCGACGGCCTCATCGCAGGCGAGTTCAGTCGAGGGCTCGTCGAGCTCGAGCTGGCGGGCCTCGCCGGAGAGGCCGCTGAGGGTGAGACCGACGAGGCGCAGCTTGCGGCCGGGCGCGTGCAGGTCGGCGAGCAGTGCGAGGGCGGCTTCGTAGATGACTTTGGTGGTGCTCGTCGCCGCGGGCAGGGTGCACTGGCGGCTGACCGTGCGAAACTCCCGGTCGCGCAGCTTCAGGGTGAGCGTGCGGCAGGCGAGGCCCTGGCGACGCAGTTCGCTCGCCGTGCGATCGGCGAGGTCGAGCAACGTCGCCGCCAGCAGCTCGGGGTCGGCGGTGTCAGCGGCGAAGGTCACCTCGTGGCCCAAGGACTTAGGCGCGGCGTGGCCTGAGCGCACGGCGCTGTCGCTGCCCCCGAAGGCAAGCTCTCGGAGAGAGGCGCCTCTGGCGAACGAGGCCTCGAGCAGTGGCAACTCGGCGTCCTGCAGTTGCCCGATCGTGCTGATGCCGAGGGAGCGCAGTCGCTCCACGGTCACCGGCCCGATGCCGGAGAGAGCGCCGACCGGTAGGGCGCGCAAGCGGCCGTGCACGTCGGCCTCGGAGAGCGTGGTGAGGCCGCCGGGCTTCTCAAGCTCGGCGGCGAGCTTGGCGAGCAGCCTGGTGGGGCCGATGCCGATCGAGCAGGAGAGGCCGAGCTCAGCCTGCGCGAGGGCCTGTATCTGGCGAGCGATCTCCTGCGGCGGGCCGAAGAGGCGGCGCGAGCCGCTCACGTCAAGGAAGGCCTCATCGATGGAGACCGGTTCGACGAGATCGGTGAAGCGTGCGAAGAGCTCGAGCAGCTGCTCGTGCACCGCTGCGTAGGCGGCCATGTCGACGGGCAGGAAGGCGGCCTGCGGGCAGAGGCGCTGGGCCTGCGCCATGGGCATCGCCGTGCGCACGCCGTAGGCACGGGCCTCGTAGGAGGCGGTGCTCACCACGCCGCGACTCACGGCCTTGCCGCCGATGACCACGGGGCGAGCGCGCAGTTCGGGGCGGCGGGCCTGCTCCACCGAGGCGAAGAAGGCGTCCATGTCGATGAGCAGGAGGGCGCGAGTCATCGCCGTCCATCCTGCCCTGCGACGGCGGCGCTGTCGAGTCCCGGGCGACGCTTCGCCGCGACGGCATGTGCCCGGTGAGCGGCTTGGCGGTGGAGGAGTCGTTCCGACCGACCGTCGTGCCGCGAGAGATGGCCGCCTCCCGGACCCAGGGCGCCGTGAGCGCTTGGGCGTTCCGCGGTCACAGGTGTGCCCGTTCCGTCCCGGCGGGGTGCACGCGCCTTGGCGAGTCCGCCAACACTGTGCCGCCGGGCGCCAGGTCCACTATCGCCTTAGGGCAGACCCGATTCCGCCTTGACGGATGGCACGTCGTAGTTGCTCCTCAGCCCCCGGCGCGCCAAGGTCCGGACCTCGCACGATCCGCTCCGAGAGGTCGAAGCACGGCGCCGCTCAGGCAAGCACGACCACGGCCGGCACGACCAGGGGCCGTGCCCGATGCGTTCATGGCCGCAGCTCAAGTGCCTCGACATGGGCCGGCCGCAGCGCTCGAAAGTGACGCTGGTCGAGCGTCGCGACCTTCGACTCGGCCAGGCGCTCGGCGAGCGCCACGACGCTGGCATCGACGACCCCGAGCGCGAGGTCGGCGTACCGAGCCTGCAGCTCGCGGCAGCGGGCAAGATCGGCGCCCGTCGGCGGCTCGGCGCGGTAGACCCCCGCGAGCAGATCGTCGAGGAAAATGAGCCAGGCTTCGGGTGGCAGCCGGCGGCCGCACCAGTAGTCGAGCTCGGCGAGGACGAGGGTCGGTACGACCAGATCCTCGTCCGCGTCCGTCAGCAGCCGCGCGCAGCGCTCGTGATCGGGATCGGCGGCGTCGAGCGCAGCAAGCAGCGGGCCCGTGTCGCAGATGAGCGCCACCGTCAGCGCGGCTCTTCGGCGACCGGCTCCGCCGTGACTTCGGCGGCGCTCCGGCCATCTGTGGAACGTGCCACGCCGACCCGCGGACGCCGCCTCGCGCGCAGCGCGTGTGCCTTCTCCTCCACCGCTTCGCGGAGGAGGGTCGCGAGGGGGGTGCCTCGTCGCTGCGCCTCTGCCTCGAGCGTACGGAGGGCGGCTTGCGGCGCGCTCACGGTGGTCCGGCGGAACTGAGTCATGATGCTTGATGCTAGCATCGTGATGCGAGATAGGCAAACGGCAACGTGTGACCGGGCACGAACAGTGTCGGACGCCGCCGTCGCCGTCCCAGCGGCGCCGGTACTAATCGGGGATGTCGCCTCAGCCGAAGTAGGGGACTGGCTCGTTCGGAACGATCCCAAGCGCCTGAACGCAGTTGCGGCCGCGCCTGATGGAACGCACGGCGCGGGCGAGGCACACGACCCCGCCCGCGCCTGCTTGTCGGCCTGCTTCCTCAAGCTGAACTTCTCACTGCCCCACCGCCTCAGACCTGTCGCTGTTTGGCATAGACGCGCGACCGTGTCACGCTGCTCGCGACGACTCGCGCACAATGACGCAGGTCAAAGGAGAGCGCATGCGCATGGAAGTGACGCCCGAGAGCGCCGATCCGGCCGCTTGGGTAGCCGACACGATCGCTCGATTCTGCCGCTCGGCGCAGAACAACCTCGGCCTGCCGCAGGACGAGCCGGCGTTCGCTGCGCCGCTCATCGGCTTCGCCGCCGGAGACGATCCCCTTTTCGGGGAGTTCAAGCAGCACGTCGGCGCCTCTCACTGGACGCCCGGCGAGGCGTTCGCGCTCGCCTTCCCGGAACTCGCTGCCGTCGCCGGCGAGCTGAGCGTCATCAGCTGGATCCTGCCGCACACCCAGCAGACCAAGCGCGACAACGGCGAAGAGACGAGCCTGCCGGCCGAGCGCTGGGCGCGGGCCAAGCTCGTCGGTGAGCAGTTCAACGTCGCCCTGCGCGAACACCTTGTCGCGACCTTCGACGAAGCCGGCATCGCGGCCGTCGCCCCCACGCGCCTGCCGCAGTATTGGACGGAAGAGGTGACGAGCAGCTGGTCCGAGCGCCACATCGCCTATGCCGCCGGGCTCGGCACCTTCGGCCTCTGTGATGGCCTCATCACGCCGCTCGGCAAGGCCATGCGCTGCGGCTCGGTCGTCGCTCGCCTTGCTCTTGCGGCCACGCCGCGCCTCTACAGCGACCATCACGCCTACTGTGACTTCTTCGCCGGGAAGCGCTGCGCCGTCTGCGCTGAGCGCTGCCCCGTGGGCGCCATCAGCGAGCGGGGTCACGACAAGGCCAGGTGCCTCGCCTACCTTGCGCAGGTGCGCCGCGAGTTCATCGAGTCGCAGTTCGGTTTCCCGACTGATGCGTGCGGCCTCTGCCAGACCAACGTTCCCTGCGAGTCTCGCATACCAGGACGGCGGCAGGGGTGAGGCGGCAGCCCCGCTCGGAGGGCACTACCATGAGTCCCGATGACTCGGAGGTGCAGGAAATGCGGCGGACGCCGAAAGCGGGGCACTCATGATGACCGGCGAACAAGCCCAGAGGACGATCCTGATCACCGGTGCGGCGGGCAACCTTGGGAGCCTGCTCGCGCGTCGACTGGCGGATGGCGAGCACCGGCTGAGGCTGATGGTGCATCACACAGATGTCCCAACCGACCTCCGGGATGCCCCCGGCGTAGAGGTGGTGCGGGCTGACCTCGCCGATCCGGCTTCGCTGCCAGCAGCGGTCGCCGGCGTCGACTCGGTCGTGCATTTCGCCGGGGTCCTGTTTGCGCCTCGACCGGAGCGGTTCTTGCCGAAGACCAACACCCAGTACTTCGCGAATCTGCTGACGGCTTGCGTCGCCCAGAGAGTCGACCGGCTCGTGCTGATCTCGTTCCCTCACGTCGAAGGACCGACCACCCCCGACCATCCCGCCCTCGGACGGCTCGACGGCAGGCCGCCGTCCGCGCACGCTCGCACACGGCTGGAGGAGGAGCGCCTGCTGTTCACAGGCACGGCCGACACGGAGACGACGCCGGTCTCGCTGCGGCTCGGCATGGTCTACGGCCGCGGCGTGCTCATGATCGACGCGGCGCGCTGGCTGGCCCGCCGCCAGCTCCTCTCCGTGTGGCGCGCGACGACTTGGATCCACCTGCTCTCGACAGCCGACTACCTCGAGGCCACCGTAGCCGCCGCCACCGCCAAAGGCGTGAGCGGCATCTACCACGCCGGCGACGAGCAGCCGCTGACGCTGCAGAGTTTCCTCGACGAGGCCTGCCGCGTGTGGGGCTACCCCCAGCCCTGGCGCCTGCCGACATGGCTGTTCTACATGGCGGCGGCCGCCTGTGAGGTCGCCGCCGGCGTCTTCGGCACGCGGGCGCCCCTGACGCGTGACTTCATCACCATCGGGCGCATGTCCTACTGTGGCGACACGACTCGCTTCCGCTCAGAGCTGCTCCCCCACCTCGCGTACCCGACTTTCGACGACGGGAAGTCTACGCTCGCGTGACACGGCGCCTCCGCGAGCCTCACCCCGCCGTCGCGTTTGTGCCGGTGTTCACGGCGACTGTCTCCTGACCCGTCACCGGTCAAGAAGACGGCGGCATTGCAGATCCGGAATCCTCTGTCCCGTGCACGGCGCGATTGAAGCGAGACTGGTGCCCCCGGCTGGAATCGAACCAGCGACGCCAGGTCTAGGTGGCGAACGGCCGCTGTCGTCTCGTCTTGGTGGCCCGTGCGCAAAGGTGCTGCACAGTCGCAGGTTCTTCGCGAGCTGCGTGCTACGTCGTGGTCAGCCGTGGCTGGCTGTGGTGTTGCGTCTTGTCGGCAACGAGTCGGCATCGGAAGGACAACGCAACGGAGGCCGGTACAGCCGCGCTGAAGAATGGCGCCAAGCCATACGACGGCAACGACGACTGCCCCAGTCGTCGACACCCGGCTGCGGTCCCAGCAGAGGCCGCGCGGCAGGACGGAGAAGGGATCCCGGCGCGTCTCCAGTCGTGTGTGGCGTCATGCACCATCGTCTCCGATATACGACCGGTGCAGCTCCAGTGAGGTACCGTCCGCGCGTGGACGACAACCTCATCGGACCGTTCCATGAGGTACCCTTCGCCGCGGCGCGCACGACCACCACAGATACGCTGCGCATGGCAGCGCGCCGGCATCACATTCCGGTCATCCTCGAGATCGACGTGACGAGGGCGCGCGAAGCCATCGGCCGCGCCAGGCAGCAGGGCGGAGACGACGTCTCGTTCACCGCCTGGGCCGTCGCCTGCGTGGCGAAAGCGGCGGCCGAGCACCGGCGCGTGCACGCTGTGCGCCGCGGCCGCCGCAGCCTCGTCCTGTTCGCCGATGTCGATGTCAGCCTGGCCGTGTACCGACGGCTGACCACGCCAGCCGGCTCCGACGCCGGCGAGCGGCTGCCGATGCCCTACGTCGTGCGCCGCGCACAAGCCAAGAGCGTCGAGCAGCTGAGCGCCGAGATCCGCGCCGCCCAGACCCTGCCCTTGACGCCCGGCGAGCAGTGGCTCGATCCGCGGGGCACGGCGCCGGCGCCGTGGCTGCTGCGCCTGGGCTTCGCAGCGCCACATCGCCTGCGCCGCTGGCTCTACTGGGACCGCCCGCTCGGTGATCCGTGGCGCGTCAAACAGACGATGGGGACAGTGATGGGGAGCTCCGTCCCGCTCACGAGCAAGTCGGGCGGCGGCGCCTGGGCGATCCCCCGCGGCATCCACCCGCTGATCGTGGTCCTTGGCGCCATCGGCCGCCGGCCGGGTTGCGTGGGTGAGGAAATCGTGTCGCGTGACATCCTGAGCCTGACGGTGCTCTTCGACCATGACGTGGTGGACGGCGTCCCGGTGGCCCTGTTCCTGCGGCGCCTGACCGACCTCATGGAGAGTGCCTTCGGGCTCTGACAGTCCGCCGGAGGCTCAGGGGTCGGGGCGGGGAGAGCCAGGCGGCGAACGGGACGAGGCCGACTCCGGGACTGCGCCCTGCCGGCCTTCGCGTGACTAGGGTCAACGCGCTGTCGCAGGTTATGGAGACGTGTCGGGCCGGAGGAAGTGCGCGCTGTGCAGATCTTCTTCCCCAGCCGCCGACACCATGCCGACGACACCAGCTCTACCTACACCCTGGCGGATCACATCTCCAGCGGTATCGAGGCTGTCGAGCAGCCGCTCCAAGGACCTGTTGCCGGTCCCTTGCGGCAGCGCCGCACGCCGTATACTTGCGGACATGTCAGACGTCGCCGAAGCGCTGTCGCCCCTGATCCACCATCTCTGCGGTGGCGAGCCTCCCTTGCGTATGCGCTTCTGGGACGGCAGCGAGGTCGGGCCGGCGGCCGGCCCGGGCGCCGCGAGTCCGGATTGCGATCCGACGACGCACACTGTCGCGACTGTCGTGATCAGATCGCCAAGAGCCTTGCGTCGGATCCTCTGGCAGCCCAACGAACTCGGGTTGAGCAGGGCCTACGTGGCCGGTGAGATCGACGTCGAGGGGAGCATCTGGTCGCTCTTCGGGCCGCACGGTCTGCTCTCTTCCGGGGGCCTCCCCAGGGGCTGGAAAGCGCGCCTGGAGGGCGGCCGCCGGCTGCTCGTGGCCGCCAAGGCGACCGGCGCGCTCGGCCGCCCTCTCGCGCCGCCGCCCGAGGAGGCGCGCCTGCGCGGCCCGCTCCACTCGCGCCGCCGCGACGCTCGGGCGATCGCGCATCACTACGACGTGTCCAACGACTTCTATCGCCTCGTCCTTGGCGAGACGATGACCTACTCATGCGCCTACTTCTCCACGCCGGAGACGCCATTGGCCGACGCACAGCGGGCGAAGTACGACCTCATATGCCGCAAGCTGGGTCTGCGGCCGGGGATGCGTCTTCTCGACGTCGGTTGCGGCTGGGGCGGCATGGCGCTCCACGCCGCCGAGCACTACGGCGTGCGCGCCGTCGGCGTGACGCTATCAAAGCGCCAGGTCGAGTACGCGTGCGACGCGGTCGCTGCCGCAGGCCTCGACGACCGCGTCAAGATCCGTCTGCAGGACTTTCGCGACGTCGCAGACGGTCCTTTCGACGCCGTCTCGAGCATCGGGATGGTCGAGCACGTGGGGAGGTCCCGGCTGGCGGAGTACTTCGGCCGCCTGTACGCGCTGCTGCGCCCGGGCGGCCGCCTGTTGAACCACGGCATCTGCTGGCCTCGCGGCAGCCACGGCCTTGGGCGCACCTCGTTCGTCGGCCGCTACGTGTTTCCCGACAGCGAACTGCACGAGGTCGGCCTCATCGCCCAGGCGATGCAGGCGCGCGGCTTCGAGGTGCGCGATACCCAGTCGCTGCGCGAGCACTACGCACTCACACTTCACCGTTGGGTGCACGACCTGGAGGAGAACTGGGACGAGGCGGTCCGCATCGCCGGCGCGGGGCGGGCGCGGGTGTGGCGGCTCTACATGGCCGGCTCAGCTGAAGACTTCGCCCGCGGCAAGCTCACGGTGAATCAAGTGCTCGCCGTGCGACCGGATGCAGTCGGCAGCTCGGACATGCCCCTGACTCGCGCAGCCCTGCTCGGCTGACGCGGGGCGCGAACCACCGGCCGCCGCATGCCGCCGCCGGGGCGTTGCGGGTGGTCACGCCCAACTGGAACCTGACGACTCGCAGGTAATGCCGTCGCAGCGAGCTGGCCTTGGCGTCACAGGACTGCAGTGAACGCCAAGTCCTCTGCTGCCCTGTGTTGTGACGTTGCCACTCGTGACGCTCGTGACCAACCGTCTCGTCGGCAGGATATCGGCGACCTTGCCGATTCGGAAGGAATCCGGCCGACTGCCGGCGACGGAAATCGCCACATACAGGCAGATGTGGTGCCCCCGGCTGGAATCGAACCAGCGACACCAGGTTTAGGAAACCTGTGCTCTATCCACTGAGCTACGAGGGCACGGGCGCATCGTAGCACAGGGGCGGCGAGCCGGACGGCACAGCCGCCGAACCTGCCGCCCCCCGCAGCTCTGACTACCAGTATCCCGCAGCTCCGGCTACCAATATCCCGCACTCTCGAGTCTCAAGCTGCCCGGCATGATGGGCCGCGGGCCGTGCGCCAGGATCGAGAGACGAAGCGACAGGGCGGGGCCGCCTGTGGCGGCGGCGAGCCGGGTGGCGGCCGAGTAGCGGCCGGCCGGCCGCTACAGCCGCCGAACGTGGTCAGCGCCGGGGCGCAACGCGCCCCGCCCACCGCCAGGGCTTCACCGCGGCCGCCACCCCTCGATCGCGCGGACGGCCCGCTCTCTGAGCCTGTCGTCGGGCATGTCCGCGGCGTACAGGCGCAGGAACATCCGCCGGCGGATCTGCGCGCCGGAGGTCACCGGCATGCCGGCGCGCGCGAGGGCGCGCGCCGAAGAGAACATCCGGCAGGCCATGCACAGCCGTTCCGCCGGCGACCGACGCAGGAGCATGCGCCGGTACAGCTCGTCGACGTCGGGCGGCGTGTCGTTCATGACCCCCCGATCCGCTCCAGAGCATCTCGCACACCGAGCTCGACGGCCCACGCTTGCAGGTAGCCCCAGTCGAGGTCCTCCACCGCTTCGACGAGCTGGCGCACGTCTTTACGCTGCAGCTCAGAGTGCGAGTCCTCGCCCCACACGAGCTTCGAAAGGATGAGATCCTCGGGCGACACGAACGCGATCGTCGTGCCGGCCACCTCCAGCCACCGCCGCCGGTCAAGCTCCACCTTGCGGTACGCAGCGTCTTTGCGCACGATGAAGTCGGCCTTCACGATCCATTCGGCGTGGATGACGTTGAACATGCCGCGTCGCGCGATGGCCTCCTGCACGGCGTCCTCATCGATGACGCAATCCTCGGCAAAGAGAGCGATCAGGCGCTGCGCGTCGGCCGCTTCCACCTCCACCACCACGTCGATATCGCGGGTCATCCGCGGGACGGCCCAGACCGCCAGTGCCAGGGAGCCCGTCACCATGTACGGGATCCCCGCGGCCTGCAGGCGCGCCGCGATGAGCCGCAGGAACTCGAGTTGCTCGTCCATACGCCGACGATAGCACGAGTGACTGCTGCTCGGCCCTCCCTGAACGGGCGCGGACCGCGACGGCTTGTACGCGAGGTGGCCCGGTGGGAGACGGACCAGGCGAGACAGGCGAGGGCCGGGGCGCCACGCGCCCCGGCAGTCCACGCCACTATCCTCGCAGTTGCCGCGGCCGACCAAGCCGCGCGCCACACCCGGCGCTCCCTCCGCCGGTGCCGCCCATAGCGCCATCGCTGGTGGTGCCGCCAGTGGTGCCGCCAGTGGTACCGCCAGTGGCGC
>Ga0315281_10014188_pt1 | contig 10754 bp, 13 predicted proteins | sample YL17G07_0_MG_FD_204540 | JGI IMG/M metagenome (GOLD analysis project Ga0315281, IMG submission 204540) | Sediment microbial communities from Yellowstone Lake, YNP, Wyoming, USA - YL17G07_0 | ecosystem: Environmental > Aquatic > Freshwater > Lake > Sediment | place: USA: Wyoming | collected... | reverse complement strand
TGGAACTACTTATGGTGCTAGAGTTACAGTTACGAGTACCACGGTGTTTATGGCTGACAAATATGTAAAAGTACCAACCGACATTCATGAAACATGGGCTGAGTTTTGGTTAGACCCTAATTCTATAAGTATGACAGATGGTGATGAATTTATTCCAGTTTGTGATTCCACTAGCCTATCTCCTGGACATACTTGGTGGATTCAATGGGATGCTTGGGATTCACCTTATAGAATCATGGTGTATGCTGGTAAAGATGGTGGCGGTATTTCTTCTGCTAATTTAGGGGCATTAACAGATGGGCCACATCATTTCAGAGTACACACAGTAAGAGCTACAACAAATATATCTGCTAATGGAGTAGCCACATGGTATCTGGATGATATGGTGACGCCGATAGCAACAATGGTTGGTATTGACAATTATGATATCTTTCCAACCATAGAAAAATATCAATTTGGTAATATCTATTGTCCTTCCTTCGGGTCTGCTGGTGGTAACTATTATTTTGATGGTTATCGAACAACTTTCTGCGCTGGATTAGGAACTAATATAGTAGCTGATTTCCATCCTGGAACGGGATCGCTGGCGCTATTGGGTGGCGTTGCATCCGCCGTGTTGACCGATTATGGCGGCAATCTCCGCGGGGCAACCCCTACACTTGGAGCATGGGAAATATAAGATCATGACGTTGTTACAGGAGTCGCGCTAGTGACTACATACAGGCAAGAATCATACGAGCCCTTCCCGCCCTACATTACCACGTTAGGGAACCATGACACCGTTTGTCTGCCCGCACTGTCGGAGTTGTATTATTACGTCGAAGATGTCATCATCAGCAACTTGCAGACTACCGCGCGCACAGTGAGTTTATATTTACGCCCTGATACTGCCGCGCCCGGCATTACCAACCAGATTTGCAACGCACTTGCTATTGCCGCAAACACGTTGTATCAGATGCCTATCGGCCCGCTGGTAGTGCCGCCCGGCTATGTCGTTTCGGGATCGGCCAATATAACGATGGGGGTCAACATCATCCTTACTGGCACATATCGTTTGCTGCCGCCACCGGAGGCGAGAAAGTAATGGTGCAACTTACCACCGGTTACGACATATTTCCGCCGCCTCCCGCAATTGTTTTAGGAATAACCGGAAACATTCTAGGGGGTATTGCCCTGGCAGGCAAGGGCGTAAACTTCGCCTTGCATACAGCCACGAATACCTATTTTGGGCAACGGGACGATGTATGTACCTGGGGCTATAACGTTGCCCCAAACACTATGTCTACTCGTATTAATTTGACCGAACCCCAATTGGCATATACATTGGAATCCAATTATCTGACGGGCTTTGGTGGTCTTAATATGATGGAACATAATCTGGATTATATGAGTGCTGATGGATTGACCAGTCGAAGGTTTCAGCAGTTCCAGGTAGACCGGGCCGCACACACAGGATATTGGACATTTTGGAGTGGCGCTGGACTGGAAACATTGAACATGCGGACAGGGCGGATCGGGGTTGGTGTAGGCGGAAGCAACCCAGCGCATTACTTTCAACAAGTCTGGACAGACGCGAACCCTGCGGGGTTTGGGATAGTGCCTGGCACATGGGCAATGCAGAATCTAAATGCAACCAACGGCAATTGTGAGGTTATGTATTTCCTGAGCGCTGATGCTACTATCGCCGCTGGAATACTTGTTGAAAATGTAAACCATACCAATCACTACGGTCAGATTAAATTTGCTTCAAGAGGGCCAGTTGGATTTGCAACCACAAACTTAGTTATTTACGGAAACAATGTCGGCCTGGGTACTGAATATTTTGCGGGTGGTTGTGGGGTTTTGGCGATAAGAGAGGCGCAGATTGTTCCCGCAGGCGCACTTACTACTGGACTTGTTCTATATTGTGAGGGCGGCGTATTGAAATATATCGATACTGCCGGCGTGGTGCGTACAATAGATTTCCATTAGAAAGCAGGTTATATGGACGGACCGAAATCAATCTTACTGCAACCCAACCAACAACCACAGTTTACCGGTTCATGGACTGTAGGCGAAATACTTCAGATGGCCCAAGGATTAACAATGTGGGTTGATGCGATTCCATTGAACATAAACCAACCCGAACTCGTGAAGATTGCAGAGAAGAAAGCGGATAAGTAAGCGGGTTCGTCCGCACAACTGAATACACGCGAATGGCGTAACTAATAACCGCCGGGTGGCACACTGCCGCCAGGCGGTTTGTTGTTTTATGGAGACAGATAAACGTGCCTTATACAAGCATGAAAGCAGTACCGCCCTCATTAAAAGGGATTCGCCCTGCCATCACCCTAGAGCAGGCGAACGAGATTGCTGCGATGGCGGATGCGATAGCGGCAGGCGACAACCCGCCTGATAGCCCATGGGCTGTGGCGATTAGCCAGTGGAAAAAGGCGCACACAGTTCGTAAAGGTGTGTGGGTAAAGAGAGAAAAGACACAGGAGGCAACAAGCAAGATGACATCACCTGTTATGGAAGCGGACAAGGTAACAAAAACCGAGGCGGGTAAATCCTTCCCGGCTTCTGATTACGCGTATGTACCGGACAGTGAGAGCCCCTCGACGTGGAAGTTGAGATTGACGGCAGAGCCAGGCGGTACTCCTGATTCCGGCATTGTTGGCGCGGCCATTGCTGCGCTAGGCAAAGGCTTCCGCGGCAACAAAGTTGAGATACCCGCTGCGGATCTCCCTGCTGTGAAAGCGAAAGTACGCGCCGCCTGGAAGAAAGCCAACCCGGATAAAAAGCCTGAAGAGATGCCGCCTGCCATCAAGGAAGCGGCAGCGAATATGGCGGAGTGTGGGCCATACGATACCGGGCCGACGGATGAATTCATTCCGATGGATATTGTGTCTCTGTCCCAGTTGACCCAGCAACGGGCTGCACGCGATACGACCGAAGAGACGCAAGAGTTATTTGAGGATGTGATGCAACTAGCGCGCAATATCTTGTATTCGCCCGCCGAGTTGGTCCCCGATAAACCCGCCGCGTTGCGTGCCCTGATTGACGAACTGGCATTGGCATTGCCCGATATGGCAGCAAATAATGCACTTTCAGCAAATGCTGAAAACCCGCCAATGGCAGAAGCCGCAACCATCAAGAACAAGGTCAAGGCGGCAATCAAAGCATTAGACGCGTTACTCGAAGATAAAGACGTGCCCTCGCATTTACGCACTCACGTAAAAGATTTACGCGAGGCAATGGGCAAGACCTGGGCTGACCTGGCTAATGATGCCCAACAAGGCTCTCCGCGGCAATCCGAATCGGAACCGCAAACAGCCACTACTCAGCACAATGAGCCAGGCGGCCCAGGAGGGGGAGTTGAAAGCCTGTGTGAATCTTACGCAGGATCGGTGGATATGTTGACCGAAGCCGACGGTAAGGGTGAGGCATTGGCGATCAATATCCGTCCGATCCGCGTCGGCCCTGGAAACTCAAAGGATCTCCATTATTACGACGGCGAGATGCTGCGTACCAACGCCTCCAAGCTGGTCGGTGCAAAGATGTATGAGACCGACCACAAGCAGAACGAGAAATCTACCCGCACCTGGGTCAGTACCATCACCGAGCTGAAAGGCTTCGAGAGCGACGGCTCGCCCATTATGAAGGTCGCTATCCACGATCCAGATTTCGCCCAACGGGTCAAGAACCTGGAAGCGGCGAAAGACGCAGACGGCAAGAGCCTGTTGTCAAAACTCGAATGCTCGTTGCTTGCCAGCGGGACAGCCAAGACCGGCACACGCGAAGGCAAGCAGTACAAGGTAGTCGAATCAATTACCGACGTTCAATCCGTCGATTGGGTCACGCGTGCGGGCGCGGGCGGTGGCGCTCTGAGCATTGCGGAAACCGCATCGACATCTATCCCAACACAAGAAGGAGTCATTATGACTAACCAAACACCAGCGGTTGAGGTAACTACAACCACCATTACTCCGGTCATCGAAGCGACTGCGCCCATTGAGGAGACAACGGTGACAACTACATCTATTGTTCAACCAGAGGGCACGGTCATCAATATCGAGGCCGAACCCACATATCTCGAATCAACGGCTATACAGGAAATCCTTGGCAAGTCCAATCTACCTCAGGTCGCAAAGGACAAACTGGCAAAGGGCCGCTACCAAAAAATTGAAGAGGTAGAAACGGCAGTGAAAGAGGAAACTGAATACCTGAAGGAGATCCGCGGCTCAGGACGACCTTTCGGACAGGGCAACAGTAGCCCGCAGAAGCCTCAGACACCCGCCGAATATGACACTGCAATCAGTGAAATCATCAAAAAGTACACAGCCAAATAGGAGGTTTTTAACATGACAGAAGCTACTTTCTTATCCGGTCCCGATTGGGAAAGCACATCAGGCCCATTCATCGATCGAATGTGGGAACTGACCGATATCTGGCCGGAAGGCTTAGGAGCCAAGACCGACGGAAGCACCTCGGATGTCCTGGAAGACGGGATGCACGAGTTCTTTGCCATCGGCCCGATCGCTAACCGCCCCGGCAACATGGTGGGCGTATCCGTATCTTTTGAGGCGAACTCTGGCCTGGTCGAAATGAACATCGCACCGGGGTTTGCCGCGAAAGCCTGGATCGCCAACGTGACTGGCTACATCGGCGGCCACGCCAACTCCTGGGACGCTACCCCGGACATCGGCGCACCGGTCTACATCGATGACAGCCACGAGCTGGCGGACGGGTGCAACCTGTCCTTATCCCAGCATAACGACCTGGGACATGGCAACCCCTTTGCGGGGTTCCTGTTCTACGACCAGGATGATTATGCCGACTTCCACGTAGGCGGCCCGAATGTCTCATCCGACTGGCCCAAGACGACCACCAGCACTGCGGTCGATTACTTCTTCGCCAGTGTGATCTTAGGGTTCGGCTGCGTATGCGGAACGCCTCAGTATCCATCGGCTTCTCCGTCCCCGACCCCCAGCCCCTCGGCATCTTTGAGCCCCTCGGCTTCTCTGAGCCCCTCGGCTTCGGCTTCGGCTTCGCCGTCTGTTTCACCGTAATAAATACCAACTGGTGCGCCAGTGATGCTGGCGCACCAGCTACTAAACTTTTGGAGGACTAACCAATGCGTAGAATACTGTCCATGCTTTCCGAGATCCGGAAAGAACAACTAAAAAAGGTCGGAGCACCAGAAGAGCGGATGACGAAAGTCTCCGAGATGTATCACTGGTTCGACCAGGGTTTATCCAACATTACCCCGACCGATACCAACACCCAGTTGGAAGAGGTGATGACCAGCGCCGACTTCACGTACGCGTTATCCGAGTTCGTGCAGCGGCAGATGGTAGCTGGCTACAACGTGAAAGGCTTTGCCTTCGAGCCATTGGTCAAAGCTGACACGCTGCCGAACTATATGCCCGTTACCCGCTACCAGCACCGCGCCGGGTTAGACGACCTGGAGTATGTGGGTGAGAAAGGCGAAGCACGTCCCGGTCACTATGACGACGCCTACAAGCGCCAGTATCAGGTATACGCCTGGAAGAAGCAGTTCGATTTCAGCATGCGCGCCCTGGTCAACGATGACCTCGGCTACTTCACCGATACGGCGACTGACATGGGTCGCGCCGCTCGCCGCACGCTGGAGAAATACGTCTCCCGCATGTTCACGAATGTCGTGACCATCGCCCGCCTGACTGGTTTGGGTGCTCTGTACTCAACCACTGGCCGATTGACTACGGCTCGTATCAGTGCGGCACGCATGGCTTTCAACCAGCGCGTCGATGCACGCAACGAGCCTATCGGTGCAACCCTGGCTTACATCGTCCATCACAGTGGGTTGGTCGATACCGTGGCACAGATCCAGTCGAGCACGCTCGTGCCTGAGCTGGCGACCAATGCTTCCAACGTGGTGCGCGGGACATTCATCCCGATCGAAGACCCCTGGATCGCCGGCGTCAGCCCGAACCTGCCCTGGTATGCCTTCACCGATTACCGGAAAGAAGGGATCGTGCCCTTCGTGCTGGCGCGTCGCGCTGGCATTCCTGCGCCCCTGATCTTGCGCAAGAAATCCGACATCGAAAGCATCACCCAGCTACTTGGTGGTGGTGCGGCTGTCCCGCCCGTCCTGGGCGACTTCTCTACCAATAACGTGGTGGTCGAAGTCTGGGACGAATGGGGCACTTACATCGATGGCACGGAAGGCAACCTGTTTGACGTTCGTGGTGCTTACTACTCATCTGCAACCACACCGTAAGGCGCGGTCAGATGAGACAACTAAATATGAAGGGAGCAAACTATGGCTAGAAAAGCGGTAGTAGACAATCCGGTGGAACACGCGGATTATATCGAGCATGGTTCTGAAGCCCATGCCAATTTCCTGGGCTTGCGTCTTGCTACGAGCGATGACAATGCGAAATTGATCGTGAAAGACAGCAAAGCCCGCGGATGGGTATTGGTGGATATGACCATGTTCGGTCCATCTGCAACCGAGGCTTACTTGCGCGAGGTCTGCCGGCAGAAAGTAGCGGAACTCGATGCAGGGTCACCGGCATTCTTACAGTCGGAAGACCCGCGCAAGCCGAACTATGCGCCTCCGTTGTGGACGCCGCCTGAACCTTGAAATAACTAGGAGGCAACAATGTCTGAAAAAGTTATATGGCCCATTCCACTTGAACGGGTTAGTCCGTTCTATCCTGGACAGATGGGCGTGCCGGGTAGTAGCGCCCGCATAGGATTACAAACAACCGTCGGTGGTGCTGTATTCTATGTTGACCCGAACTATGGTTCGTCATCTGATGACAGCGATGGCACAGATCCATTAGCACCCCTGGAATCAGTCCAGGCCGCACACGATAAGGCCTCACAGGGCGATACTATCGCCGTGATGCACAATAATGCCTGGCAATACGGAAACGTGGCTAATGGGCGAATCTTGCCCATATCTGAAGAGGTAACAATTACCACCCCTGGTCTGCGTATCGTCGGGATCAATCCGGCTGGTGTAAATGGCGTAGTGTGGACACCTAAAAGTAACAGCGGGTGGTGCATCACGAACCTTGCATTGGATACGTTGATCGAGGGTTTCTTGTTCACCAGCGATGGCGTACATACAACGCCGAACGCGATCCGGTCAACCTGGATACTGAACTCAGCCTATGGGGATAATCTTACCGTGCGCAACTGTGTGTTCGAGGGTGCGATCAATATCGCCATCGAGATGGATTATTCCTGGTATGTGCATATCTACCAGAACCGTTTCTGGTCGAACACCTACGGTTTGTATGCTAACCCCGCTTATGCTCATCTGAATAGCCTTGATGTTCATGATAATCTGTTCTATGAGAATGATAAGGCGATGAACCTGGTCGGATGCAGTTACTCATATTTCTACCGCAACCAGATCTATAACCACGACGCGCGTATGGGTATCAATGCAACCGATGACGGGATCGATCTTATGAATGGGTTAGCGAACTTAGTGAGTGATAACACCTTCTCATGCTTGTTGGCTCGGATGAATAATTTCTGCACAGCCGGAGCCACAGATAGTTGGGTCAATAACCACGCGATGGATGGACTTGTAGTTTTAAATCCTACCTGATCTTAGGAGTATCTAATGTCCTGTGGTACTCGGTATGCCTCCTGTGAAACATACGCGGCCTTCTGGTGCATTGGCACGAAACTGATGGGCGCGGATGACGGCGGGTTGGTCGGCGCTAACCACCTGACCGACAGCCAGGCCGATTTCGTCAACGACGGCGTGAAGGCCAATGTTGGAATGATCCTGTATAACGTTACCGGTCATTCATCCGGTCCCGTCACATCGGTCGATGCGCACACCATCCACGCCACCCTCACGGGCGGCAGCAATGTGTGGGATGACGGCGACCGCTATCTGCTTGTTACCATCACCGGCGCGGAGCGCACGACCATCGAGAACTATCTGGACATTTCCGCATCGGATATCTGGGTGGCTCTTGCCGCGGTGGATGCTTGCAGTTGCAGTGTGGCATCCTGGGCGACCGGCTACCTGGAAAAGTTGAACATCGTTGACGCGCTGATCTTCCACCGTTGCCCGTGCGGGCGACCGCAAATGGAACTGGACGAGCGGAAGATGTTCTTCGACTGGGTGAACAACCAGTTGGAGTTGCTGAGGACGAATAAGTTAGACATCTGCGCGGGCGCTACTCCTGCCGACTGGCCAGCGGTATCGTTCATCGAAGGTAGTTATACCGATTTCAATAGCGCGGTGATTTATATGAACCGTTTCTATCGAGGATGGTAGTCATGGCTTGAGGCGGCAATCGTAGAAAAGGCCGGGCAGTTGCCCCACCTCCCGCAAGGAATATGGAGTTTGTACTGATGGCGTATCCAGGCAAACTGCCCGCAGGAACTTTTACAACGCAAGATGGTACACGGTACATTTACAAGCGCGCCATTTACGTTTGGAAGGAACATGAAAGCGAACTGAAAGAACACGGTTATGAACGTAGTCCTTAGACTGATTTTAGCGGCATTGGCAACCTATCGGATCACAAGACTGGTTGTCAACGAGGCCGGGCCTGGAGACATCTTTATCAAGTTGCGGGACGCGGTGAGAGACAAGGAAGGCAATGGATGGCGCTTTCTCTTCGACCTGATCAACTGTGAGTATTGTATCTCGGTCTGGATAGCGGCGTTGCTAGCGGTGTTCGTGATTGCGGGTGGATGGTTCGGTACATGGTTGTTGGTCTGGCTAGGATTGGCGGGCGCGTTCTATATTGCGCAGGAAATCAAAGACAGGGAATGACATGGTAGCGAAGTTCCATGCAATCAAGCCTAACCCAATCAACGACAAAGCCATGAGCGAGGTCTTGCGCAATGGCGCGAAGGACTTTAGCAAGTTAGTAGTCGATGACCATGATGCCGTGACCTGGGGCTGGTCTGGAGCGCGTCCGAAATGGCAGGTGCGTTATTGGGCGAACCAATATCAGATCGGGTTTCAGGTTTATACCGATGAGAACAGCAAAGGCGGTGAGAAATGGGTATGGCTGGATCTTGGGACGAAGGCACATGAGATCCGCGCAAAGAATGCGAATACCCTCGCCTTCCCAACCGTCTTTCGAGCGGGTTCTACGCCCGGCAGTCTGATAACTCACAAGTCAACATCAGGCGGCCCGATGGCATTCCCGCAAGTAGTCCATCACCCAGGTAGTAAAGCCCGCGATTGGACGAAGATGCTGCAAGAAAAAGAACAACCGAAGTTTGAAAAAGAGATGATCCCTTATATGGCACAAGCAGCCAAAGCAAGCGGACACTCTATGGAGAAATAAATGGCAGAAGAAACCAAAACCAAGCAAGCGAAACCAATCCCGGTAAAACTGATATTGCAATCCAGCAAGAGCGCGGTCTATGAATGGGTAATTAAGGGCGTGGTCAAGCGCGGTATCCTGCCCGTCGATAAAGTCATCGACGGCAAGATCGACCAGGAGTTGATGGAGGCCGCCGCGCCTTATGGCATTCCCTGGGCGGACATGCCAATCAAAACATTTACCGGAGAGCAGTTTCAGGATGCAATGTACAAAGCAGACCTGTGGACAGATGAGCAAGTCAGAAAGAATGCTCAAAAAGTAATCGGCGTACTCCAAGAGTTGTACCGGCTACATCTAGGTAGTATCAGTGAGTTCGCCGCCAAGTATCAAAAACAGTGAGGTGACAAATAATGGCAACACAACTAACGACTAAAAACTCAATGCTGTGGTGGCTTGACGAGCCAGGCGGCACGCTCTATGCCCTGGAATGCTCCGACCTGGACGAGATCGCCGAGAACGAAGGCGCAATTGATATCCTGCGCTGCTGGAACCAGGATCATACCGGATGGGATACCATCGGCGAGACGATTGCGCCGGCGGAGAAAATAACGCTGACCGTAGTCTTCCCGCGTTTCCTGGCACGCTCCATTCTGGAGAGCGGCGATCACTGCCCTGGTGCGCTGATCTGGACGCAGAACCTTTGCGGACGGCCCGACAACTTCACCGGAGCGGATATCGGCGAGATCGTGCAGCATGTCCGCCGCACCGGGCGGGCGTTCAACGCGGTGGCGCATCGGTCGGACGATACCGCTACCAATGTAACCCTGACCCTCGAAGGTTGGCCGCCCCTGTTAGACATCGATACCCTGGAAGTGGCGCGCATCGTGACCACTGAAACCGGCATCTTGAATGATGTTTATGGCAACTCTGATCTGAGTTGCCCGACCGACTGCGGCACAACCTTAGGACGCGGCGAGAACGTGCAAATCGCTTGTAGTACGGGTGGTGCAACTTCCGATGTGCTGTTCTCGAATGACTACGCCGAAACCTTCGCCCTGTCTAACCCAGACCCGTTTGGGGGTGTCCTGAACATTTTCTCTGTCTTCCAGTTCCCGCACGGCACAGGAACGCGTGTGCTGGTCGGGCGCGAGGGTACTGCGCCGGTAGCACAGGGCTTGATGGCCTTTTGCGATACCCTGACTGGCGCTGGCCCGTGGACGACGGTCAGCATTGGCAGCGGTGCAGTGAGTCATGGCCCGGTCTATGGGCGTTCCATCTTTGCAATCGACGAGAACCATATCTGGGTAGCTTCCTACGGTGGCTTTATCTACAAATCCACTGATGCTGCTGCATCTTTCCGGGCGGTCGAATCTGCCGCAATCCATGCTGGTAACTATTACTTCATTAACTTCGCCGACAAAACCTACGGCCTGGCAGGGGGTGCGGCTGGCGTAACTGCGGTCAGTGAGGACG
>Ga0315281_10014187_pt1 | contig 10755 bp, 13 predicted proteins | sample YL17G07_0_MG_FD_204540 | JGI IMG/M metagenome (GOLD analysis project Ga0315281, IMG submission 204540) | Sediment microbial communities from Yellowstone Lake, YNP, Wyoming, USA - YL17G07_0 | ecosystem: Environmental > Aquatic > Freshwater > Lake > Sediment | place: USA: Wyoming | collected... | reverse complement strand
ATGGTGGGCGCCTTCGACGCATCGATGCCAGCCGTGGCGAACAGGTTCAGGAGGGCGACCCCGTCGTCGACGGTCATGTTGGCCGCCTGCATCGCCGGGGCCATCTCGGCGAGAGCGGACTGGCTCTCGCTGATGGTTCCGCCGAACTTCTGGTGGCTCACGATCAGCTTATCCATGAGCCCGCCCGCATCGTCGGCGGTGAGGTTCCAGGCGTCGAGGATGTCGTCGAACGCGGCCACGGCACCGGCAGCGTCCTGACCGGTCGCCGTGCTGAACTTCAGGAACTTCGCGGTCGCGTCGTCCGCCTCCTTGCCGACCAACCCGAGGTCGTTGTGGACCTTGGCCATCGCGGCGCCGATCTGGTCGAAGCCATGGAGATTGTTGCGGTACATGCCGGCGAGGGAGTGCTCGGCCTTTGCCGCCTCCTCAGCCGTGAGCCCGGCATCGGCAGCGAGCTGGCGCGTCGCCGCATCGAGCTGGTTCGCGCCGGTCAGGGCCATCCCGGCGCCAGTGCCGAGGGCCGCACCGAGGGCGCCCCCGGCGGCCATCTTGAGCTTCGCGCCGAACGACTGGCCGGCCTTCAGGCCGGCCGCCTCGCCAGCCTTCTGGGCGTCGACCTGGAGCGGGCCGCCGTCGCCGCGGAGCGCGAAGAAGATGTCCCCGATGTTCACGAGTCCGTCCTCCGCACCATGCCCGGGAACATCAGCCCGAGCTTCGCGAGCGCCCTGTCGCGGGCGGCCGGGGACCGCAGCGTCGGACGATCATTGCGGGCATAGGCCGGCCGGATATCGCCGCGCGCCTTCGCCTTGCCGATGGCGACGTTGCCCGCGATGTAGCCATCCCGGGCGCCGACGTACAGCTCGGTGAGCCGCTCCCGACCCTCCCGCACCGTCCGCTGCTGGCCCGCCGTCCAGAGCATGTCTAGCTGTTCCGGGTCGAGTTGCGAGCGGATCGCTTCCGGGGTGAGCCCCCAGTGGGCGAGGCACCACTCGTAGAGCTCGCCGGGTCCGATGGGGCGTCCTTGGGGGCGGCCTGACCCAGCATGGTCGCCAACATCTGGCCCACCACGCTGGCGCCGTCGCCTAAAGGGAAGGCGTTGTCCGCCATCTGGACCGCCGCCGCCTTGAGCTGCTGGGCGTCGGCATTCTCCTCGAGCCACTCGCGACCGCCGAGGGCCGCCGTCCGGTCATAGGCCACGACAAGATCGAGGAGACCGGCCGCCGTCACCCGGGCGATGAGCGTGAAGCCCTCACGCGGATCGGTGGTGGGCTCGCTCGGCGTGAGGGCGTCGAGGAGCTTCGCCCACTCGGCGACGTGCTTGATCGGCAGGGTGGGCACCGTTTTCACGATGCCCCCCACCGAGACCTGGAGAAGGCCGCTCAGGACCTCCTCCTCCGTCCGTTCAGCCATCGATCAGGCCGACATCACGAACGTGATCGGGACCACGGTCGGCGTGGCGGCCGCGTAGTGCCCGGTGAACTTGAGGGTGAGGCCGAGCGGGGTGGCCGGGTCGTCGCCGAACTCGAGCGACTGGCTCTCGGCGCTGACGGCGTTCTCGAGCGTGACGACCAACGTGCGGCCATCGGCACCGACGTCGGTCAGGACGAGATCCTGGTAGGCGGCAGCACCGATGCGCCCGATGACCGGACGGACCGTCGTGCCACCCAGGGCTGTCACCTCGATGACCCACTCGTCGAGGGCGTGGTCACGGGTCAGCGGGAGGGCGAACGTGATCCCGGTTCCCCCCGCCCCAGCGGTCCCGACGGCGGTCAGCGTGCGGGTCTCGTAGTGGCCGACGTAGCCGATCCGAACGAAATCGCCGATGGCGAGGCCGGTGACGATGTCGACCTTCACGTTCGTGGCGCCGGCGGCGCACGAGGCGGCGAGCAAGGTCCCGGTGACCGTCTTGACCTCGGCGCCGTTGGCATGGTCGATAAGCATCCCGCCGCCGGCGCTGTTCTCGACATCGAGCCCAGTGCCGCCACCACCCGCGGTTCCCACCGTGAGCACCTTGACGACCTCGGAGTTCGCTTCGGTCGGCGCAACACCGGCCGCCCCGACGCGGATGAACTGTCCGACGGTGACCGTCGTGACGCTCGTCACCTTGAGGTTCGTCGCGCCGAGAGCCGGATCGGCGGCGAGGGTCGTGTCGAGACCAGCGAGCACCTGGCCGACCGACTGGGACGAGGTGGCCGTGGCGCCGGGCAACGCCCAGGCCAGCTTCTGGGCGTTGATCTCGTTGACGACGAGCTCGATGCTCGGAATGATCTTGCGGATGCCGCGCGTGCCCTCGACGGGACCACCGGCGTTGGTGAACTCCGGGGCACCAGCGGCCACGTCGAGCGCGACCTTCGGGACTGCGATGGTGGCGCCGCATTCGACGCCGCCGTAGAGGATGGAGACGGGCGCGCCGCTCCAGATGGCGTTCGGGTCGACCGTGGTTGCCATTCGATCCTGTCCTTTCGCTTGCCGGCGCCGTGGCCCCGGTTGACTGGTTCCGTTGCCTCCTGAGAGGGAGCGGTGGAGGGCGAGCTCACCTGATAGGCGGTCTCATGTGAGGAGTTCCGTGCTGGCGTTCACCTGGATGACGAGGTCCTCGTGCGGCTGGCCGGTCACGGGATCCGTGTCGGCGCCCGAGTTGCCGTCGTCGAATGACCCGAAGATCGCCACGCCGCTCGGGCTGATCCGGTGGCCCTTGGCATGGATCGCGCCCGAGACCGCGCCGGCCAGCACGGCCGCGCCCTGCCGGGTCACGCCGTAGCACTTCGCGAGGAGGCGGACCTCCTGGATCGGCGCGCGCTTGAGGCGCGAGCTGCCGAGTCGGCTGATGACGATGAACGGGATGTACGCCCCCGGGCCGCGCGCATCGCCGGCGTCGGTCGCCGTCTTACCGGCCGGCTCCCCCGGGCGCACGCGGGTGGTCAGGGCGGCCACGGCAGCGTCGTCACGGATCTCGGTCAGGATGCGGCCGGTCGGATCCACGAGGCTCATGGAGTGACCGTCTCGGTGAGCCGCACCGCGGCGCGCTGCGCGGAGATGACCTTGTGCTTGACACAGGCGGCCGCAATGAACGCCTCCGCGTCGGGCAGGTCTGCCATCAGCCGCGGCGTCAGGAACGGCCGGGCGGGCTGGTTGACCGTGCCGCCTTCCTGGAACCTGCCCGGGAAGCCGTAGCCGGCGATGACGACGACGCCCGGGCCGAGCTTGGCCGCGCGTGGCTTCTTGACCGTCGGGTCAGCTCCGGTCGAGTACGTGGCGACGAGCTTGCGATCGACGTAGGCGATCACGCCGCCTTGGTCAACCAGGCCCTCGCCGAGCGGCGTCGCGTCCGGCGCATCGGCACCGGCGACGATCGCCTTCGCCAGCTCAAACGCGCCATCGGCGACCGCCCGGGTGATCGCAACGAGCGCGGCATAGTTGAGCTCGACCTTCGCCGCGCGGCGCGCCAGGAGCTTGGCGGAGGGTGCTTTAGGCGACGGCATCAGCCGATTGCCTTCAGGCCGAGCATGAGGTGGTGGCCGGCGCCGGCGGCGTCCGAGATCCCGGTGATGTCGTAGCGGATCCCGCCCGACTCGATCCAGCAGCCGGAGTCGAGGCCGGCGAGCGGCCAGAGATCACCGACGTGCGTGGACAGGACGGCGCCGGCCTCGGTCACGAGGGGCACCTCGCGGGCGGAGAGTGGCCGGATCCGGCCGTCGACGGTCGCCACGGTGGCGGGTGCCATGACCGCCTGGCCATAGTCGTCGAGGACGGGCGTGCCGGCCGCCGTCACCTCGCGCACCGCGTCGCCGCTGGCATGGTCCAGGGTGAGGGCCGCGGCGAGGGTGACTGTCGTGCCGGCAAGGCTCGCGACGCGACCGACCTCGGTCTGACCCGCTGCTCCGATCCGCAGGTAGTCGTTGGTCGCGATCGACGTGGCCGAGACGACGGCGATCGAGGTGGATCCGGCAATGGCCGCGGCCGAGAGGGTCGTGCTTGCCCCGCCCGCCGCATCCGTCCCAGTGCTGGTGGGCGCCAGGCGCTTGATGATGAGCTTGTGGATCAGAAGACTTTCGAAGCTCACGACGTCACGGCTCCGACGCGCTCCGAGACATAGGGCGAGCGCAACCGGATGGTGCCCGGTCCACGTCGAGGAACGAGATCACGCACGAGAGCGTCGCGCTGACTGGCAGGCGAGTCGGCGCCTCGCGAGTAGCTGTAGTCGCCGATCGTCTCGGCCGCGTATGCGCTCGCACTGACGCCGATCCGGATCAGCTCGACGATGACGCGGCGCACTTCCTCAGCATCATTGGGCGTGGACGTGACGGCCACGGGCCCCGTCCACGAACCCGTCGTCTTCTCGACCACGGTACCGTCCCGGAGCAGGCGGATCGCGGTGGTCGCGACGCCGTTGTCAGCCACGGTCACGGCCGACGTCGGGCGGCGCAGCCAGAGCGGGTCGTCGGCATCCGCAACCCGGACGTGGAACGTCTGGGTCCGGGCACCCGAGAGCGCTCCGATCCGGCGAGCAAGCCAGGCCTCCTCGCGATCGATGACGCCCTGGAAGGCGACGTCGCCGAGACTCGTGCTGATGAGAGCACGGGCCTCGGCGAGCGTCAGGAGGGACATGGTTGGGGGTGCCTGTCCGGGTTACCCGGCGTTGGTGATCTTGGCGTGCTTGCGCTCGTTCCCGTATTCGAGCCCCACCTCGCCGTAGAGCTGCGCCCGCTCGGCGGACCCAACCTTTGCGAGTGGTTCGACGAACAGGAAGCCCTTGTCGGGGATCTCGAGCATCACCGGTGCGCAGTCCTCAAGGGACACGAATGCGATGGTCCCGACCGGCATCTGCCGATCCATCATGATCGAGAGCGGGCCAAAGTCCGTCTCGATGACCGACAGGTTGACACCACCCACGTTGCGGGTGACCTCCGTGTACTTGGCGTCGGTGATGAGCGCCGTGGTCAGGCGCCGCTTCTGGAGCGGACCCACCAGGGCGACACGAGTCTCGCCGAGCGCGAGCCCGCCGTTCTCGTAGGCGAGCTGCATCGCGTTCCCGATGGACTCCGTGGAGACCTTCGTGTAGCGCGACACGCGCGAGCCCGTGGTGATCGCCGTCGTGAAGTCGATGACCGCGCCACCTCGGGTTGCGCCGAGCTGGAACGTGGTCGTGGACGAGACCGCGACGACGAAGTACCGGGTCGAGACGAGCAGGCCGGTCCCGCCGTTGAGGACGGTGAACTGGAGGGAGTCACCGACGGCGAAGCCGTGGGCGGATGCCGAGGTGATCAGGTCGCTCGCCGCGACGCCAGTGATGTCACCGCCGTTGTCGACTTCACTGATCAGCGCGACGGCGTTTGTCGCGATGGCCTGGAGCAGACCGCGCGTCTTGCGTGGGGTCGCATTGTTCGCGGGTTCTGCGAAGGTGCCGTTGATGAACGCCCAGTTGGTGTCCAGGGCGACGCTCTTGAGCGCCTGCTCCAACTGCCAGTCCATCTCATTGACGACCGGGTTGGATTCGCCACCGATAACCACGGCCGTGTCCAGATGCTGGCGGGCGGCGATCTTCGAATACGAGACCTCGACGGCCTCCTGGATGATCTGGAGCATGTTGTAGGCGTTTGCCCGGACACGCGACTCGGCGGTCGGGGCGTTGGCCCCTTCGAGTGCGTCCCGCTGGCCCGGAGCGCGGAGGTCGTAGAACTCCCACTCGAACCGCTTGGCAGCCACGCTCTTGCCGCCGGTCAGTCCGCCGATCGCGGACAGGAAGGGCGTGTCCTCGGGCGTGATCCCGAACAGCTCCCCGACGAAGTTGGGGAGGTTGAAGGTCGTTCCCTGACCTGTGATACCGGCCATTTACGTCACCTCTTCTGGGCCTGCTCCACGAGCTGGCGATTCTTGGCGCTGATGGATGTCTTCCAGTCGCCCTTGGCCGCGGCCTCCGCGGCCTGCTCCTGGAGCGTCGGGGCGCCCGCTCGGGCGCCGCCGTCCGCGGATCCCATCGGACGGGCGTGGGCGGCACCGAGGTACGGCTTGGCCTTGAGCAGGTCCGTCAGCAGACGGCTGACGTTCTTGGGGGTGCCGGCGTCGTCGAATTCGATGGCCTCGCGATCGAGGAGGGCGAAGGCGTCCTCCGGATCGGCGAAACCGAGTCGAGCGGCGGCGGTGACGGCAGCCATGCGGATGGCCTGCTCCCGTTGGGCGGTTGCGTGGACGTCCCGCTCCGTCTCAAGCTCGGCGACTCTGCGCCGGAGCTTCTCCTGTTCGGAGAGCGTCGCTTCGTCGGCGGTCCTGGCAGCGTCCTGGAACTTCTGGAGTTCCTTCTCGAACGTCTTCGCGCGCTTCTCGGCGTCGCGCCGGGCTTCGCGTTCCTTGTCGAGTGCTGCCTTGCCGCTCTCGCCGAGATCGGCCGAGTCGTCCGTCGCGGATGACTTCGGTGGCGGGGTGGTGGTGCCACTATTGGGCGTCGCGCCCTCGTCCACGGGCGTCGCGCCCGGGTCGGTATCTGGCATCTAGGTTAGCTGCCTTTCTCCCCGTGTCAACGGGGCTTTCCGAACCCGATTGGACGGGCGTTCGGTTTCGCATCGGAGCAGCGGATGTAGTGCTCGCGCCACCAGTGGCGCTGCTCGGGGTCGGGGATCCAGAGGACCGCGGCGAAATCACCGAAGAGCGGGGCTTCAGGCAGATCGACGTGGCCTGGCTGCATCGGGGCATCGAGGTCCTGCGACTCGCCCGCGTGCGGCCTACGCACCGGGCACCACTATCGGCATGTCAGCCGGCGTCATTGCGCCGGGATCGGTAGCGGGCTGCTCCGCGGCCTTGATGGCCTTGATACGCACGATCTCCTGCGGGCTGTACGGGACGCGCTCCCAGAGGATCTCGTCCGGTATGCCGAGGGCCTGTTGCTTCATGAGCGCGTCGATGTGCTCGGACTCCGTGCGAGTCTCCGGGTCGCGCCAGCCGGTCTCGGCAGCGGTCAGGTTGGCCCACTTCTGAAAGCGCCCAGCATCATCACTGGACGCCCGCGGCGAGAGGGCCGCCAGTCGGAATGCCAGACGCATCGCCTCCTCGACCGGGTCTCCATCGTCGTGCTGTCGTGCCAGCGCCTTCGACGTCAGCCCGGCCTCCGCGGCACGCAGCGCCTCGCCGGACGGGAAGACCCCCGCATTGCCGAGGAAGTAGTGCGGCGGAGTCCGACTGATCGTGGCCATCGCCTGGACGTGCATCTCGTGGAAGGCGATGTAGCCATTGAGATCGGACGCAGCGAACTGCCCGAGCTTGACCTCCGGCTCCCCTGGGTTGGGGGGCGGGAATGTCTGCAATCGACCGGGGTCGCTGACGGGCACAAAGGTCGCCTTCCCCGTGTCTGGATCCGTCTCCAGCTCGATGTTGATGCCGTACTTCTGGGGGAACGCCGAGAACTGCCCGGCCAGCAGGGCAGACACGGCGTTGGCATTGATCGCGTCCTGGATCGGGATGATGTCAACCAGCTCGGACACGCCGACGCCCAGCAGGTCGGGCTTGTTCGGGATCGCCACGACCGGCACGACGCCGAGCGCGTTGGGCAGCGGCCACGGCTCACCCTGCACGGACCGTCGTTCCCACGTGGATGATCGGGTGGTCGTGCCTGCGGACTGGTACTTGTAGATCGCATCGGGCAGGTACAGGGTCGCCAGGTGCCGACCGGTATCGTCGTCCCACCAGCGCTTGAGCGCCGCCCGTCGGCGGCGCGGATCGGCCGGGTCGGCAGCCACGATGACGGTCCTGCCGTCTTCGACGTGGATGGTCGGCGCGCCAGTTTCATCGACCCACACGATGAGACTGAACTCGCCCATGGCGAGCCCATTGCGAAGGCCGCGGGCGAATAGTGCATCCAGATTGTTCCGCTGCCAGATGTCCCATGCCGCACTGGCCGCGCCCGCGTCGTCGGCGAAGTTGAATCCTTGGACCGTCAGCCGTTCGGCGAGGGCGTCGACCACGACGGAGCAGTAGTTGATTGACAGGCCCTTGAACGTGGCCCCGAACGCTTCCAGCAACTTGGCTGTCAGGTACTGATCGGTGCGCTGACGACGGTGGTAGTAGTCGTCATAGATCTTCCAGTCACGGCCGCGCTCAGTCAGACGCCGCGACAGTCGGGCCAGCCACCATTCCGGGGTTCCGCGCTCGGCCTGCGAGATGTTGATGATGGCCATGGGGTCAGAAACTCCCGAATATGCGAGGCTTGGGGGCCGGCGGCGGCTCCTGGTTCGCCATCGCGATCGCGCGGACCATCGCCACTGCTGCGACATTCGGGCGCGTCGAGCCGTGTTTGGAGCGGGTCACCTTCATGCCCCGGTCCGTGAGGACCGCCGTCGTGTTCGCGACGTGCTCGGCGAGGACGGGATCCCCGTCGTGGACCAGGCGGCCGGTCGTAATGAGATCGAACGTGAGCGTCGAGGGCGGCGCCATGACGTTCGCCGTCATCGGCACGTCGACCATGTTGAGGCCGTCCTGCTCGAGCATCTCGGCGGACTCGCCGAAGGCGTGCCGATCGAAGGCGAACGCCGGGCCGGGGATCGCCCGGCGGGTCTTCTCATCGGCCGTCATCGGCAGCGGGTAGATGGCCCGGAGATCCCGGAGCGCGACGCGCATGGCCTCGGTGGAGACGATGCCCGTGGCGGATTCGGGGGCGAAGACCTGGCTCCTCGTCACGACACGATCCCCCTGGCGCTGCGCCACGACGATCGCGGCATGCTGGCCGTCCGGGCTCCGGTCGATCCCGACGCCGATGGGCAGGGCGACGTTGAGCGGGAGGTCGCCCTTGCATGCAGCCCACGCACCCTCACGAAGCCACGCGTCCAAGACGCCGAGGAACTGGTTGAGGTGGTAGCGCCGCCATTCGAGGAGCGCACCGCGGGCCTTGAGCAGTCCGAATTGCTTACCCAGGTACCGGCAGTCCTGGAGGTAGCTGATCGGGTTGCAGGCACGCCAGACCGCTGGATTCTCGATGTCGGCATCGCGCGGGGCTCCGTACCAGAAGATGAGGATGCCGTTGACCCGGTCGCGGTAGATGAGCAGCGTCCCGTCGTTGCGGACTTCGAGGCTGCCGGTCCCGCTGAACATCGACTCGTAGAGGTCGGCGAGGATGCCCTGGCCGGCGACGCCAGCGGTCGAGAACCAGAAGGTGAAGGGCTGCTCGCGGGCCCCGCCGCCGGTGGTGAGTGCTGTGAAGAGGGCGCCGTCGTCGTCATGGGCGTGCAGCTCGTCGATGAGGCCGAGCGAGGGATTGAACCCATGTTGGAGGGCCGCCGCCGAGGACAGGGATCGCATGATCCCGCCGTTGAGCGGGCATTCGATCCGGAACTTGGACGGCCGGAGGCGATCAAGCAGGAGCGGCGATCGCCAGACCATGCTGATCGATTGGCCCATGACGATGCCGGCCTGGTTCTTGGCGGCGGCTGCGACGAGGACTTCAGGCTCGTTCTCGCCGTCCCCGCGGTTGTCGAGGAAGTAAAGGCCGGCGTGGCTGGCCATCGTGGACTTCGTGTTCTTGCGAGGGAGTCCGAGCCCGGCCTGGTTGTAGATCCGGAGGCCGGTGTCGGGGTCGACCTCGAGCGCCTCGCGCCAGAACTCGCGCTGCCAACCTTCATAGACCAGCGGCCGACCGGCCCACCGTCCCTTCGTGTGCCGGACGTACTTCGCGCCATACGTGCAGAAGCGCTCGCCACCGAGGAAGGGATCCACGACTCAGCCCTCATTGCCGACCGCCCGGAGACGCGGAGGAAGACCGAGGTCGGCGTCGACCGGCTCGCTGGGACCAGCGGACTTCAGCCCGAGTCGCGCGCGGCCCCATGGCGAGAGCGGCAGCGACTCGGCGAGCGCGCGGAACTCCTTCCAGGAGGCGCGCTCGATGTCGAGCAGCCGGTTCGGGACCTGCCCCTGCGGCGTCACGATGATGAGCGACTGGCCGTTCATCGCGGCGCGTGCCTCGCGGGCCCGTGCCCAGGCGACCGCGGCTGCCTCGATGATCCCGGCGTCGGCGTGATCGATGGCATCCGCCCGGGAGAGGTCGGTGACGATGGCGCGCCAGCACGTCTTCATACGCTCGTTGAGTCCATGCGGCATCGCGGGTGCGACGCGGCCACCGATGACGACCGGCAGGGGGCGGGACCGTTCGCCACGCTGACGGCGCGTCTCGGCCGGGACGGGCTTGCGGCCGGCGGGCATCAGGCGGCCTGCCGCTTTCGGTCGACGTTGCCCTTGTCGATGTTGCAGATGAGGTGCGCGGTCTGCCAGTTGGCCGACTCGTGCGGCCCGCCATCGGCAAGTGGGATCGTGTGATCGATGGTGACCGAGCCGGGCGACGGGAACTTGAGGCTACGGTCGATCACCGCACCGCAGAGCTGGCAGCGCCAGCCGTCGCGCTCGAAGACGGCGAGTCGAGCGCGACCCTGGACCCGGCCGTGGCGCCGACCGCCTCCGGCCCCGTACTTCAGCCGGAACAGGTGGCGGGTCTTGCATTGGTGGGAGCAGAAACGACGAGCCCTCGGCCCCATCAACCGGGGCGTGACCGCCTGGAAGCTGAACCGCTCGCCGCATTCGGCGCAGCCCAGTTCATAGGTCTGCAACCGCGCTCGGTACTTCGCGTTGGCGTCTGCGAGTTGCCCGATCTTCCGGCAGGGCGCCGAGCACCACCGCGCGATCTTCGCGTGCTGACTAGCGGGCGTGAAGCTGGTCGAGCAGTGCTCGCAAGGACGACAGGGAGTCTGCGTTTCTCCTGTGGATGCACGAAGGGAAGGA
>Ga0315281_10014186_pt1 | contig 10755 bp, 9 predicted proteins | sample YL17G07_0_MG_FD_204540 | JGI IMG/M metagenome (GOLD analysis project Ga0315281, IMG submission 204540) | Sediment microbial communities from Yellowstone Lake, YNP, Wyoming, USA - YL17G07_0 | ecosystem: Environmental > Aquatic > Freshwater > Lake > Sediment | place: USA: Wyoming | collected... | reverse complement strand
AGGCCGGAACGGCGGACCTGGTGCTGTTCGCCACCAAAGCCTATGACCTGGAGCGGGCGGCGGAAAGCCTCAAACCGGCGCTGGGCGCGGACACGCTGATCCTGCCGCTGCTGAACGGGATAGACATCGCGGACCGGATCGCGGCCGTCCTGGGGGAGGAGCGCGTGCTGGGCGGCATGTGCCAGGTCTCCTCGGCCATCAAGGAGCCGGGGGTGATCCGCCAGGTCGGCCCCCTCAACCGGATCGCCTTCGGCGAGCGGACGGGCGGCGTCAGCCCGCGCGCGCAGGCGGTCCTTACGGTGTTGCAACAGGCGGGCATCACAGCCGAACTCTCGCCGAACATCGCCGTTGACCTATGGAACAAGTACCTGTTCATCACCGCCATCGGGGGCGTATGCACCGTCACCGGCTTCCGCCTGGGGCCTGTGTTGGCCGACCCGGACACGCGGGCGCTGTTGCAAGGCTGCATGGAAGAAGTCCATGCCCTGGCGGTCAAACGCAAGGTCCCACTCAAGCCGACGGTGGTGCAGGATTCCCTGGCGCTGTGCGCCAAGCTGCCGGCGGAAACGCGCCCGTCGCTGCTGTTGTCCCTGGAGCAAGGCGGCAACCTGGAGATTGACGCCCTGAGCGGCACGGCGGCACGGCTGGGCCGGGAGTGGGGCGTACCCACGCCCGTCAACCAGTTCATCTACGCCGCGCTGAAGTTGCGGGCCAACCCCAAGGGCGGGTAGCGCCTGTGCGCCCGGCGGTCGCCGCGCCCCCGGGCGTTTCAACCCCCGGGAGGCGCCGCGGCCGGTTACAGGTGCTTGCTGAACACCGCCTTGTGATCGCCCGGGGAGTAGAAGTCCCGGATCACGCACTCCCGCCGGTACCCTTGGCGCAGGTAGAAGCGGCGGGTGGAATCGTAGCGGGGCAACATCGAGGTCTCGATCAACGCCAGACGCCCCCCTGCCACGCGGATCAGGTCTTCCACATGCTGCAACAGCCGCGCGCCGAAGCCCTGGCCATGGCTCTCCCGGTCCACGGCGATCCAATAGAGATACCACGTGCCGTCGGTGATCTCCGCCGGGCCATAGTGGGCAAAGCCCACCGCGCGGCCGGCCTGCTCGCAGGTCAGCATCTGATCCTGCGCGTGGAACTTCCCTTGGTGGTACGCTTCGAAATCTTCCGCCAGGCCGAGCAGTTCACTGGGAGTGAACACGCGAGTCCCCTCGGCGAGGGACACAAGTATTGGGACGTCGTCTGGGTCAGCGGAGCGGATCAGGGTGGGGCTACTACTGCTGGGGTCCTCCTTTGGCGTTACCTGCTTGACTGCTCTCACGGGAGCTCCTGATGCAGGTTGATGAACACATGGGCCCAAGCCCACGCTTCGTTTTTCTCATGGATTGAATGCGGAAGCAAAGGTTTTGCGCAAGGGGGTAACTTCCCCGGCGGGCGCCGGGTAGATTGGAACCCCGGGGCGTTGGGGCGGTCGGGGGCGGCGCCCGAAGCCTGAAGGCAACCGGCCCTGCGCCGGGATCGGGGTGCGGGCCGCCCGGCATTGAATGCGCAACAGGAAATCCGCCGTTTGACAGGGACTTCCCGCCTGCCGCTCCGCCGCGGGACTATTGGCCGGCGGGAATTTCTGGTAGCGTCGCGTGACTTCGCGGCACCGGGGGGCGATGGAATCGGCCCGGCAGCCATCGGCCAACCCTAGGATCAGGAACTTGTGGTGGATACCCGAGCGCGGTTTTTCGTGGGAGCGATGGCCGTCGTTGGCATCGCGTTCCTGGTGGCGGTGGTGGTCTTTCTGATCGTGCGGGCGACTCGCGCCGGGCGCGTGGCAGCGCGGAAGGGCGGCAATGCCCAGGGAGCGGCCCAGGGTGCGACCCAGGGCGCGGTGCACCCGACGCCGGCGGCCACGCGCCTGCTGGGGCTGCTGGTGCTGGTCCCGGCGCTGCTGCTGCTGGCCTGGGTAAACCTCTCCCACGCGCAGCAGGCGGCCCTCATGGCGCAGCTGATCTATCCGGCGACCCTGGCGGTGGCGCTGATGCTGCTGTTCGACAAGGCGACCCGCGCCTGGAACGTGAAACCAGCCGGCGAGACCGCCCGCGAGTGGATGAACCTGGACGCCCTCGTCTTCCTCCTGGTGCTGGCCTTCCTCAACCTGCTCAAGACCAACCCCGGGGAAAAGTACAACGTCTTCTTCTGGGACGTGTTGAATCTGGTGCTGTTCTTCTTCGCCTTCTGGCTGTTGGACCGGAAGGTGACGCGGGTGCGGTTCCTGGTGGCGCACGGCTATCTGGTGCTGCTGCCGATCCTGCTCCTGATCTGGCGCACGATCCTGGATCTGCCGCCACCGGCGGAGTTCGCCTTCTGGGCCTCTCTCTGGCCGTTCTTCTTCCTGGCGCTGATCTTCTTTGTCCTGGAGATCATCGTGCTGCTGGCCACCCGCGATTCGGACAACCCGGCGCCCGGCATCCTGAAGGACGCGGTGTTTCTGGCGCTTTACGGGGTGTTGCTGATCATTGCCGGGCGGTGAACGCCCCTTGCCTCTGGCCCGCCCGCTCTGCTACCTAGGGAGGCGGCTTTGGACACCGGCGCGCAGGGCGCGCACGGCAAGACAACCTGACACGGGAAGGGATCCGGCATGAGCGGATGGCAATGGTTCTGGACGCTGGTGTTGTTCGTCGTCTATGTCGTCGTCCTGGTGTTTCTGTATTTCTACAAGCCGTTCGAGGTGCTGTTCACGGCTGTGCTCAACGGCCTGAGCTACGACAACGCCATGTTCTGGGTGGTGATCGTCACGGGCATCGTGGGATTTTGCCTGTACCATTGGCAAGCCTACCGCCAGAACATCGTCCGCCAGAACAACGTGGAGGCGATGGTGCTCAGTTCGCTGCGGGGGTCCACCTTTGTGGCCGTGCTGTTGAGCGGCGGGGCGATGCTCCAGGCGCTCCAGGTGCTCTGCGTGTACCTGCTGAAGGAAGGCTACGCGCTGAACCAGGGCTTTGGGGAGCGGCTGGGGGCGGTGGCGGCGCTGGTGCTGGTCACGGCCGTGTTCTACGTGATCTTCTGGCTGCTCAAGTTCGTGCGCCCGGGCGAGGGCGTTCAGGCGGGTTAGGTGCAGGCGGCGCGCGTCAGCTCAGCCGCTCCTCCGCCTCCAGCGGAAACAGGGTCAGCAGGACGTCGCGCAGTTGGCGGGCGGCGGTGTTGCCGAGCAGGATCGTCTCCGCCAGCTCCCGCACATACACGATTTCCCGCGCCTCCGTCTGGCGCGCTCCATCCTGGTCATAGTCCACCTGTTCATCCAGTTCCCGCACTTCGTTGAAGAAGTGCAGGGCCACCTGGTGCTGGATGTTGGTCTCCACCAGCACGCCGGAGAGGCTGCGGCTGCGATGATCCGGGGCCTTGGGCCACTTCACCGAGAACAGCCGCCTGGGATTCGAGAGGATCGCCATATCTTCCTGCCTGCATGAAGGTGGGTGAACCGCCGCGGCGGCGGGAACCAGACCCCAAGCCAATAGAATTGCCCGTCCGGAACGGTCCTGGGCCGATGCCTCAGGCTGCGCGCTCGGGTGTTGCCGAACGGCCGGCGCCGGACGCCTCCGGCGCGCGCTTCTCCGGCTGGGCGTACATGCCGCCGTAGGGGCCGCGCTTGAGGAACAAGCCGTCGCCCGCGCGGCCCAGGTACTCGCCCTTGTCCACGATCACCTTGCCGCGCGAGAGCACCGTTTCCGTGAAGCCCTTCACGGGCATGCCCTCATAGGCATTGTAGTCAATGTTCATGTGGTGCGTGCGGCTGTTGTGGAGGCTGATCGTCTCCTCGCGCAGCGGATCGAAGATCACGATGTCGGCATCGCTGCCCACGGCGATGGTGCCCTTGCGGGGGAACAGGCCGAAGATCTTCGCCGCCGCCGTGGAGGTCAACTCGACGAACCGGTTGAGGCCGATATGGCCCCCTCCCACGCCGTAGTGGTAGATCAGGCTCATGCGGTTCTCGATCCCCGGGCCGCCATTGGGAATCTTGCTGAAGTCGTTGCGGCCCAGCTCCTTCTGCTCGCGCAGGCAGAACGGGCAGTGGTCCGTGGAGATGGCGTTGAGATGGTTGCTGCGCAGCCCCTGCCACAGCTCTTGCTGGTTCCACTCCTCGCGCAGCGGCGGGGTGAGCACGTACTTGGCTCCGTCGAAGCCCGGTTCGTTGTAGCGGTTGACGTCCAGCAGCAGGTACTGGGGGCAGGTTTCCGCGTGCGCCATCACGCCCCGATTCTGGGCGGCGCGCAGTTCTTGCAGCGCGTCGTAGCAGCTCAGGTGGACGATATACACCGGCGCCCGCGCCACTTCCGCGATCGCCAACGCCCGGTGCGCGCCCTCGGCCTCCAGCCGCGTGGGCCGGGTGACGGCGTGATACTTGGGCTCCAGATGGCCCGCCGCCACCGCCTCCTTCACCAATTCGTCTATCACGATGCCGTTCTCGGCGTGCATGCACACCAGCGTGCCGTCCTCGCCGGCCTTGCGCAGGGCGCGGTAGATGGTGCCGTCGTCGGAGAGCATCGCGCCCGGATAGGCCATGAACAGCTTGTAGCTGCTGACCCCCTGGTCGGCCAGCGCCCGCATCTCCGGCAGGCGCTGGGCCGGCATGTCCGTCACGATCATGTGGAAGCCGTAATCAATTGCCGTCTTGGACGCGGCCTTGGAATGCCAGGTGTCCAGCGCCGCCAGGGTTGAGGCGCCCTTGGTTTGCACGGCGAAATCCACGATGGTCGTCGTGCCCCCGAAGGCAGCCGCCCGCGTCCCGGTGAAGAAGTCGTCCGAAGTGGTCGTCCCGCCGAAGGGCAGTTCCAGGTGCGTATGGGGATCCACACCGCCCGGCAGCACGAGCTTGCCCGCCGCCTCGATCACCCGGTCCGCCTCCATGGACAGATTGCGGCCGATCAAGTCAACCTGGGACTTGCGGATGAAGATGTCGGCCACGTAGTCGTCGGCGGCGGTGACGATTCGTCCGTTCTTGATGAGTACGCTCATGGACCTTCTCCTCCCGTGGTTCTGGAGCCGATGGGCCGAAGGCGCAGGCCCCGTTTTGCCCGCCACCCTTACCAGAATCCCCGGGCGATGAAAACCGGAAAGGCGCCGCAACCGGTCGTCATCGCCCGCGCTGGCCGGCCAGGCGATCCCGGAGGGCGCACCCGATTCGCGGCTCCGCGCCCATCGGGGGACTGTTGACTTTCCGGGTGCCATCGGAGGTAAGATGGCCGCCGGCCCGACCGTTGGGCAAGTTCGGGCTCCATCGGGGCAGGGGCAATCGCGTATCTGATCGCAAGCGGATCCGGCAATCCTATATAATGGGAGGAGTTCAGTATGAAACCAAAATCGGGGGAAGGCTCCCGCAAGCATACAACCCAGGGAATCGGTCGGCGCCAGTTTTTGGGTAAAGCCGCCAAGGCCGTCGCGGCAGGGGTTGCGGCGGGCGCATTCCCGTACTCGTTCAATACCGCCCGCGCCGCCGACGGCCTGCGCACCATCGGCCTGGGCGTCAGCATCGTCAACGAGATCCAGGCCAAGGCGTCCAAGGATCTTGGCGTTACGATTTCGGGTCAGGCACTGGGCTACGGGGAGATGCTGACCAAGCAGATCACCCAGAGCGACCAATTCGAGATCAGCGAAGGCTACTACAACGACATGGACCTGGTGTGGCCCGCCGGCAGCTATCAGCCGATTGACACCAAGCGCATCAAGGACTTCGACAAGATCACCAATCTGGTCAAGACGGGCAAGCTCGCCCCCAATGCGCAAGAGGGCCAGGGCGACGCGCCGTACAAGCACTTCTGGCTGGACAAGGACAACAAGCGCACCGCCAAGGGACCCACCCGCTATGTGACCGCCATCCCGGCGTTCCACAATGCGGACTCCATCGGCTACAATCCCAAGGCCACCGGGCGCAAGATTGAATCCTGGGCGGAACTGTTCAGCCCGGACTTCAAGGGCAGGGTGGCGCTGCTCAACGTGCCGCAGATCGGGACGATGGACGCGGCCCTGGCGATGGAGGCGAAGGGCTTGGCGAAGTTCAAGGACAAGGGCAACCTGACCAGGGCCGAGATTGACGTCCTGGTGAACTACCTCATCAAGCTCAAGAAGGAAGGCCACTTCCGCGCCTTCTGGGAGAACTTCGGCCAATCGGTGAACCTGATGACCAGCGGCGAGGTGGCGCTGGAGAGCATGTGGTCACCGGCCGTCACCGCCGTCAAGGCGGAGGGGGTGCCCTGCGTCTTCGCCTTCCCCAAGGAAGGCATGCGGGGCTGGCACGGCCACTTGGCCATTTCCTCCAAGGTCAAGGGCAAGCAGTTGGACCAGTGCTACGAATACATCAACTGGTGGCTGGACGGCTGGGCGGGCGCCTTCGTGGCGCGGCAGGGCTACTACACCTCCATTCCGCTCAACGCCAAGAAGTTCATGAGCCAGGAGGAGTACGATTACTGGTACGAGGGCAAGGCGGCGGCCAAACCGTTGTCCGACCCGTTCGGCACCGTCATCGTTCCGCAGGGTGAAGTGCGCGACGGGGGCTCGTACGTGACCCGGATGAGCCATATCGCCGTGTGGAACTCCGTGATGGACGAGAACGAGTACCTCGTGAAGCGTTGGACCGAGTTCCTGAGCGCCTAAGTTCGGGAAGGCATCAAGCTCGCAAGGGGGCCTGGGAGCTGCATCCTGGGCCCCCTGGTTTTGCCCAGCCGGATTGGAGCCCCCCAGCGGCCCGCGCCGCGCCGCGGCTGTCGCCAGTTGAGCCACACCCCGCGGCATCGCCATTCCACCGTCACATCGCCACCGCGTCCGGCAATGGAAAACATACGGATCCAGCCGCATCCGGGGGTGATCGGCCAGCAAGAAATCGCCACGGAAGAAATCATCGCCCAGGTGCGCAAGCACCAAACGGGCTTCCCCACGTTCTGGCTCATTGCGCCCAGCGCCCTTTGGCTGCTGCTGTTCCTGGTCATTCCGCTGCTCAGCATTTTTGTTTTCAGCTTTTGGAAATACAGCGGTCACGGCATGGAGCCGGGCTTCACCTTCGAGCACTACAAGAGCTTCTTCACCTCGACGATCTACCTGACGACGTTCCTGACGACGCTGCGCTATACGCTGGTCGTGATGGCGATCTGCCTGCTGCTGGGCTACCCGATCGCCTACTTCCTGGCCATGCAAGTGCAGTCGTTCAAGTGGCAAATGTCGCTGTTCCTGCTGTGCATGGTGCCCTTCTGGACCAGCTATCTGATCCGGGCAGTGGCCTGGATCCCCATGCTGGGGCGCCAGGGGCTGCTCAATGGACTGTTGCTGGGGCTGGGCATCGTGGACGAGCCGGTCAGCTTCCTGCTCTATTCGGAGTTCGGCCTCACGATGGCGCTGGTGCAACTCTACGTCGTGCTGTGCATCGGGCCGATCTTCTTTTCCCTGGCCAAGATTGACAAGGCCATCCTGGAGGCCGCGCGGGACATGGGCGCCACCGGGGCGCAAACCTTCCGGGAGATCATCCTCCCCCTCTCCCTGCCCGGCATCGCCATCGGCATGATCTTCGTGTTCGTCATGGTGATGGGCGAGTTCGCCACCGCGGGCGTGGTGGGCGGCGGCAAGACGGCGATGGTGGGCAACGTCATCCTCAATCTGATGGGGATCACGCAGTACCCCTTCGCCGCCGTCAACGCCCTGATGCTGATGGTCGGCATGATGGTCGGCGTGGTGGTGATCCTCAAGCTGGTGGATATTCGCAAGGAGTTGTGACATGGCCCGCTGGTCGCCGGAGCGCCGCAAGAAAGCCTGGATCAAGACGCTGTTCGCCAGCTACTACGGGCTGTTCCTTGTCTTCATCTACGGCCCCATGATTGCCATGTTCATCCTGTCGTTCCAGGGTGAGCACGGCGGGGTCAGCTTTCCCATGCGGGGGGTGAGCCTGCACTGGTGGGCCCAACTGGTGCTGCCGTCCTCCGTGGGCGACCTGCGCATGGCCCTGGTGCGTTCCCTGGTGCTGGCGCTGGTCGTGATGGTGCTCACGGCCTTGTTTTCAACCATGCTGGGCATGGCCTATCGCAAGCGCTTCCTGGGGTCGGGCGCGTTGTTCTACACCGTCATGACGGGCATCATGCTGCCGGGAATCCTCATCAGCCTGGGGCTGGCGCTGCTGCTGCGGGCGCTCGGCATCTCCCCAGCCTGGTGGTTCTCCGGCCTGGGCGTGCACGTCGTATGGACGCTGCCCTTCGGCTTTCTGGTGATGCTGGCGGTGTTCAACCGCTTCGACGTGCGGCTGGAGGAGGCGGCCCGGGACATGGGCGCCGACGAATGGACGGTGTTCAAGGAGGTGACCCTGCCCTTGATCACCCCCGGCATCGTGGCGGCCGGACTGTTCGGCTTCACGCTGTCCTACGACGAGTTTGCCCGCACGACGCTGCTGTCCGGCAGCACCAACACCCTGCCGCTGGACATCTACGGTTCGTTGACCCAGCGGGTGCGTCCCACGCTCTTCGCGCTGGGCACGTTCTCCACCCTGTTTTCCTTCGCGATGATCGGGGTGTTCCTGGGCGTGTACAGCCTGCTCTACCGGCACACGCGCTAGCGCGGCGGATGCCCCCGGCCGGGAACGGCGGGCCGGCCCTACCGCAGCAGCACGGCCGACTCGGCCGGCCAGCACAGCACCTCCCGGTCGCCCATCTTGTACGCCCGGCTGCCGGCACTGCGGTGCTGCTCCACGTGCACGTAGTGGCCAGGGTCAATCTCGAAGACGTCCGTCTCCAGCGACCCCATGAATTCCGTGGTGATATAGGACCCGATGGCCCGATTCGCCATGTTGGCCCGTTCGCCCGTGTGCATCAGGTCCGCCCGCACCGAGAAGTCCACCTCCTGGCCCAGCGGCACTTCGGTCACGTCCGGGGGAATCTTGACGTAGTACAAGTTCTCCCCTTTCTCCACGAAAGCGAACGAGCCGCTGCGCGATTTCAGGGTGCCGTTGAACAGGTTGTTGTTCCCGATGAACTGGGCCACGAACCGGGTGCGGGGCGTCTCGAAGATCTCCCGCGACGTGCCGGTCTGCTGGATCACCGCGTCGCCCATGACGATCACCTTGTCCGCCATGGACATCGCCTCCTGCTGGGAGTGCGTCACCATGATGAACGTGATTCCCAGCTCGCGCTGGATCTTCTTCAGCTCCACCATCATGGCCTGGCGCAGGCTGTAGTCCAGCGCGCCGAGCGGTTCGTCCAGCAGCAGCACCGTGGGCTCGCTGATGAGGGCGCGCGCCAGGGCCACGCGCTGCTGCTGGCCGCCGCTCAACTCCTGCGGGCGGCGCTGGCTGAACTTGGTCAGGCTGACCTTCTCCAGCATCTCCCACACGCGCGCGTCGCGATCCGGCCTGGGGATGCCCTTCATCTTCAGGCTGAACTCGACGTTCTGAAAGACCGTGCGGTGGGGGAAGAGCGCGAAGCTCTGGAACATCATGGACGTGTCGCGCTGCGAGGGCGGCAGATCCGTCACGTCCCGGCCGGAGATGAAGATCTTGCCGGAGGTTGCCTCCTCCAGGCCCCCGATCATGCGCAAGGTGGTGGTCTTGCCGCAACCGCTGGGGCCGAGCAGGGCGACAAACTCCCCGTGCTCGATCTCCGCGTTGAAGTCGATCACGGCCCGGGCGCCGCCCGGAAACACCTTGTTCACTTCTTCCAGTACGACGTCGTACTGAGGCATTCCAATACCTCGCTCCGTGGGCCTGACCGGTACCGGCAGGACATCCGCCGCCTCCCGTGTACAATCCGCCCCGCCTTGTGCGCCCCCCAATGGCTACCGCGGATGCTTCGCCGCGGCACAGCAGGACACGAACGCTCAGGTCACGCTGCGCAGGCGCGAAGGGTTCGTGGTTGCGTTCGCCCCCACGGACCCGTCTTCAGACCTAGCGGGGTGCGGAAGAACAAACTGCAAGCGGGGGAACCAGTCCCCCCGCACCCCTCGGATAAGTTTTCGCGGCGCAATGTTGCCGGCGCCTCCCGCAAGCGTCCGGCGGGGGCCGCCGCGAAAACAGAAAGGTCAACGCAGCACAGATCTTCGCCGATGGTTTGCGGATTGGCTCCTAGAGCCAATTGGCGCACCGCATGGCCGATCGGGATCGTCCCATCCCGATACCCCTATATTGGGTGCAGGGAGCCGCGCTCCCTGCTGGGGCGCTCGGCGCGTCAGCGCCGAGCCAGACACTAAGGCGGGGCAACGCCCCCACAAACCGCCACCCTTTCGATTTTCCGCAGCCTGCTAGTGGTCCTTCTTCGTCAGCTCCTGCACCAGCGCCCACACCTTCTCGAAAGGCAAGTCGCCGAACAGACCCTGTTGATTCATATCCCGCAGCAGACCCAAGGCATCGACCATCGTGTTGTCCGCCCCCGCCTGTTGCTCCAGCAGCGCGGCGGCCTCGTGGAACGGCAATTCCTTGACCTGCTTCGCGTTGAGCGTTCTGCGCACCAGCATCCCGAGCTGATCCAGCGCGGGCTTGAGGTTCCCAACCTGGTAGGGCCGGCCGAAGATGCCGCGCAGGCCATTCTTGGCAAAGCGCTCGCGCAGGCCCTGGGGCAGGGAGTGGGCGATGCCGTCCAGCACCTCCCCCAGCCCAAAGCCCTTGGTGAACAGGCCGCGGATGGTGTCCACCGTGCCGCCGGGGCCGCCATCCCCGCCGTACATGCGGATCTCGGCGTTGCTGAGGGCGCTGCCCATGGCCTTGGCCTGGTCAATGTGGACGTCCCGCTCCGACTCGATGTG
>Ga0315281_10014185_pt1 | contig 10756 bp, 10 predicted proteins | sample YL17G07_0_MG_FD_204540 | JGI IMG/M metagenome (GOLD analysis project Ga0315281, IMG submission 204540) | Sediment microbial communities from Yellowstone Lake, YNP, Wyoming, USA - YL17G07_0 | ecosystem: Environmental > Aquatic > Freshwater > Lake > Sediment | place: USA: Wyoming | collected... | reverse complement strand
CCGCCGCCAATATAGAAGGCCGAAGCGCCCGGAACCGCCACCAGTGCCGCCGAAATCAGCCCGCCGCACGAAGATTCAGCCACGGCAACATTTTGGCCATTCGCAATCAGGACCTTTGCGGCGGCAGTGGAAAGGGCGGCTAAACCGGGATATGACATAACAGAATTCCTTTTCGGGTTGGGTGGCGTATCCTTACAATGGCTTGACTTTAGCCCATTGCGCACCTAGTTTCCGCTCCGATCCATCAAATATTTGATCGGAAACGCCGTCCCGCCAGTCAGCGAGTTTTCGCCCACTGGCGCCATAATGCTTTGTAATACAGGTTTATCCCGTATGTTTGAAACGCTTTCAGACCGTCTGAGCGGCATCTTTGACGCCCTGCGCAAGCAGGCGGCGCTGAGCGAGCAGGACGTGGACACGGCACTGCGCGAAGTGCGCCGGGCCTTGCTGGAAGCCGACGTCGCCCTGCCCGTGGCGCGTGATTTCATTGCCAAAGTGCGTCCCCGCGCCATCGGGCAGGAAGTGATCAAATCCATCACGCCGGGCCAGATGGTTATCAAGATTGTGCATGACAATCTGGTGGAAATGCTGGGCGTGTCGTCGCAGGGCATTGATCTGAACGCGCCCTCGCCGGTGCCTATATTGATGGTGGGTCTGCAGGGTTCGGGCAAAACCACAACTACTGCAAAATTGGCCCTGCGCTTTCAGAACCGCGAGCGCAAAAAGGTGCTGATGGCGTCCCTCGATGTGGCCCGGCCAGCGGCACAACATCAGTTGAAAGTGCTGGGCGAGCAGGCGAAGGTCGCCACCCTGCCCATCATCGCCGGTCAGATGCCGGTGGATATTGCCCGCCGCGCCATGGAGGCGGGCCGGTTGGGGGGCTTTGATATTGTCCTGCTGGACACCGCCGGGCGCACGCATGTGGACGAGGCGCTGATGGCCGAGATCGCGGCCGTGCGCAGCGCCGTAAACCCGCATGAGTGCCTGCTGGTGGCAGACAGCCTCACCGGCCAGGACGCGGTGAATGTAGCCAGCAGTTTTCATGCGCGCACGCCGTTGACCGGCATTATCCTGACCCGCGTGGATGGTGATGGGCGCGGCGGTGCGGCCCTGTCGATGCGGGCGGTCACCGGTTGCCCGATCAAGGCGATGGGCACCGGCGAAAAACTGGATGCGCTGGAGGATTTTCATCCTGACCGCATCGCCGGACGCATTCTGGGACAGGGCGATGTGGTCAGCCTTGTGGAGCGGGCGGCAGAAAGTTTTGAGGCGGAAAAAGCCGAAAAGCTTGCCAGGAAAATTCAGAAGGGCGAGTTCGATCTTGACGATCTCGCCGGGCAATTGGCGCAGATGCGCAAAATGGGCGGCATGCAGGGGCTTCTGGGAATGCTGCCGGGCGTCGGTAAAATGAAAAACCAGATCGCCGCAGCCGGGCTCGACGACAAACTGATCAAGCGGCAGGAAGCCATTGTTTACTCGATGACACACGAAGAGCGCCGCAAGCCGAAAATACTCAATGGATCACGCAAGCGCCGCATCGCAGAAGGATCCGGCACCTCGGTTCCCGAGGTTAACCGTCTGCTGAAAATGCATCGCCAGATGGCCGATATGATGAAACAGGTCGGCAAGAAAGGCATGAAAGGTCTGTTGGGCGGATTAACCGGCCTAGGTGGGATGGGGGGCGGTGGTATGCCCGCCATGCCCCCCGGCCTGCCCGGAATGGGCGCTGGCATAAATCCGCCCGGCATGCCGCCATTACCGCCCGGTTTCCCGGGCTTCAAGAGATGACTGATATTACTGAACGCAATTTACGAAAGAAACCAGGGAGCCTCGATGTCACTAAAAATCCGCCTTGCCCGTTTCGGCACAAAGAAACGCCCCTTCTACCGCATCGTTGTGGCCGACGTCCGCGCCCCGCGCGATGGCCGCTTTATTGAAAAGCTGGGCTTTTTTAACCCGCTGCTGCCCAAGGATCATGCCGAACGGCTGAAACTGGAAGGCGAACGCATTCAGCATTGGATGAGTGTGGGCGCACTGCCAACCGACCGTGTGGCGCGCATGCTGGGCGACGCCGGTCTGATCGCCAAACCGGAACGGGGAAACAATCTTGAACAGGGCAAGCCGAAGGCGAAGGCGCAGGAGCGTATCGCCCAGAGGGCAGAGGCCGCCAGCAAGGCCGCAGAAGCCGCCGTAGCTCCTGCAGACGCGTAGGGCCGTTTGGCGGAGCCGGCCAATCGGGTGTGCGTGGGCGCCATTATCGGCGCGCACGGCGTCAGCGGTCAGGTGCGGATCAAATGTTTTACCGGGCGGCCAGAAGATGTGGCGTCATTTGGTCCGGTGGAGACAGAAGATGGGCTGCGGCGCTTTACTATAAAAGTGACCCGCGGCCTGAAAGATGGGGTTGCGGCGTCGGTGTCCGGGATTACGGATCGTGACGCTGCGGAGGGGTTGAAGGGGGTCAGGCTGTATGTGCCGCGTGCGGCCCTGCCTGAGCTGCCCGCTGAGGATGATGAATATTATCTGGCCGATCTGATCGGGCTGGCCGTTCGCTGGGTGGAGGGGACGAGACCTGAGGGCAGGATCGTTGCGGTGCATAATTTTGGAGCCGGAGACCTGATTGAAATTGAGCTGGCGGAGGACGGGGTAAAACGTAAAACCCTTCTGGTTCCGTTTGAACGGGATGTCGTGACAGAGGTGAATGTGGTGGAGGGCCATGTAAATGTGCTGTTGCCGCAGGAAGTCAGCGAGGAGGAAGTCAATAAGGAGGATAAGGAGTAACGAGGGTGCCTGAGCAAGCCGGAACCGCAAATGCCTGGACCGCCACGGTTCTGAGCCTCTTCCCGGGCATGTTCCCGGGGCCGCTGGGGTTCAGTCTGGCTGGAAAAGCGCTGGAATCCGGTATCTGGCGGCTGGAAACAGTGGACTTTCGCACATTTGCGCGCGATAAACACCGCTCCGTGGATGACAGCCCGGCAGGCGGCGGAGCCGGGATGGTGTTGCGCCCGGACGTGCTGGCGGCAGCGATTGACGGGGTTCGGGCGGGGGCTGAGGTGCAGCGGCCACTTGTCTATTTAAGCCCGCGCGGCGCACCGCTGTGTCAAAAGCGCGTGCAGACCCTGGCAGAGGGGCCGGGTGTGGTGCTGATATGCGGGCGGTTTGAAGGCGTTGACGAACGGCTATTGCAGACGCGGGGGATCGAAGAAATCAGTCTGGGCGATTTCGTCCTTTCTGGCGGAGAGCCAGCGGCGATAGCGCTTCTGGACGCGGTAGTAAGATTGTTGCCTGGCGTAACGGGAAACCCCGGAACGCTGGCGGAAGAAAGTTTCGAGGCGGGGTTGCTGGAATATCCCCATTATACAAAACCCGGCGAATGGGAAGGCATGCCAATCCCGCCGGTGCTGTTATCCGGCAATCATGCGCAGATCAGGGCGTGGCGAAAGGCCATGTCGGAGGAAATAACACGGCAACGCCGTCCGGATTTATGGCGGCGTTATGTTGCGGAAAACGAGGAGTGTGAGAAATGAATTTATTGCAGGAACTGGAAGCGGAACAGGTCGCCAAACGCACAGAGGGCCGGACGATACCTGATTTCGCGCCGGGCGATACACTCAAGGTCATGGTCAAGGTGGTGGAAGGCACGCGCCAGCGCCTGCAGCCATTTGAGGGCGTGTGCATCGCGCGTTCCGGAGGCCTGACATTGAACGCCAATTTCACCGTGCGGAAGATTTCATATGGTGAAGGGGTGGAGCGCGTCTTTTCGCTCTACAGCCCGATGGTCGATCAGGTTGTGGTGCTGCGCCGGGGCCAGGTGCGCCGCGCCAAATTATATTATCTGCGTGGCCGTACCGGCAAATCGGCGCGCATCCAGGAAAAGAAGGTCGTTCGCGATTAGCTGAGCGGGAGGGATTGTGATGTCTGGCCCTAGCACACTCTATGATAAAATCTGGCAGGCCCATCTGGTTAGTCAGCAGACGGATGGTTCCTGCCTGATTTATATTGACCGGCATCTGGTGCATGAGGTGACCAGCCCGCAGGCTTTTGAGGGCCTGCGCATGACGGGCCGCAAGGTCCGCCGTCCCGGAGCCACCCTTGCCGTCGCTGACCATAATGTGCCGACCACAGACCGCGCCAAAGGCATTGAGGACGAGGAATCCCGCATTCAGGTGGAGACACTGGAGCAGAACTGCGTCGAATTTGGCGTCGAATATCTGCCCATGTCCGACATCCGGCAGGGCATTGTGCATATTGTGGGGCCGGAACAGGGCCTGACCCAGCCCGGCATGACCATCGTCTGCGGCGATAGCCATACCGCCACGCATGGCGCATTCGGATCGCTGGCGTTCGGCATCGGCACGTCGGAGGTGGAACATGTGCTGGCCACGCAAACCCTGATTCAGGCGCCTGCCAAAAACATGCGCGTCACTGTGAACGGCCAGTTGTCCGCCGGTTGTACAGCCAAGGATATCGTGCTGGCGATCATCGGCAAGATCGGCACGGCGGGCGGCACCGGGCATGTCATCGAATTCGCCGGCCCGGCCATCCGTACACTGAGCATGGAAGGCCGCATGACGGTCTGCAACATGACCATCGAGGGGGGCGCGCGCGCCGGGCTGATCGCGCCCGATGAAACCACATTCGCTTATGTTCAGGGCAAGCCACGCGCGCCAAAGGGCGGACAGTGGGAACTGGCGCTGAATTACTGGCGCACCCTGGTCAGTGATCCGGGCGCGCATTTTGACCGCGAGGTTACACTGAACGCCGCCGAGATCGTGCCGATGGTGACATGGGGCACCAGCCCGGAAGATGTGCTGCCGATCACCGGCAAGGTGCCTGATCCCGCCGCCGAGCCGGACGCCGCACGCCGCCAGTCCATGCTGCGCGCGCTCGACTATATGGGGCTGACGGCCGGTACGCCATTGCAGCAGGTGAAGGTGGACCGGGTGTTTATCGGTTCGTGCACCAACGGCCGTATTGAGGATCTGCGCGCGGCCGCCAAACTGGCCAAAGGCCGCAAGGTCGCAGCAGGTGTGGGCGCCATGGTCGTGCCGGGTTCTGGGCTGGTGAAGGAACAGGCCGAACAGGAAGGGCTGGATAAAATTTTCATCGCGGCCGGGTTTGAATGGCGCGAGCCGGGCTGTTCCATGTGCCTGGCGATGAATGCCGACAAACTGGAGCCGGGCGAGAGGTGCGCTTCCACATCCAACCGCAATTTCGAGGGCCGTCAGGGCCGCGGCGGGCGCACCCATCTGGTCAGCCCCGCCATGGCGGTAGCCGCCGCCGTGACCGGCCATCTGACCGATGTGCGGGAACTGGAGTAGGCAGCTTTGACTTGCTTACCCTCCCCCTGCCGGGAGGGGGTGGAATAGGGGTAAAGGAACAGGGAAACGGTAATGCAGAAATTTGATAAACTGACCGGGGTGGCGGCCCCGCTGCCGCAGATCAATGTCGACACCGACATGATCATCCCCAAGCAGTTCCTGAAGACCATCAAGCGGTCCGGGCTGGGCAAGAACCTGTTCGACGAAATGCGCTTTACGCCGGATGGCAAGGAAAAGCCCGACTTCGTTTTGAACCGGCCTGCCTATCGCAATGCGCAAATTCTGGTGACCGGCGAAAATTTCGGCTGCGGCTCGAGCCGCGAGCATGCGCCATGGGCGCTGCTGGATTTCGGCATCCGCTGCATCATCGCGACCAGCTATGCCGATATTTTTTACAATAACTGTTTCAAGAACGGCATCCTGCCGATCATTCTGCCACAGGCCGATGTAGATAAACTGATGGATGATGCGGCGCGCGGCGCCAACGCCGTTGTCAGCATCGATCTTGCGGCTCAGGAAATTCGGGGCCCGGATGGCGGCGTCGTCAAATTTCAGATGGACCCCTATCGCAAGCAATGCCTGATCGAGGGGCTGGATGACATCGGCCTGACGATGAAGCAAGGGACGAAGATCGATCAATTTGAGCAAAAGCGCACCGCGCAGCAGCCCTGGCTATAGAAAGAACCCCACTCATGTCCAGCAACAGATCGCTTTTAATTCTGCCGGGGGACGGTATCGGCCCCGAGGTGATGCGCGAAGTGCGCCGGGTGATCGACTGGTTCGGCAAGCGCCGGTCGATCAGCTTTGATGTGGATGAAGACATTGTTGGCGGCGCCTCCATTGATGCGCACCGCACCCCGCTGACCGACAAGGCGCTGGAAAAAGCCATGAATGTCGATGCGGTGCTGTTTGGCTCTGTTGGCGGGCCGAAATGGGACAATCTGGGCTTTGACATGCGGCCAGAGGGCGGCCTGCTGACCCTGCGCAAGGAACTGGAGCTGTTTGCGAACCTGCGTCCGGCCATCTGTTTTCCGGCGCTGGCCGGCGCATCGTCGCTGAAACCCGAACTGGTGACGGGGCTGGATATACTGATCGTGCGCGAACTGACCGGCGGCGTCTATTTCGGCGAACCGCGCGGCATTGAAACGCTGCCCAATGGCGAACGCCGCGGCGTCAACACGCAGGTCTACACGACTTCGGAAATTCACCGCGTCGCACGGGTAGCGTTTGAACTGGCGCGCAAGCGGCGCAATCTGGTGCATTCGTCGGAAAAAGCCAATGTCATGGAATCCGGCCTGCTATGGCGCGAGGAAGTGACCAAACTGCACAGTGCGGAATATAAAGACGTCAAGCTGCAGCATATTCTGGCCGATAATTGCGCGATGCAGCTGGTGCGCGAGCCCAAGCAGTTCGACGTGATCGTCACGGATAATCTGTTCGGCGACCTGCTGTCAGACGTGGCGGCCATGCTGACCGGTTCTCTTGGGATGCTGCCCTCCGCCTCCCTGGGCGCCAAAGACGCCAGCGGCCGCAGCAAGGCGCTGTACGAGCCCGTGCCTGGATCGGCGCCTGATATTGCAGGCAAAGGGCTGGCCAATCCCATCGCTACGGTGCTGAGTTTCGGCATGGCGCTGCGCTATTCGTTCGATCTGACAGATGACGCGGACCTGATCGACAAGGCTGTGGAACAGGTATTGGCAGGCGGGCTGCGTACAGCCGACATCATGCAGCCCGGCATGGCCAAGGTGTCAACGGGCGTGATGGGCGACGCGATTGTACGCGAGCTGGACAAACTGACCACTTGAAATTCAACCGCCGGGGGTTCATATGCGCCCGGTGAAACGGGAGCAGAACACCATGGGTTATAAAGTAGCGGTTGTAGGCGCCACCGGCATGGTCGGGCGCGAAATGCTGAACATTCTGGCCGAACGCGAGTTTCCAGCCGACGAGGTCGTCCCGCTGGCGTCACGCCGCAGCATCGGCAAGGAAGTTTCCTATGGGGCGCGTACACTGAAAACCCTCGCGCTGGAAAATTTCGATTTCAGGGGCACCAATATCGCACTGTTTTCTGCTGGGGGTTCCGTGTCGGCGGAATGGGCCCCCAGGGCTGTGGCGGCTGGCGCGGTCGTGATCGACAATTCCAGTCATTTCCGCATGCATTCCGATGTGCCCCTGATTGTACCAGAGGTAAACGCCGCAGCGATTTCCGGATACACCAAACGGGGGATCATCGCCAATCCTAACTGCTCAACCGCGCAACTCGTCGTGGCGCTGAAGCCGCTGCATGATGTGGCCCGCATCAAGCGCGTAGTTGTCGCGACCTACCAGTCCGTGTCAGGCGCCGGCAATCAGGGGGCGGATGAACTGTTTCACCAGACGCGGGCGGTGTTTGTTTCGGACCCCATCGAGAAAAAGAAATTCACCAAGCAGATCGCGTTTAACCTGATTCCGCATATCGACAGCTTCATGGAAGACGGCTATACGAAAGAAGAATGGAAGATGATGGCCGAGACCAAAAAAATGCTCGACCCAAACATCAAGCTGAGCGCCACCTGCGTCCGGGTTCCTGTGTTTGTTGGCCATAGCGAAGCGGTAAACATTGAATTTGAGCGCCCCATCAGCCCCGATGAGGCGCGCGACATTCTGCGTGAGGCGCCGGGCTGCATGGTGATCGACAAGCGAGAGGACGGCGGCTACATCACGCCAGTAGAATGTGTGGGCGAATACGCCACCTATATTTCACGCATCCGCGAAGACACCACAGTGGAGAACGGCCTCAACATGTGGGTCGTTTCTGACAATCTGCGCAAGGGCGCCGCACTCAACGCCGTGCAGATTGCTGAAATACTGATCGCGAGGCATCTGAAAAGCGCGGCCTGAAGAGAGAATTTTTGCGCGATGGTAATGGAGGGGGGCCCGCGTTGCGGCCCCCGCTATCGCGGCAATAGGCTTTCACCCATCAGATATTCGTCCACGGCGCGCGCCGCCTGGCGGCCCTCACGGATGGCCCACACGACAAGCGACTGACCGCGGCGCATATCGCCGGCAGCGAATAGTTTATCTATGGATGTCTTATAATTGACCATGTTGGCCTGCACATTGCCGCGCGGGTCCAGCGCCACGCCAAAATCTTTCAGCATGCCTTCATGCACCGGGTGCATAAACCCCATGGCCAGCAAAATAAGATCGGCAGGCAGATCAAATTCCGTGCCCGGAATATCCTGCATTTTTTCATCCAGCCGGATACATTCGATTCTGACCGCCTTGCCATTCTGGCCCACGATGCGTTTTGTCGATACGCTCCAGTCCCGGGCGCAGCCTTCCGCCTGGCTGCTGGAGGTGCGCATACGGTTGGGCCAGTCCGGCCACACCATCGGCTTGTTTTCCTTTTCCGGCGGCCTGGGCATAATTTCCAGCTGGGTGACTGAGCTGGCGCCCTGACGCAGTGAAGTGCCAATGCAGTCGGAGCCGGTGTCGCCGCCGCCGATCACAATCACATGTTTGCCCCTGGCGCTGAGTTCCGGGAGCGGCCAGGGCGCCTCGCCCCCCCCCCTGCGGTTTTGCTGGGGAAGGAACTGCATGGCGAAATGCACGCCGTCCAGTTCACGGCCCGGCGCCTCCAGATTGCGCGGAAATTCCGATCCGCCCGTCAGGACCACCGCGTCATATAGTTTCAGCAGTTCACGCGATGACACGTCCACGCCGACTTCCGTATTGTGCCGGAAGGTCACGCCTTCGGCCTGCATCTGCGAAATGCGGCGGTCGATCAGATGTTTTTCCATTTTGAAATCGGGAATGCCATAGCGCAGCAATCCGCCGATACGCGCATTCTTTTCAAACACCGTCACGTCGTGACCGGCGCGGGCCAGTTGCTGGGCGCAGGCCATGCCCGAAGGACCAGACCCCACCACCGCCACACGCTTGCCAGTGCGGCGTTGCGGAATTTCCGGTACGATCCAGCCTTCTTCCCAGCCCCGGTCGATGATGGCGCATTCAATGCTTTTGATGGTGACCGGCGCCTCATTAATATTCAGCGTGCACGAAGCCTCGCACGGGGCAGGACAGATGCGCCCGGTAAATTCAGGAAAATTGTTTGTGGAATGCAGGACCCCCAGCGCCTCGCGCCAGCGCTGCCGGTACACCAGATCATTCCAGTCTGGAATAATATTATTCACCGGGCAGCCATTATGGCAGTAGGGAATGCCGCAATCCATGCAGCGCGCGCCCTGGCGCACGAGCTCGGCCTCATCCAGCGGAATAACAAATTCCCTGAAATCGCTGAGCCGTTCGCCAACCGCCCGATAGGGGCGCTCGTTCCGGTCAAACTCCATGAAACCGCTTACTTTACCCATACACACATTCCATCAACATAAAGCAGATTAGCCGACCAGCCGCAGACCAGGCTTGGCTGTTTTTTCCTCTTTCTGCAAATCGAGCAGCGCGCGGCGGTAATCATGCGGCACGACCTTGACGAATTTGCCGCTATATTCCGTCCAGCTGGCGAGGATTTTTCTGGCCACCGTGCTGCCGGTTAATGCTGCATGGTTCTGCAACATCATCCTGATGCGGGCGGAATCATGAGAGAGCGGATCGGCGAGAATGACGGCCTGGTCCAAGGCCGCCTCAGCGGCGGCGTCAATCGCTGACAGTTCTACCAGCTGCTTGTTACAGCGCAGCCCGAACAGCCCTTCCTCATCCAGCACATAGGCGATCCCGCCGCTCATGCCCGCGGCAAAATTACGGCCAGTAGCGCCTATCACCAGCACGACACCGCCCGTCATATATTCGCAGCAATGGTCGCCCGCGCCTTCCACAACCGCATGCGCGCCGGAATTGCGCACGGCAAAGCGTTCGCCCGCAACGCCGCGGAAATAACATTCACCGCTGATCGCGCCATACAGCACCGTATTCCCGACGATAATGCTGCGTTCCGGCACGATTGCCGATTCACGGGCCGGATAAATAATCAGCTTTCCGCCCGACAGGCCCTTGCCAACATAATCGTTCGCCTGGCCTTCCAGCGTCAGCGTCACGCCTTTTGCGGCAAAGGCGCCAAAGCTTTGTCCCGCCGTGCCCTTCAGCTTGATGTTTATGGTGTCATCTGGCAGGCCGTCATGGCCATAGCGCAAGGCCAGCGCGCCCGACAGCATCGCCCCGGTGGTGCGGTCCGTATTATTGACGCCAACTTCCAATGCCACTTTTTCGCCATGCTCCAACGCGGGCTTGCACATTTCGATCAGCTTGCGGTCCAAAACCCTGTCAAGATTATGGTTCTGCTTTTCACTATGAAAGACCGCCACGCCAGGCGCCGCAGCCGGCCGGTGGAAAAGTTTTGAAAAATCAAGCCCCTGCGCCTTCCAGTGCGTGATCGCCTTGTCCTTGCGCAACAGATCGCTGCGCCCGATCATTTCACTGAAGGTGCGAAATCCCAGACCTGC
>Ga0315281_10014184_pt1 | contig 10757 bp, 5 predicted proteins | sample YL17G07_0_MG_FD_204540 | JGI IMG/M metagenome (GOLD analysis project Ga0315281, IMG submission 204540) | Sediment microbial communities from Yellowstone Lake, YNP, Wyoming, USA - YL17G07_0 | ecosystem: Environmental > Aquatic > Freshwater > Lake > Sediment | place: USA: Wyoming | collected... | reverse complement strand
CGGATGCGATCACGCTTGCCAAAGCGAATCCCGCCTTCCGGCAGGGCACTCCGCCAGAGTTCCTTGTCGCCGATTCTGAAACGCTGGCATTCGAGTCGGAGTTCGATGTCGTGGTGTTTTTCGATTCCTTGCACCACGCGGTCGACGAGGGCGCCGCGCTGCGTTGCGCCCATCGCGCGCTGCGACCGGGCGGCGTCTGCATCGTCCTGGAACCAGGCCGTGGGCACAAGGAGAAATCCAAGGACGTTGACGCGGCGTACGATGTGACGGACAAGGACATGCCGCCATCACACGTCTGGCGCGTGGGTCGTCGTGTCGGGTTCACACGCACTGAGATCTTTCCGGCCCCACAGCATCTGGGGAAGGCGCTATATGCCTATCCACGGCTGACCGGCTGGCGCGCAACGTTACTCGCCATCCCGGTGGTACGGCACCTGGCCGTGCAGGCGATCATGCTCTGGCGGAAATGGTATTGCGGGATTGCCATCCTTCATAAAGACTGACGCGGGGATCAACATGGACAGCAAAGATGCCTGGAAAGTCGTTCTCGCGATCGGTGTGAGCATCGCCCTGATTCTCCACGTGCTGATGCCGCGGTACGAATGGCGCACGTTTGGCGACTCCGGCGCGATTGTGGTTGTGTACGACCGCTGGTCGAATTTCTTTCAACGCGCAGTCTATGACGAGCACGGGAAAGTCACGCCGATGGATCCGTTCAAGCCGTTCTGAGTGTCCGCATCAAGGCGACCGGTCACTGATCCTTCGTGAGTTTGTCCGGCACGGTCAGGCGCGACGGCGCGGTGTCGGTCTGCAGCACACGGTTCAAGGCCTCCACGGTCTTCGCGGCATCCTCGAACGCCCAATCGAGCTGGCGGCGCTGGTCGGCCGTCGGCAGACCGGAATAGCCTTCGATCGCACGCGATAGACTGCTGACGACGGTGGACTGTGCGACGAGGTCGGCCTGCACCCGCGTGAGCCGGCTGCTGGTATCGGCCTTGCTCGACTGCACGCCCAGTCCGCCTGGCGCGTCGAGCTGTCCGGCGGCGGTGGCTCCGGCTGAGCGAGCGGCGGCGAGCGATTTCTGCAGCGCGTACAGATTCAGCAGCGCGGTCTGGCGCGTGCGGCGATCGGCGTCCGGAAAGATGACGCGCGGATCGCCCTCGACGTGCAGCGCGGCTTGAAACGATCGCCCCGCGGCCGTGACCGTGACCGTGTAGACGCCAGGCAGCACCAGTGGCCCCTGCGGGGCGCCGCCGAATCCGCCGACCGCCGGCGCGTCGCGCGCACCGTCGGGCACGGGCCGTTCCATGCGCAGATCCCACGACACGCGATTCAGGCCGGCGCGGCCGGTGCCCTTGAGGGTGCGCACCACGGTGCCGCGCGCATCCGCCACGGCGACGCTGACCCCCTCGGGCGATCCGGTACGCAGGTAGTACTCGACAAGGCCGCCGACGTCCGGGTTCGGCGCGAAGTACTGGCCCGCGCCGTACCACGCCTGCGGGTTGTACATGCTGAGGAGGCGCGCGCGCGCCGGCGGGACGAGGAATGCGTCGCTCCTGATCGACTCCGGCGTCAGCGCCTCCAGCGACGAGATGTTGTCGAGGACCCAGAGACCTCGCCCGTGGGTGCCGACGATGAGGTCGTTGTCGCGCGGGTGGATCAGGATATCGTCCACCGGCACGTTGGGCATGTTCAGGTTGAGCGGCGACCAGCTCGCCCCGCCGTCGATGGAGAAGTGGATGCCGCGCTCGTGGCCCAGGAAGAGCAGCCGCCCGTTGCGCGGATGCTCGCGCAGGCGATGCACGGACGAGGCGGGAAGGCCGGCCGTGATCGATCGCCACGTGTGACCGAAGTCGTCGCTGACGTAGGCGTAGGCGCGATAGTCGTCGTTGTAGTGGCCATCGAACGTCGCGTAGACGCGCCCGGCCAGGTGGCGCGATGGCAACACGCTGCTCACGTACGTGCCCGCGGGCAGCCCTGGAATCCGCTCGTTCAGCGTGGTCCACTTCTGCCCGCCGTCCCTCGTCACCGTCATCCGCCCATCGTCGCTGCCGGTGTAGAGCAGCTTCGCGTCGAGCGGCGATTCGCCGATGGTGGTGAGCGTGGAGAACGACGACTGGCCGTCGTGGCGCGAGAGGGCGCGCGCGGGAACCGTCGCGCCCATCATCCGCAGCGACTCGCGGTCGATGTTGCCCGTGAGATCCGGACTGATCGCCTTCCAGGTCGCGCCACGATCGGCGGACGTGAACACCATGTTCGATCCCATGTAGAGGGTCTTGGAATCGAAGCTCGACATGACGATCGGCGTGTTCCAGTTCCAGCGCTCGCGCTCGATCGGGGGCGGACTTCCGGGTGTGTCCTGCGGGGAGGTTCCTGGCCGCCTCGTCACCGGCGAGATGGCCTGCCGTTCGAGCGTGGACAGGTTCACGCGGTTCGCGCGGCCGTCCTGCGACTCGATGATGGCCGTGTGCGGGTCGGTCGGATCCAGTCGCGCGTAGAAACCGTCGCCGCTGCCGATGTTGAAGGCGTCGTGGGTGGAAATACCGTTGCGATTGCGCGTCGCGCTCGGCACGCACCAGTGGCCGTTGTCCTGCAGGCCGCCGCAGATCACATACGGGTCCTGCATGTCGGCGCTGATCTCGTAGAACTGGCCGATCGGCAGGTTGTCGCGGAACAGCCACGTCTGCCCGCGGTCCCACGAGATCGACACGCCGCCGTCGCCGCCGACGATCAGGTGGTTCGTGTCGTCGGGATCGATCCACAGCGCGTGATCCTCGGAGTGAATCGTGCTGAACACGTCCGCGAACGCCTTGCCGCCATCGTTGGAGATGTAGAAGCCGCGATTCGAGCCGAGCAGGTACACGCGATTCGCATCCCTGGGATCGGTGCGGATCTGGCTGTAGTACATCGGCCGCGGGTTGATCGTGGACCACGCCTGCCACGTGTCGCCGCGGTCCGCGCTGCGATACACGCCGAGGCTGCGGCCGGCGGCTTCGACGACCGCGACGATCACGCGCGGGTCGCCGTGAAAGATGTCGAGGCCGATGCGCCCCATGTCGCCCTGCGGCAGACCGTTCGAGAGGCGCGTCCATGTGGCGCCGCCGTCGCGGCTGCGAAAGATGCCGCTGCCGGGACCGCCCCCGTTGAACCCCCATGCCTTGCGCTGTCGCTGGTACATCGCGGCGAACAGCGTCTGCGGATCCTGCGGGTCCATCACGATGTCGGTCGCGCCGGTGTTGTCGTCCACGTAGAGGGCTTTGGTCCACGTCCGCCCGCCATCGGTGGTCTTGAACACGCCGCGCTCGCTGTTGGATCCCCAGAGGTGGCCGACCGCGGCCACATAGACGACGTCGGGGTTGGTCGGGTGGATGACGATGCGGCCGATGTGGCGCGTGTCCTGAAGTCCGGACGCGGTCCATGTGCGGCCGCCGTCATTCGAACGGAACACGCCGTCGCCCCACGAGGAGCTCTGACGGTTGTTCGCTTCACCTGTCCCGACCCAGACGACGTTCGGGGCCGACGGCGCGACCGCGATGTCGCCGATCGACATCATCGCGTCCACGCGATCGAAGATCGGCGTCCACGACGTGCCCTGGTTCGTGCTCTTGAACACGCCGCCGCTCGCGGTCGCCACGTAGATTGCGTCGGGCTGTCCAGGCACGCGCGCGACCGCGACATCGTCGATGCGCCCGCCGGTGTTGGCCGGTCCGATGCTGCGCCAGCTGAGATGCCCGAGCAGGGCAGGGTCCACCGGTGCGGTCGACTGCGCACCGCCTGCGCTGGTCAGGAGAAGCACGAGAAGGGCGAGGGCCGGAAAGTGGCGAACAATACGCATCGCAGCGAAGTATACGATCGCCGCTGTAGTGTTCTGTCCGTCTGCGCCGCGCCTGCACCGTTCCAGCAGGGATTCGGAGCGCCAGCGGACCGGCACTCACCGAACCCCGCGCACCCGCCCCATTGACAAGCCACGGAGGCACGGAGACGCGGAGCTGAACGCGCCGCACGCCGCCGCGTTGCGGCGGCACCGGGCCACGAAGCCGTCTGGAACGCAAGCAGCAGGTTCTGTGAGTGCTTGGGTTCCAGCCGGCTTCATGGCCCGGTCGGTCGGCCGGCCATGCCGGCCCACGTGCGACGCGTTGCGGGCCGCAGCGTGCGCTCCGAATCTCTGTGCCTCGGTGTCTCCGTGGCCCGTCACCTCGTGGACGCGATCGCAGCGTGACAGACCGTCGTCATGCTATTTGCGTTAGCCCTCAACTCTCAACGCTCAACGCTCAACGCCGGCCGCCGGCAACCGCGCGCGGGGCCGTCTCACGCGTGGCGTCAACCAGAGCGCGGTCGACGGCCGCGTCGAACCGGTCGAGCACGGACAGGCGGTGGCTTTGCGTGTGCAACTTCAGGTAGTCGGCCTGGAGCTGCACCTGATCGGGCGAGCGCCAGGAGCCGGCGCGGCGACGCAGATGCCACGCGTACGCCCACCGGCACACGCGCTCGATGAGCGACCGCGCACCTCGACGGGCGGCGCCTGCGGCGCGCGCGTGCGGCTGTTCGGATAGCAGCGCGCGACGAACGGATTGGCCGCGCGGAACTGGTCGATCACGTCGCCGCCAACGAGCGGCTGCAAGTGGATCACCTGGTTCGCGGCGAAGAGATCCTGCTGGTCGAGCGTCAGATGCGAATCGGCGAGGACGAAGTTCGCGCAGACCGTGCGCCGCCGGTGAAGCAGTCGGGTCAGCACGAGCAGCGCCACCGTCACGGTCCAGACGCGCGCGCCGCGCGTCACGATGAACAGATCGAGATCGCCGTCAGGCTGCAGGTTGCGATGCGCGATGCTGCCCGACAGCGCCACGAGCCGGGTAAAGGGCAGCGCGCAGATCAACCGCAGCACGAGCCGATGCGCCGTCAGGAACGCGTCGCTGCGGGCCTCGCGGCGCCGCCGTGCGTCGACAAGGTCGTCGCGGCCCACGGGGAAGAACAGCCCGTCGCGAAGCGTGATCATGTCGTGCAGCATCTCGCTGCCGTCGTAGACCGCGAGGATCTCCAGGCGCGTCTGGTCGGACTCGATGAGCGAGTGGTGGAGCTGATCGAGCGTGAGCGGGTAGTCGAACAGCGACGCGTAGATCACGCTGCGCGCGATCGCCCACTCCCGTGTCGTCACCCTGGTCATGGCTCCATCACCAGCCGTCCAGCCGGCGCCGGTGCCCGCGCGCTCCACAGCGCGATGCCGCAGCCGACGGTGAGAACGATCTCGGTTCCGAGCGTGGCCCACGCCGCGCCTTCGATCGACCAGAGCGGGATCAGCCGCGCGTTCAGCACGAGGTTGGTCACGAGTGCGAGCGCGCACAGCCGGGCGTACACGCGCTGGCCGTCCCAACCGACGAGCTGGTGCGTGAGCGCGAAGTTCAGCGACAGCAGCGGCAAGGCGAGCAGCAGCACGCGGAACGCCGGCACCGCGCGTGCGTAGGGTGCGCCATACAGAAAGGGAATCAGCCAGCCGGCGCCGATCCACAGCACCGCGGCCGCCGCGATCGCGAAGCCGGTGACCGGCACCGCGACGCGCGCCAGCGGCCGCAGATCGCCGGCGCGGACGAGCGACGGCAGCACCACGGCGAGCACCGCCGCCGGAAACAGCCGCAGCGCCTCGATCAGACGGAACACCGCGTTGTAGAACGCCACCGATTCGGTGCCCGACCACAACTGCACGAGGAACACATCGATGCGGAAGTACAGCGCCGAGAGCAGGATCCCCGCCCCGATCGGCCAGACATCGCGGCGGAAGACGTCGAACGTGGCGGAGCCGGATGTCGTGGAGCCGGATGTGGCGCAAGGCTTTAGCCTTGCGTCGGCGATCGCAGGGCTGAAGCCCTGCGCCACACCGACATCCCGCGCCACTGCCTCCGATGTGGCGCAAGGCTTCAGCCTTGCGATGCCGCGCGCGATGCGCAAGCTGATGGCGAGCGTGACGACGACGGGGATCAGCATCGCGCACGCGAGCAGGGTCACGTCCGGTTTCCACACGAGCGCGCTCAGACCGCATCCCAGCGTCGCCACGCGCTGCCACACCGTGATCGACGACTCGACGTCGCTGCGCGACAGGCCCCGATAGAAGTAGTGGAGGAACTCGATGAGGCCGCCGCAGGCATAAACGACCGTGAGGACCAGGATCGGCACGGAGGCCGCTGGACGCCACCCAATCGCCAGGCCGGTCGCGACGACCGCCACCGCGCCAGCAGCCGTCCACACGCGTACTCGCAGCCACCCGCGCAGCAACTGCGACGCGTCGGCCGGCGCCCGCGCCACCGCGCGCGCGAGGTGCAGTTGAATCCCGCAGTCGGACACGACGGTGACGATCCATCCCAGCGTGGACCCGAGAGCGAAGACGCCGAACGACGCCGGCGCCAGTCGTCGCGCGGCGACGATGGTGATGACGAGCAGCGAGCCCTTGCCAGCCAGATCGGCGAACGCTTTGTACGCAATCAGTCGTGCGTGGCGAGGTTTCGCGTTTGGAAACGATGTTTCGTCCACCGTAAGCGTTTCAGCCTTTCGCTGGCGTGAGCAGGAGTCCGATCGCGATATATGCAGCAGGCGTGCCTTGTGTGCCCGCGTTCGGTCGGTGGCAAGGTTCTTGGAACTCGCACGCGACATCCGAGCTTCCACAGACATGGTCGGCATCACCTGTTTTGCCGGCGTCGCGTTCCTGACGCTGGTCGCGCCGTTCGAGTTGACCGAACCGCTGCTGCGCCTTCCGCGCCAGTCGGTCAGCAACCTCGAAGCGGCCGTGCTGTGCGTGTTCGCGTGCGGGACGGCGTCGGCGGCCTGGTCACGCCGTCTTCCCGACTGGCGGACCCCGCTCACGCAGCCGTGGGTCGCGTTGCTACTCGCCATGCTTGCCGCCTCCGTCGTGTCGCCCGTCTCGCGGATGAACGCGTTGCACGTGACCGGTCGCCTGGGCGCCGCATTCGGCGTGTACCTCCTCGCCGTCAACGCCATCGTCACGCGCGCCCGCCTGCGGTCGGTCCTCACGCTGGCGGTCGCGGTCGGCGTCGTGGTCAGCGTGCTCGCGATCCTCGAGTATCGCGGCGTTCGTGCCGTCCTTGCGGCCCTCGGGGCGTTTCGCCCGGCCGTGACGACGGTCGGCTCGCAGGTACGCGCGGGCGGTCCGCTGCAGTACCCGACGATGGCCTCGATGTATCTCGAGGTCGTCTTCGCGCTCGGCCTCGGCGTGCTGCTGATCGAACTCGATGCGGCGCGTCACGCGCGTGTCGCCGCGTTGTTCGTTGCGCTGGCCGTCATCGCCGAGGCGATCACGCTGACGTTTACGCGCGCCGGCCTGGTCACGATGGCGACCAGCCTGCTGCTGGTCGGCGTCATCCGCCGGCGGCAGCGCGGGAGCGAAGCCGGCTCGGCGCTCATCGCCGGCCTCGCCGTGGTGATTACGCTGCTGTTCCTCGGGTCGCGGTCGGCCGAATCGGTGTGGCTGCGGCTGACGAGCGAAGGGCAGGAGTCGTGGTATCGCGCCAGGGTCGTCGCTCCCGCGGAGCTCGAGCTTCCGACGGGACGCATGTCGACCGTTCCAATCACCGTCACCAACACGGGGCGGCTGCCGTGGGATTCGCGGGCGACGCCGCCCATCCTGCTGTCGTATCACTGGCTTCCGGCTGGCACCGATCGGTTCGTCACGTTCGACGGCGAGCGGACGCCGTTTGCCGCGCCGGTGATGCCGGACGCCACCGTCCAGGTGGACGTGCACGTGCGTGCGCCGCGGCAACCCGGGCAATTCCGCCTCGAGTGGGACCTGGTGCAGGAACGGGTCCTGTGGTTCAGCACCGAGCCGGGCGCCGTGCGCGCGATGTCGCGTGCGATCGTTACCGGCGATGCGTCCGACGAACCGGTGACCACCACGCCGCCGCCGAAGCCGACGCTCCGGCCGGGACGCCTGGTGTTGTGGCGCGCCGCCGCACGGATGTTCGCGGCGCATCCGCTCGCGGGCGTCGGCCCCGACAACTTCCGCCTGGCATACGGCTCGTACGCGGGCTTGACGGGAGCAGACGAACGGACCCACAGCAACAACATGTATCTCGAGATGCTGGCCGGCGGCGGCCTGCTCGTCGCGGCCGCGTTCAGCTGGCTGTTGTGGCGATCGGCGGCGTGCGCGATCGGCATCGCGCGCCGCGCCGGCGGCGCGTCGGGCGCCGTCGCGCTCGGGTTGGCGGCCGCCGTCCTCGCGATCGGCGTCCACGGCCTGGTGGATTCGTTTCTGAGCGCTGCGCCGACGTACGTGCTCTTCTCGCTGACCCTTGGATGTGCCGTCGCGTGCGCGCGCGGCTTGGAGACCTGCCCGGATGCGCATCGCGTTTGACGGCACGGAGCTGCGGCCCTGGCGCACAGGCGTCGGCTACTACGCCGAGCACCTGCTGCACCACCTGGCGCAGTGTGCGGCCAACGACGAGCTGATCGTCGTCTCGAACCGATCGATCGACACGACGCGCCCGCTGCCGGGCCGCGTGCGCGTGGCGACGCCGGCGCGGCGCGTGCCGCGACTGGTGTGGATGCAGACGCTCGCCGTCACCGCGCTCCGCGAGGTCGAAGCCGACGTCGTGCACTTCACCAACGGCATGCTGCCCCTGATGTCGCCGGTGCCGACAGTGGTGACCATTCACGACATGAGCCTGCGGCTGTATGCCCGCTACCATCCGCCGCGCCGCGTGATCCTGAACCGGCCGCTTGTCGATATCGCGGCACGTCTGGCGGATGCGATCATCACACCGTCGGAGAGTTCGAAGCGCGACATCGTTCGCGTGTACAACCTCGACCCGAAGCGCGTGCACGTCGTGTACGAGGCGGCCGCGCCGTCCTTCGCCCGCGTGCACGACCCGGCCGCGCTCGATCGCGTGCGTCAGCGATACGGCCTGGGCGAGCGAATCATCCTGTACGTCGGTACGGTCGAGCCGCGCAAGAACCTGCCGACGCTGATCGACGCGTTCGCCGCGCGCCGGCGATCGGGAGAGCTGAGCCATCAGCTGGTGTGCGTCGGACCGTACGGCTGGCTGTCGCGCGGGATCGACAAGCAGATCGCGCGGTCGGGTGTCGCCGACGCCATCACATTCACCGGCTACGTGCCGTTCGAGGATCTGCCGGCGCTCTACAGCCTCGCCGAGATGTTCGTGTATCCCTCGATGTACGAAGGCTTCGGCCTTCCGGTCGTCGAGGCGATGGCGTGCGGCGTGCCTGTGATCACCGGGCGCACGGCGGCGCTGTCGGAAATTGGCGGCGGCGCGATTATGGAAGTCGATCGGCTGGAGCCCGAAGCGTTGGGCCGCGCGCTGGTCGATCTTGCCAGCAGCCGCGATCGGCGCGACGAGCTGTCGGGCCGTGGCCTGGCCCGCGCGGCGACGTTCTCGTGGCAACGCGCCGCACGCGAAAGCCTGGAGATCTATCGCGAGACGGCAACCGCGGGGCGGAGAAAACCAGTGGCGCAGAAGGCCTTCAGGCCTGCGGACGCATGGCTGAAGCCCTGCGCCACAACGACAGGCGTCGATGTCCTCTTCGGCCAGGCGTACTTCCTGCGCTTCGATCCGAAGCTGTGGGAGGCGCGTCAGCCGTACGCGCCGCTCGGCGCACTCTACGCCGCAGCCTGCGTGCGCGAACGGGGCTACCGCGTGGCGCTGTTCGACGCGATGCTGGCCGCGTCGGAATCCGAATGGGCGGAGGCCCTCGACCGCCACCGCCCGCGCTTTGCGGTGATCTACGAAGACAATTTCAACTACCTCAGCAAGATGTGCCTGCTGCGCATGCGGCAGGCCGCGCTGACCATGATTTCCGCGGCGCGCGCGCGCGGGATCACCACCATCGTCGCCGGCGCCGACGCCACCGATCATCCGGTCACCTACCTTGATCGCGGCGCCGAGGTCGTCATCACCGGCGAAGGCGAGGTGACGCTCGTCGACCTGCTCGACACGCTCTCAAAGGCGGGTGGGACAGATGGGGCAGGTGGGTCGGGTGGGTCGGGTGGGTCAGGTGGGTCGGGTGGGTCGGGTGGGTCGGGTGGGACAGATGGGTCAGGGGGGGTAGGTGGGGCAGGTGGGGCGGGTGGGGCAGGTAGGTCAGGTAGGTCAGGTGGGGCGGGTAGGCTGACGGCTGTCGAGGGGCTGTGTCTGCGCGACGAGAACGGCCGCGTCGTCCACACGCGTCCGCGCACGATCATCCGTCAGCTCGACTCGTTGCCGTTTCCGGCGTGGGATCTCGTCGACGTCGAACGCTATCGGTCCACGTGGCGCTCGCACCACGGCTACTTCTCGATGAATCTGGTGACGACGCGCGGGTGCCCGTATCACTGCAACTGGTGCGCGAAGCCGATCTACGGCCAGCGGTACACCGCACGGTCGCCCGAGCACGTCGTCGACGAGATGGCGTGGTTGAAGCGCACGTTCCGGCCCGATCACCTCTGGATTGCCGACGACATCTTCGGCCTGAAGCCCGGGTGGATCGAGCGCTTTGCCGCAGTGCTCCAGGCGCGAGACGCCGCGACGCCGTTCAAGTGCCTGCTCCGCGCCGATCAGGTGACGGCCGGCGTCGCGCGGGCACTGCGCGCGGCCGATTGTCAGACGGCCTGGATCGGCGCCGAGTCGGGCTCACAGCGCATCCTCGACGCGATGGAGAAAGGCACGCGCGTCGATCAGATCGCGATCGCGACGCGACTGCTGCGCGACGCGGGCGTGGAGGTCGGGTTTTTCCTCCAGTTCGGCTATCCCGGAGAGACG
>Ga0315281_10014183_pt1 | contig 10758 bp, 11 predicted proteins | sample YL17G07_0_MG_FD_204540 | JGI IMG/M metagenome (GOLD analysis project Ga0315281, IMG submission 204540) | Sediment microbial communities from Yellowstone Lake, YNP, Wyoming, USA - YL17G07_0 | ecosystem: Environmental > Aquatic > Freshwater > Lake > Sediment | place: USA: Wyoming | collected... | reverse complement strand
TTACCCGCGGCGATCACGCGCACGCGCTGCCTCAGTCCGGACTCGATCAGGGAATCCACCACCCGCGGCAGCGCCTCGTCGATCGACAGGCTCATGTGATCGGCCAGCGCCTGCGGCGCGGCGCCCGAACCGCCTTCGCCGCCGTCGATGGCGAGAAAATCCGGCGCGAATTCCAGACCGCGGCGGTTCACCGCCTCGGTCAGTTCATTCATGAAGCGCCAGCCGCCGATCGCGGTCTTGACGCCGACCGGCCGGCCTGTCAGGTCGCGGATGTAGGCGATCTTGTCCAGCAGCTCGTTCATGTTCGAGATGTCGCGGTGCCGGTTCGGGCTGATGGAATCGCGCCCTTGCGGGATGCCGCGGATCTGCGCGATCTCGGCGGTGACCTTTTTCGCCGGCAGCACGCCACCCTTTCCCGGTTTCGCTCCCTGGGACAACTTGATCTCGAACGCCTTCACCACCTTGGAGAGCTCGACCAGGCGATCGGGGTTGAGATTACCCTGCGCATCGCGCAGGCCGTACTTGGCGGTGCCGATCTGCATGATGATGTCGCAGCCGCCTTCCAGGTGGTGGGGCGAGAGCCCGCCCTCGCCGGTGTCCATCCAGCAGCCGGCCACCGCTGCGCCACGCGAGAGCGAGCGCACCGCCGGCGTGGAGATCGCGCCAAAACTCATGCCGCTGATATTGACGATGGAGCGCGCCTCAAACGGGTGTTTCGCATAACCTTCGCCGAGCGTGAGCGAAGGCGTCGGCAGGCGTTCCTCTTCCAGCACCGGGAAGGGGTGGTTGACGAAGATCAGCGCGCCGGACTGGTGCAGGTTATAGGTCGAACCGAAACCGATCACCCCGCCCTCGTTCTTCGCCAGGCGGTAAACCCAGCCGCGCGTGGACCGGTTGAAGGGCATCTCGTCGCGGTCGCCGGCGAAGAAGTACTGGCGGAAGTACTCGCCCAGCTGTTCGAAGAAATAGCGCAGGTGCCCGATCACCGGGTAATTGCGCAGCACGCCGTGCTTCTTCTGCGTGATGTCGGAAATGAATATGAATGCGACGCCGACCAGCACCGCAAATGCAATCAGCGTGCCGACGCCGTACGACAGAATGTCCATCACCATTGCCGCCCCCCCAAGGAACGCCAATGATAGGCGAATTCCCGAATTTCAGGACTTCAGCTTGCGGACGACGTCGTAGATTGCCTGGGCGTGGTGGCGCGGATTGACGCCGTAGGCGGCGTGGCGGATCACGCCTTTCTTGTCGATCACGAAGGTGGACCGCACAAGGCACTCGCGCCGCACGCCGTCCATCTCCTTTTCCTGCAGCACGCCGTAGCGGCGGCACACTTCACCCTCGGGGTCGGACAGCAGCGCGATCGCCAGGCCGTGCCTGTCGCGGAATTCGGCGTGCGTCAGGCAATCGTCGCGCGAGACGCCCAGGATGATGCAATTGCAGCGCCCGAACTCGCCCTCGTGGTCGGAGAACTCGGCCGCCTCCATGGTGCAGCCCGGCGTGTTGTCGCGGGGATAGAAATACAGGACGATGTGCTTCTTGCCGAGATACGACGCCAGCTCGACCGCCTGCATGTCGGCATCCGGCAGCGTGAATACGGGAGCATTTTGGCCTGGTTGCAGCATCGAATGGTCTCCGGAAAATTTTATGCTTGCACCGGCATTTGACAAGTGCTGTATGCCACGTTGTCGCTCGCTCGCCACATTTATAATCAATTGATGGAAGAAGCATTGCTAGGGGGCTTGTCGCCACAGGCATTTTTGCGCCGTCACTGGCAGAAGCGCCCGCTTCTCGTGCGCGGCGCGCTGCCCGGGTTCGGCGGCGCGATCACAAAAAGCGCGCTGTGCGCGCTTGCGGCGCGTGGTGATGTCGAATCCCGTCTGGTGGAACGCAGGAACAGCCGCTGGCGCGTAACGCACGGCCCCCTGGAGCGCGCGGGCCTAACGCGCCTCGCGCGTTCCAACGCCAGGAACTGGACTCTGCTCGTCAATGGCGCGAACCACCACAACGCGCAGGCCGAAGACCTGCTGCGGCGCTTTGCGTTCGCGCCGCAGGCCCGGCTGGACGACGTGATGGTGAGCTATGCCGCGCGCGGCGGCGGCGTCGGGCCGCATTTCGACTCCTACGACGTGTTCCTGGTCCAGGGCAAGGGTCGCAGGCGCTGGCGCCTCGCGAAGGCGCGGCCTGAGCCCCGCCCTTTCTCCCTCATACCGGATGCGCCGCTCAAGCTGATCGCCGGTTTCCGTGCGGAAGCGGAAGTCGTGCTCGAACCGGGCGATCTGCTTTACCTGCCGCCCGGCTGGGGCCATGACGGGATCGCTCTCGAACCCTGTTTCACCTATTCGGTCGGCTTCAGGGCCCCTCGCGGTGCGGAGCTCGCCGCCGCGTTCCTCGATCACCTGCATGAGCGCGGCCTGCGGGATGCCGTTTACCGCGACCCGGGCCTGCGGCCCGCCGCCCGGCCGGCGCTGATCGGACCGGATCTGGCGGCTTTCGCCGAGGCACAGCTGGCGCGCATCCGCTGGACGCGCGGCGACGTGGAAGAATTTCTCGGCCGCTACCTGAGCACGCCGAAGGCGAATATCGTGTTTTCAGCGAATCGGAATTTCTCTGGAAAGATCAGGAACAGGACGGTAAACCTGCATCCCAAAACGCAAATGCTCTATCGCGGCTCCCGGTTCTTCGTCAACGGCGAAGTCCTGCAGCCGCGTCGCGCCCAGCGCCAGGCGCTGGCCATGTTGGCCGACCGGAGACGCGCGCCGGGAGCGGTGCTTGCCCGCGCCGGTCTCGAGCATTTAATCTTGGAGTGGCATCGGGCGGGATTCCTGCTGCTTGAAGCCGGGCCGTGAGCGAAGAACAGCCGAAAACCGAGTACCAGCGTTTCGAGGGCGAGGGCGATTTCCACAAGGCGCTTGACCGCTTTCTCGAGCAACCCGGGCGCGAACTGCGCTTGTTCGATCCGGATTTGAAAGCCTTGCGCCTGAATTCTCCCGAGCGCATCGCCCAATTCGACCGCTTCCTGCGCGGCAGCCGTACGCGCAAGATCTATATCGTGGTGCACGACACCGATCATCTCACCCGCCAGTGCCCGCGCATGCTGGAACTGCTCAAGCTTTTCGCGCATGTCATCCAGATCAACCGGACGCACGAGGAAATCCGCAATCTGCAGGATGCGTTTCTCGTATTGGATGCGCAGCATTACCTGCGCCGGCCGGTGGCCGTGCATTTCCGCGGTGCGATCGGATTGCACGACGAAACCGAGGCGCTGGCCATGCGTTCGCGCTTCCAGGAGATCTGGTCCGCGTCCTACCCGGGGGTCGCGAGCACCACCGTGGGCTTGTAGGCGGCAAATTGCTATAATTGGTGCACAGCCGCAACATGGCTGCCACAAGCCAAGGTATCTAATTGAACTTAAAGGGACTAATAATGAACAAAGCACTGCTCATCGCCGCAGCGGCCGCGATCGCACTCGCCGCCTGCGGCAAGGAACAACCGAAACCCGCTCCGGCGCCTGCGCCGGCCGCTACCCCGGCACCGGCACCGGCGGCACCCGCCGCCGCGTCCGCTCCGGCAGAAGCGCCCAAAGCAGCTGCCCCCGCTCCGGCGGAAATGAAGAAAGAAGAACCGAAGAAGGAAGAAGGAAAGAAGTAATTTCCGCTTCGGTGAATCGAACGGCGGATCCGCTCGGGTCCGCCGTTTTTATTTCAGCTCACGCCAGGCGAAGCCCTCTTCCTGCGTCGACAGGCCGATCCAGTCCGCGGCGCAGCCCATCGCCCGCGCGAGCGCCTGGCGCGCGAGTTCGGGCCGGTTGTTCTGCTGCGACAGATGCGCGGCGAACACATGCTGCATGCGCGAGCGGTCGAGCGCAGCCAGAAGATTTTCCGAGGCTGCATTTGAAAGATGGCCGAACGGCCCGGAAATGCGCTCCTTCAGCCACTTCGGATAGTCTCCAGCCCACAGCATGTCGTGGTCGTGGTTGCACTCCAGCACCAGCGCGTCGCAGCCGGAGAGCGTAGTCTCGACATGGGGGGTGGAAACGCCGATGTCGGTCAGCACACCGAGGCGGAACGCGCCGTCGGAGAACACGAACTGCACCGGCTCGCGCGCATCGTGCGGCACGGTGTACGGCCGGACTTCCAGGTCGCCGATGGCAAAGGGGTCGCGTCCATGGATCGTGCGGGTATCCGCGTCGCCGGGCGCCTTGCCCGACTCCGCGAGCGCGGTCTGCGTGCCGTGCGTAAGCCAGACCGGAATCCGGTGCTGCGCGGCGAACGGATACGCCTGGCCGGCGTGGTCGTCATGCTCGTGCGTGACCAGGATGCCGCTAATTTCGGCCGGCGTGATGCCCAGGCGTGCGAGGCGGCGTTCGGTCTCACGCGGCGACAAGCCGCAATCGAGCAGCACCCGCGTGCTGCCGGCCTGCGCGACAAGACAGTTACCTTTGGAACCGCTTCCGATGGAAGCGAAACGCAGCGTCATGGGCTGCGTCCTTCACGCAGCGTCAACGAAGCTGCTCGTGCAACAGCGCGACGATGCGGTGCGTGGTCTGCGTATTGGCCTGGGCGCCGTCCTTGTTCAAGACCTGCACCACGCATTTACCTGCGAACTGACGTATGTGCACCCGGTACTGCTCTGCTTTCACCGTGGAATCGTTCGATTTCCAGAACGCGAGCTTGGAAAGTATTCCCTTTTCGCCGTCCTTCTTCGCCATGTCCAGTGCGTCGGTGTCCGCGTAGCGCACGAAGTACTGTCCCTTCTGCCTGTCGCGGTCCTCGACCGTGAAACCGACCCGGTCGAGCGCCAGGCCGACGCGGCGCCAGGCGCGGTCAAAGGGCTCGAATACTTCCAGCGTCTCGAACCCGCCGATGCCCGACTGTATTGCGGCACGCGCGGACGTCTGAGCACTGGTGGCGACCAACTGCTTGGCTTTTTCCTCCTGCGTGCCGAGGCGGACCATCAGGCGGCGCAGAAACTCGGCTTCGAGTTCGGGATCCTGCGTGCGCGGCTGCCACACTGTGGATCCCTGGTTTCCCTGGTCTCTTGCCACCTCGAGCATGCCGCGGTGACTGATATAGATCTCGGAACCGCCTTCGTCGTTGCGCTCCAGGCGCGTGCGGAACTTGTCGCGCTCGGCGGTCGAATAGATCATCTCGGCCAGCTTGCCGAGCGTGCTGCGGATCCAGTCCTGCGGAATCTTGGCGCGATTCTCCGCCCAGTCGGTCTCCATCACGCCCGCTTCAGGAATGTTGACCGAGATCAGAAAGCCGTTTTCCTGCCAGAAATCGCGCACCAGCGGCCAGAGCTTCTCGGGGGGTTCGGCGACCACCAGCCAGCGCTGGTTGCCGGCACGGTCGACGCGCATTTTTTCGACATCCGGCAGCACACCGGCGGCGAGGTTGCCGGTTTTGGCCTGCTGCGCCCGGTCCGCCTGGTAGCCGGAGAGCGTCGCCGAGCTCTTGCCGGTTTCGGGCACCACGTAGCGATTGTCGCGCGCCGGCGAGGTAAGGTCGGGCGGGACCTCAAGCGTCGGCAGCTGACCGGCCGATTTGTAATCGACCTTTTTTCCCCCCAGCAGATCGCTGGAGGTGGTGCAGGCGTCAAGCGAGGCTACCGCGGCAATCGCCAGCGCGAGGCGCGCGATCGCCAACGCGCTGCGCGCGTTCATCATGCGCGCTTCTCGACCATTCGCAGCGGCAAGGCGATGCCGGCCTCCGAGAGCGCCTCGCGCACCGCGTCATGGCAGCGGTCCGACAGCGGCACCAGCGGCAGCCGCAGGCCCGGCTCGATCAGTCCCATCTGCGCCATCGCCCACTTTACCGGCGACGGATTGGTTTCGATGAACAGCTTCTGGTGCAGGCCGATCAGCCTGAGGTTCAGCTCGCGAGCCTTCTTGACATCGCCGACCAGCGCCGCAGCGCACATCTCGTGCATCATTCTCGGCGCCACGTTCGCCGTCACGGAAATGACGCCGTGGCCGCCGAGCAGGATGAGCGCCAGCGCGCCCGCGTCCTCGCCGGAGTAAATCGCAAAATTGCGCGGCGCGCGCTTTATCAGGTCGGTGCCGCGCTCCATGTTCGCGGTGGCGTCCTTGATGCCGATGATCCCCGGCACCTGCGCGAGGCGCAGCACGGTATCGTTCTGCATGTCCGTGACGGTGCGCACCGGCACGTTGTAGAGGATCATCGGCAGGTCCACCGCTTCCGCGATCTTGCGGAAATGCTGGTAGAGCCCTTCCTGGGTCGGCTTGTTGTAGTAGGGAACCACCGACAGGCTCGCGATCGCGCCGTTCTTCTTGGCCGAGGCGCTCAACTCGATCGCCTCGGCGGTCGAATTGCCGCCCGTACCGGCGATGATCGGGATGCGCCCCTTGGCGTGTTCGACGGCGACCCGGATCAGTTCCTTGTGCTCGTCGAAATCCACCGTCGGCGACTCGCCCGTGGTGCCGACGACCACGATCCCGTCGGTACCCTCGGCGATGTGCCAGTCGATCAGGCCCCTGAAGCGCACGAGGTCGAGCCGGCCATCCTCCAGCATCGGGGTAACGATCGCGACCAGACTGCCTGTAATCATCTGCAATACTCCATCCGTTCCAGCTAACCTACGATTTTATCCCTTCCCTGCTTGCACGGCACAAAGTCTTTGAATCATTGCGGGTTTTGGGTCATTGACGACACCCTCTTCGAAGCCCTTGACGGTCAAATCCTTGAATGCTTCGAGCAATTCCCCCGGCCGCAGCAGGAATTCCGGGTTGGACGGCCGGCCGAACCTTTCGTTCCCCAGCATGAAGGTTTCGTAAATCAGTACGCCCCCCTCCGCAAGGCTTTGATTCAAAATTCTCATCAAGGGCCGGTTCAGATAGTTCGTCACGACGATGCCCTCAAAGCGCTCTCCGGCCAACGGCCAGGGGCTGCCGTCTTCCAGATCCGCCTGTATGAAACGCGCGCCCGGGATGACCCGGGCCTCGCGGTCCACTGCGACCACTTCCAGGCTCCTGCCCAAGAAGAAATTCGCGTGACGGCCGCTCCCGCAAGCCACATCGAGCACCGTGCCGTGCGTGACCAGCGGCGCCCAGCGCACGACCCACGCGGAAGGCGCAAGGGCGCCGTGTTCCATCAAACGAGTTGCGGCGGCGCGTCCCTGAGGAACACCGGCAGATCGGTGGTCGGGGGACGGGCGGGAACCTGGTAGAACATTTCCGCGACAAAGCCGCGGTGGTAGGACGTGTGATTGACGACGTGCAGCAGCATTTCTCCTCGCGTCATGGCGCCCTCGCCTCCCCCAACGAAGGTGAACCGCACCACGCCGTTCAACTCGGCGTCGCGCATGGCGTCGTACCTTTCGATGTACCACGCGTCGATCTCCTGCTGCGCGCGCCAGAGTTCACCCAGCGGCGGGTGATCCGGCGTGTTACGCGCCGCATAGCCGTGCTCGCGGCCTTCGAGATGCGCCTGGAAGATGCGGTCGATGACGTAGTTGTGGTTCAGCATGTGGACCATGTTCTTGAACAGCGACTGCCGCGGTTTGACCGCCTCGCCTTCCGGCAATCCGGCGACGGCCTCGAAGATGAGCTTGTTCGCCCACGCGTTGTAACGCGCCAGCATGCGGGCGTCGCGGCGGTTCACCGGATCAGCGCCGCGCAAAAGGCCATGATGTCCCCGTATACGAGCAGCATGTCGGGCCTGAGATAGGCCGAAAACGTGGCGGCAATGGCAAAAGCCAGCAGCACGACGCCGGCCGCCGTCCACCAGAATCGCTTCTTCGCCCGCTCCATCACGCCGCGGCGGGGATCGCCTTGCGCTCCGTGAGAGGCGTTTCGTTCACCGGCAGGTTCACGATGGCGGCGAACACGCCCAGCCCGATGGAACCGATGAAGGCCCATTTGTAGGAGCCGGTCGTGTCGTAGAGATAGCCGGCGCCCCAGACACCGACGAAGCTGCCGATCTGGTGGCCAAAGAACACGATCGAGGCGAGCATCGCCGCATAGCGCATGCCGAAGATCTGCAGCACCAGGCCGTTCGTGAGCGGCACGGTGCCGAGCCAGAGCAGGCCGATGCCGCAGGCGAAAACGTAGAGCGTCGCCGGCGAAAGGGGCCAGAAGACCAGCATCGAGATCAGCCCGGCGCGGACAAGGTAGATCGTCGACAGCAGGTATTTCTTGCTGAAGCGGCCGCCGAGCCAGCCTGCGCCGAAGGTGCCGATGACGTTGAACAGGCCGATCAGCGCGAGCGCCGTCATGCCGTGCTCGGGCTTGAGCCCCGCGTCAGTCACGAACGACGGCAGGTGGACGGTCAGCATCGCGATATGGAAGCCGCACACGAAGTAGCCCCAGAACAGCAGGTGGAAGCCTTTCTCGCCCAGCGCCTCGCGCAGGGATTCGCCGATCGACTGCGGCCTTGGGCCGGTCCCGTCCGCCGGGCTGCCGACCAGCGCCAGCGACAGCGGGATGATCAGCGCCGCGACGCCCGCGAGCACGAGCAGCGCGGTGTGCCAATCCAGGCGCGAAATCAGGAATTGCGTGAGCGGCAGCAGGAGGAACTGCCCGAACGAGCCCGCGGCCGTGGCGATGCCCATCGCCAGGCTGCGCTTCTCCGGCGCCACCGTGCGGCCGATGACCGCGAGAATGATGCCGAACGACGTGCCGCCAAGCGCGCCGCCGAGAAACAGGCCGGCGTTCGCGTGCATGAGGAGGGGCGTGTCGATGTAGGCCATGCCGACGAGCCCGAGGATGTAGCAGATGGCCCCGCCGGCGACGACCCGCCCGGGGCCGTAGCGGTCGGCAAAGCCGCCGGCGATCGCGCCGAGCGCGCCCCACATGAGATTCTGCAGCGCGATCGAGAAAGAGAACACCTCCCTGCCCCAGCCGTACTCGATGCTCATGGGCTGCAGGAACAGGCCGAAGCCGGCGCGGATACCGAAGGAAATGCACATGATCAGGCAGCCGCAGGCCAGGACCATCGCGGGGGTACGCAGCGAATCGAGCAGCGAGTTTGTCTTCATCAGCCGAAGTCTAGCCTTTGCGGCGCGACAGGAGATAGAGCGGCACGCCGGCGAGCATGATCACGATGCCGCCCAGGACCGCCGTGCCGAACGACACCGCGAAGCGCACATAGTTGATGCTCGAGTAGAGCATGTAGGCGCAGGTGCAGCAGAAAACCAGCGGAACCAGCGGAAACAGCGGCACCTGGAAACCGGCGGGCCGGCCTTCGCGTGCGCGGAAAATGAACAGCGCGATGCCGCACAGCAGGAAGAAGGTCCAGAACACCGGCGTGGTGTAGGCGACCATCGCGGAAAAGCCGTCGGGCGTGAACGACGCAGCCAGCACCAGGACAAGGGAAAGGGCGCCCTGCGCCAGCAAGGCGTTGGCCGGCGTGCTGCCCGCTTCGCGCCACGCACCCAGCCGCGAGAACATCGCATAGTCCCGGCCGAGCGCATAGTTCGAGCGCGCTCCGGTAATGATCGCCGCGTTTATCGTGGTGAGCGCTGAAATGCACACCACGAACGCAACGACGAGCGCCCCCGCTTCTCCCGCGACCGGCCGCATCAGGTCAGCGGCAACCGCCTTCGATTCGCGCATCCCGACAAGTCCGAGCGCGGCGAGATAGCCCAGATTGACCAGCAGGTAAATCGCGGTGATGGCGAGGATTCCGCCGACGAGGATGCGGATCATGTTGCGCTGCGGATCCTGCACCTCACCCGCAATATAGGCCGCCTCGTTCCAACCGCCGTAGGTAAGCAGAACGAAGATCATCGCCAGACCGAGACTTGCGTCGACGGCCTTCGACGCCGCCGCAGGGGCCGGCGGACCCAGCAACCCGGCCAGCGCGATCGCGGCCAGCGCAATCATCAACGCCGCGCTCATGATCTTCTGCAGCAGTTTGCTTTGCGGCGTGCCCGCCAGATTGAGTACCGTCAGTGCGGCCACGCCGAGCGCGGCGTAGATCGCCGCGCCCTGCGCGCCGAGCGGCAGGATCTGCTGCGCGTAGTCGCCGAAAACGAACGAGACTGCGGCGATGGCGCCGGTCTGAATGACGGTCATGCGCGACCACGCGAAAACGAACGCGGTTCCGGGTCCGTATCCGCGCTGCAGGAAGCGGTACTCGCCCCCGGTCTCCGGAAACCGGCCCGAGAGCTCGGAGTAGACCAGTGCGCCGCAGAGCGAGGCGATGCCGCCCGCGACCCAGACCAGCATGAACTCAAGCGCGCTCGACACATTGCCGGCGACGATCGAGGGCGCCTTGAAAATGCCTGCGCCGATCACCATGCCCACAATAAGGAGGATGCCGTCGGAAGCGGAAAGCAACTGCCTGGGAGCGGAACTCATGGTTGCCGGGTCGCCTTCCACGGAATGGTCTTGTAATTCTCGCCGTCGGAAATCCGTAGACTGCCCTCGATCCGCCCGTCGGCCAGCTTGCCGGCGAACAGGGTGTTGTAACCCTTGCCGCCGACTGGGCCGGCGACCGCGAGCCGGATCTCTTCGCCGCGCAGCCGCGCCCCGCGCACCACCATGTTCGCGGCGCCGGCGCGCGCATCCACGTCCAGCACCTGGTAGGTCTGCTTGACGTCGAACTGCCAGCGGCCGCCGAGCTCAGGAATGTCGGAAATCCACCTGCCGCGCGCATCGGCCGGCACCAGCCACAGGAACACGCGCGAGCGTCCCAGCGGGCCGACCATCTTTTCCGCCAGCGCGAGCTCGATCATCTCGTCGAACGGCCACGGCCCCAGGTCGTAGTCGTGCGACACGATGCGCGCGCCGGG
>Ga0315281_10014182_pt1 | contig 10759 bp, 15 predicted proteins | sample YL17G07_0_MG_FD_204540 | JGI IMG/M metagenome (GOLD analysis project Ga0315281, IMG submission 204540) | Sediment microbial communities from Yellowstone Lake, YNP, Wyoming, USA - YL17G07_0 | ecosystem: Environmental > Aquatic > Freshwater > Lake > Sediment | place: USA: Wyoming | collected... | reverse complement strand
TTTTACTTTTTGATGTATACAAGTTCAAAAATAACATCTATGCTTCAAAAACATCTAGTCCTAGATTCTAAATTTTTTAAAAAAATTATTCTACATAATATTTAAAAACAGGGTAACCTCTTGTTTTTCGACATTAATGACTGAAAAAAAGGCAGTAAAGAAAACATCGCCAAAGGCAGCCTCACCAAAGGCAAAAGTAACAAAATCAAAGGCAAAAGTAACAGCACCAAAGGCAAAAGTAACGAAATCAAAGCCTAAAAAATCAAAAGAAGACCAAAGTGATGATATGGGTATTGTAATAGTGGATGATGATATCACCATTGATCAAGAAAAAGTAAATGAAGAAAGAAGGGCATATCTTGAAGAGTCTAGATCTCAAGATGCATATGACTAAAGCAATCTTTATTCGATCCAATCTCGTATACCAAATATGAAAGCACTGTGTCTGATTACTGTAAAACCCGGTAAAGTAGACACTGTAGTTGAGATTCTCAAGAAAAAACGCAAAATAATAAAAAATGTAATGATAGTTACTGGTCGGGCAGACGTTACTGCAGTATTAAATGGTAATATTGATGAGATCAATAATACAGTAATAGATTTTAAAAAAATTAAAGAAATCGTAACGACTGAGACATTAATTGAAGTAGAGGTAAACATGGGATGGTAAGAGCAATCGTATTGGTAAAATCCCCTAAAAAATTAATTGCTGCAAGACTACGTAAGGTAAATTCAGTTTATGACTCATTTCCTACTAGTGGGCAATTTGATGCTGTAGCTATTATAGAGGTAGAGGACCTAGGGAAAATCAAAGACGTTACTAATCAAATTCAAAAAATCAGCGGCGTAGAAAGAACTGAAACTATGGTAGAAGTTCAATGACAAAGAATTTAACATACTTTGGAGTAGGGTGCTTGTGAATATCAAAAAGGTCGGAAATGTCATTTTAGCAGTTAAAGATCTTGATAGATCCATAAAATTTTATCATGAAATTATCGGACTACCAATAAAAATGCAAAGACGATCATGGGTGGACTTGGGAACTTCGGGTGCTTTATTGAGTTTACATCCAGCATCTCTAACTGCTCAACACATAGGTAGTTCCATAGAAAACGGAATCACAATAGGATTTTTGGTAGGTGATGTTGCATCTGCAATTGAGGAATTAAAATCAAAAGGGGTAAAAATTCATCGAGATATTGTAGATAAGGATGCAGGAAAAAATGCAGTCATTTTAGATCCTGATGATTATCTGATTTCATTATTTGAGCCAATCTTTGAAGATAAAGCAGAGCAGACAAGTGGATATCACGGATTTACTCCAGCTTAGATTGTTTTTTTAATAGATTCGATTATTTTATCAATGTTTTTTTCTGTTCTATCAATTGAGGTATAGTATGTCATGTCATCTTTTTGGAAAATCACAATAGACACTTTTTGGTGTTGGAGTAATACATAATCTAATTTACCAATTGCACTTACGGTGTCTTTTCTTAATGTCATCAATGTAGATATTATGAAAAATTCATTTTTGACTTGCTCTGATTTTAATAGGGGTTTTACATTAGGTCTGACAATTCCGGTCAATGTTCTGCCATATGCATTTATCACACCCGCATATCTTATACAATTGGATAATTGAAGAATGCTTTGGCATTTTTTTCTATATTGAACTATTTTATCTTTCCATATTTCAGCAGGAGTCTTTACCATAATTAAAATTAAATTTGAAATTAATAAGGATTTTTACTAATTTAGAAATTGATTTCTGAAAATTAATCACGTATTAAAAATAATGTGCCGCAATAAACTAGTGCATTCTGGAATTGAATTCTTTTTTCTCATCTAGTTTTTTCTTTAATTCTAGATTTTCTTTTAATAACTTGTCATTTTCTGCCTTTAGTGTACTGACTGAATTGTGTCGGCTAAACAATGGATGTCCAGGAGGAACAAGTCCACCCGAATTCATGGTTAATAGTCCTGATGCATGCCTCTGATATGATTGCTGAAATCCTTGTAGTTTTTTATTGATTGATGCGTTTTCTTCAGCAAATTTTTCCTTCATTGGATTTTCAAAAATTTTGAACATTGGATTAGATAAACCAGGTGGCAGTCTTGGAAATTGCAAAGCAAGATGAGGTATGTTTGGATTTAATCCATAGATGTCTTTTAGCTGTTTAATCGGTAAATCATCCATGATAATACGCCGTTTTCGCTATATTTTTGCCTTGTCTTTAGGCGTTTGATATACCATACAGCTAATTCATAGTCATTTTAGCTCAATTTGAGCTGATCGCAGATCCTTATAGATTCCCATTTTAAATCGCAATTACGCATGACAGAACCAAAGACATGTATCAGATGCAACAAAAACATCGAAGAAGAAGATCTACATAAAATTATAATTTATGTGATTCAAGAAAAATTCACAGAGCATCATTATGAGCATGTTGAGTGTCCCGGAAAATTTACTGTTTAACCAATATACTCATAAACTTTGTAAATTTCACCAGTTAATCTTGAACGGTACTTCCATTCGTTGTTTCTCCAAACAATTTCCTTAAATGAACTTTGAGAAACTGGATGTAATCTATGATATACGTCATCACCAATTAAAATTTGGTTTGGTTTTGCATGTGATTGTATTTTAGAAGCAATGTTCATTGCAGGACCCATCAAATCCACATGAGAGACATCTGGATTTGAACCATATCTAACAATTATGCTCTGTCCAAAGTCAACTCCAATTTTTACCATTAAATCAGGATAATCATATTGATTCAAAATAGGATTAATGCCTTTTTGTATTACTGTTAGCATTGATTTTGCACAACTTACTGCATTATCTGCAGCCAAAAGTGGATTTTCAGTTGCAACAAAGTATCCAATCACTGCATCGCCTACAAATTTTAAAACATAACCACCGTGAAGAGTAATCACTGATGCCATCTCTTGAGCAAAAGAACTTATTATAATTGCTAATTTGTCTTCAGGTAATTCCAATGTCATTGTAGTTGACCCAACTAAATCAACATACAGTACTATGATGTCAAATTTGGAAAAAACATTTTTTCGCAGAAATTTTTCTGACTCATCTGTAATGCCAGTATATTCATAACCTTGTTTTAATGCACCCCAAATTCGTTTCTGTGTTTCTAAAATCATTGTTTCAGAATCTACAACTCTTTGTTCTTTTTTACCAAGTAATACGTCTATCAAATCCGGACTTGACTGATCAGAGGAAATTTTATCATTTTGTTCAATTTGAGATTTATCGGATTCATCTATTTTGGACATTTTTTATCATCTTATTCTAACGGAAAATCTGTATTGCAGACATGACATTTTCCACGATTCCCCTTATAACCCTCATGATAATACTGTGAAATCACAGAATTACACTGATCACAGAGAATTTTACCTCCAGACATGCATAGTTTAGCCTAATTTTTCTATTTAAGATATACGAGATCTTAAGGTTTAAGGACAGTGAAAATTCGTTATTTTTTGTGCGACTAGGTACAAGATCACCAAATGATTTTATTCAATCTATTAATAAGAAAAATGAGGATATTCAGCAGTCGTTTCTTGCAAAATTAATAGAACTTATCAAATCTACAAACATCAAGGTAATGTTAGGGGACGCAACAATTACTGAACAAAAGACTTTTGATCCTGCACTTGTGAATGATTTTTATCAAACAATTATTAAAAATTTGAAAGACTGGTCAGTTCAAGAAGTATCAATTTCAAATAATGATGACCTTCGGAGAATTTTTACTAAATTTGAGATTAGAGAGGGAAATTATCTTATCTCAGGACACATGTCATTACAATATCATGTGTTGTTATACTACAGACCAGATCAACAGGTAATACAATTACAAAAAGAATTATCAGGGATAATTGATTTGACAAAAAACAAAGAACAGCAAATGTCAGATAACAGTGATCAGTTTGTATTAAACAAATTAAAAGAAAAGGGGTACAAAGATTTTGATCATCAAAAATTATTTGAAATATTTTATGAAAACGATGAGTTTAGAGAAAAAATATACAAAGAAATTGAACAAGACATTGAGGTTGATTTTCAAGATTTATCAAATAAAAAAACGAAATTAATCAAGGAATTGGACAATCTGTTAATCGAAACATATCAAACTAGTCCTGTTCTGATTGATGATACAAGATTGATAACAGGAGAAGAGGGATGTCTGTGTACATTTGACATTGAATTTATCCGAAATAAAACAAAAGAGGGTCTCTTTGATCCTCGAAAGATATCAGAGGCCGTAAAAGAAAGCATTGTTAAACGGTTAGATGAGTTTTCTAAATTACTAACATTATAGCATTTGACAATATTAAAAATTATTTTAAAAAAACCAACAAACTGGAGATCGAAATAAATTCCCCAATTAAGAGAATTAGTCCTTGGTGGTGATTTTAACGACCGTTTTGAATTATTTGCAGTTTTCTCAAAAATTGCGCATAAAAGTCGATTAAAAATCTAATTTTGAAATGGAAGAAGACAAATATCACTCTTATCTAGCAGAATTTCCAATGAATCCTACATATGACGAAATACAAAGTGCAAACTCTTTGCGAGGAAATGAGATAAGAAAAACACCGTTAATTTATTCACAAAATTTTAGTGATCTTACAGGTTCTCAAATTTATCTAAAGGCAGAATTTCAACAAAAAACAGGTTCATTTAAAATTCGTGGAGCATATTATAAAATCCGATTATTATCTACTGACGAAAAAAAACATGGCGTAGTTGCAGCATCTGCAGGTAATCATGCACAGGGAGTTGCATTTGCATCCGCATTAGAAAAAATACAATGTACAATTGTTATGCCAAAAAATGCATCCCCTTCAAAGGTATCTGCTACCAAAGGTTATGGCGCAAATGTGATCTTGGAGGGAATAAATTATGATGAAGCGTCTGCAAAAGCAAAAGAGATTGCACAAGAAACTGGTGCAACTATGATACATGCATTTGATGATCCGCAAATCATAGCAGCGCAGGGTGTGATAGGATTGGAGATTTTAGAAGATCTACCGGATGTAGATGAGATTTATGTTCCAATTGGCGGGGGTGGACTAGCTGCAGGAGTTTTAATTGCAATAAAAGAAAAAAACCCAAACATCAAAATAATTGGTGTTCAATCAAGATCATTCCCATCTATGTATGAATCTCTTAAAAATGGCTCTTTAACATCAAGTGGTGGTGCAAGAACCATTGCAGATGGTATATCTGTGAAAATACCTGGACAGTTAACATTTTCAATAATTAAAGAATTAATTGATGAGATAGTACTGGTAGATGATTCAGAAATTATCAAAGCAATGTTTTTGCTAATGGAGAGAATGAAATTTGTAGTAGAGCCTGCAGGTGTGGTAAGTTTAGCTTATTTGATTTCAGCAAAACCTTCGCCTGGAAAGAAAGTGGTTGCAATTTTAACCGGTGGCAATGTGGATATGTATCTTTTAGGACAAATAGTCGACAAAGGCTTGGCTACAATGGGACGTTTACTCAAATTATCTATTTTGTTACCTGACAGACCTGGTGCATTTAAGGAGATAGTAGATGAAATTAGTGCAGCTAATGCAAACATTGTAGAAGTAGTGCATGATAGGTTAAGTTCAAACATTAGCGCAGGCTCTGCAGGAGTTACACTGAGTTTAGAAACACAGGGAAAAGAGCAGGCAGATAAACTAATTGAGACATTGCAAAAGAAAAACATCAAATTTAATTTAATGACGTAAAATTATTTGAATTTTTTTTGAACGAATTTACTGAGACCTTGTTTTTTTAACTCATCTGATTCTTTAACTACAGAGTCATGCTGATCTGATTTATGTTGTTTTAATTTCTTTTTTAGTTCTGGAAATTCATTTGCCAAAATTTTCATTGCATATATCCCGGCATTGCCTGCCTTGTTTATTCCAACTGCCACAACAGGCGAACCTGATGGCATCTCTGAAATTGAGAGAAGTGAATCCAATCCTCCAAAAGACGAAAATTTTGAATTGTCTGTTTTTTTAGATTGTTTGTCATTGTAGACCATAATTGGCACGCCTATTACAGGAATTATTGTATGCGATGCAATCATCCCGGGAAGATGTGCTGCCCCACCTGCACCCGCAATTATTATTTTAAATCCCATTTTTTCTGCATGTTTTGCATATTCATCTAATCTAGTAGGAGTTCTATGTGCCGATACAATCTGATCCTCGTGTTTTATTTTAAATTTATCCAAAATTTCAGCAGCGTCTTTCATTATCCTACTATCTGAGCTTGAACCCATAATGATTCCAACCAATGGTTTTTTTGTATAACTCACAATAATAGAAAAATAAAGCAAGTTATTATCTATAATGGCTAAAATCAGGTTTATCGGTGAGATAAATTGTTGTTTTATAATATGTTCAATCATGCAAAATAGATGTTATTTCTCATACTCTGTTTCCTCTAGGATCTCTTTTTTTGATTTAACCAGTTCATTGCAAAAAGTACAGATACACGTCATGGTAAATTACTTAAACACATAATTTGTTTTTTAATTTGCTCATCAAATCACTAGTCATTTTTAACAAATTTTCCATTTCGGGTTCCTTTGGAATGACCATGAGCCAATGATTATTATCTTGATTTTTACAGTTAATACGGTATACGTCATTTGAAATACACTCTCAAAGTTTGAGCCTATGTTGAAAAAAGCAAACCGATTTGTAAAAATCAGCATTAGATATTTTTAATCGTAAATTGAGAAAATGGTAGTGAGCAAAATACTTGGAATAATAGGAGGAGGACAACTTGGAATGATGATAACAGAGGCGGCCAAGAAAATGCCTGAGTATATTTCAAAAATCATAGTTTTAGATCCTGTAAAAAATTGCCCTGCATCACAGGTAGGTGCGGAGCAGATAATTGCTGATTTTAAAGATAAAAATGCCATAATTGAGCTGGCCAAAAGATCCGACATCATCACATATGAGATAGAGTCAGGAGACAGTGACGTATTAAAATCAGTTGAAAAGGATGCAGAAATCAATCCATCACCAGAAACATTAAAAATAATTCAAGACAAATTTTTACAAAAATCATTTTTATTGCAAAATAGCATTCCTATTCCAGAATTTATCAAAGTAGAATCTATTTCAGATTTGGAGCAAGGATTGAGAAAATTTGGGTATCCGTCACTACTCAAAGCTAGACGTGACGCATATGATGGAAGAGGTAATTTTAAAATAGATTCACCAAAACAAATTCAAAAAGCATTTAATTATTTTAACGAAAAAAATTTAATGCTTGAGAAATTTGTACCATTTAAAATGGAAGTGTCAGTTATTGCTGCAAGAAATACAAAAGGGCAAATCAAAACATTTCCTCTTGTGGAAAATATTCATCAAGACAATATTCTTCGTGAAACAATAGCTCCCGCAAGAATATCTGAAAAAATAGCAAAAAAAGCAGAAGAGATAGCCAAAACTACAATGAATGTGCTAAAGGGAGCAGGTATTTTCGGAATAGAAATGTTTGTCACAGAAAATGATGAAATAGTAATAAATGAAATTGCACCAAGAGTGCATAATTCAGGTCACCATACATTAGAATCAAGTGAGACATCCCAATTTGAACAACATCTCAGAGCAATTTTGGGTTTAGAGTTAGGAAGTACTGCCCTTTTACATCCAACTATAATGTATAATATTTTAGGCTCAAAAAATTTTGAGGGGGAATACAAATCAATTAAACTATCAGAGCAAAATGTTTTTCTTAAAATGTATGGTAAAAAAACTTCAAAACCATTAAGAAAACTAGGCCATATCATTCTCGTAGGAAAACAAGGGGAGACAATAGATCAACTGTTAAAAAAATTAGAGACACTCAAAGACAGTGTATCGATAAATCCTGCATAAAGAACAAAACTGCCCTAATAGGTTTATTAAATATCAATAAAGAAATTCAAGCATGTCTATTTCAATCCCTCATGTAATTTCAGGAATTTCTATAATTTTGCTGGTCATTTATGGTGCAGATGTCATTGTAGGTAATGGGGCTAATGAGGGGTTTTTACCATTTGATGCCATGACGCGTGGGATTGCGTTTGGATTTCCACCAATTATTTTATCCGTAATTGCATTTTTCATATCAAAAAGACCGCCATACAAAGTGTTGGGGATAATGTTGATAGTAACAGGAATTTTGATAATTATTGGAGGAATAATATCTGTAACTAGTGCAGCAGAGACAGAAAATTCTAAAAGAATGATTGGAGAGGGAGGAAGTCTCACTGTCATCGGAGCAATTATCGCAGCATTAGGTGTAATAAAGATAAGAAAATCCCAACCCAGTGTATCATAGAATGCCAACTTGCGCAAAATGCAATAATGAAGTATCAAAAGTGTATGACTGTGATCATACAAATGATCAAGAATACTGCACTGAGTGTTATACTGAATTGCATTATTATTTGACGGAAAAAAAATGATTTGATTGAAATAGATGCATTCATCCAATGGATTATTTCATTAGTGTCTGAAAATATTTATCCTGGAGTATTTTTTGCGGCATTAGTGGAAACCGTATTCCCACCAATCCCAAGTGAAGCGGTGTTTCCTTTAGCTGGATATATAATATTAAAAAATCAAATGAGTGTATTTCATATCATAGGGGTTGGAATAACAGGCGGTTGTGGTGCAACCGTTGGGGGATTCGTGATTTACATCATATCAAAAAGATTGGGACGTGTGGGATTGATAAAATATCTAAAATACATAAAAATCAAAGAAAAAAGTTTAGAAACAGCTGATCATTGGTTTGAAAAATATGGGGATAAATCAGTAATCATTGGCAGATTGATTCCTGGAATTCGGGAGTTGGTGTCAATTCCTGCAGGCATTTTTAATATGAATCCAATTAAATTTTTGATTTTTACATTGATTGGGTCATGCATGTGGAGTATAGCGTTAACTGGTATAGGGTATTATTTTGGAGTAGCAACTCTAAATATTTTCTAAAATAATTATCACATCATAATCAAAATAGATCTAAGATGCAATAAAATAGTCATAAATTTTCAAAACAATGGACAACATAATGGATGGATCAAAAGATCATACACGTCATTATTGGATTAGACACAAAGAGGGTTACCTTTTTTGTGGGGTTTGTAAAAAGAGACGAGATGAATCTACACAAGATATGTCAGATATGTAATTTTAAATCAAATTAGAATAATTAGCATAATTTAGAAAATCCAATTAAAGTTATAATGTCACGTTAGTAATGATAATTCGATGAGGGCAATAATTTTGGCTGGGGGTAGAGGAAAACGTTTACGCCCAATCACAGATTATGTTCCAAAACCACTTGTTCCTCTAAATAACATCCCCATTATAGAATGGCAAATAAGATATCTAAAGAAATTCGGAGTAAAAGAAATCATAATTTGTACAGGCTACAAAGCAGAAATGATCAAGAATTTCCTTGCGATGAAAAATAATCTTGGAGTTAAAATAAAATTTTCAGTGGAAAAAACGCCATTGGGTACTGGTGGAGCTATCAAACAAGCAGGCTTGACAATAAAAGATAAATCTTTTTTTGTGTTAAATGGGGATACCATAACCAACATCAATCTTAATCAATTAGCAAAAAAACAAAACTCTATTGCATCAATTGAATTAAAAACAAAATTCGGAATAATAGAGACCAAAGATGACAAGGTGACTAAATTCAAAGAGAAAAAAGAAATTCCAGATTTATGGATGAATGCTGGAATATATCATTTACAAAAAGAGATATTACAAGACTTGCCAAAAAAAGGAGATATAGAAAAAACGGTCTTTCCAGATTATGCAAAAAAAGGAAAATTAACTACCGTTAAATTCAAAAACGTAATATGGTATTCTATTGATTCATTCAAAGATATGGAAGAATGCTCATTAGAGGTAGAAAAAATAGTAGAATAAATAACTAGTTTTAGGCGCCAGTTCTATGAAGTGTTACCATCATGTATGCTATTTCACTAACAAATGACGTATCCCCATTTGCAAATGCAGCATATTTTGTAGCGTTATCCCAAAAGGTAATCTTTTGGGTAGGATTTTCAACGTGACTTTGTTCACTCAATGATTAGAATTATGAATTGCTTTCATAATATTCAACCTCAATGATAATTAACATAATACTAAAAAATTAGACCACATTATAGGCCAAATTAAATTCTATGACTAATTATCCGGCTTAAATCCAAATTACGTAATGATATAATCCACTATGACATGCATCTGTCCTTTTTGCAATGAACTTGTTAAAGCAAAAATAGAGATACTAGGGTCACATCATATGAAGAACAGGCCTTGTTTTATCGATGTTTGTTAGCAAATGATTTCCTTTTTTGTTCTTGTGATCCAGGCTCCCAAACGTTTCTGGGATCTTTATTGTCTTTTTTATCTTTGAAATTTTAACAGTTGGAATTTCATCTTTCATAGTCATGTTCTTAGATGAACTAAGGCTAGAAATTTGTTTGCTAATCTGATTTTGTCCATAATAGACAATCAGAAAATGGATGAAATTTTGATACAAATACATCAAAGCCAATTTCGGAAACACTAGAATATCCAAGAGTTACAGATAGTCTATGCGAATAGCATACAGTTTAGGCTCACTTCTTACAATAAATCAAGTTTTAGAGTGCTCAGAAATATTATCTCATACTAATACAGATACAATTTGGATTCCAGAAACATG
>Ga0315281_10014181_pt1 | contig 10761 bp, 13 predicted proteins | sample YL17G07_0_MG_FD_204540 | JGI IMG/M metagenome (GOLD analysis project Ga0315281, IMG submission 204540) | Sediment microbial communities from Yellowstone Lake, YNP, Wyoming, USA - YL17G07_0 | ecosystem: Environmental > Aquatic > Freshwater > Lake > Sediment | place: USA: Wyoming | collected... | reverse complement strand
ATAACAGACAGCGTAGACATTCAACAATAAATTATATGAGTCCTGTGGACTTTGAAAAAAAACTTGACTTTGAGAGGAATCTTAGGGTATCTTAGAAAAGTGTCCTATAAAACGGGGCAAGATCACTACAACCTTCAATATTATAAGTTTAGAATATATTATTGCAAATATGTTACACACATGGCGGGATAAAGATAAATTAAAGTTAGTAACCGCGCTTAGAGATAAGGAAGTTTTTGATAAAATTGATAAAATTGAATTACGTAGAATACTTGATAAGTTTAACTTAATGTCAAGGTGGAATTTACTTAAACGAAAACTAAATAATTAATAAGGAGAGTTATGCAAGAACATCATGATATTAAAGGTCTTCATAAATTGCCTTATGAGAGAAAAGTTCAGATAGTCCATAACATACTGAAAATTGTTAAAAATATAAGAAATAGGGATAAAAATTTAGTTAATTTAAAGAAGGATTGTGTGAATATATTACCTAAAAAATCTAAAAAAGAATAAAAAATATGTTTTGTCAAACACATAATTCCGCATTTTTTTAAAAATGGCCGTTGGTTTTTTTTGCGTCTTCAGTTAGACAAACTATTTTAATAAAAGGAGGAATCTGTATTATGCCGCCAATTGAAAAACATGTTCAAAAAAGTCTTGAAAGGACAGGAAAGGAATTTAAAGAAGTGCATGAGTGGATTGATGATCCTGTTAAAAAGTATGAGAGACATGATTTTACAAGGGTTTTAGAGTTTGCAAAGATGTTTGAGGAAAAATATGGAAAAGAGGCAGCTCAGGAATATGTCTATCATCTAAGCGATGACCTTAAAGGCAGATTTGGTCATTTAGTAGAAGATGTAGAAAAGATAATTGCAGATAATCTGAAATACTTCGGATCAAAATAACCTAATATTATGGGGTGAAGGGGGATAGTCCCCTTCTAGGAGCTTGAGGGTAAAACCCTCATGAGATTAAATTATGAAATGGATAACACGTTCACATGTCCATGTAGACAGGGTAGCATGTCCATGGTTGATTAAGCGTTTTATAGATTCAGAGGCTCAGATTTTATTTGTTCCAAAGAGTCAGGTTATAGAAGCTGCAAAAAGAGAAGGGGCAATTGCATTTGATGCCCCTGGCGCTGAATTAGATCATGAAGGTGATCTATGCGCATTTGATGTAATGATTAAACGTTATGAACTAACCGACAAGGCGCTTTTAAGGTTGGCAAAGATAGTGAACGCAGCAGATACTAATAGATTTGTCAAAGACCCATTGGCAGCAGGTTTTGAGGCTATCGCAGTGGGATTTGGTCTTAGGTTTCCAGATGATAGAATTAATCTTGAGCATCAATTTGAGGTCTATGACGCCATGTACGCATGGTGTCGTTTAGCTGTAGCCAGTGAGTAAACTTCAACATCTGTCAAGATTCCTTGGGCTTCAGAGAAACACCGCCGCAGTCTTAGCTATGGCAATATTGATTGGCATGGGCGAAAAGATGGCTGAGAGATTTTTGCCAATATATCTGATTGCCCTTGGGGGCAGTGTCTTGACTATTGGTATCTTAAATGGAATGGATAATCTGCTTTCAGCGCTTTATTCATATTTAGGTGGATATCTATCAGACCGTTTTGGGGTCAAGCGTTCTCTATTGATGTTTAATATAGTTGCAATAATAGGTTTTTTGGTGGTTATCATTATCCCAAAATGGCAGGCAGTGTTAGTAGGGGCAATATTTTTCCTGTCATGGACTGCAATCTCCCTTCCTGCAACCTTATCTCTTATCTCAAAGGTTCTGCCAATGAATAAAAGGACAATGGGTGTCACCATGCACTCCCTTGTTCGAAGAATCCCTATGGCTCTTGGTCCAATATTGGGCGGACTCTGTATTGGGATGTGGGGCGAGCTAAATGGAGTAAGGATTGCATTTGTATTTGCGATAATATTTGGGATAGTAGCGATTATCTTACAGATGGCGCTTTTGGATGACCAAGCGCAAGGGAGTGTGGATGTAACCAAGAAAGATAATGCCGAAAAAAATCCATTTAAACTCTTTAAATATATGGATAAAACGCTGAGACAATTACTTATCAGCGATATATTGGTAAGATTTTGCGAGCAGATACCTTATGCCTTTGTGGTTATTTGGTGTATGAAGGTAATCTCCACGCCAGTGAGCGCATTTCAATTTGGTATATTAACCTCCGTAGAGATGGTAACAGCTATGTTAATATATATACCAGTTGCTTATCTGGCAGATAAAGGCAATAAAAAACCCTTTGTAGTTATAACCTTTGGATTTTTTACATTATTTCCATTGATTTTAATGTATACGCAATCGTTTACCTTTTTAATCATTGCGTTTATAATAAGAGGGTTAAAGGAATTTGGCGAGCCTACAAGAAAGTCTCTTATTATGGAGATATCCCCTGAACATTGCAAGGCAGGGATGTTTGGATTATATTATTTGATGCGTGATATAGTTGTATCAATTGCCGCATTTGGAGGGGCAATTTTATGGCAGATAAGTCCGAATACAAATCTGATTACAGCATTTTTATTTGGCTTTGCCGGTACGGTTATATTTATGATTTGGGGAAAGGATCATGTCAGGAATTAAAAAAAAAGGAATTCATCATTATTAGACGCAGTGGAAAGCGCTAATGAGAAAAAGATTTAATTATCTAATTGTAAAATCTTTTCTTTTTTGTCTTCAGTAACTCAAGCATCTTAGGTATCTCTTGCGTTGGCTCAAGGCATGCGTTATTTATACATATATAAGCTGTGGCATGTCCGTTATTGGCTGTTTGCCCCTTTGTATATCTTGCAATCTCAGTTATCTCTGCGCTATTGTTAATGTCTTTAAATAATACCACCTTGTTAGGTATATAATGTGACTTTAGCGAAGCTAACATTTCCTTTGTATCGTCTTTATCTGGGTCTCCGACTATTACTATTTCATAAGTTGTACCAAGAATAAAATCAAATACGTTTACTAAAAAAGAATATTGGGCAGGCGCTATCGTTATATTTTTTGAAAATACCATCCCGATTTTTTCAACCATTGCCTCAAATTTGGAATTTGAGGTTATCCTGCCAAGCCTGAGCAGATTCAGAGCCTCAATGGAATTTCCAGAAGGTATTGAACCGTCATATATCACTTTGTTACGTATTTCAGCCGTCCCATCGTCAGGAGTGAAGAAAAACCCTCCGTTTTTAGCATCCCAGAAGTGTTTGATGAGATCATCATTAAGGGAGATGGCGGTTTTTAGGTAAACTGTATTGAACGTCGCATCGTAGAGTTCAATCAGTCCCCAGATTAAAAATGCGTAATCATCAATATTTGCTGAGATTGCGCTATTTCCATTTCTGAAGCGATGCAACAGCCGCCCATTTTTAGAGCGCATATTAGTTAAGATAAAGTTTGCTGCCAATTCTGCCTGCTCAATATATTGCTTATTATTAAATGCGCTGCCTGCCTTGGCGTATGAGGCAATCATAATACCGTTCCAGTCTGTAAGTATCAAATCATCCTTAAATGGTTTTATGCGTTTGTTTCTCTCAGTTTTAAGGTCTTTAGTTATCCTTGTTATACTGTCTTGCATCTCTGCAATTGACAAATTAAGTTCTTTGGCAAGTTCAGTAATTGGTTTCTTTAAATATAGGATATTTTTAGCGTTTTTTCTGCCAGCCTCTTGATAATTACCATCCAAAGAGATATTGAATATCTTAATAGCAAGGGCTGAGTCACTTGCAGACAGGGCTTTTATTATTTCATCCTTGCTCCATAGGTAAAACTTGCCCTCAATTCCGTCTGAATCAGCGTCTATGGCAGAATAAAAAACGCCGTCAGGAGATGTCATATCTGTGTTAATAAATGTAAAAATCTCTTCTGCGGTCTTTTTATATTCAAGATTGCCAGTTGCAAGATACGCCTCGCTATAGAGCATTGAAAGCATTGCTTGATCAGAGAGCATTTTTTCAAAATGAGGGACAAGCCAATTATTATCAGCTGCATAACGATGAAACCCAAATCCAATCTGATCATATATAGCGCCTAACCGCATGGCTCTAAGGGTTGTCTCAACCATTGAAAGGGCTTGCGCATTTCCTGCGCTGCTCCAATATCTAAGCAAGAAAGAGAGATAATGTGGAGATGGAAACTTAGGGACATCGCCAAAACCTCCATGTCTTGGGTCATAAAGCTCTGATAATTGAGAAAATGTCCTTTGAATAATATTATTATCTATTTTACTCCCTGCTGTGTAGGTTGAGGCTGTCTTTAAGGAAGATATATTGGCGTTTCCAGCGTTTAATAATTTATTTTTATCGTTTTTCCACATCAGGCTTAACTGAGGGAGCATAGTCATAAGTCCAACTAGTCTAGGGCTGTTGTTTTTTGGGAAGTAGGTACCAGCAAAAAAAGGTTTTTTATCAGGCGTCATAATTATTGTAAGGGGCCAGCCTCCATTTCCAGTCAACATTTGACAAAGTGACATATAGGTATTATCAATATCTGGACGCTCCTCACGGTCTACCTTTATTGATATATAGGATTGATTTAATATTGCGGCAACATCATGATCCATAAATGATTCCTGCTCCATAACATGACACCAATGACAAGTGGAATATCCTATTGATAGAAAGATCAATTTGTCCTGCTTTTTTGCTTCATTAAAAGCCTCTTCACCCCATGGATACCAGTTTACTGGATTATCTTCATGCTGCAAGAGATATGGGCTAATCTCATTGGCTAATCTGTTTTTGCCTTCAGTTGACATAGCTTTGTTTACTAACATTGGATTTACAATAATTCCAATCGTTAGATATGTGATTACCATAATAGTCTTCAATCTAATCATATTTTTATTATAACTATAATAAATGAATAAAAGTTAATATATTCTTTTTATATATTTTATGATTATAATATAAGATGATTATTTTTTTGTAGAGGGAAGATGATGATGAGAAATATATTTTTATCAATAATAATATTTGTGATGATTACCAGCCTAAATGGGGCGGTATATGGGAATGGAGATCAACAAATATCAGTTATGCTTGAAAAAAGCGCTGTGCTGATAAATATTGTTGATGATAATGGTAAAAATGTTGGTCATGGGTCAGGTTTTCTGATAACCAAGGATGGCTTTATCGGAACAAATTATCATGTGATTAAAGACGCTGTTAAGCAAGGCTATACCATTATCGCCGTATTTGAGAAATCACGAAAAACAATAAAAGCTGAGGTTAGAAATTGGGACGAAAAAATAGATTTTGCTGTAATTAAGGTTGATAGGATAAATGGAGCAGATTATAAACCTTTAATCTTAGGTGACTCAGATAAGGTAGGAATGTTGGCTAAGATATATACCGCAGGCTATCCAATAACCGATGATCTTAAGATCCAAACAGGATACGTAAATGCGTCGCATAACAGAAAAGGGAATGACTATTTTGATATCAGTATCCTGATTGACCATGGTAACAGCGGCGGCCCTGTTATTGATGAGAAAGGCAGGTTGATAGGGATTTGTGTTGCATATCAGTCGGATGCTCGGTCAGTAAATCTTGCGATTAAAATTAATAATGTAAAGAAGATAATTGATGACGCTTATGTTGTAAAAAAAATTGCTTTCCCTATACAAAAAAAGCAAACAATATTATCATCAGACGGACGTTATACAGATAATGGAGACGGCACGATAACAGATAAAAAGATGGGCTTGATGTGGGCAAAGCTGGATAGTTACGCAGACTTAGGTAAGTGTCTTGATTGGGATGGTTCAAAGAGTTATGTAAGCGGACTGCTATCAGGGGGATATAGTGATTGGAGGCTGCCTACAATAGGTGAATTAAAAGGGATATATGAGCAATCAAAGACAAATACAGCCTTTAGCAGTCAATACGGAGTTGTACATATTGATACTATATTTGCAAGAGGCGGGGCATATGGTTACTGGTCAACAGAAGAAGCTGGCGAGTGCTGCGCCTCAACCTTGCTTTTTAATAATGGTCTTGTCAGCCAGAACACCAGAGACTACTGTATCAGCAAAGGTGTTCGAGCTGTCCGTAGAGGACATTGATTATTTGATAATACGTAATTCCCATCCTAAGTCTTTGAGGACAAAGCCTTAAGATAGATTTTTCATTTATTAATATGTTAGATTATGAGGTGAATATGAAAACAAATAAATCACAGGAGTTATTTAAAGAGGCGCGCAGACATATTCCCGGCGGGGTTAACAGCCCTGTTAGGGCATTTAAGGCAGTAGGCGGGAATCCTCTTTTTATAGATCATGGTAAGGGCTCACGTATTTATGATGTTGACGGAAATGATTATATTGATTATGTGCTTTCCTGGGGGCCGCTTATCTTAGGTCATGCGCATCTTGAGGTAATAGAAGCCATAAAGCATACCGCAGAGCTTGGAACGTCCTTTGGAGCTCCTACACAACTTGAAATAAGGCTTGCCCAAGAGATTAAAAAGGCATATCCTTCAATGGAAATGATAAGGGCTGTAAACTCTGGCACTGAGGCAGCTATGAGCGCAATACGCGCTTCCCGCGGATTTCATTACCTAAATGGTGGACAAAGAAGAGATAAGATAATAAAATTTGAGGGATGTTATCACGGTCACTCAGACGGTTTGCTCTCAAAGGCTGGTTCTGGACTTGCAACGCTTGGGATACCTGATTGCCCTGGAGTTTCGCAGTCGCAGGCTGCTGATACCATAACGCTTCCATATAATGATATTTCCGCAGTTGAGGCTGTAATCAAAGATGCTGGCAGAGATATTGCCGCAGTCATAGTTGAGCCAGTCGCTGGAAACATGGGCTGCGTACCCCCAAAGCCTGGATTTTTGGAGGGTTTAAGGAAATTAACTAAGCAGAATGGGATTATTCTTATTTTTGATGAGGTAATGACAGGATTTAGGGCTGCTTACGGCGGGGCGCAGGCTCTTTATGGGGTTAAACCAGATATGACGTGTCTTGGAAAGGTAATTGGAGGAGGGCTTCCTGTCGGTGTATATGGCGGGAGTCTTGAGATAATGTCCAATATTGCGCCTCAAGGGACTGTTTATCAGGCTGGCACTCTTTCTGGCAATCCTCTTGCTATGGCTGCAGGGCTTAAAACACTTGAGATATTATGTAGACCGGGCGCTTATGAAACCCTCGAAAGGCGTTCAATTATGCTTGAAGAGGGATTAAGAGATTCTGCAAAAAGGGCAGGGGCAGTAACTAAATTTTATAGAGTAGGCACAATGTTTTGTTCCTATTTTACAGGTAATGAGGTTTATGATTGGGAGTCGGCAAAATTGAGCGACACAAAGAGATTTGGACGGTATTTTGGTTTAATGTTAGAGCATGGCATAAATATAGCTCCGTCACAGTTTGAGGCAGGATTTCTGTCCTCTGCCCATAGTGAAGGTGATATTGAGGAGACAGTCAGGGCTAATTATGAGTCATTAATCAAAAGCTCTTAACTATTTCCAACATTTGATAGGCATGTTCTGATGGTTTTTTTGACTCGGTGATATATCTTCCAACAATAACAATATCTATATTTAAGCCCATTAATTTATAGACATTCTTATCATTAATTGCGCCTGCTATAGAAAATTTTATATCATGGTCGCTTGTAAGTCTTTTGAGGAAATCTATGTCTTTTACAGTGGCATTTTCAAGCGGGAAATTAAAATGGATATTTTTTATTCCAAGAGTTTTTAATTCTGGGATTCGTTTGATCATATCTTTTTCGCCAAGCAGGTCTGCTACAATAACACATCCATAATGAGCGCCTGCCCTAAGAGATTCAGTGATATTTCTATCAGAGATAACAGAAAGCACAGTAACCATAGATGCCCCAGAATAAATAGCAAGTCCGGTTTCAATAAACCCAATGTCAGATATCTTCATATCCGCGCAGATTGGAATCACTGGAAAGAGTTCTTTGATGAGTTGAATAGAGCGTATCCCTTCAGACTTGATAAGAACCGAACCAATTTCAATCAGATCAACGCCAACGCCTCCAACATGACGCGCTACACTCAATGCCTCATCCATGTTTAATAAATCAATAGCAACCTGTAATTTCATAATAATTGTGTCCTTGATAAAAAATATTATCGTAGATTAAATTAAGTTTAATAAATAAATTATATAATATTTATGAATATTTGTAAATATAAATTTATTTTATTTGAGTTTTGGCAAAATTATATTTAAGATTAAACAAGATATCACAATGCAAATATTGGAAAGATTGGGGTCTATAATAGAAAATGGAGAAAAAATACTATAAAAAAGCAGCCTTTTAAATAGGGACAGCGACCATTTAAGGCGGCAAATATAGAGGATGGGGTTCGACATTAGATATTGATTCATTTGTTCTTTGTCAAAAGTCAAGAACCCTCCCCCGTTATCTCTTCATTTTCTATTATAGACCACAATCTTTTCTTTTCTTGAATGTCAAATGTCAAGAACCGTCCCCAATTTTTCGGTAAAATAATTTGGTTCTTGTTTTTTCTAAATTCAAACAGATATAATAAAATCATGGATATAGTATTTGATACATACGCATTTATAAATAAACTTAAAGAAGCTGGTATGCCTGAACCACAGGCAGTCGTCATGTCTGATACAATTAAACAAGTTGAGGCATCACGTGCTGATATTTTGGCTACAAAGGCTGATATCAATGTCCTTAGAACTGAATTAAAGGCTGACATATTGCAAGTCAAAACCGAACTATCAGGGCAAATAACTCTCCTCCGCTGGATGTTAGGATTTGTTCTAGCTGGAATTGTTTCTATTGTATTCAAACTATTCTTCACCCATTAATCTCCATAAATTTGGGGACAGACCCTAATTAAATTGACATTCGAATAATTGGTGTCTGTCCCAATACTGTTCGGTAGGAAAATTGCTTAACCAATATTAATCAATAAATGGAACAATATAGGGGACAAATAGACTTTCAAGAATTATTAGGCTAATTAGGGACAGACCTTATTATAATCATGTCAAATATAATAGTATAAATGTGCGCGCTATTTTAGATAGCTATATAACATAATAAAATGGTTTATAACAGCAATATAATAAAAAGCTTGATTCTTAAGGTCTTAGAAAGACATAATGTATAACGAGCATCTTTTTTTGGCTCTTTTATAAGAGGTGAGCAGACTGAGGGGAGCGATATAGACCTGCTTGTTGAATTTAGCGGACAAAGGAGTTTATTAGATCTTGTGGGATTAAAACTGGAGCTGCAGGATGTTCTGCATATGAAAGTTGATGTGCTTACTTATAATTCCATTCATCCGCTTCTTAGAGAAAGTATATTAAATGATCAGGATGTCATTCTATGAAAAAAGACCCTCTAATACTTATACAACATATACTTGAATGTATTGATTTGATTGAAAAATATACAAAAAATAAAACTGAAGATGACTTCATAAAATAAAAATCCCCGCCGCAAGCAGCGGGGTATTCAACAGAATATTATTTTATATTTCGCCACAAGTGGCGGGGAATAAAACCCCAAGAGATTCAATTCAACTACAAGATTCTGTTATTCGACGTATTGAGATTATTGGCGAGACAGTTAAAGGCATTCCTCTGGAATTAAAAAAGAAAAATTCTGAAATCCAATGGATGCTGATAGCAGGTATGAGAGATATACTTATTCATGAATATTTTGGAATTGACCTAAAACTAACATGGAGAGTTGTAATAAGAGATTTGCCCCATCTTAAGGCAGTTGTTTTAAGAATAAAAGATAATATAACAAAAGACATTTCATGAAGATTAAAAATTATCCAATATTTTTTTTAGGGATAGCTTAAGATGGTTACCATTTATTTGAAAAATAACAGTTGGTAATTATTTATATATTATGAACGTTAGCCAATATGCAATATGTGCAATATGCAATCCCCTGCCTACGGATATTGCAAATTACCTTATGAACTTTAGAGAGGATTTTTAGTTTGGAAACTGTTGACACAGAGGATAAAAACCCCTGCTATATTTGCAATAAAATCAGTCAGTGTTCTCCCAAATTCAAATATTATATAATTATCTTACCCCAATTTATAGGATACATATCATATTACCCTAAGTTATTGATTTTATATGGAGCTGATCGGGATCGAACCGACTACCTCTTGAATGCCATTCAAGCGCTCTCCCAATTGAGCTACAGCCCCATCATAAGTCTTAATATAACGGTTTTTATTATTTTTGTCAATCTTTGGTTTTTCCCGAAATTTAGATTTATAAATATTATATTTATCGTAGTTGGATTTTTAAGGTAATTTATCATATCTTTAAGCCCTCTTGTTATTTTTTGAAACCTATGTATGATTATTTACATCATTTATACATTGTATGTGACGGAGGCTTTTATTATTTCTTTTTCCATTTCTGTTTTTGGGGTATTGCTCAATTTATTGATTTCAATTTGGATAAATTTAGTCTTTAATTATTAAAGGTAATTATTAATAAAATTTGCAAAATTATTAGAAATAAAGATTTTTTTATAGATTTTATTTTAGACTTGTTGTAAACTGAATATAGTTTAAAAATAATCCACGAAAGATAAAGTCCAAATATATTATGGCTTTATTTGGATTTTCTAAGATTGTTAGTATAATCACAATGGCCTTTAATATCATAGCAGATGAAGATAGGATAATAAGTTCATCCAATTTGATACATATAAATAATGATAGAATATTAAGGAGCT
>Ga0315281_10014180_pt1 | contig 10761 bp, 14 predicted proteins | sample YL17G07_0_MG_FD_204540 | JGI IMG/M metagenome (GOLD analysis project Ga0315281, IMG submission 204540) | Sediment microbial communities from Yellowstone Lake, YNP, Wyoming, USA - YL17G07_0 | ecosystem: Environmental > Aquatic > Freshwater > Lake > Sediment | place: USA: Wyoming | collected... | reverse complement strand
TAGAGTAGGCGGGTAGCCTTGACGCCGACGGCGAGGCCTGGGATGAAGACGGCGAACCCGAGGATCAGGTTGAGAGGAAACGGCGGAAACTCGGGCAGACCCAGCAGCCTGTCTATCGATGAGCCGATGACGAAGGTCAGGATGGGGGCGGCGACGAAGATCAGGGCGTACGCCGCCAAGGCGCCCGCTCCTATCCTCGGCGCCTTCGCCTTTCCCCCGTCGTTCAAGCCATTGAAGCCTCCTCAGCCAAGCTAGAAGAGGCGTCTCAGCCCCGTGAGTATCGCCTGCCTCGCGAGGTACTGGTAGGTCCTCCTCGTGTACGGGTTCTCGGAGGAGAGGCTCTTGAAGCGCCTCGGCCAGCTGCCGAAGAAGCCGTCGTAGCAGCGGTAGAGCTCCTCCTGAACCTCCGCCCTGCTCAGGTGCTCCGTGGGCATGATGGCGTGGACCATGTCGTAGTTAGTCCAGTTCCAGTCCTCTATCCAGCCCCTCGCCCTAGCCTCCTCGAATATATCGGTTCCCGGGAACGGGGTGAGCGCCATGAACGTCGCTATGTCGGGGTCGACCCAGTCGGCGTACTCCCTGAGGGCTGCCACCGACTCGTGGGTGTCGCTCCTATCGCCGATGATGAAGGTTCCCTGGCTGAAGATGCCGTTCTTCCTCAGCAGGTCCACCGATTCCTTCGCCGTCGACCTGTCCAGCCCGTCCCTGCGGAAGGATTGGAGCGCCTCTGGGCTCGGCGTGTCGAGGCCGACGAGCATCCAGGTGTTCCCCGCCCTCCTGAGGAGGGGGATATATTCCCTACTTCTCACTATGTCGTCGCACCTCGCCTGGCAGAACCAGGTCACGTCGGTGAGACCTCTGGCGATCATCTCCTCGCCTATGGCCTTGGCGCGGTCACCCAGAGCGAAGTTGTCGTCTGTGAACCAGAAGAAGCAGCTCCCGTAAGCCTCGTGTAGGTGCTCGATCTCGTCCACTACCCTCTTCGGCGACTTGACCCTCTGGTTCCTCCTCCAGATTAGCTCTTTTTTACATTTTGTTTATAGGCTTAATGGTTAGAATGTAAAATAATTAAACACTACATAAAAGAGCTGATCAATTTCCGATTGAAGGAAGGTGAAACCAATCTATGAAGTATGATAAAAGCTTAATTTTTTGAAAACTTTCTAAAAAGTAAAATTTGTATATGTTTAGCTTACCTGAAAGGAGCTTGATTTAGCCTTTTTTTCACTGAAAAATCTTTAAAATTTACGAAAAGAGGGTCAAATCAGGCTCTATTTCAAAAGTAGCTAAGCACATACTAAAATTTTATTTATTAAATTACATCAATTAAGTATTTGGGTGTAATAAAATTTGAAGGAAAATGACCTTTATGAACCTATCAGAACATATCTTCTTGAAAAATTTAATGTAAAATTTAAAAATACAATCTTAGAAGACACACATGCTGGTGGTTTTTCTCCTAAAATAAAAAAAGAGATTCCCGTATATAATGAAATCATTTTCTCTTTTTTAAAAAATGAGAAGCCTGATTTAATAGGTTATGTGAAAGAAGACTATGGTGTAAAATATATCACTGTAGAAATTAAAAATATTCCAATTAATTTAAATGATGTTTATCAAGCTAAAAAATATGCAGATTTATTTCAAGCCAGATATGGATTTCTAATTTCATCGAAAACTATACCCATTGAAATAAAAAGATTACATAATAGAACATATATACTTAGAACATTAATTAGTGAAAATTTAATACTTGCTGAATGGAATATATCTAAAAATGAAATGATTGATTGGTTTGAAAAATCACCATTTTAATTCTAGCCTCGATAGGAGACCTCTTTTAAAGTATTCCCTAGTGAGAGACATCTTTTTATCAAAACTATTGAAGGGGCTTTATGTCGAGAATTTCTATGATGGGTTGATAGTAAGGATCGCTTTTGAAGGTTTCAGGGTTTGTTAGAATTTTGAATTTAAGCTCTGTCTGTTGATATGGATTTAGTTTACCCTCTATCAATTCATGGTATTTTATTTCTAAGAAGCCTTCTTGTTGAAGCTCTTTTTTAATGGCTTCTATTAGATCATCGAAAATACCACTTTGTTTTAACTGATCGATGTTCTCTATGATTTCATTCCTCTGGTCTTTAAGTTCTGGGGGAAGAGGCAAATCTACATCTTGAAATATCTCATTATAAGTGTGTCTTCCATAAATGTATGTTGAATATGGGGAAGATGTGATGATGTCAACGTATCCTCTAAAACATGATGGTTTACCTATCTGAGAAATCGAGCGTTCATATAAATCGACTAAATTATTAACTCTCATTAATAGTTGGGGGTTTTTAATAGAGGAACCTATTTTCTTCAAATAATCTTTTACTTCTATAGCGTTATTTGGCGTCCATATATAGAATTTATCGATGGCGAATGAAATAGCATCAATCGGATTAGCATGTTCATAAAGATTTAATTTAATTCTTACTAGGTGTTGGGGAGGCTTAAATTCCTTGTTTGAAGGTCTTTGATAATTAGTTTTAGTTGAGGACGGTGCTGGCGAAAGTGGCTTTTCTGGGGATTGAGGATTTGTTTTTATCTCGGGTTTTATGCTATTGTTGGCCTCTAAGGGCATGTTTTCTTTAAAACGCCTTTCTTCCTTCTCTTGCTCGATTTTTAGTTCTTTTTTGATGTCATAGTAATAAGTTCGACTGCAAGGGGCGTTTTCAATTACCCATTCTTCCGGCTTGTCTTCTTTGATATATTTTTTAATTTTATCTTTTAATTGAGTAGATTCGTCTTTTTTATGCGGCTCGAAGTTCGGGCAACTAAGTAATTGACAGGGGTTTTCATCAAATTTTTTAGCATTAGGAGACTCCTTTGAAATGCAGGTATAATCCCCGTTAGAGGGGTTAATTCGGAGGTTTCCTGTTTTACAGGAATCAAAATCTTTATTTACTGTTGGTCTGTTCTTCATATTGGGTATCACCCGTTTAAGGTTCTGATGTCACTCAGAACCTAGTTTTTTTAAGCTTCTTTTTTACCTCCATTTTCCGAATGTCTTTCTATTTATGTCGTTTTGTGAGCTACCACATTTAGGACATCTGATCCGGTGCTTCAGATTGCCCTTATACGTCCATTTATGGCCACATTTCAGGCAAATCACGTGCCTAATCTGGGGTTCGGGAAGCCTCACTTTGGCGTTGAAGTCGCCGCCGCAGTGAGGGCATTTCACGGTGACAGTTAAAAAATTGGAGGGAGAGGGTGAGGTCTGAGCCATGTTACTTTACCTCCACCTCGGGAAGATCGGGCTCTTCGGAGATTTCATCTGTGAGGTCTACGTCGAGGGTGGGAAATAGGCTAGGTTTGACCTGTTTAAGCTTCTCAAGACCTTCTTCTCCAATGTGCCATGAAAGATATTCTCTTCCGAAGTCGGATAGAATGATGGTAAGGCTGTTTGCGATTAGATGATAGTTATATTCTGTTATTCCCTTCTCTTTTGACTGTGACAACACCTTATCTATTGTATAGGCTTCGTTTTGTTCATCATTGAAATTAAGCTTCTTGAAAAGTTCTGTTCTCTGTTCTATTGTTAGCTTGTTTGCGAGGTATGCTTTTCGATAGAAAGTCATTTCGATGTCTTTGAGATTTTCAACTAGTTTATCGAGTTGAAGGTCGTCGAAGAAGCCTTTAGAGGCATTTATAGCGTTTTGGAGTGGCGTCATGTCTTTGAAAAAGGCCACACCGGCTTCGATCAGCTCTGAGCACATTTTGTTACGACTCATGCCTTTTTCGTAGGCGAGGTGGTCAATCTCTGAAAGTGTCTTTGATGTCGTCCTTATGGTAATTGTCTCTTTTTTTTGCAATAATCCCTTACTTAACATTTTAATCATATAATAAATCAATGATTGGTTACTAATATGAATTGAGAATTTCATTTTTTACGTTTTCTTTCTATAATTTTACGATTTACTATAGGAATTTCTGACTAAAATCCTCTAGATGTTTAAAAAAAATTTCCCTTGACCGAATTTATTTATTTAATACAAAAGTGTTATTTCTCAATTGAAACTTTTTCAATTAAAATAGCCCTATCAGGGGTTACAGAGATTTTAACATCATCTCCAATATTCCATTTGAGACTCCTAATTACGTCCGGTGGTATGGCGATCATCGCTGATCTGCCACTTTTTCTTATGGTGCGATTGAATTTGATTATTGAGGCCATTTATTTCACTACCATAATAGTGCGGGGGTAAGATTTATATATTTTATGGGGATATGATAATGCAAAGATAGTGAACAGGTAATGAAAAAGGAGGAGTGCAAGCCATGAGAGTTCTACTTGACGAGAATTGTCAGAGCCTCAAGCCGTTTCTCTCTGATTTGAGTTGGGAGGTCGTAGCTGTGAAAGACGTGATCGACAGGAAGGCTGGATCGAGTGGGGTCAGCGACGATCAGGTTGTAATATACGCCATTGAAAAGAAGGCCGTCATAGTAACTAAGGACAATGGGCTTAAAATCCGATGTTTCAATAAATCGATTCCCTTCATAGACCTGGGATCTCCCGAACAGGAAGCCGCGATAGTGAGCCGAAAACTCAAAGAAATGCAGTCATGGAAAGAGTATCTTTAAACTTCATTTTTTGTCGGTCTTTAGAACAAGACGCGCGCTCACGGTTTTGTCCCATGTTATTGGGATTGTCTTATTCGCATAATTCCTTTTTTGTACAGATCATCCGTATAGGCGGCTCGGAGGATCTCGCTCTCGGGAAGGCCGGTGGCCTCGCTCTGATCCTTGATGATCTTAGCCAACGGGGGAGGGAGGGAGACTCGCACCACCTTACGGGCCATCTGCTTCACTTCATTTCTTTAGCCTTTTTCTGAGCTTCTATGTCTGAAAAACCTAATTTATGGTATTTTAAAGCGTTTCTCCAAAAGGAGATCGGGCGTCCCCAATTCTGATTTGCCTTGATTTTTTCAACTTGTGAAAGTGAATCATATTTCTTTATCATCAATTCAATGGCAACCCAGTTAATTTCACGTTTTTTAGCTGTTTTTTGAATGGTCAATTTAGGCTTTGTTTGTTTTTGTGCTTGTTTTTGTCTCTCTTTTTCCTCGCATTTAGCGAGTGAGGTAATTATGGCGTCGTGTAGATTCATTCTTTTTCAGCCTCTAGTTCTTCTAATTCTTCTATGGCTATTGGTTCATTTCTATTCTCTATGAGGCTCATTTTATCTCTTGAGTATTCTGTTTTATACCAATCAATTGTATTATATCGTTTCTTCAGTTTTTCAGGAGGCACGTAAAAGTAGAAGTCTTTAAGGGTGTTCACGTCTTCCCATCCTCCCAATTCGGCGGTTTCTTCGAGGGAGACGTTGTTGATCGAGCAGATGAATGCGAAGGTGTGTCTGAGTAGGTGGCTACTCATCGGTATTCCGCTTATATATTTCCATTTCACGTTTCCTTTTTTATATTTTATTTGTTGGTATTGACATAATCCCGCTTTTATTCCATAGTGCTTCATTAAATTATTATATGAACTTATTGAAGTTTTGAATAGTTTATCGCTTTCCTTTAATTTTCTCATGTTAATGTATTTATTTAAAACTGTGTATGTTTCTTCGTCTAACCATTTCTGCCAAGTTTTCTTAGTTTTTGGCTCGAATAGTTGAACAATGCCTGTTATTTTTCCATCTTTCTGAGGGAAGATGTCGATATCTTCAACCTTAAGATTATTGAAGCCGGAGTGCCGACAGCCAAACTTTAATTGACAAAAAACCTGAGCTAAAAACTCAATGTCGTCTATAGTCTGTATGAATCTCGAAGCCTCGTCTGGGGTAAGGAACCATTTTCTTCTTTGGCCTTTTGGGGGTTTAGTTCCTTTTGTGTAGAGTAGGTTTTTCTCTTCTTTTTGAAATAGAATCGGTTTATTAGAACGTAAGAATTTTCTGAGTGTGGTCATTATTTCATACTTTACTATTCCCGTCCTCTTGTCGGCTAGTTGTGGGTGCTTTCTTATTATCTCTAGGTCTTGTTCATCCCAATTCATCGGGTTTTTTCTTTCTAAAACTAACCAGCATTGTTTAATGATGCCTGTTTTCGTTGTTCCAGTTACCTTCATAAATTGTTGTATTTCCGGTATTGCATAAAAGTCTTGATATTCGGCATACTTTTTTTCTGAGTAAGTTGGATATATATATAGAAGAGTATCTAAGGTGGGCCTAGACATATTAAACTCTTTAGAGATTTGGGATTTGACGCCGTGTTTATCCCATCCTCCAAGTTCATTGGCCCTCTTGTGAATGGCTCTCGCAAGGTCCGCTTTTATTTTTGTCATGTTAACACCTGTAAAGACTTTGAAGACTCGATGTTCTTCTTTCCGCAAGGGCAATCGGCATTCATTCCGGGACGCCTCCGTTTTCGTTGATCTTGACGCCAAGGGCCTTATTGACGTCGGGGGAGTAATAGGAGAGCCTAGCGAGTTCGCCTTTTAGAGCTCTCCTTAAAAAAATACTGAAGTTCTCTCCCCGAGCCTCACAGACCTTCCTAAGAAGTTCATGATCCTTGGGGGTCAGTCGCGTGGCGACAACGATGGTCTCAACTTCCATCAATTTTTGTTCACGGGTGTTGTTAGGCGTAAACATTTATAGATGATACGGAATTATGTACCGATAGTACGATGTCTGTTACAAGGGGACCCGATCCAAGAAATGAAGAAAGACAGGAATTAATACTTCATACTCTGAAAAAACATGGTTCAATAGGGTTTAATAAATTGCATGAGATATTAAGAATTGAAATCGGAAGCAAAGAAACATTATCTAAAGAACTAATTTCTCTAATAAAAAAGCGTGAAATTAAAAAGGATGAAAATGAAAAATATAGTCTACTAGGCTCATCATTGTTTAATGCTCAGTTTGAATTAATGTCAACTATTAATGAGTATATAAATAAGGAATCCGATAATGGAATGAATGGAAAGAAACTGATAGATTTACTAACTAAATGGTCGGGAATATTATCTATGTATTGTGCTATTAAACAAATAGAAACAGGTAGAGAGTGGACAAGGATTTCTTCAGGATACGCCACTCATGATAATGGCACACTAGCATTTTTAAAAAGGTATATCATTTATAAAGCTATTAATCCTAAAGACCTGGATGAACTTAGAATTTCATGGTCTTCGGAATTGAATGAGAATAAAGAAACAAGAAAAAGAGTGATGGAATTACTAAATAATTTTAAAAGTAGTTATCAAACTGAAATTGAATTACTAGATACAGCCCTCCTTTCGAAACCTTGAGCCCAGTATCTTCTAAGAGTCTTAGCCTCTCCGATAGAAGCCGCCCCGTTTCTTTCTTTACAACTTTTTCATGAATGGTTAATGAAAACCAATGGAAACCAGTAAAAATGTTAACTTTTTTATGTTAAGACGACCCGATCTAAATAGAAAAACTAGGATTGGTCGGGGATGAATATGTCTGAGAAGCTAAGTCTGAATTTTCCCGAGTGGCTTCTATCTTATTTTGAGATGGGATGGACTAGATATCAACAAGGGCTAGGTTTTCAACCTTCAACCGAGGGCCAGTCTTTCAGCACCTTCGAGGAGTATGTTGTTTGGGTTATCGGGGAACTGGTCAAAGAAGATTATAACCGCTTCAAAGAGCTATGTAAGAAAGACTTGAATAAAATATCCGAAGCGATTAAAATATCATTAGAGAAATGTATTGAAAAAGAGAATTTATTAAAAAGTCATTTTGATTAATTGATGTTTTTTAATTATTCTTACAAGTAGAAGTAGGAAACAAAGATAGGTGTAAAGGAATCCGAGTTTTAGAATATTTAAAATTTAGTTGCTTTAGGGGAAGTGATAAAATCTTGAACTGGTTGGAAACTGTTTGAGTATGATTTTTGGAGATAATGATTTCAATATGATTTTGATATAGTCACGTGTCTTTTAACGTGAACTTGTAGAAACAGTAAGGGTTTGGCATCGTGGATATGCAATTGTTTCAAAAACAGTTTTTTTTAGTTATTTTCACCTAGTTCACTCAGTCCACTCAAAATATGTAAAAAGTCCACTCAAAAACACCTTTTTAGTGGACTTTTAGTGGACTAATGATACTCCACGTGGATATGCACGTTCTGTGTAGTCCACTCTAGAGGCTCAGAATCGGCGTTTTGGGTTCAAATTTAGGTTTTCTTACAACTTTTTTACATATTATTTAACATATCCTGTGGTAAATTTCTTGTTCTTACTAATCCAGAACGGTGACTGGCTGCAGTAGCTGCAGGCGTGGCCGCAGCCCCTCGACCCCTCGACTATTGCGAACGGTGCCCCCTTCTCAGCCATGAGCGAGAAGTAGTAATCCTTCATGTGCCCTTCAACGAAGTGGTACCCGGGCTCCGGGAGGGAGTCGAGGTCGCATATCAGCGGCCTGTCAGGGTTGCTGAATACCTCTCCGCCCCTCCTGTAGGAGATGCCCCTGACATCGGAGAGAGGCCCTCCCCCTTCGAGCTCCTTGACTAGCTCGAGGATAGTCTCCTCCCCCTCGCCCCGCACAACCACGTCGACCTCAGGGTAGCCCTGGAGGGTCTCCTCCGCGAGGGCGGTGAAGTGCTGGCCCCCGACGACCGTCCTCACCCCAGGGTTCAGCTTCTTCGCGAGCTGAACCGCCCTGAGGACCACGAAGGCATTACTCGTCGAGAGGCCGCTGGGAGCCAAGATATCGGGCTGGATGGACTCGAGCCTTCTCTTTAGGTCGTCCCAGTCGAGCCCCTCCGCCTGGCAGTCGAGGACCTCGATCTCCGCGCCGCAGTTTGCCTCGAGGTAGCCGGCGAGGGCGAGGACGCCGAAGGGGGGCGGGATATACTGGCCCAGTATGAACCAGAAATCCTTCGGCGGCTCGACGAACAGCACCTTCAAACGCCCACGCCCCATCGATCAGTCTACTCTAGCCTCTGGCTCGATAAAAGTTATCTAAAAAGGTTGAAAAAGAGGAGGTTTATGCGCTCTTGTCTACCTTGACCTTCCCGTCGGCCCCTATGGTCGCCTTCGCGTGGCGCAGAGCCCAGCAACTTATGACGACGCCCACGGGCAGAGACGCGGGGTGCCTGGCCGCCATCTCGATGTGGAGGTCCAGGGCCGTCGGCCCCTCGCCGAGGCCCATGGCGCCTATGCCGAGCTCGTTGACCTTCGTGAGGAGCTCCTCCTCCATTGCGGCGATCTTGGGTTCAGTGTTCCTCACCTTGAACGGCTTCAGGAGCGCCTTCTTCGCCAGCACCATGCAGTAGTCCTCGCTGGCGCCCACGCCGACGCCGACGAAGTACGGCGGGCAGCCCAGCGATCCGGCCGCGGCTAGCGCCTCGATGACGAAATTCTTGACACCCTTCATGCCCAGACCAGGCTTCAGCATCCTGTGGGCGGCCACGTTGCTGCTCCCCCCGCCCTTGGGCATCGCGGTGAGCTCAAGGTTCTTCCCGGGCACGAGCTCGACGTAGAGTATAGGGACGTGGGGGTCGCAGACGTTGTCGTTCGTGTTCCCCTTCAGCATGTCGACGGCGTTGGGCCTGAGTGGTATCTCCTTGGTCGCGCGGCGGGTCGCGTTGACGAGGACCTCCCTGAGGCTGGATCTGAGCGGGAATTCGTCCCCGAGCTTCACCATGAAGGCGACCAGGCCGGTGTCCTGGCACATCGGCCAGGACTCCCTCCTCGCCAGGGCGACGTCTTCGAGTATGCTCACCATCTGAGACTTCCCGACCTCTCCCTTCGTCTCCTTCATCAGCCTCTCGAGTTCCTTCACGTACTCCTTCGGGTACTCCGTCGCCGCGATCCTGAGGAGCTCGACGGCTGTGTCCTCAACGACCTTCTCGATCTTCATCCTACTTCATCTCCGCCATTATCTTGTCCCTTCGGGCCGTCACCAGCTTCTTCACGTCGGCGGTGAGGTTTCCGCCGTGGGCGTCGATGGTGATTATCATGGGGCCGAAGTCCTCGACGTCGTAGACCCAGAGGCACTCAGGCATCCCGAGCTCCTCCAGCCAGAAGACGTCCCTCACACCCCTTATGCCCTTGACGGCCAGGAGCGCGGCGCCGCCGGTGAAGGCGCCGTACACGCAGCCGTACCGTTGGCAGGCCTTCGAGGTCCGGTCACCCATGCCGCCCTTCCCGATGATGACGGCGGGCCTGAACGCCTCGATGAACTTGTCCTGGAATATCTCCATCCTGTCGCTGGTGGTCGGACCCGCGGCGACGGTCTCCCAGCCCTTCCCGGCTTTCCTCATGATGGGGCCGCAGTGGAAGACGGCGACCCCCTTGAAGTCGACTGGCGGCCTCTTCCCCGCCTCGTGGAGCTCGAGGGACTTGAGGTGGGCCTCGTCCCTCGCCGTTATGACGGTGCCCGTGACGTAGATCACGTCGCCTACCCTCAGCTTCCTGACCTCAGCCTCGGGTACAGGGGTCTTCAAGCGGTACTCCAAACAGCATCCCTTCCAGAGACTATCCCGTGACCAGATAAAAGGATGGGGGGTCGGCTGGATAAAATATAAAGCGAGCGACGTTGAACGTAAAGGGATGTCTTCGAATGGGTCGGGGCTCATGCTCAGCTTCAACCCCGAGAACCGGGCCTTCCGGGAGAGGGTGAAGGAGCTGAGCGGCGAGAAGATCGATCTCTGCTTCCAGTGCGGCGCATGCAGCTCTGGCTGCCCGATGACGCAGGAGATGGACCACCTGCCGAGCAAGGTGATCAGGATGGCCCAGCTCGGG
>Ga0315281_10014179_pt1 | contig 10762 bp, 10 predicted proteins | sample YL17G07_0_MG_FD_204540 | JGI IMG/M metagenome (GOLD analysis project Ga0315281, IMG submission 204540) | Sediment microbial communities from Yellowstone Lake, YNP, Wyoming, USA - YL17G07_0 | ecosystem: Environmental > Aquatic > Freshwater > Lake > Sediment | place: USA: Wyoming | collected... | reverse complement strand
TTCCCCAGGAGCTGGGAAAGTCGGGCCGCCACCGGCCGCAGGCTCATCTTGGGGTTCGGCTTGCCTTTCGGCCTTCCCAGGTGCGAAGCGAGAATCAGGCGCGCCCCACGCTCGAGCGCCCACTGGATGCTGGGAAGCGAAGCGCGCACCCGCGTGTCGTCGGTGATTTCCTGGGCGTCGCTCAGCGGAACGTTGAAGTCCACGCGCATGAAGACGCGCTTGCCTTTCACATCCAGATCGCGAATGGAGAGTTTAGGCATAGGTCAACCGTCCCTTGTCCGTTGCTAGTTGTCAGTGGGCCGTTGCCGGTTGTCCGTCGCTCCGCAGCCCTCGGCAAGCAAGCGCCGCCCCCAACTGACGACGGACAACGGACTACGGACAATCTAGAGGCTCTTCGCCACAAAGTTGATCAGATCGCGGACCCGGCACGAATAGCCCCACTCATTGTCGTACCACCCCGTGACCTTCACACAGGTCCCGTCGATCACCTTGGTGAAGCCCGCATCGACAATCGAGGAGTGCGGATTGCCGCGGAAGTCGATGGAAACCAGCTCGTCCTCGCAAAACTCCAGGATGCCCTTCAGGGGGCCTTCCGCCGCCTTCTTCAGCGCGCCGTTGACCTCTTCCAGCGTGGTGGGCTTCTCCACAAAAACCACCAAATCCACCAGGGAAACGTTGGGCACCGGCACCCGCATGGCATAGCCGTCCAGCTTGCCCTTCAGTTCCGGCAAGACCAGCCCGACGGCCTTGGCCGCGCCGGTGGTGGTCGGAATGATGGAAACGGCCGCGGCACGCGCCCGGCGCAGGTCCTTGTGGGGAAGATCCAGGATGCGCTGATCGTTGGTGTAGGCGTGAATGGTGGTCATGGACCCTTTCAGGATTTTGAAGTTCTCATGCACCACCTTGGCCATCGGCGCCAGGCAGTTCGTCGTGCAGGAAGCGTTGGAGATGATGTGGTGCTTCGCCGGGTCGTAGGCCTTGTCGTTCACACCCAGCACGATGGTGATGTCCTCGTTTTTCGCCGGGGCGGTGATGATGACCTTCTTCACCGTCCCCTTCAGGTGCTTGCGCGCGTCCTCGGCCTTGGTGAACAACCCGGAGGACTCCACCACGATCTCCGCTCCCAGCGATGTCCAATCGATATCCGCCGGATCCTTCACTTTCAATACCTGGACCGTGTGGCCCTTCACCTTGATGTAACCATCCCCGTGACCCACTTGGGCGTTCAGAATGCCCAGCACCGAGTCGTATTTCAGCAAGTGGGCCAGGGTCTTGGCGTCGGTAATATCATTGACGGCCACGTATTCGATCCCGGGATTATCCAACGAAGCGCGCAGGATGTTGCGCCCGACGCGCCCAAACCCATTGATTCCTACCTTGACTGGCATGGCATTTCCCTCCAAAGCGTGTGCGCTAAGACAATGGGACTAACAATGTTAAGCGGCCCGCGCGGTGAAGTCAACGCCAACCCGCTCGCGGGGTGACAGTTCGTCTCCTCCGCTTAGCGGATGACCCACTTCAAAGACGATAGGAAAAGCCGCAACGCTACAGAGTGAACGTTGCGCTACACCGTCTCAGTGCTGGCGGACAGAAACAACAGTGTCAACCTCAAAGGTCACGAAGAGGACGTGCGGGGGGGAGCCGTAAATCCAGTCTTCCATTTCCACCCCCTCGCGCACTTCGCGAACCTTGCGCTCCGGGGGACCTTTGGCGGAAAGCACCGCATCGTGGTCCATCCCGACAATCACCTGGTGCTTCTTGATGGCCTCCTTGATTTCTGGCGGGACGGTGGGCGAATAGAGGACGGTAGGCGAGCGCCGTTCGAAATCGAGCACGGACCCCAGCAGTCGCCTGACCTGCTCGACGGTCAACGCTGGCATCTTCTCTTGAAACATCAGCGAGATTGAGGATCCGAACGCAAGGACGGGGGCGTCGGTCACAATGGGACTGGTCGTCGTACCCACCCCGATCTGGATTCGCTGGTACCACTTCTTCCCTTTTTTCCCCCCGCCATTGACTTCGAAGATGAGGCGGTTTGACTTGAAGATAATCTTTGTTATTTGCACCGGCATGCCCGGCCGGATGGCCTGGCCGTTCATGCGCAGCTCGGCGTCGGCCTTCTCTTGATCGACCTGCCCCTGAGCGTCGAGGAATATCCCCTTTTTCCCTCGCGGCAGCGCCACTTTGGCGACGGCAACCTCGTGGGCCAGCCCCCGAATCAGCGCCAGGCGGGAATCGCGGGCCGCATCCACCTTCTTGGCCAAGGCGGGCTCCGCCCCCAGAACAGTCGCCAGCACCAGCACCCCTACGGTCAGAAGCTGGAGGCGCTCCCCCGCCCGGACTTTCGTGCCGATGCGGGTTTCTCGATGCTCTGCCGTCATCTACTTCACGTCCGTTCGGTCAACGCTTGTCTGTTCGGTTGGGAGCTGGAGCGAAACCACGGCCTCAGCCGAACCGGCCTCAACGGGCGTAGGGCCAAAGACCAGCAGCCTCATTTCCTCGCTGATGTAGATGCGCTTGGAGAGGGAGAGGTAAACCGTGGCCGCCGCGATCACGCCGGTGGTGAGCAGGCTCCCTTCGGGGCCGTAGCTTCCGCCGGTCAGCAACTCGCTTCCGCTCACCCTAGCCTTCAGCACAGAAAACGGCGGCCCAAGGCCGCTGACCGGCAACCCGAGTCCAAAACCCTGAAGGAAGTTCCAAGCAAAGTGGAGGCCGACTGGCAGCCACAGTGAGCGGGTACGGAGATAACCGACCGCCAGGGGAATCCCCACCAGCATCGTATTCAGTGTTGAAACCCACGTGCGCGACGGATTGCCCAGGTGCGCCAGGCCGAACAAGCCGGCAAACAGCGCCACGGCGGCCGCCGCCCCAAGCGAGTCAGCCAAGCGCTGAAAGGGATAGCCTCGGAAAACCAACTCTTCGTTCGTGGCCGCCACGAAAAGCATGCCCAGGGCGCCCGCGCCCCAGGCCGCGAAACGGTCGGGGGGCGCCGAATTGAGTGAGAACTGGGCCGCGCCCAGCAGTCGCTCCAGCACACCAACCATAGCGATCATGAGGGCTCCCACGCCGAGCCCCAGCCCAAGTTCCACCTGCCAGCGCCCGCAGAAGGCCAGCCCGACCGAGCCCAGCGGCCTTCGGTCGAGCGCCAGGGTCAGCACTTTGTAGGCCGCCAGCAGCGCAGCCAAGGTGAAAAGGCTGGGCCAGATGAACCGGCCCCACTCGACCTGGTGCAGACCGCCCGAAACGAAGGCACCGGCCTTCTGGGCTACCAGCATAGCCAGCAGAACTATCGGGATGGACAGGAAGAACCGCCAAATCGGCCGCACCTTCCCGTCAACGAGGAAAACTCTCTCCACCTTCATTGCCGTTCCTGCCTCCGGCTCATCCGCCCGGCCTCGGTCTGGTCCGAGCGCACTTCCAGGCCCGTGCGCGACACTGCGAAGTTGATGATGCGGCCGCCCATACGGGTCAGGATCTGCTCGACAGCCGGCTTGGTGCCCGGCGCGACCAGAAACACCACGCAGCCTCCCCCGCCCGCCCCGCAAACCTTGGCGGCTAGAGTGCCGTGTTTGGACGTCCGCTCGATCATCCGGTCAATCTTGGGGGTGGAAATGCCCTTGAAATTCCGCTTGCGGTTGTCCCACTCCAGGGCCAGCAACTCCGCCACGTCGTTCCAGTCATTGGCCAGGAGCGCTTCGCGCATCTGACTGGCGATGGTCACAATCTGGTCGAAGTTGCGCCGCACCTTGCGATCGCCGTCGATATGGGATTTCATCACTTCCCAGTTGTTGATGGCGGAGTTGCGCGGCTGCCCGGTGTAGCAAAGTACGAAGCGCTTCTCTACGTCCGCGAAGGCCAGCGGAAGTCTCTCCCGCTTCACCCCGTCGCGTTCCAGGTGCACGGCGTTGGCGGCCCCGTAAAGCGCCGGGAAGTAATCCTGCCAGCCGGTGGGGACGCGGATGACAATGGCCTCGACGTTCTTGGCGATCTCGAGGATCTGGGGTCGGGTGTAACGCTTCCCCGTGACGCGCGCCAGCGCCCCGCAGAGCGCGATGTTCAGCGCCGACGACCCGCCCAGGCCCGCGCCCGCCGGGACCTGCGAAGTCGTCTTGATGGTCACCCCGCGCCGTGGCGCGAAGAAGAGCACCAGTTCCCGCAGGAGCGGCAAGGCCGAAGGGCGCGCGGCCAGGTCGGCGAGCGATGCGTAGGTCTCGCGAATCTGCTGGTCCTGCGAAACCAGCACCAGGCGGCGGTCGGCGCGCGTCTGGATGACGCAGGAGGCATAGCAGCGAATCGCCACGTTCACCGTCTGCGCCCCGGCATGGAAAAGGTACAAGGGCCAGATATCGACCGTACCTCCGGCCAGATCCACTCTCGCCGGCGCTCGCGCCTCGACTCGCATTTATTCCCCCCTTCGAATCGGTTGCTCGTACTCGACAGTGCTAACTAGTCAGTTATCAGACGTCAGTTGTCGGCTATCAAGTGCTCATTGCTTGCGATCTGTCTGCTGTCTTATCCCTTCCGACTTCTGTCTCCTGACTTCTGACTCCTGTTTTCCGCCTTCTGGCTACTGCTGCGAGATCTGCATCGTCTCATCGATGGCGAGCGTGGGCCAGCCGGCTTTCGCGGGATCGGCGGGCGTGGCGACGATGCGGAAATGCTCGCCGCCGCCGACCTCGGCGGTGTAATTGTAGCCGCGGCGGTTCGCGCCGGAGAAGGTGATGGCGCCGTCCTGCTCGAGCTGCTCCAGGCTCACGTAGGTGCCGTGGCTGGCGAGGTACAGGCGCTCGGCCTGGCCGATGGCGAGGAGATCGTTCTTGACGCCGACTACATCGATCACCTGCTTGGGCGGCGCGCCACCCGTCGGCCCCTGGGTGAACTGCGACTTGAAGATGAAGTAGCCGATCGCCAGCACCACTACGAGTGCCAGAATCGTTCCCGCTGCTTTCATGTGAGCCCCCTTCTCGAGCGGCGGTGTGCTCACCCCCGCCCGGCGGCCTATTGTCGCCCCTTGCCGGGCATGATGCAATGAGGAAAGGAGTGGTCAGTGGTCAGTTCTCAGTGGTTGCTGGTTGGTTATCAGTTGTAGCAGAGAGAATAGAGCTCCGGTAAATATAACCCAAGACTAGCCTTCTAATCTTGCGGCTCTTCAAGCTTTTCTGTAGCGCCAGGCTCGCGGTCCAGCGGGTAGCCACGGCATAATCTTTATGCCGTGGGTTCGTAAGGAATGTGAAAAGGCCTTACTGGCCGTATCGACGAGAGGCGCGTTCATCCCCCGCTCGTCCAAAGTCGGGCCGTACCGGGGAGCAGGTAGCGCGGACCTGATGTGTAGGTCCGCGGTTCTTTCAGCAAAAAAAGCCGCAGACCTGTGGAGCAGGTCTGCGCTACACGCTCCGAGGTATAACATCTCCGGGGGCCCTCCTTTCGAGGTCAGATTTAGTCGTCGAGCAACCAAAGCCTACTCGAATCGAGCCGCCCCCTTCATAGCATCAGCGTTTCGCTTCCCATAAACTCTGCGGCTCTTGGGTTGACGACGTGGGGTTATAATCGGTGTCGTGTGGCGCAGACATCGTTTTGTGATGTCTGCGGTGTACTGACATGAGCTAGAATCTCGCCGTGCCGCGACAGCGCCATTTCTACAGCGCCAATCACCTTCACTTCCTTACCCCGAGCACCTATCGCCGCGCCCGCCGGTTCGACTCGGAGCGTTTCCAGCGCCAGTTGATCACCTTGCTGGCCGACCGGCGCGCCGAGCTGGGCTTACAAAAGCAGGAGTCAGGAGACAGAAGTCAGGAGTCAGGACTGAGAAGGAAGAACTGTTTGCCGTTTGCTCTGTAAGAGGAATATACTTCTTGCATGCAACACCTGACGCTTCCCATCATCGTTGAGAGCGACCAAGACGGCTATTTCGTCACCTGCCCCGGGCTGCAGGGCTGTTACAGCCAAGGGGAGACCTACGAAGAGGCGGTCGCGAACATCAAGGACGCCATTCGGTTGCACGTCGAAGATCGCTTGGCGGACGGCGAAGAAATTCCCCAACCCGTATCCGTGAGCCTCTCCACCGTTGAAATTGCCGTCTAATGCCGAAGTTGCCACGCCTCACAGCCCGCGAGATTGTCGCCGTATTGGAGAGAATTGGATTCTCACTGGCCCGGCAGAGCGGTAGCCACCAGATTTACAAGAATGCGGCAGGCAAAAGGGTTACAGTTCCGTTTCACGCCTCGAAAATCCTGCACCCGAAGGTCCTGAAGAGCATTATGCGCGACGCTGAGCTGGGTCCCGCAGACCTGGGAAAGCTGCTGTGAATCGTTTGCGTCCACTCAGGCCGGGTGGCCATATATGGTGTCTCGCCGGCGCCGCCTCGCGGGTGGCGCCCCCTTCATGGCATTAGACGCCGTCTTGTGATGTCTGCGATGTACTGACATGAGCTAGAATCTTGCCGTGCCGCGACAGCTCCAATCACCTTCACTTCCTTACCCCGAGCACCTATCGCCGCGCACCGCTCTCGCCTCGGAGCGCGACGGCTTGCCGCAAGACTCGCAGGTAGGGGCATGGCGCGCCGCTGGCCAATGGCAAACAGTTTGAGCCTATCTTGAGCGACTCTTGAGCGACCGCGGCCGAGGAAAAGACAGTCCGCGACGACCGCGTTGCCATCAAAGCCCGCCAAAGGCAACTGCGCAGCAAGCTGAACGTCCCCCGCGAACGCTTCCGCGCCCTCGTCTCAAAACCTGGTCACACTACATCTAGGCGGGCAAATAGGGCCGCTGCGCGTCCGGGCGGCTGTCTGTCGCCGGCAAAAAGCTTGACAAGCTGGCCTAGGTGTGTTATACAATTAGGCTAAAGAGGCCGTCCCCGGCAGGGGATTCCGGCCCGCGGCAATTTCAGACGAGGAGCTTGCCATGTCCCTGACCCATCGAAAACCATCTCCTCGATCCCTGGAAGCCCGGCGGCGGAAAGCCCGCAAGTCCACCGGCCCCCGGACCCAGCGCGGCAAGCGGCGCGTGGCCCTGAACAGCCTGCGGTCGGGCTCATTCGCGCGGTCGCCCTGGCACTCCATGCTGGCCCTCGACGAGGATGGCCGAAAGCTGGCGGTCCTCCTATAAATACGGCAACAAAAAAGCGAAGCTGGTAAGTCGTGCAGAATGAGCGAATTGCGTTTTCCACAGGCGGAACGAAGCTGGTATGTTATTGAAAAATAAGGAGGGCCTGATTCTGCAAGCAAATCTGGTAAGTGCTTTCGTAGCTGTAGGTTACAGACACGCGCAAAAAGCGAAGCTGAAGAGTCACAAGAAGGTGGTGAGAGGTCTTCACGCAGGCGCGCACATCCCGTGGTATGCGACGTGCGCGATCAGAGGGGGCGATCCACGGCCCGGAGGGAAGCAGCCACGGAGTTAGAAGACAACTCTAAGCCTCAAACTATGTCTGGCGGGGAGGCTTGAAGGCGTCAGAAATCGTCGTGAGGGTATCGCGGACCAGCCGCTCAGTATTCGTGCTGGTGACCGTCCCGGAACTGGCGCCAGCCAGCAGGCTGTCTACGGGGGAGTGCTGGCCCAGAACGACGAGCTCGTCCGCCTTTGCCGCCTTCTCGACCACTTCATTCCAGGCATGCTGGTTGTAAATGCAGCCCGGATCGCCCGCCCGGACATCCCCCAGATAGCTCAGGGCGCGTGCCCGGCAGCCTCCGCAATAGGCGCGGAAATCGCAGACCACGCAATGGTCGCTGCGATCCTCGCGGTTCGACAGCAGAGCAAAGTAGGGATTATCCCAAGCCTCGATTAGTTTCTGGCGCTTCAGGTCGCCCACCTCAACTGACGGCATGTAAACGCACGGCGTCACTTTGCCGTTGGGCTGGACGCAGCAATAGCAGCGTCCGGCGCCACAGCCCCCGATATACTTCGAGAGGACTTTTGCCTGTTTCCCCTTGCCCTTACCGGCGTGAGCCGTGGCCATCAAGCCGTCGAGCGGTCCGTAGAGGATGCAGGCGCGCCCGAATTGCGGCGCGGTGGACATGATGGAGATCTTCCCCTCCTGAAGGTGGCGGTTCAGGAGACGCAGGAGTTCCTCGCGCTCCGCCGGGGTGATATCCATCTCGGCCATCTCCCGGCCGCGCCCCACGGGGATGAAGTTGAAGTGCACAAAAGTAGTGCAGCCCAGATCCTTGGCGAAGTTGATCATCGCTTCGGCGTGATGCAGGTTCATGCGCGTCAGGCAGGCAGCCATGCCCGCGCGCAGGCCCTTGGTGGCCGCGGCATTCCTGATGCCGTCCACCGTGCGCTTCCAGGCGCCCTGGAGGCCGCGGAAGCGGTCATGTTCCTCGGGAACAATGGAGTCTAGCGAAACCTCGACGTACTTCACGCCGCTCTCCACCAGCCGCTGGCAGGTCTCCTTGCTTAGCAGCGTGCCGTTCGTGGCCACGGTGGTGTGAACACCGCGCTTCTGGCAGTGCTCCAAGACCCTCCAGACGTCCTTCGAGACCATCGGTTCGCCGCCCGCCAGGGCCAGGAAGGGAACGTACTCGTACGCCATCTGGTCAATCAGGTCGAGTTTCTGCGCGGTGGTGAGCTCGTCGGCGAGCGGCTTGCGGGCGGCGCTCTGATAGCAGTGGCGGCAGGTCAGGTTGCAGGCCTGCGTGTAGTTCCATACCACGATGAGGGGAGCCGAGAACCGTTGCGGCGCCGTGAGGCCGTACTTGGCGATACTGCGCGCCGTGTTCACCAGCGCCCGAGCGGTCGGGCGATGGTGGAGAGCCTTGGCCTTGAGGACTTCCTTATCCACGCCCGCCCTGGCCCGAAAGGTCTCAATGGCACGATGAGGAATCGCAAACTTCAGCCGCTCCCAGAGTGTCAGATCGGGCTTGTCATAACTTTCAAAGACTTGTTCCAGGTAACACCGGCCATCGCCGTTCCGGCGGGTCAGCAGCGCGAGGAACTTGCGCAGCGCCGGTCGGGCCAAGTAGTCCTCGAACTTGTGCGGTTCGATGTTCGCCGGCGGGGATACCTTCGGAACACGAGGGCGTCGTGCGGTCAGCATAGGGCGCGATTCCGGCATACGCATCCTCCTCCCGCTAAAGAACCCCACGTAAGCGGATGCGAGAGACGAACAGAATGCTACAAGAATCCTTGACGAAGGGCAAGGCCATCCCCCAAGCAATCCAGGCTAAGTGAGGCGCAACGAGAGACTAATTGCCACTTATCTGCCCAGGAACTCTCAAGTCGGAATCCCGCCCAGGCTCGTACAGGATAGTGCATTCTCTCAAGTGGGAAATCGATGAACAGCAAGAGACGGTGGCCTGTCGCGGCTGTTCCCGGCGGTCCAAGCAGATCCTCCGGCCCCAAGTGTGGGGGCGGACTTCTGAACCGTTCCGCGCCTGATTGGCCTGGAGACTCGGAGACTCACCTTTTGACCCGCGGTCTCCTGCCCAGCGGGGCCACGTTGGACCGGCTCGAGTTGGGGCTTCGTCAACGTCAGTTCTCCCTGAATTCGGTCCGCGCTCCGCCGATCTGTTGGTGGTCCAGGAGGCAAGCGGACACGCCAAGCAGCGCGGCTAGGGTAGCGGGCAAGCAAAGCCTTGTCGTTCGCATGTTCATCTACTTTCTCCCCGCCGTGTTCGGCATCTCGCCCTGACGGGCCGGTCGCCCATCGCCGAAGCGATGACCTCAGCCTGTAGCAGATGACTCGAAACGCGCGCACAAATCCGCCTGCTCACTAGCCCAAGTAGAGCGTGCCCGTATCCACGGGGAAGCCCAGCAGCTTCAGGTAGGTAAAGAGCTGCATCTTGTGATTGGTGAAATGCTCGCGGAAGAAGATGGCCATGCGCTCCATCTTTCCCTGCATCCCCCAGGGTGTTGACACTTCCTTGTGGGTGAAGTCTTCTTCGCTGATGGCGGCGAGGACCTCGCGCAATGTTGCTTTGTCCTTTTCCAGTTTGTTCAACGCTTCCTCGACGGTGCACGACGGAACATTCTCCAGTTTCATCCCCGCTTCCATCTGTTCCGGGGTGTACGGCCACTGACCCGTGTACAGGCAGCGCAGCCCGTCGCCCATCCCGTCGCTCAGGTGGCAGATCGCTTGGCCCAAGCTCATGAAGTTGGGTTTCGGCCTCCATTCCAGCTTGTCGGCGGGGACCATTTTGATGAGGGTCTCTGCCGGTCGATAAGCTTCCATTACGCAGTCGTAGAATTCATCCTTCGTCACTGCAACACCTCCGCCTGGCTTGCTGCTAAGAAAGCAGCGGGACAAAGTATATCCAGGCTTGCTATTCGTTTTCAACTCCGGCCCGGCGCTTTATGCCCTTTTGGCCACACCCTCCTGAACCGGTCTCGACGGACCGCGGTGCTTCGTCGCCGTCGTAAGGTCAGGATTGTGCTCGGACCGTGGGCGATCAGCTGGCTGGCGGGGCCCTGCTTTTGGAGATGAGGAATGAGCGCGGCGGGCCGCGACTACACGGCCAAGTGGTGATGGGGCTATTTGCCACACAAGCGGGCCAAATCCGTGTTGCCAGCAACTCTAACCAATGGAAAATGAAGGGGTTAGAAAATCCTTCTCACTGTTCTCACTGTTCTCATTTTTCTCATCGGGATGGCGAGGGGGCAGGCGGGGCCGCGCCGGTCTGGGACTTGTGGAGCCTATTCGTTGAGGCTACGGTTGACTACCATGGGGGGGGAATTTCACCCCCGCCGCCCTGTCTCGAAATGCGAAACTGGAAAATCGAAAAGCGCAAAGCCCAAATCCAAAATCGCAAAGGCTTCCCGCCGCTTCCGAG
>Ga0315281_10014178_pt1 | contig 10762 bp, 10 predicted proteins | sample YL17G07_0_MG_FD_204540 | JGI IMG/M metagenome (GOLD analysis project Ga0315281, IMG submission 204540) | Sediment microbial communities from Yellowstone Lake, YNP, Wyoming, USA - YL17G07_0 | ecosystem: Environmental > Aquatic > Freshwater > Lake > Sediment | place: USA: Wyoming | collected... | reverse complement strand
CCGCGCCCACGCTTGCCGCCAGGCACGACGCCGCCCACGAGGGTCTCATCGACCTCGACCGCTCCCGAGAGCGGTTGGCGCTCGCTGCGCACCATCGCCACGCGGTAGCGCTGCAGCAGCGCCCAGGCGGTCCGGTAGCTGGTACCCAGGGTGCGCTCCAGGGCCCGTGCCGAGAGACCGTTCTTGGCGGTCGTCAGATGCCAGGCGGCCTCGAACCAGGTCGTCAGCGGGGTGCGCGTCTTGTCGAGGATCGTGCCGGCCGTCACGGACGTCTGGTGGCGACAGGGAGGACAGACCAGTCGCCCGCGCGTCTGGCGCCACGGCGCCCCACTCACGCCGCAGGCCGGGCAGCAGAACTCCGTCGGCCAGCGCAGCTGCTCCAGGTAGGCGGCGCACGCGGCGTCGCTGGAGAACCTCTCGACGAACTCGCGGTACGTACGGGGAAAGTCCAGCTCGATCGTCAAGCTGCTCTGCATCACCCCACCCACCCTCGCCGGTCGGCAGACAGCGTATCGCAGGAGGAGCTAACCGACTACCCCCCTTGCGGCATTGGCGATGCCGAGACGCTCTTCCGCTTCAATCTCGCATGCGATGACCTCGGCATGGATACGATCTCCACTGGGGCAGTGGTCGGGCTCGCTATGGACATGACCGAAAAGGGCATCGCCGACTTTGGTCTGCATTTCGGCGAGGCCGAGGCCTACCTGAACGCTCCTGGGCTGATTGCCAGGCGCGAGGGCATCGGCGCCGACCTTGCGCTCGGGGCGCGAGCGTTGGCCGCCAAGTATGGCTGCCCGGAGCTGGCAGTTGAGGTCAAGAACCTCGAATTGCCCGGCTTCGACCCGCGCGGCACCTTCGGCATGAGCCTTGCCTATGCGACTGCCGATCGCGGCGGCTGCCACCAACGTTCCGCTGTCATGGGGGACGAGATCCTGGGTGGCGACTTGCCGCCGGATAGCCTCGATGGCAAGGCTGCCGTCAACATCCGCTCGCAGAACTTCATTGCGGTCAAGAACGCGGGTATCTGGTGTGAGTTCTGGGCGCTCGGGCTGGATGAGATGCGGCAGCTGCTGCGCCATGTGTGGAAGCGAGAGCCGAGCGACGAGGAGCTTATGAAGGTCGGCGAGCGCGCCTGGAACCTGGGCCGCATCTTCAACCTGCGCCAAGAGGTGGAAGCCGACACGCTACCGGCGAAGCTCGTGAACGAAAGCGGCGCCTTTGCCGAAGGCCCTTCGCCTCACAGGTTCATTGGGATGGAGCGCTTCGCTGAAGGCTTGGCTGACTACCATCGGCTGCGCGGCTGGGACGAGCGTGGCGTACCCACAGAGACCAAGCTCGCTGAGCTCGAGATCGACGTGCGACCATGACTACTTGGCCGAGCGAAGGGGACGCGAACACCACTTGTGACGATGGAGTCGTGCCGGAACATCCAGCCACTGCGGACCCGGACGCTCGCCATGGACGCTGCAAGAGTGATGGACATGAGGAGGGGCAGCGTCCACTGGGGATGCGTGCCCGGCATGTGAGCGCCTGCCGGGGGCCTCTCTGTACGGAGCGCCCAATGCCGCGCCACGTCTGTTGGGCACTCGGGCGAGCTGCAAAGCAATCACTTCAGATTACCGGATGACGGCGATGGTCCAGAGCGGCCTCGACGTCACCCCCGTCATCACCCACCAATTCCCCATCGCCGAGTGCGAGGAGGCCTTCACGGTCGCGCGCTCCGGCCACTCCGGCAAAGTCATCCTGGAGTGGCCGGCCGCGCTCGGCGGCGAAGGCCGCGGACAGCGCCAGCCTGGAGGAGAGTCGTGATCACCGATGCCGTCAGGGAGCGGCTCCTGAGCGAGCTGCAGGACACGCGCGACCAAGGCCTGTTCAAGATAGAGCACCCGATCGCTGGAGCGCAGGGCGCGTGGGTGCACCTCGCCGATGGGCGCCGCGTGCTCAACATGTGCGCCAACAACTATCTCAACCTGTCGTCGCATCCGGACGTGGTGGCGGCCGCCGGCAGGGCCCTCGAGGAGTGGGGCTACGGCATGTCGTCCGTGCGTTTCATCTGTGGCACGCAGACGGTGCACGCCCGCCTCGAGCAGACGATCGCGAGCTTCCTCGGCATGGAGGCCGCGATCCTCTACTCCTCCTGTTTCGACGCCAACGGCGGCCTCTTCGAGACCCTCCTCGGGCCGGAGGACGCGGTCGTCAGCGACGCCCTGAACCACGCCAACGTCATCGACGGCATCCGCCTCTGCAAGGCGCAGCGCTATCGCTACCGCAACTGCGACATGGCGGAGCATGACCTGCGCCGAGGCGCCGCAGCTCGGCCTCGCAGGCGCCGATCTCCTCGTCGAGGTGTTCGATGAGGTGCAGGCTGGCGGCGGTGCTCGCCCGCCAGGCCTCGGGCAGCGCGAACGAGTCAAGCAGCTCTCGTCCGCGCAGGCCGAAGAGGTCGCTGACCGGGCAGGAAAGGCCGTGCGCGATCAAGGTCGTGCGGAGCCGGGGTCCTGAGGCACGTAGCTGATCACGCCGCCGCGCAGCTGACGCAGCTGCGTCGAGCCGAGGGCCAGCACGTCGCGGTCGTCGATGTGGATCGAACCGCCGGAAATCTTGGCGCCGCGGCGCTGGAAGTTGAGCAGCGAGGTGGCCGCGGTGGTCTTGCCCGACGCCGACTCGTCGACCAGCCCGAGGACCTCGCCTTCGACGAGCTCGAAGAGATGGCCCGGGGCTGAGGTCGACGAGAACGACGTCCTCGGGCAGCACGACCGCATGCCCAATGACCCCCAAGCGTCGATCGACGCGCGGGAACCCCAGCGCTCAGGACCCCGCGGGCACGCCGGCCGTGTCGTCCACCGGCTCGAGCCGAGCGTACGTCGAGTACGCGAGGCGAACGGCGCGCACACGCCCGTCGGCGGCGCGCAGGAAGACGGCCGTCTCCCCCGCGTCGCGGCCGCCCTCAATGGTGAAGACGTCGCGGTCGCCGGTCTGCGCGAGCGTCCGGCGAGGACTCGTCTGGTCGGGGGCGGAGACGCGGAGCGCGCCGTCGCGCCACTCGATCTCGATACGGAACACCATGCCCCAGCGTTCGTTCACGTAGAGCCCAGGGAGGTCGCGCAGGCCGTCCGGCACGGGCGCCGCGAGCGTCGCCGTGGGCGGGCGCCGGGCGACGCCGGCGACGACCTCACCCAGCCGCAGGGCGAGGTCGGTAGGTTCGGCGACACCGTTGTTGACGAGGACGATGACACCGAGCTTCTGCGCCGGCAGGAAGCCGGCGTAGGAAGTGAAGCCGTCGAGCATGCCGGCGTGCCCGATCCAGATCGACTCGCCCCGGCGCGTCGCGTACCACGAGACACACCAGGCCTCGGTCCAGGCCGCATCGCTCAGGTAGCGCGCCGTCTGCATCTCGGCGAGCGTGGCGCCGCGCAGGACCTGCGCGCCGTCCGGCTCGCCGCCCGCCGTGCGGAACTGCAGGCCGATCCAGCGCGCGAGGTCCTCCGCCGTCGACCAGAGGCCGGCCTCGGAGGTGAGGTTGCGGAGGACGGGCGCGGGCCTGAAGTCGCCGGCGAACGTCGCCGGCAGGTACCCGACGGCGCAGCGTGACGCCAGCTCGGCATCCGGCGTGAAGCTGGTCGAGGTCATCCCGAGCGGGTCGAAGATGCGCTGCTGGACGTACTCCACGTACGGCATGCCGGAGATGCGCGCCACGACCTCACCGAGAAGCTGATACCCAAGGTTGGAGTACTTGCACTGCGTGTTGGGGGGGATGCGCGCGGCGATCTCGTCGACGCGCGTGAGCGTCTCGGCGATCGCGCCGTAGTCGCCCGTCCCCCAGTCCGCCCCGGGCGGCTCGCCCATGAGTCCCGACTCGTGGGAGAGCAGACGGCGGACGGTGACCTTCCCGAGCCCGGCGGCGTCGTTGGGCCGCAGCTCGGGGATATGACGGCTGACGGGGTCGTCGAGGTCGAGGAGACCCTGATCGCGCAGCTGCATGATGGCCGTACCGGTGAAGGTCTTCGTCAGCGAGGCGATCATGTGCGGCGTCCGCGCATCGGGCCTGCGTCCGGTGGCGAGGTCCGCGCAGCCCCAGCCCAGATCCCACGCGAGCTCGTCGCCGAGGACCACTCCGGCCGCCACGCCGGGCACGTGCTTCTCTTTGACGAACGCGGCCACCGCGGCTTCGAGGCTCGCGGCCACGCCGTCCAAGACACCGTGTACGCCCATCGTCGAGCTCCTTCGTCGTTGTTCGGGGCGGACGCGCGGGCGCCCGCTCGCATGAGGGAGCGGGGCTGGGCGGGTCCGTCCGTCGCCTGCCTCTCCCCGCTCTCGTGAGTCAGGCCTACTCCTCGACGGCGCGACCGCGGCTGCGGCGCACGAGCAGCAGGACGATAGCGATCACGGCGAGCGCCGCGATCACAGCGCCGGCGATGAGCGCGGAATTCGACGGCCCCGAACTCGTGGTCGTGCTCGCCGCCGCCTTGAGATGCAGCTTGATGTACGTGTCAGGGGTGTGTGTGTTCACGACCATCCCGTTCGCGGTCGGGAAGGGGACCCACCCCTCCCACTTGCCCGAGTTGTAGGCCATCAGCGACTTCGGGTAGTACAGCACGACGTCGGGCGCTTCCTGGTAGAAGATCTGCTGCATGCGCGTGACCATCTTTTCGCGCGTCGGCCAGTCCATCTCGTTGATCTGCTGCTCTTCCAGCGCGTCGTACTCGGCGTTCGACCAGGAGCACTCGTTCCACTGCTCGATTGCGTCGGTGGTGAAGCAGGAGAGCATGCCATCGGGGTCGATGCCGCCGGGCCAGCCCCAGATGTACATGTCGAAGTCGGGGGCGTAGGTCTTGCCCTTGTCCTTGTAGTTGTAGAGGCCGTCGTAGATCCCTCCGTCGGTCACCACGCTGAGCTTGATCTTGAGGCCGATCGACTGGAACCACCCGGCCATCAGCTTGCCGGCGCGCTGCTCCGGTGGGCTCTCGGTCCGCGTCCAGAGTCGCAGCTCGATGGGCTTGCCCTGCTTGTCCTCGCGGACGCCGTCGCCGTTCGTGTCCGTGTAGCCGGCGTCCTCGAGCATCTGCTTCGCCTTCTCAAGGTCGAAGCCGAACGTCTCGGCCTCCGTCGGCGTCCAAGCGCCGTCGGTGCCGGGCACCAGGATCGACTGGCCGACCTCCGCGTAGCCGCCCAAGCAGGTGTCGACGAGCCTCTGCTTGTCGATGGCCCACACGATCGCCTGACGGAACTTGACGTCACGCAGCACGGGGTTGGCCAGCGAGTTCGGGTTGTCGTACGCGTTCATCGCCAGGTCGTCGAAGTACATCTTGTCCATGGCGCGGGCGGTGATGCCGGGTGCGCTCTGGAGGGCCTTAAGCTGCGCCGCCGGCAGTTCGAAAGCCACGTCGATCGCGCCGCTCCTGATGTCCATGGCCAAGGTGTCCTGGTTCGTGTACACCTCCATGATGACCTCGTCGATCGTGGGAGCGCCCATGAAGTAGTCCTTGTTGGCGGCCAGGACGGTGTACGAGCCTGGCTTGTCCTTGGTCACCTGGAACGGGCCGGAGCCGATGAGCGGCAGCTTGACCTGGTACGTTTCGACCTTGTCGCCGGGCACCTTGCTCCAGATGTGCTCCGGCACGATGAGGACCCCGGTGCGTAGCATGTCGGCCCTGGGCTTTGAGAGGTGGAATACGACCGTGCTGTCGTCGACGGCGACGACGTCTTTCATGTTCTTTGTGTTCCAGGTGAACGCCGAGAGCTTGTTGTCGATGACGTAGTTGTAGGTGAAGGCCACGTCCTTGGCCGTCAGCGGCTGCCCGTCATGCCACTTGATGCCGGGGTGGATCTTGAAGGTCCAGGTGAGGCCGTCGTCGGAGACCGTCCAGCTGTCGGCGATCTCCGGTCGTGGGTCGCCGTTCGGGGCGGAACCGACCAGATAGTCGTAGTTGAGGGTGAAGATCTCATAGGTGATGCTCGACTGGCCGATGAACGGGTTGAGGTTGTCGACGTCCTGCATCTGCCCGACGCGGAACACGAGCTTCTCGCCGCCGGGCGACGGCGACGCGCTGGTCGCCGCGCGGGCCACCCCCCCGGCCAGACCGATCAGAAGCGTCAGCAAGATAGTTGCAATCACGAACCTGCGCATTCCGCTACCTCCCCACATTGGCCGACGTTGCATTCGGGGACTGCGGCGCTGGGCCTTGATCCGACACTGCATGCGCTGCCAACACCTGCAAGTCAGTCATACTCTATCATCCAGTGGTTACTGGGTATCTTCGCGGCCGACTGCCCCGGTGCTGCCGACCAGATGCTGCTCATCGACTCAACGCCGGTGCCCCGCGCGTCCAGCCGCGAGACTGTCAAGCGCTCGGTACTGGCCGAGGCGGCTGACTACGGCCACTGCGCCGCCCACTCGCGCTGCTTCTCGGGCTTTCGCCTGCATCTGCTGGCCGCCCCCGGCGGCACCCCTCGGTCGCTCGAGCTGGCCCATCCCATCCGTGACGCACGCGAGGTCGGCCTCGAGCTGCTCGAGCGCTGCGCACGCCGCGGCGGTGAGCTGCTCGTCTGCGACAAGGGCTACGCCGGCCGCGAATTCGCTGTCGGCGCCGCCGATCTCGGCGTCGCCGTGGCGCGCCCGCCGCGTAAGGATGAACCGGGCCCAGGTCCGCACCTTTCGACGATCCGCCAGCGCATCGAGTCGATCTTCTGGAGCTGCAAGGACCTCCTCACCCTGGAGCGCCACGGGGCCCGCACCATGGCCGGGCTGCGTGAGCGCATCCTTTCGCGCTTCCTCTGCCTGGCGGCCTGCATCACCATCAACCACCGGCTGGGACGTTCCAGTCGTGCCCTCGTCGACTACTGCGCCTGAGGCTGTGGGCGTGGAATCAATCATCTGACATGACCATCCCCTTCCGTCCGGTTGCGCGTTCAGCCTCCGGATCGACGGGCGGCGAGAAGGCGGAGATGGCGCGCCGCGGCCGCCGCGGCTGTCACCCTCGGCGGCCCGCCTGCGGCGAGCGCCCGTCCGCCGCGGCCGCCGGACGCGCCGCAGCCGCGGGAGCCGCCGCGGCGGGGTAGTACTGCGAGGGAAGATCAGGAATCCTTGTCTTCCCCCTCAGCGAGCGAGCCTGCGGACGGCCGTGCGCGAGCGGAAAGTCAGAGAATCCTTATCCATGACCATCCCCTTCCGTCCGGTCCCCCCTGTAGCCTCTTGGGTAGCGACCCACAAGGAGGCGGAGATGGTGCGACATCCAAAGACGCTGGTCGAGTTCATGGAGATGTACTCCACCGAGGGGGACTGCCGAGAGGCGCTCTTCGAGCACCGCTGGCCGCAGGGCTTCTCCTGTCGCCGCTGCGGCCACGAGCATGCCTGGTACCTCCGTGGCCGCGGCCTCTACGAGTGCGCCGGCTGCCACTTCCAGAGCTCCCTCACCGCCGGCACCGTGCTCGCCTTCCGCGCGCACCGACCTGCGCAAGTGGCTGCTCGCCATCTGGCTGCTGGCCTCCACGAAGAAAGCGCCCTCAGCAGCGGAGCTGGCTCGCCAGCTGGGCGTGACGCGTAAGACCGCCTGGCTTGTGCGTCGCAAGATCATCGAGGCCATGGCGCGCGGCGAGGGCGAGATGCTGCTGCGCGGCGGCGTCGAGCTCGACGAGGGCTACGTCGGCGGCAAGCGCCCGGCGCCGCAGAGCCGCGGGCGCCGCCAGCCCGGCAAGACGCTGGTCGCCATGGCCGCCGAGCACACGCGGGGCGCCGGCCTCGGGCGCGCCCACCTGCGCGTCGCCCCCGACGCCGGCGCCAAGAGCCTGAGCGCCGCGGCGCGCGCGACCATCGTCCCCGGCAGCCTCGTGCAGACCGACGGCTGGGCCGGCTACGTGGGCCTCGAGGGAGCCGGTTACGCTCACCTTCCCCGCGAGATGTCTACCGGCGCCGACATCGATGAGTGGCTGCCCTGGTCGCACATCGTGCTCTCCAACTTCAAGCGCTGGACGCTCGACGTCTTCCATGGGGTCAGCCCCAGGCACCTGCAGGCCTACCTCGATGAGCTCTGCTACCGGCTCAACCGCAGAGAGAGGCGTGAGGACATCTTCCGGCGCCTGCTCAATCGCTGCGTCTTGTACGGCGCCCCAGCGCCTTATTCCCTGCTCACGGGCACCTGAGTGAAGGGGATGGTCATGTCCTTATCTTCCCCTTTCGCACTACCCCGCGCCGCGGCCGCCGCGGCCGCCCGCGCGCCCGCCGGGCGCGCCCGGCGAGAAGCCGGTGGCTTGAACCGGCCTTCCCTATCTTCCCCCCCCCCGGCAACCGAGCCTGCGGACGGCCGTGCACGACAAGAAGGTTGAGGATGCGGCCTTCTCCACAGGGTCAGCGTCGCCCCCGCGGAGCGCTGCCCGCCGGGAGCGCTGCCGGCTGTGCACCCGCCGGGCGCCCCATTCGTGGCTCACCGGCGCCTGAGCGACGGGGATGGTCATGAACGAGGAATGCGCCCAGGCACCGGCCGCCGAGGAAGGCGCGCGCTACGTCGCCGGACAGATCGCAGACCAGCGAGCGCGCGATAGCGTAGGGAGGATGCGCGTGCACGATGGCCTGCGCCGACGTGCCCTGGTAGATGGCGCGGTGCACGCCGATCTCGGTGGAGGCCAACATCACGTTGGCGTCGTTCTCCTCGAGGCCCGTCGCGATGATGTCGCGCTCGTCGAGCCGGGCGAGCATGGAGCCGCGGCGCGTGATGAGGATGCGGTCGCCCTGGCGCAGGCTGAGGTTGCCGCCGTGCGAGCTGATGACGCCGGCGAGGAAGAGGTCGCGGCCGCTGCTGCGGAACTGCTCGAGGACGCCCAGGAGCTCACGGCGCCGCGCCGATGTCCGCCGCCAGCTCGCTCAGACCAAGCCGCTCGAGCTTGGCGGGTGCAGGCCGCCCCTCCTGGTCCCAGCCGCGCGCGATGTAGTACTCGTCGAGCATCGGCGGCAGGTCCACTACCTGGCCGGCAGACGGCCCGGACGGCACAGGCTCGTGCAGCAGCCGGGCCGGCAGCGTGTCGTCGGCGCGCGTGAACCCTGCGGCGCGGTTGAAGAGCCGCTCGGCCGTCCAGATGCGCTCGCCGAGCCGCAGCAGCTCCTGCGTCTCGATGGTCTCGCCCCACACGGCGCTGAGAAGGCGCGCGTAGTAGTCCTCCTTCATGGCGAACGAGGTGAACTTGCAGACGCTCAGCGAGTCGAGCACGGCGTTGAGGTTCTGCATGTTGATGAGCAGCCCCGACTTGCCGAGAGTCGCGAAACGGTCGACCATCTTGGGCACGCCGAGGATCTCCGGGTTCAGCATGTTGGCGCGCAGGTGGCAGCCGCCGCGGTTGCTGGTGGCGAAGGCGAGACCCTGGGCTTTCATGCCGCGCGGATCGTAGGCGGGCATCTCCATGCGTTTCACGCTCATCGAGAGCTCGGGCCGGCCGTGCGCGGCGGCGAAGCGCGCGGAGCCCTGGCCGAGCTCGGCGCCGAGGCCCACTCCGGCGGATGTCGCCTCGGCGAGGGCGACGACGGCCGCGGCGTCGCCGAAGCGCGGGCCGCCGGGCAGCAGGCCCTCCTCCGTGAACTCCATCGCGCAGGCGATCGTGGAGCCCATGGTGATGGTGTCCATGCCCGCCCGGTTGCAGGCGTAGTTGGCCTGCACGATGGCGGTGAGGTCGCCGACGCCGCAGTCGCCGCCGAGCGCCCAGATGCTCTCGTACTCGGGGCCTTCGCCGCTCTGGCCGCCGGCCGTGGTGCGTCGCGCGCAACCGATGACGCAGCCGCGGCAGGCGGCACGTTGCTGCACGTGGTCGCGCCTCAGCATCTCGCCGGAGATCTGGCCGGCCTGCTCGAACTGGCTCTCGCGGAAGTTGCGCGTGGGGAAGGCCCCGGCCTGGTTCAGCACGTTGACCAGCACCGACGTGCCGAACTCGGGCAGCGCCTGAGAGGTGATCGGATTGGCCTTGAGGAGCTTCTCGGCCTCGTACACGATGAACTGGAGGCGCTGCGGGTCGGCGACGGCCGGGCGCTGGGCGCCGTGCCCGGCCACGACGACGGCCTTGAGCTGCTTGGCGCCCATCACGGCGCCCAGGCCGCCGCGACCGATGGCGCGCCCGCGATTGTTGACAATGGACGCGAAGAGCACGCCGCGCTCACCCGCCGGGCCGATGACCGCGGCCTCGCACTGCGGGTGCAGCTCGCGAAGACGCGCCAGCGCGGCCGGCACATCGAGACCCCACACGCCGGCGGCGTCGTGCCAGCTCACGCCGTCGACGCCGATCGACACGTAGCCGGGGCCGTCCAGAGCGCCGACGACGACCAGGTAGTCCCAGCCGACGCGACGCAAGGCGTTGCCCCAGTTGCCGCCCGAGTTGCCGTCGAACACGGTGCCCGTGAGCGGCGAGCGGCTGGTGACGCTGTAGCGGCCGCTCGCCGGGGCGCCGGTGCCCGTGAGGGGGCCCGGCGCGAAGATCAGCAGGTTCTCGGGGGCGAGCGGCTCGACTTCGTACAGCCGCTCGCGCAGTGCGAGGTAGGCGCCCAGGCCGCGGCCGCCGAGAAAGGCGCGCGCCACGTCGCCGGACAGGTGCTCGTCGCACGCCGTATGCGCGGACAGATCGATGCGCAGGCCGCGGAGGGGACCGAGGGCTGAAGCGGAGTCAGGCACTCCTCTATTGTAGCGGCGCGGCGGGGCTACCGCTCCCGCACGCGGGCCCGGTCAGAGCGCCTTGCGCCCGTCGACGACGCGCACCGCCTTACCCTCCGAGCGCTGGATCGCCGTGG
>Ga0315281_10014177_pt1 | contig 10762 bp, 13 predicted proteins | sample YL17G07_0_MG_FD_204540 | JGI IMG/M metagenome (GOLD analysis project Ga0315281, IMG submission 204540) | Sediment microbial communities from Yellowstone Lake, YNP, Wyoming, USA - YL17G07_0 | ecosystem: Environmental > Aquatic > Freshwater > Lake > Sediment | place: USA: Wyoming | collected... | reverse complement strand
CATCGTTCAATCCCTTCGCAATATCTTGGCGCAAGCTATCCAGTTTCGCCGTCTTGATCTGTTCATAAGCATCAAACAACCGCAAGGCTTCACGAATTACCTCACTTGCCGAGCCATACATACCAGATTCAACACGCTGACGAACACGCGCTTCCAATTCAGGCGGTAAAGATACGTTCATCGACATGTTAATTCTCCTAAAGAAATGCTTGCGGCAGTATGTCAGTTTATGACATAAATTGCCACTTTTTCATAAGAAGTGCCCAGATTAATCTGCTCGAATAGAAATGAAAAAAGGCTTATTTCCCTTAAGGAAATGCTGATTTATTCGGTTTCGTCGTTCCGGCGAAGGCCGGAACCCAGTTAAATCAAGGCACTGGATACCGGCCTTCGCCGGTATGACGAATAAATCAGCGCTTCCTTAAGAATTAAGCCTTTTCTGGAGATGGCGCGCCTGGAGCGATTCGAACGCCAGACCCCTTGGCTCGTAGAATCGGCAGGCTGGAATTTTTTTAATTATCAATAACCTGCAACACCCGCCAATTTAATTTACAGCCTCACAAAGCCCTGCAAATGGGGAAGACAGCCCCACCAAGTTACGATTTGGCTACGTTGGTTTTCTTTGCGGCAGGCCATGCCTGCGATGTATGCAGCACGCGCAGGATGGTGACAGTACTGCCGGAAACTTCGTACACCAGAACGTAATTCGGATGCACCACCGCCTCTCTGGTGCTCTTCATGCGTCCGGCCTTAAACAGTTTCGGCTGCTCAATGAGCGAACCTGCTTTTTCTTCAAACAGGTTGTCAAGATCGAGTGCGGCTTGCTGATTGTCCTGGGCGATAAAATCCATGATCCGCTCCCGATCGTCGGATGCCTGCGGCCTCCATTCGAGTTTCACGCAGCAGCCTTAATGCGTTTTTGCAATTCCTTGCGCTTGGTCGCAAAATGTTTTTTGACCTCTGCGTTCGGAATTGAGGGGCGTGGATCGTCTATGGCTTCCTGCACCTGTTCACGGAACCACTTGTCATAGGCTGCGGCTTCGTGCGCTGCTTTCATCCGGCTGGATGCGACCTCGCCGCGATGCGTAATTTTGAGGGCAACCGGATCGAATCCGGTGGCGTCCACCTGGTACTTGGCCACGCCGATTCCCTTGAGATAGCCCACAAGCGTTTCAAACTTGCGGAAAATGCGAACAGAACCGCGCTTTGCGGCCAAGGCGCGTTCGGTCATGCCGTACTTGATCACCACCCCCCACCCTCCGGGCTGGCCGATAATGCTTGCACCATTGACAGCGTTGGCTTCGACGAGCCGGGAAAGAGTTACATGGTCTATGGTTTCGAGGGCGGTTGCCATATCATCACCTATTGAGCGTTAAGTCGTAGGATGGAATATACCCGCAATCTAGGAAAATGGGAATGCCATTTAACCGCTTTACTTAAGAATTCTGCATAAAACTGCTGTTGTGGGTAGTAAAGCCTGCGCTTAACTATGTGTGACATCCTAAATCACTACTCGAACACAATCCCCACTTGCGCAATGCGCCGGACTATCAGCGCGCCTTGCGTGCCAGCGTGCTTTCCTCGATTGCGATTGAAGGTGTCAAAAAAGCGGCGGAACGCGCACTTACTCCCACGCGCAACAAGCAACCCGCCAAAGCCCGCTACCCCCTGAATTCTGTTGGTCATTTCTTTACGAATTGGAAGTTAAGGAGATGGTCAACGCCGGAGATGGTGCAGAAGTATGCGCACCTCTCCAGTGAGCATCTGGCGCAATGGGTGGATCGCAGGTCGTTAGCTTTGGCGGAAGATTTGCCGGAAAGTGGTACGTTTTTTACTACAACAAAAGAAAAAGGGCTAAGCATTTCTGCCTAACCCTTTGATTTGTTGGTGCGCCCGAAGAGATTCGAACTCCTGACCCCTTGGTTCGTAGGCAAGAAAGCGTTTGTATCTTATTGATTTATATAGTACGCGTCAGTGCATTCCGTTACAGTTTTGCACTACAGCGCACAACGATGCACGACCGAGTCGGGCAAAAGTCGGGCAAGAAAAATACCGCGATGGCGGCTGCTTCTGACTACCCGACAATCGTTCAGTATTCCGTTCTCACAAACGCGCCAAACCTGCCATAACAGGGATGTCCCTGCTTGTTCTTGTGCTGGTTCAGGGTGGCATCGTAGGTTTTTCGTTTGAATAATTTTCCGCACACACTGCATCTGAAAATGTGGGTAGGCTCGCTGCTGGAAGAATGCCTGGCTCTGCTTCCTGGTCTGGGACTCGTGGCAATAGAACGGGTCGGCAATGACGCACGTTGTGAGAGCGCAGGCGCATGCAATAGCCCAGCCGGCGTCAGTTCGACCACGTATCTCGGGACAAAAGAAGTCGTGCTTACCTCTATACCCTGTATTCGATCAACCCTGTACGAGCGTGCTTCACCGGTCTCATGTTTTGTCGCATAAAGAAGCAGGTTTCCTTCCTTGCTCCGGCGCAACGAATACGGCTCAATGAGCCTCCAGCTATTCTGATAATGGAGATTGACGCACAGCCGGTTGGCCGCCGCGAACCGGATTGACTCCAGTGGGACTGCGACTTTCCAGGATTGCACCATGGCGGGCGGATGCCACGACTCGTCGAGCGCCTCCCCGATCTGCATGCCTTCAAGCACAGGCTTCTCCGCCACTTCATACAACCAGTCCAGCACCTGCGGCAATTCATTCCAGAACTGTTCGAACGGCGGCAACACCGGCAACTGATGCGCGAGCATGTCTTCCCATTCGGCCAGCAGTTTTTCCCGTGCATCGGGCCTTATCAACGAGTCCTTGTTCGGCACTGGAATATTCTTGAAAGCGCATTTCTCCCGCAAGGTATTCATCACCACCGAACGATCCGGGCGAATTTCGTCGTGCCGGTAGAGATGCACCACGTCGTACAAGTCTCTGGGACGCTCGCGTTCCGCCAAGGCTCTGACCTTTTCCGCGAAAACCTCTTCGAAGCAATAACTCAGAATATGAATCCCGGCTTCCGGACGATCCGAATACGGGTGATGCACCTCCCGCTCTTCCGGCGCAAGCACCAGCTTTTCCTTGCTCGTCAGATCGAATTTGATGCGCGCAAGATTGCGCCGCTGTTGCAGTGGCCCAACATAGTACACGCGCCCTTCGGCATATTTTCCGCCGGGGATGTCGGCGATCTTGAAGCGGATTTGATCGGCGGGTATTTCGATGCCGCTCTCTTCGTAAATCCATTCCGAAATTTCGCGGAAAGCGGCAAGCAGAAATCTCTCCTCAATCTGCGCTTCCTCGGTGATTGTGAAATCGAGGTCTTCCGAAAACCGGTAGGTTTCGAAATAGCATTTCTTGAGACAAGTCCCGCCCTTGAACACCCAATACTGCGCGAGCGATTCATTCGCGGAAATGCCCGCCAGCAGCCAGCCAAGCACATAGTCCTTCTCCACCACCGGCAGCGAAAGCGACAGCTCCCGCGCTAACTCGGTAAGTTCCTGACGGTCTATCATGCCGCCCCCTTCATCCAGCCTTTCGGCACCCAAAGCCGCCAGCGCGAAATCAGCCGCTCTGCGGGTTGCTTCGGATCAATGCGCGCATTCCCCTTGGTCAAGCGTTGGGCGCATTGCCCGATGATGCCATTTTCATCCGGCGCATGCTGCTCAAGCAGGAAGCCTAAGCGTTTGAAAACTGCGCCGTTGCCCAACAGGTCGGCATAGCCAATCAACAGATCGAGATTTTTCGCTTCGGAATGCAGATAGTTCACCAGCATGTCTCCCACCGAACGGATACCCCCGCCCAGGCGGGGTTCTGCCAGCATATCGAGGATCGTTCGCGTCGGGTCGGAAACCGACACCTTGACCTGTCCGCGCCAGACCGTCTTGAGGCCGAACATTTTTTTTTCGCTGATGGTGCAGAGCAGAAAGTTCGTCCCCTTGATGACCGGATTGCGGTCGCGTGGCGTAAGTTGCGTCATCACCACCGTGGTGCGGAACAACTGCTCGGTCAGATCCCAATGCTCGGCTGCGCTCCACCCCCCGATGTAACAGGGCGAATACAGGGTAGCAGCGATTTGCCACGGGTCTTCCAAAGAAACATCAGCACTGCTCGCCTCCAGGGGCACCGGCACATAAATACCGCGCTTGACCCGCGACAGCCAGCCCTTCTTGTTCCAGCGCGAAAGCATCTTGGCCGCATCGGACGAGTTCGCCCCCAGAATGGCCGACGCCTGGGCAACCGAAACCGTACCCTTCGTCCCGCGAAGAATAGCCGCCAGCCGCTCCCGATCCAGCTTGCCTATGCCTGTGAGTGCATCCATTGGTATATAAACTACGCCTTAATTCATCATTGAGTTGAACTATAGCGCTTTTAGTATATTATTTCAATATACTAGAAACGCTGAAATTCAATTAAACAATGAATTACTGCTCTTTAAATATACTACACGGTTACTGCATAGCGTATCACTATCCCTTGAATATATTTTCACGATGGAAATCCAGATAGTGTCTATGCGGCATATGCCCCACTGATGGATTTTATTTCTACGGCAGGCTGTCCGAATATGAAGCCGTGCGGCACTCCCATCGACCCCTGCCAGCCTTCGATGGAGGACTGCTACGAAAATTCGCAAATGTAGTTTATCGGGTTCATCAGACAGTGGCTTTCTACAGAACCCGGCAGATCAAACATCTTCGGGGATGTTCTGAATTCATACAGGCGGTAAAGGTGAAATTCCTCCGTGTGTTCTTGAGCAAATCTAACCTCACCACGGCTAACAAAGAAGGGCGTTTCCTTGCCAAAAGTCGTTGTTTTGACCTCAATAAATCTTTCGCGTCCAGAAGGTTCAAAAGAGAGGATGTCGTAACCAAGTCCATCGCCTCTTGTGTCTGCGACATGCTCAACTTTATCTGCTAATACCTTATGGCCGAGGTTATGCAATCGGAAGCGCTCAAAATTCAAAACAAATTCCTCACCAGCAAAACCGAGTGCGGCGTTTCTGGCTTCCCGCTCAAAATAGTCACGTTTCTGAGGAACGGGTAGGCGATAGGTTTTGGTAGGCTCTTTGGCAACTGTTGCCAACTTCGGAGCATCAACTAGAAGCTTGCTGAAATCCGTTAACAATGGGGTGACAGCAGGGGCAGAAGTTGCAGCTAATGCCGCATTATCGAGTAACTGATCTTGAGCAATGCGCTCCTCAACGATCTCGCGTAAGAATTGCTGATAATTCCCGCGAGGCTTGTAACCTGTAATGTATGGGCAGCCTAGCTGGATAAGAATTGCGCTAATATTTTGGTGCTTGAACTCAATGGCACTTTCTTTTCGATTATTTAGTTTTGCAAGCAATCCTCGGCGGTGTGTTGTCTTGTTGTATGTCTGGCCTGACAATTCCAGAATCAACATATGGAAGTAATCAGCAACCGTCGCCTCAACTTCAATTCGATCCCATTCCATGATAATTGAGTTCCGCTTAATCTAAATATTTTGCGATCCATGCCCCTGGCAAACGCGATCTGCTCATCACGTCGGTTCAAGTATACCGCAGGCCGGACAAGCCCGGCGGCATGTGGCACGTTGACAAAATCGTCCACGGCCGACGCATTTGCGAAAGCTGTGGAACGTGCGACGAAGCAGAAGCGCAAAGGTACATAGTCCGTCGTCTGGAGGAGATTCGCCAGGCAACGGTTTATGGTGTACGGCCTGACCGCATCTTCCGCGTCGCGGCAACCAAGTATCTGACTGAGAACCAGCACAAGGCATCCATCGTTTCGGATGCTTACATGCTTCAGTCGCTGGATCCTTTTATCGGGGAAGTGTCATTGAGCAAGTTGCACGACGGCACGCTGCAACCGTATATCGCCGCCAGACGCGCATCGGGCATCAGGTCGAAGAGCATCAACAACGCCCTGAGCATTGTGCGCAGGATTCTGAATCTGGCAGCACGGAAGTGGCGGGATGAGTATGGGCTGACGTGGCTGGAAACGCCGCCGCTGCTTTCCATGCAATCCACTCACGATGCACGCAAGCCCTATCCGCTGTCATGGGACGAGCAAAGCATGTTGTTTCAGGAGTTGCCCGCGCATCTGGCGGAAATGGCATTGTTCAAGGTCAACACGGGAACACGCGAGCAGGAGGTTTGTCACCTGCGCTGGGACTGGGAGATCGAAGTGCCGGAATTGGGTGGCAGCGTATTTCTGATTCCGGCGGATTTTGGCGGTCGAACTGAAAATTCAGGCGTGAAGAACGGTGAGGACAGGTTGGTCGTGTTGAATGACGTGGCTTGCTCTGTGGTGGAAAGCTGCCGGGGGAAACATCCGGAACGGGTTTTTACTTTTGCGGGTGAACCGGTTGGCAGCATCAACAATTCGGCATGGGGCAAAGCACGGGTTCGGGCAGCGATGAAGTTGTACGAGGCTACGGGCAAGCGCATTCCGCCGGAGTTGTTGCGTGAAGGCCAGCGCGGGATTCTGATTACCGATGAGTTGAAGCAATTCATGGAATCAGCCATGCCCGGCCTTGCCAATGTCAGGGTACACGATCTGAAGCACACGTTTGGCAGGCGGCTCAGGGCAGCAGGCGTTCCACTGGAAACACGGAAGGTTTTGCTGGGGCACAAGAATGGCGACATCACGTCGCACTATTCCGCGCCCGAGATTGAGGAATTGCTTGAGGCGGCCAACCGTGTTTGCCGGGCAAAGTCGGGCAAAAGTCGGGCAATGACCTTGCTGAAAAGAAAAATCGCTTAGCGTTGCCACGCTAAGCGATTGATTTACAACTAAGTTACTGGTGCGCCCGGAGCGATTCGAACTCCTGACCCCTTGGTTCGTAGAGCGAATTTCTGATTTACGGGCTTTATAAATCAACCGCTTACGATGCCCGCATCATCGAAAACTAGCCCCATAACGGTGGTGTCGCGTGACAAATCGGTGACACCAAACTTAGGCCGTAACGATGTGAAAGTCTGTAGCTTTTGCGATCGGGCGCACATGATTACGCTCTCTCCTCATTTCTACGATCCCATAGTTCGACATAGTCTTAAGCGTACGGGAAAGATTGCCAGGCTTGCGGCCAGTCATTTCTGCCAGTGACGAAATAGACTCCGGCTGTGAATCTTTTATCACGCGCAGCAAAGCCCGGTTGTCATCACTTAGAACTTCAGCCAACGATTTCATCGACGTGAACCATATTTTCGGCTCACTCGCTTTGGGTTTATACAGCCCCTTGGCAATGGCATAGATCCGTTCACGTATTTTTTCTTGGGGCATGATGCCAATCACGATACTTTTCATTTTGTACTCTCTTTCACTATCTTATCTACATCGGCGAAGAAATCCTTCAACAACTGGTAAGCATCCTTGAACTCGTAAGGGACACCAATATCGCAGATGCTGCGATGCTTGTGGTCATACGGCAAAACCTGACCTGCAAACTTAAATCGCCCTGAGGGTTTTACCGCATGGGCGTTGTCATAGCCCATCACTCGCGCCCCATTCAGTTGATGCAGCGTTAACGCATAGCGAACACCGTGCGGAATCAAGGTAGAGGATTTAACACGCCATGCGTGTATCTCAACCCAGTAGCCATGCTCTTGTTGAATGATATTTCCATTCAGTTCAAGCAGCGTTTCAATTCCACTATCGGTTTGCATGCGCCATTGTATCACCTGATGATAATCATTTGGCGAGTTACGCGATTCGAAATGGGTAAAGCCATGTCCTTTTATTGATCGGGCCTGAACTCAAACAGATCTTGCACTTGGCACTTGAAATGATTACAGAGTGCGTTGATCACGTCCAAATCCACACGTTCCGCAGTCTCTTGATACAGGCGAGTCAAAGTCCCCCGATTGATGCCTGTAGCTTCCGATAGGTCACTTATTTTTAACTTATGTTCGCCCATAAGTCGGGAAAGGTGGCACTTGATCAAAATACACTCCTGTAGAGATTCGTAGCTTACCACAGAGCAAAATTACTTGCTAAATGCATTTCTACAGCGTAGAATGTTCTTCTATGGAGCATTATTAATCTGTTTAGGTTAATTATGACCGTTCACATCAACTTCATTTAAAAGGAGCTTCAAATATGAAATCTGAAAACAAATGCAATGAAAAACCCCTTGTCGCCGCTGTGCGTGAGCGCCTAAAGCAGAAGAACATGACCGTCAAGGAAGCGGCCGAGGTGCTCGGGATCAGCTCGATCCACCTTGCGTCGCTGCTCAACGGCATACGCCGCCTCAGCGGCCTGTCGCAGGTCAAGCAGGAACGTTTAGCTGATTTCCTCGGCATGAAGAAGGGCGAGATGTTCGTGCTGGCGGGAATGCTGAGTCCAGAAGACCTGTTACCAAATCATTTCCATGATCGCGTCGAGACAGCCCTGCAGCATATCCAGAACGATCCCGAGTTCCGGGTGTTCAGTCTGTGCGAGGCGGACATCGATACCGCATCGGATCGCGTCAAGCTGCTGCTCGCGGTGTTGTACGAGAAGGCGATCACCGAGTCATTGCGGGCCAAGGCCGTCTCCATGGATGCAAAGGGGGAAACCGTATAACAGGAATTCCAGCATACGCTCATGCCCTTTGCCGTGGCGGCGAAGGGAGTGGGCATTACGCGGCATCGATCCGGTGCCGCATTCTTGGAATATGGGGGACTTCATGACTGAATACGATGGGTTGAAAAAACGAAATCTGATGGGCTATTACTCCACTCCAATCGAGAGTGGCCGCCGCCAGCGCGTATTGAAGGCGAATGGCGGCCTGCAACTCAGCTTTTTTGAGGGAAGGATTACCGGTCGAGAGGATCCATTTTTCATCACGACCCTGTACATATCAATCAACATGCCCGGCAAACCGGTGCCGATCGGTTATATGAAGTGGCATATCTTTGACAGCCAAGGCGAATGGGTATCTGCAGACGATTTCTATTCGATCTGCGATAGGGAAACGCAGGCCTTATGCAATCTCGCGGCAGCCATCACCGGTGCACATCAAATTAATGTTGGAGAGATGTTTATTGGTGGAACGTTCGCCGAACTTGATCGTATCGAGCTCCGGGAGACCTACCTGGGCAAGGGGTACGGTGCGGCGGCGATCAGATCCTTCATCGCCAGATCGCTGTCGCGCCGCAGGGTACATACGATCTTCATGAAGCCCTTCCCGCTGCAATGCGAGGGCGCGGCTCCTGTTGGCGATGCGAACCCATCTGCCTTTGCCGCTTATAAAGAATATGCCGATCAGGCAACCAAGTCCCTTAGCGAATATTACCAACGGACGCTGGGGGCAAGACCACTGAACAAGCGCAGCGATTATCTGTATGTCTCGCTGGAAAAAGTATTGGCCATACGATAACACTTCAAGAATAACCAACATGAAAAGCTTCCTGACCTTTCTTTCCTTCTGTGCCAGCATCGGGTCGCTGTTCGGCGCGCTCGCCCAGAACCCTGGGCTTGCCCACAGCCCGGGATACTGATATTTACCATTGAAGGTTGCCGGTTCGCGAAAAGCATCGGCCTGGAAACCAAACAGGACATCAGCGGATGCACTGCGGTAGCGCGGTTTGATTATTATCAATTTGGTGGGGGCGGAAGCATCCGTATGGATGATGACCGGGTGGTCAGGATATCCGCCTCGTCTCTGTTGGCGTGGCAGCCCGCGCCGGATGATGCCATCCTGGATACGCCGGCAAAGAAAGGTGCGATGTTGCGCTATTGGATATTCATGCTGCTGGCTTTGTTATTCACCGCTGTCAGCATGAATCTGGCATTCGGTAAAAGCGGCAAACCATCCAGGAGCAATGCCGCGCCGTAGCAAACCTCCGCGACTCTCGGCGGCAACAGCCGCCCGGGTCATCCAATAGATTTTCCTGCCCTGCGCTTTTTCCACCGCATGCTCAATCGACTTCGCGTCTATACGTATCCGAATTGATCTGCCAATCCATCCAGCGTCATGTTCACCGCAATCGCATTATGCGGTATCAGCACATAGCGCCAAGGCTTTCCGCCATTGGCAATCGCATAGTCAGAAGCATTCTTGCACCACCTGATTGCCGCTTCCTTTTTGGCTAAGACAATGGGATCAGCCATCTGATTACTGGCCTTCGGTTCCAGCATGTAAATCGCATCATTCGTCTCGGCCACAAAATCCGGCTGATACTCGGGATGATTGGCTCCCTGTTTGTAGAAAATCAGGAATTGTCCCTTGGCTGGTTTGAACCACTTCTGCGCATCACGCTCAAGGATTACTGCCAGCACACGCTCCGCTTCTGAAGCAAATTTCTGCACCGGGTACAGGCAATTCTTAAAGCCGCCGAAAACATACTTCGACATATTGCTCTTGTCATCGGGCGACACACGGTAGTCAGCAGGTGGCTCATTGACTGAATAAGTGTAGGCGCTGGATTTGAATTCCGTGTACCCCTTGCTCACCACCACCTCGTAATCAACATCCTCTTCCCAGAAATGATCCTGCATCTGCGCATGGATGAATTTGGCAATATCGCGTTGATAGCAGCGCAACACCTTGCGGGCTTCATCTTCGGTTAGGTAGCTGCAAAGGTGCTTAACGGTTTGCTTGGCCAAGTCGTACAACAAATCAGCCTGGTCATCGTAAGACACATCGTCAAAATCCATCAAACCGCTGACGACATAATCCTCTATCCGCTTCTCCTCAATACCGCCAACACCCAGCGTCACCTCATCGCGCTGGCCGGTGCGCAGGTGCTGTATCCATAGCTCATCGGATACCGCCGGATATTTCAGCGTATCCAGCTT
>Ga0315281_10014176_pt1 | contig 10763 bp, 6 predicted proteins | sample YL17G07_0_MG_FD_204540 | JGI IMG/M metagenome (GOLD analysis project Ga0315281, IMG submission 204540) | Sediment microbial communities from Yellowstone Lake, YNP, Wyoming, USA - YL17G07_0 | ecosystem: Environmental > Aquatic > Freshwater > Lake > Sediment | place: USA: Wyoming | collected... | reverse complement strand
CGGCGTCGTCGCCATCGGCGCGGTAATTGAGGGCGAGACGAAGCACGACGAGGTCGTCATGGGGCAGACGAGCAGGAAGCTCACTGACCTGGCTGTCGAGTTCAACAAGCCGGTCGGCCTCGGGATCAGCGGTCCTGGCATGACCAGGCTGCAGGCCCAGGAGAGGGTCGACAAGGCCAAGGAAGCGGTCGAAGCCGTCGTGAAGATGCACAGCAGACTGCAATAAAACACTCAAGTTGCTGCTGGCATCAGTCCAGCGGCAGATTTCATCATTCAAAGAATTAATAGCCCTGCTGCGAAATTGACCGTCGGTTTAGATGCCGGGTCTAGTTGGAATCGTTTCGCAAAGCGTCCTCGAAGAGAGGACTCTCGACGAAATGATATCCTCGATCAAATACCAGGAGAGATACAAGGTAGACAGATACATCTCTCCGAACTGCTTGCTGGGCAGAGTCCACTTGGGGACATGGAATCCGGAGCCTCAGCCGATTTTCAACGAAGACAAGAGCCTCTGCATTTTCTTTGACGGAAAGATCTACGGCTACGAGGTTCAATTCGAGGAATTGAAGAAAAGGCATAATATCATTGTGGGAAACGACGCTGAATTCTGCCTGCACTCCTTTGAGGACCAGGGCAAGGACTTCATCAAACAGCTGAATGGCAACTTCGTGCTGGCAATCTATGACATAAAAAACAGGAGAATCGTCATCGCGAACGACCGTCTCGGCTTCCGAGTCCATTATTATGCCATCAATGATGGTAGACTGCTTTTCGCCCCCGAGCCGAAGGCGATCCTTAAGGATCCGACTTTCAAAAAGGAATTGAATGAGGAGGCAGTTGCGGAATTCTTCACCATCGGAGAGAATTGGGGGGAGAAAACCTTCTTCAAAGGAATTAACGTCATTAGACCAGCAACGATCCTCACATTCGATTTGAACGGCCTATCAAAGGAGACTTACTGGCGATTGCATTATGAGCCTGATTACGAAAAGTCCGAGGATGGATTTATCGACGATTTGATTCGAACTCTGAGGAAGGCCGTGACAATCCGCATGAATAATAAGCACAGATACGGCGTGAGCCTGAGCGGCGGTCTGGACTCTAGAACCGTCATCGCGGCAATGACTCCTGACCAGAAGAAGAATCTCATGGCCTGCACGTTCGGGCGAGATAATTGCGATGAGATCAAGTGCGCGAGGAAAGCAGCGAAGAAAGCGAGGATCAAGGAGCACATCATTTTGGATGTCAAGCCAGATGATATCGTCAGGAATGCGGAGAAGGATGTGCGGATGACTGACGGTCGCCTCCTGTTAGCAATGAGCTTTGTCCATCCTACGTACGACCGGTTCAAGGATCAAGTCGATGTGATGCTTGACGGGTATGCGTTGGATCTGACCCTTGGAGGATTCCATCTCACAAAAGAGAAGATAGAATGTAAGAGCAAGGAGGAATTGCGTGGGATATTATGGAGGAGGTGGAGCAATGCCTCCTCGGAGCTCGCCAACCTGCTCAATCCAGAACTCTATCAACGGGTGAAGGATTTCTGGCCTGCGACCTTCGAGAAGGAGTTTGACAATACCATATCGGAGCACCCAGGGAATATCGCGCATGAGCTATCAATGAACACTCATGTTGCATGGATGCACATCGGAGATGTTCCACCACGTACTTACCTGGAGATATCGCATCCGACTTCCGATCCGGAGTTCGTCGATGTCTGGAGGAGGGTACCTCCAGAATTGAGAATCAATCATTACCTTTACCGAAAATTCCTGAAGAAGCTCTCCCCGGAATTGGCAAGAGTGCCATACCAGTATTCGATGTTCAAAGCTAGTGCCCCTCTTTTCCTTTGGAAACTCGGATTCAAATACTACATGGGGAAGCAATTGATCGCAAAGAAGCTTTTCCGGATCTCAAAGGGCAAGATACTCCTGAAAGACAAGCACGGCTACGTCAATTTCGAAGAATGGTTTCACACGAACGAGGAGTGGAGGAATTTCTTTAGAGAGATCTTGCTGGCGAATGACGATGGGCTTGATAAGATATTGAATCAGAAGTATGTGGAAACGCTCCTGGAAAAGCAACTGAAGGGAGAGGGTAATTTCTCAAGGCGGCTGATGGATATCGCGACTTTCAAGATTTTCTACCGCCAGAATTTCTGAGTTGCTAATTGAGAAATCAATTTATATGGTCCTTGAATAAGATGAGTCCGTGGCGATAGTAAGACTCGGAAGCAATGTGCTGCGCTGGTGCGAGGAGTGTAATCTCCCGATCCTTGAGGAGAAGAGCTGCCCCCTATGTGGAAGTAGAACGACTGTGGTCTCTCTGACGCCACCCGGTGATTGCAGACCTGCGTTCGAATATGATCAGAACAAGATAAGGGATCTTGCGGATCATCAATTCGGCAACGGTTCCGGGGAATTGCTCCTCCCTAGGGATAGGATCGCCATTCTGAACAGATGCCCGGCGCTGGACAGGATGGATGAGATAGTATCGGACGGGAAGGTTCTCGGGGCAATCGTTTTCGAGCCGCTAGAAGGAGATAAGATAATTATTCGGCCTCCCGCCGCGACAAGGATGCTTTCCTGCATGAAGGGAAAAGTAATCGCCGACATAGGCGCGCTCCCTTCGATCATCGGTGGGTCGAATCTTATGGGACCGGGTGTAGTCTCGGCCGATGAGGACATCGATATTGGGGACGAGGTCGTCGTCCTGAACCCGGAAGGAGGGATTCTGGCGACGGGGGTCGCCAAGAAGACCGGGTCCGAATTGAACGCCAAGGGCCGAGGAGCCGCTGTCAAGGTCAGGTGGATAGCCGAGGATGATGGGCATACTGGAAATCTCCCGAACGATTGGAAAGCAGTCGTTTCAGCGAACAAGACCTACATCGAAAGAAAAGTCCAGACTGCGAAGAACTTCATCACCGACCTGAAGAAGAGATACGATAGGCCGATCGCGGTCTCCTTCAGCGGGGGGAAGGACAGCCTTGTGACGCTGCATCTCGCGATCGAAGCTGGTCTGCGCCCCGCGATACTTTTCGCAAACACCGGTTTGGAATTGGATGAAACAGTGGAGGAGGTGCGCCGTGTGGCCGAGGAGACTGGCTTGGAACTCATAATAGAGGATGCGGGAGACGCATTCTGGAACGGTCTTGAAATCTTCGGTCCGCCTGGAAAGGACTTCCGATGGTGCTGCAAGACCTGCAAGCTCGGCCCGACGACGAGGCTAATCTCGAAGAACTTCCCCGAGGGGGTCGTCTCGCTGATCGGTCAGAGAAGCTTCGAATCAGAACAGAGGATGCGCAAGGGCTCTGTCTGGAAGAACCCCTGGGTCCCCGGGCAGATCGGCGCCTCGCCGATCCAGCGGTGGCCTGCCATCCTTGTTTGGCTATTCATCTTCTCTCGGGCCCTGAGATACAACCCCTGGTATGAGAAGGGGCTTGACAGGATCGGTTGTTTCATGTGCCCTTCTTCGGACATCGCCGAACTCGAGATAATCAAGCAGATGTTCCCTGGATACGCACGTTGGGAGAGCTATCTGAAGGAATATCGAGAGAAGAGAAACTGGCCAGAGGAATGGGAGTCGCTCGCCGCATGGAGATGGAAGCATACCCCGCCTGCCATGCGGAACAAGATGAGGGAGCTGTCGATCGAGTTCGAAGAACCGGAAATGGCCGAGGATAACGCCCCTCTTAGGCTAAGGGTCGCCTCCGGATACCGACCGTGCACCGATGGCGGGCTCAGCGCTGAGGGGGTATTCTCCCGCAAGCTTGACCTCGAGAGAGTCCAGAACCTCCTGAACATCATCGGCCCGGTGGAATATCACAAGGAAGAGAACATCGCGAAGACGGGGGATGTCATCGTCTTCGGGGAGGGCGCGGTCACGATCAAGGATAAGGACGAAGCGGCGATGTCAGACCTCAGAAAGAGGCTGGAGCAGATCGTGATCCAGGCGATGCTCTGCGTGGGTTGCGGAGTATGCACAGGAAGGTGCAAGAGCGGCGCGCTCAGCGTAAAAGACAGGATAGTGCTGGATCCCGATCTCTGCACGCATTGCGGGGAGTGCCTTGGTCCCTGCCCTGTCATGAGGTTCGGAGAAGAGATTGAATAATCAAGAGGAACCGAGCGCGATTCTCAATGCTTCGGCGACCTCGCACACATTGGCTCCCCATGGAACGAGGATCAGATCATCGTCGACTTCGACGTCTTTCTTTATCTTGCAGCATCTGGAAATCGTCGGAATCCCGTCCACGGCTTTCATGGATTCTCGCACACAGATATTCGCGAGGTTCGGTTTCGAGCCGTATATCTCTTCGAAAATCCTTGCGGACAAGGGACACCCGACGAGGAGCAATGACTTGATCTGCTTCTCGGAAAGTTCGGGCGCCTGGTCCAGAAAGTATTGCTTCCTCTTGCCGATCTTGTCTGCCATCCCGTCATAAGAGGACCTGCACGGCAAAAGGACGACATCTGCCTTCGTTTCTTTCACCAGATCCAATATGTCGATCAACTTGACGTCGATCTTCAACAAAGACGAACTCTCGCCGACCAACTCCTTCACGATTGATTCCAGTTTGGAGGGGTTCGGCGGGACAATATCGATCAACCTGATTTTCGCGGGAACCTTGACGTCGACGAACGAGATATGCTCGAACCTCCCCTGGAAGATGACCAAAATGCCAGGATGCTTCGATTGGACCTTAAGTAGGTTGCCGATGTGGAGCACGTCGAGGCAGGGCTCGTGCACGAAGCAGGTTCTCTCAGGGAGCGAGAGGACCTTGATGACCTCGACAGGTTGGAAGAGGTTCTTCGTCCGCTTCTTGGATATCTGGATGACGGCCCAATCCTTTCCACTCTTGACCGCGCAGTACTTCGTCCTGGTGTACGAGCGTCTGCCCAGGAAATGCTTCCGGAGGTTCTCCTCCGTGAGGGGAAATGAGACTTCCGCGACCCCGACATCACCGCAGTGCTGTGGTATCATTAGATCAGGCCATCGACTCACCACGTCAAATATTCTGAGGATAAATCAACTTCTGTCCTCTTTGGAACAGCTTCCGTTCTCGCTGCCGACAGGCAAACAGAATGTTCTTAAGCCCCTCCCTTTATTCCTGCCAGGTCATTAGACATGGAATGCTTCTTAATCCTTGAGGACGGATCGGTTTTCAAGGGGCGCTCTTTCGGTGCCAGGAAGTCTGTTTTCGGGGAGATCGTCTTCAACACGGGAATGACTGGATATCAGGAATCCCTAACGGATCCGAGCTACCGCGGGCAGATCCTGACGATGTCCTACCCGATGATCGGGAACTACGGGACCAACAAGGAGGACTTTCAGTCGTCAGCGGTCCACGTCAGAGCGTTCGTCGTCCGCGAGATGTGCGAGCTCCCGAGCCATCGACTATGCGATGAGACGATCCATGAGTACCTGAAACGGAACGATGTCCCTGGCATATACGGGATCGACACGCGCGCCCTAATAACGAAGATCAGGCAGCACGGCACCATGAGGGCGGCCGTAACTCATTCTGCGGACCACGAGAAGATTGTCAAAGAGCTGCAAAGCATGGAATACCCGTCGGCGAGCAACCTTGTCGCAGAGGTCACCTGCAAGGGCGTTGAGAAGTATCCAGGCGGATCGAACAAGCACGTCGTCCTGGTCGACACCGGGATGAAGCTGAACATCCAGAAGGAGCTTATCAAACGGTTCACGGTCACGAAGGTCCCGTTCAACTATCCTGTCGATGAGATCCGCAGGCTAAAGCCTGACGCGCTGTTCATCACGAACGGTCCAGGTGACCCGGCGCACCCTGAGATGATCGCCTCAACGGTCAGGACGATAAAGGAGCTGCACACAGAGATGCCCGTCATGGGCATTTGCCTCGGACACCAGCTGCTAGGGCTCGCGCTCGGGGCGAAGACCTTCAAGCTTAAGTTCGGCCACCGGGGAGCCAACCAGCCAGTCGGGAAAGACGGGCGCGTATTCATCACATCCCAGAACCACGGATACGCAGTCGATGCGGAGAGCCTGCAGGGCACTGGGCTCGAGGTCACCCTCATCAACCAGAACGACAAGACGGTCGAAGGGATGCGCCACACCGAGCTGCCGGTCTTCTCTGTGCAATTCCATCCTGAGGCGAATCCTGGACCGAGAGACACCTCGTTCCTCTTTGATGACCTCGCGAAAATCATGGAGGGATCGAAATGCCGCTGAGAGATGACATCAAGAAGATAATGGTCATCGGGAGCGGCCCCATCGTGATCGGCCAGGCTGCGGAGTTCGACTTCTCCGGGTCGCAGGCCTGCAGGTCCCTGAGGGAAGAGGGGTACAAGACGGTCCTGGTCAACTCCAATCCCGCGACGATCCAGACAGACCCCGATAGTGCCGACGCGGTCTACATCGAACCGCTCACGATCCCATCGATAGTGCGGATAATCGAGAAGGAGAAGGTCGACGGGATAATGTCCGGCATGGGCGGGCAGACGGCTCTGAACATTTGCGCCGAGCTCGCGGACAAGGGGCTGCTGGAAAAGCTCGGTGTGGAGCTTCTAGGCACTCAGCCAAGGGCGATAGCCCTCTCAGAGGATAGGGACCTTTTCAGGCAGACGATGATCGATCTGGGGGAGCCAATACCAAGGAGCGTCAGCGTCAACTCGATCGATGCGGCATACGAGGCCGTCGAGAAGATCGGTGGATACCCGGTCCTGATCAGGCCAGCATACACCCTTGGAGGGACAGGCGGAGGGATCGCCTATACGAGGGAGGATCTCGGACCGATCGCTGGCCGCGGCATCGCCTACTCGAGGATCAAACAGGTCCTGATTGAGGAGAGCGTGCTGGGCTGGAAGGAGTTCGAGTACGAGGTAATGCGGGACAAGAACAACAACTGCATCACCGTATGCAACATGGAGAATCTGGACCCGATGGGCATCCATACGGGCGAGAGCATCGTCGTCGCTCCCGCACAGACCTTGAGCGACAACGACCACCAGATGCTCAGGTCCGCATCGCTGAAGATCATCAGGGCTCTCGGCATAGAGGGCGGATGCAACATCCAGTTCGCGCTGAAGCATGAGACCGCCGAGTACAGGGTCATCGAGGTCAACCCGAGGGTGTCAAGGAGTTCCGCGCTCGCATCGAAGGCGACCGGATATCCAATCGCGAGGGTCGCCGCGAAGATAGCCGTCGGTAAAACTCTTGACGAGATAACCAACGCGATAACGGGGAAGACCTGTGCCGCCTTCGAGCCTTCCATCGACTACATCGTCACGAAGATCCCCCGCTGGCCATTCGACAAGTTCAAGACTGTCGACCGGAAGCTGGGCACGCAGATGAAGAGCACTGGAGAGGTCATGTCGATCGGAAGGTGCTTCGAGGAGTCGCTCCTAAAAGCAATACGTTCGCTCGAGATCGACCAGATGGGCCTCGAATCCGAGGAGTGGGATGAACAGGCGCTCGAGGAGGAGCTGCGGACCCCGACAGACAGGAGGCTGTATGCGATAGCCGAATCGATCCGCATGGGAAGACCGAACGAATGGATCTGCGAGCGGACGAAATGGGATCCTTTCTTCGTCCAGAAGATCCGCAACATCATTTCAATCGAGAAGGAGCTAAAGGAGGGATATCTCTCCCCGGAGCTGCTGGCTCGAGCCAAGAGGATCGGCTACTCCGATGAGTACCTCGCGCTCATCACAAAGGAATCGGAAATCCAGATCAGAAAGCAGAGGAGGAACCTGAAGATCGCACCGGTGTACAAAATGGTCGACACCTGCGCTGCAGAGTTCGAGGCCGAGACACCGTACTTCTATTCGACCTACGAATCTGAATGCGAATCTCGCCCATCGAAGAACAGGAAGGTCGTGATAGTCGGAGGGGGGCCCATCAGGATCGGACAGGGGATCGAATTCGACTACTGCTGCGTCCACGGGGCGCTGGCGCTTCGCGAGGAGCAGGTAGACGCTATCATCGTGAACAACAATCCCGAGACCGTCTCGACCGACTTTGACATCTCTTCAAGGCTCTACTTCGAGCCGCTCACCACGGAGGATGTCCTTAACGTGATCGAGAAGGAGGACGCGGACGGCGTGATTCTCCAGTTCGGGGGCCAGACGGCCGTCAACCTAGCCGGACCGCTCGAGAAGGAGCTCAAAGGATTGAAATGCAGGGTCCTTGGGACGTCCCCCGATGCGATCGAGTTGGCCGAGGACAGAGAGAAATTCTCGAAGCTCATGAACGATCTGAAGATAGCACAACCAGAGTCAGGCACTGGTTATTCTTTCGCAGAGGTCGAGGGTACCGCGCAGAAGATCGGCTTCCCCGTGCTGATAAGACCGAGTTTCGTGCTCGGCGGCAGGGCGATGGAGATCGTCTACACGATGTCAGAACTGGAATCCTACATGAAGTGCGCGGTGAAGGTCTCGAAGAGGCGCCCGATCCTCGTCGATAAGTACCTCTCCCACGCGATCGAGATAGATGTCGATGCGGTGTGCGACGGCGAGGAGGTCTATATCGGCGGCATAATGGAGCATATCGAGGAGGCGGGGGTGCATTCTGGCGATGCGACCATGACCCTCCCCTCGAGGAACCTTTCCAAAGAGACTCTTGAGAGGGTAAGGGAGATAACGAGGACGGTTGCAATCGCCCTTGGGACGAAGGGGTTGATCAACCTTCAGCTCGCGTTCAAGGACGGCACCGTCTACATGCTTGAGGCGAATCCGAGGGCTAGCAGGACGGTACCGTTCGTATCGAAGGCGATCGGTGTGCCGCTGGCGAAGGTCGCGACCAAGGTCATGCTCGGCAAGAGCCTGAAGGAGCAGGGGCTTCAAGGGGAGGCAAAGCTGAACCATTTCGCCGTCAAAGCGTCTGTGTTCCCATTCCTGAAGCTTCCCGGGGTCGACAGCATACTGGGACCGGAGATGAAGTCGACCGGCGAGGTCATGGGGATCGACAAGGACTGCGGCGCTGCTATGTGGAAGGCGATGAGCGGTGCTGGCATGGACCTCCCGATTGAAGGCGAGGTCTACATCAGCGTGCGCGATTACGACAAGGCGGCGGCTGCTGCACTCGCGAGGGAGCTTGTCGAAATCGGGTTGAGGATCATCGCCACGAAAGGCACTGCGGCCTCGATCAGAGAGGCAAACATCCCGGTCGAGACGGTATTCAGGGTCTCGGAGCACATGAACCCGGACGCGCTGACACTCATGAGGCAAGGCAGGGTCAAGATGATAGTCAACACGCCGACCGAGAGCTCCGGAGCGAGGCGCGACGGCTACATGATGCGCAGACTGGCAGTGGAACTCCAGATACCGTTCTTCACGACCATGGAGGGAGCCAAAGCTGCGGTCGAGGCGATCAGATACGTCAAAGAGAAGAAGATAGAACCCGTCAACCTGAAGACGCTGGATAGAGATCAGAGCGTCCCCGTCTGCAGATGACAACGGTTCGATGTTTCATTGCGGCAGCCATTTGACCGGAAGACCGCCGGTTATCTTATCGAGCAGCAGATCGTGCTTCGCGCATAGCTTTCCTGATTCCATCTGAGCGTGGATCATCTCCTCTTGCCAGTGCGCGTTGAAAAGAGAGCAGTCCTTATCTTTGCAGAACGGTTCGATATTGTAAGCATAGAACAGGCACTGAAGGAGATACCCGCGCAGGACCTGCTTGGTCCGGTCGTCATCAGGTTCAAGATACCTGCCTTCGAATTGCTCCGCGAGTACCGGTTCGAAACCGCCGACGCCTTTGATGCTCAGAGCCTGCTTCGCAAGATAATATTCCCGCGGCCTCGCAGGGGCCTCAACCATCCCAGATGTCGATATGATGCTTGGGAACCCGAAGACCGCGACCCTTGCGTGAAAGCGCAGATCGTCGTCGGACCAGGTCATGATCAGCCTGTCGGTCAGCACGACGAGGACCTCTTCCGGAATAGTATGAGTCGTCCCTATCAGCCGCTGGTAGAGCTTCATCAGCCCGACCCCTTCATACGGGACGCCGCGTGCCCTGGAAATCCCGCAGAGGATTCTCTTCTCAAAATCTCTGAGCGCAAAAGAGTCAATCGCCCTCGCGTCGCGATTCGCCGGATCGACGACCCTCAGCTTGACGAAAGCGCTCGAGACATCGTCAAGATCCACCAATTCTCCGGAGAAGCATTCCTTTTGAATCTTGACCCTGATCGGCTTGATCCTTTCTTTCAATAGGCCGACCGCATCTCTGACGAGAGGCATATTCGCCGGACTCTCGCAGACGATGCTCAAAGAACGGATCGATTTTCCACGGCTACTTTTTCTTCTTGAGCTCTTGGAGGGCAACCTGAGCACCTTTCCTTCCGGACAGCAGCATGGCTCCGAAGGTTGGACCCATTCGCGGCAGCCCGAAGGTCGTGGAGACGGCCATGCCGATTACGATGAGGCCGGGATGCGCAAATCCCGTATGCTCGACGACCGCGTCCTCCGATTGCTCGACCCACATTGCGCCGAACCCGGGGACCTTGATCAGGCCTCTCTCCTCGAGCTTCCGGACGACCTGCGCGTCATGACCTGTCGCGTCCATAACGAGCTTCGATTCGAATGCGACCGGGTCGACGCATGTAATCTGCCTAGGAAGGGCCGATACCGGGGTCCAGTTGACGACCACTCCGCCGACCCTGTTCTTCTCTCGCATCACGACATCATCGAACATAACCATGTTGAGCATCTTGGCGCCGGCGTCGCATGCTGCGGCGATAAGTTTCGAACAGGCGAGAGGGCCAGGGGTCGTGTACAGGGATTTTGAGA